>ENA-UOTZ01001468-UOTZ01001468.1-compost-metagenome-genome-assembly--contig:-NODE-1468-length-15799-cov-14.709070_pt1 | contig 15799 bp, 8 predicted proteins | sample MGYA00238144_ERZ746983 | MGnify/ENA primary metagenome ERZ746983 (study PRJEB28759, sample SAMN06268863) | compost metagenome | isolation source: single cell | place: USA: California, Emeryville, Joint...
ATTTAGCCAGAAATATTATGAACATAGGTATAAATCTTCATACCATGGTTTGTACTGCATGTAGATTTCTAGCTCCACACAACAACAAAAAGATCTGTGTCTGATCTAGGCTCTTGTCAAGCTCAATTGATTTGTAGTCTCTTTGGTATTCATATTGCATATTCATATACACAGTAAAGACTTACTAGCAGAAGAATCTACGAAATTTGTTGTCATTGTTTAGAGAGATCCAGACATCGATCTACTCTTCTTGCAGCCACATGAAGCAAACTAACTTCTTCAGGCCTAAATGGATAACTTGATATAATCGAGAGATTTTTCTGATTCTTGAAGAACTTTTCCGAGAGATTCAATCGAAATCAAATTTCATTTGATAATCTTCTCAATCGAACTACCTAGACTCTGAGTTGCTTGACACAAGTGACATAATGGTTCGAAATACAATCCAGCAATGCTACTGTTAACTTCATTATCAGCTGCTTCCAGTTTTTGTGAGATGGATTCCTGAAATATTGCCATCTATCCAGAATTGCCCCTTTTTAGCTATATTAAGCGCTACACTCCACAGCAACGACCCTCTTACCTACTTGTCTTCATATCTTTGGTTTTCTACTTGAGCAATGCTAACAAAAGCCTCAATTTTCGCTCGGACTGTTCAATTCTTCTGGATTTTCTTTCATTTAAATATAGTTGTTAGCTTTAAGTGATCTATCAAAGCCAACCTCTTTATTAATTAATTTTTTTTCTCCTTCTAAATTTCTTTATAAAATGGAGTTCTAAAACACTTAGTTTTTTTGCTTTTCATGACATTATATGCCACTTAATTATTCAATTCATGTGAATATTTACGAAACCCCTTAATGTAGATAAATAAAAACGTATATATGAACCTATAAAGAGTTCCTTACTTTATTTATTTCCTAGAATCTGTCACCTATTGGGTTTCTTCTTGCTGAAATATCGAGGCAATTCACATGCTCTCTTTGGTGCTGATTTTTCTGACTAGTAATAACGAGGATATGGTCTATTGTTGCTGCTATATTTGCCGTGACCACAGTATGGGCATGTCATTTCCATCTCCATCGCTGATCTTCTGAATCTGGAGGCACTGGCGGTCAAGAGGACAACAAGGAGCATGATTAATGCGAAAAATCTGGCCAACATGTTTTCCTTTCGAGAAATTTTGCTTTGTTCGATTTATTTTTTATATTGATCTTTTTACGACTATGGCCGGAGGTTAAATAGGCAAGAGTTTCAGCATCCTCAGTGGCTTCAGTGAGACTATCTACCGTATTACTTATTGAGTAAGAGATTTCGAACTTTTTATATTCTTGATTAGTCTCCGATAAGTAATATGTAATTAAAATTCGGCAATTTATTCAGCTTAAAAGAATATTCGAAATTCGTTTTGCTAAATAAGCAAGTTTGACTGTCTTGTTCAGTTCTTCTTTAATTCTCTCCCAAACCCCGCTTTATGCCACGGCTTGACAGGAGTTCTTGAAAAATTTTAATCAATGTATGGAACGCGGGAGCGGTTTCCAATGTTGATAATGTCGGTTTAGTTTGATTTAAATTTGTGAATACGAAATAGATTCGAATCATCAAGTGACTAAAGTTTATGTAAATGATCAAAATGAATCATTGACCTATTTGTTACACATTTACGACATCTTCTTTTAGCTTTTCGCTTCTGGAGTTAATAATGAAGGTCAACCTATCTCACTGGAAAATAATTGGTTAGAGATCTATCTGAAGTCCAAGGGTTGTTCTTCTCTCAGTTTCAGCAATGCCTCGTTCTGAAATAGCCTTTCCATTGATTGAAAGCTGAATGTTACGCCTTCATTCATCATTTTGCAGGAACAATCTCTTTGTATTTCATGATGAAATTGCTATTTCTCTCATTTCCTCATATCCTCAACTGCTCCAAGCACATCTCTCTAAGGAATCCTATTTTTCGAACCGATAGTTCGGTGTGTCTTGCGATCTGAATCATAGAAATCTTCGCCACTGGTTAGAAGCTAACCTGAAAGAACTTATTTTCCATTCTGTTTAGTGTTTATGAAGAGCAATTTTTTTAAACTCAAGCTGCATCTATTTTCTCAGTGGAGACCCGCTAAGTTGGAGTTGTGTGGATTTCCCAACACTCGGATGACTTTTTCACCATTCAACCCCTTTAGGCCTTATTCATTCCAGAAACAAAGGAAGGATTCCTCGTATCGCCATACTGGTAATGAACTTCATCCAGTGATTCCAGTCTTTCGTTCGATTTACCTAAACGAATTATGTTAGATCCATTAGAAACTACAAGAAGTTCCCACTCATATCCTTGAGTGTTGCGACTCGAGCAGATGATTTATTTGCAAAAGTCCATGTGACACTTTATCGCAGCTTCAGAATGGTTTTTTGCTGTAACCGTAGTGATTCTACAATAGTCGCGGTTGCTAGATACTATGATAACTATATTATATTTACTGTACAATATGTACGAAGCTGGTTCTTTCAACTGGAACAAAAAGCAGCAGCGTCAACAAGCCTGGACAGAGACTATTATGTCTCCTTTCGAGAAATTAAAAGATAATGTTTATCATTCCATGAAAAAAGCATCACCAAGGAGAGAATGTACGTCGTTTAGAAATAACGAAGGAAGGAATTTTGGAAAAGAAATTGCTGCTAGAGACGCCATGGCAATTTGAAAAATCTCTAAATTGACGAATTTTCCAGATATGAGTTGATACTGGAAATAAAATTTTATTAATAAAGATTTTGAAAGAAAGATCGAAAAAGTCTATTGAATGTGGCAGCTCTCTGCCTTGTATGGTAACAGAATGTTAAAGCGAATAAATTCATGAAACAAAGCTTCGATATAGGTGGTACCGACCCGGCTGAAGCAATGAATCTACGCAAAGTAAGGACTTCAATATAATTGGTAAGAATGCACACTCGAGATAGCTGTTCGCTGTTCTAATTGCATGTGTAAAAGGCATGCATTCTCTCAGCAAGTCCTTTAGAAATGCTCTTTTGCTTAACCATCAAAAAAGAAATTAAAGAACTTTGCTGGACAAATGTACTGGATTTACTCCTTGAAAATACTTTTCATTGCTGCTCATATACAAAAGAGTCTCATATGAACTCGCTGGAGACTACTTTAATTTGAATACTATGAGAAGATATTCTTCTGATTTATTGACATTATAAATTTAAGTAGATCTTCCAACAAGAGTTGACTAACATCGTGAGCACATGATTTGAATTTCACGGATATGTGATCAATTTTTGCACCAGCGAGCTGGCTGATGAAATTATAGGTAGGTTTTGTTTCAGCAATTCCAAAAATACTTTTCAGACCTTTTCCTAATAAGGCGCTCTTAGTTGATCAATCTCATTATTTAAAGTCATGAGGTGTACACGCATTCAAGTAGTTCACATTTCTTAATCAACACATTGTCTCAAAGCGAAAGTGAGAAAAATTAGGAAGTTTTTAATTAAATCAATGTCTGTCCACAAATTAATATTTCCGATCCAAAATTACGAACTCCACGATTATCAGTCTCTAGGTGCGGAATGAGCCAATGTTCTTCAAATTGGTTCTCTGCTCGGACGATGATGGCATTTTGGGAAAGGAAACCCGAGGTTTTTATGATCATTATCTAACAAAGAATGTAACATCTTTAAAACTCCTCTTAAATGTGAAAAATTTAAGGGTAAATCCGTTGTTAATACAAAATTAGCATTCATCAAACTCATCAACTCGTTTTTTAATTGACTAATCCTGAACCAAATCAGAACTTCCCGAATAGAATAAAATTATTTAATCAAATTGCCCGAAAACATGCCTATCAGCAGAAGAGTCGTTTTTACAGCAGTTCTTTGCTTGGGAATTGTGAGCTCGTTCCTCTTCCTCTATGACAACACAGATCGCTCAAGTCGTTCCTTGAGAACGAATGACGCAGAACTTTTTATGATCGCAGCATCAAATCCTGATCTTTATGCCGCTCTCAATGAAGAACATGAACGCACTGAAGCCGAGTTCGAAGAGTTCATTGAAACACAAGACAACGCATTCTCTTGCTTGAGAGACCCAAAAGCCAAAAGAACCGCGAAAGAGCAGCTTGAAAACTTTGTTGAAGGTGATTGCGCTCCTGTGATTGTGGTTCCTGGACTTATGGCAACAAAACTCGTCGCGGAGATCGATTGTGATACCCTTAAAGAATATCACCCAGAAATCATGAGTGCTTGTGGTTGGAACACATGCTCTTCCTGGAACATACTCGGAAACAAACCAGACTCTGAGTACGTCATGTGGATTCCTAAATTGACATCTCCAATGAGCATACTGTCCGTCCAAGATCATCAATGCTTCGGAAGATTGATTGGCCTTCGCTACAACAACAAAAAGAATACTATCTACGAAAAATACTCAGATGTCGAGGGCGTTAGAATCACTTGGTATGGCAACACACCAGGCACTTACAAAGACGCCGATGGAGGATTTAGCGCAGTTACAAACCTTTTACCTCTTCCAGTCCAGACAGCCGACACCAAAGGATTCCTTGGACTCGCTAAGTACTTGACTAGCTTGGGTTACCAGAAAGGCTTGTCTCTCTTCGCTGTGCCTTACGATTTCCGCCGCACCCACTTGGCTAATGGCGTTGCATACTCTCTTGCAAGAACAATTAGGCTTGCCTACGAGCTTACTGGCAAAAAAGTCGTAATTGTATCACATTCACTTGGAAACATCAACACTCTCCCGGTTCTCACGAAAATGGATCAAGCCGAGAAAGACAAAATGATCGCTGCTTACGTGGCTGTTACCGCTCCATTGGGAGGCGCCTCGAAGCCATTGAGACTCCTTTTTGGAGGTGATAAGAACTTGATGCTCAAGAATCTTGTTGGTTTCAAATTCTTCAACCAAAAGAGCTTCCTTGGAGGCGCATCCAGCGGATATGACCTCTTGCCTCGTGACACCTTTTACAGATTCAGAAACCAGCCTTGGATGAAAGAGCTTCTTGAAAGAATCAGATTGGAAAACACCGTCAGCCCTTACGATGTCAAAGGCTATCAATTCTGGAAAAAGAATGACGTGCCTTACTCATTCTTCCCGAACCCAACTGAGATGTGCTTTGAAGATTTCACTCAAAGGCCAGAGCAATGCAAAACCCTGATCACCGACTTGGGAGTTCAACCTGTTGCTAGAATCAATGGAAAGGCATACTACGCCAACCAGACTAGCATGAAGGAATTATTCTACAAGCACTTCACTATGAATGATCCAAGCCGAGCAATGGAAATGTATGAAGATTCCCTTGCTAATGGTATCGATAGATTCGAAAATCCTAAAGTTCCAGTTGTATATATCTATGCAAGCCATCTTAAGACAGAATTATATCACGAATGGAACTACAATCCTGCCGACCTCACAAGAGAAGGAAAATTCGCGTTCCCATCTACTACTACCGATAAATACGGTGACGCGACCGTTGAAGTAAGCTATTCTTTACCGATTGCAATGAAATGGGCATGGGAGCACAACAATAAGGTCGCAGGGGCAAAGCCAATCAAAATTGTTGAATATTGCTCAAGTTTCAATCAAAAGGACACGGTTTGGGACAAGACTAACGCTTCTGGAGCCAATGTCATGACCACGACTGAGTATATGGGAGCTGCATGCTCCTGCTGGACTAAATTGCCTGGTGCAGGTGATAGCTGTGATCATGCGGGAATACTTGCTGATACCTACTTTATCGAAAAGATCGGCGAAGTGGTGATTACTAAGGAAAAGGGACAGCTCAGAAATACTTTGGCCTACAAAAAGACCCTTCTTGACCTTCTTGACGTGGTTAAAGACTTGCCACATCTTAGAAAGCCAAGACTTGTTCAAGATGTCAAAACACTGCTGGCTTAAAATTATGGAAAATGAGTGAAAGGCAGTACGAGTTTCTTTTCACAATCTAGAAAGTCATACTTGCCATGTCATTAATCGATATTTGCATACAAAATTCGCTGAATACCTCCATGTCATTAATAACGTCGTAGTAAACGCCGTAATAAATCTCATATATTCAAACAACAAATCACTTCTCAATGAGTTCGGGATTGTAGAGGGATTCGCTCCATAATTCGCTGAGTTGCTTTTGATCAGCTGAAATAAAAGAGAATCAGAAATTAGATGTGCCAAAATAATCTTTATCAATATTATAGTAGTTAGCAGCGCTCGCAACAAGAAGAAGTAATAAGCACATAATTTTCTAATAATTATGAATCAGTAAGCAAATCCGTACAACAACACGTAGTATTTAAAATTTCCTTAACATAACACTTAACACCTGAAAACTACTCAGCATTTAGACAGCCATCTTCATTTTGATCTTTGATTGCGGATTATAGCCAATCAGCTTGAAATCGTCAAATTTAAAATCTTCGATTTTGTCCACTTTTCGTGTGATATCCAGGTATGGGAACGGATTTGGCGTTCTTTTCAATTGTTTCTCAAGCATTTCAATGTGATTCAAATACACATGCATATCGCCCATCGTATGCACAAATTCTCCTCTTTCAAGTCCGACCATCTATTGAAAAATTCATTAGTAACAACCAATAAAGTTACAAATTACATCAGCGATCATACAGCACAGCAAGCTGTAACTGGCGATATTGAATGGGACACCCAGCCCCATATCACAGGATCTTTGATAGAGCTGGCAGCTCAGTTTTCCTCCAGCAACGTAGAACTGTACAAGCACATGGCAAGGCGGCAGAGCCATGATCGGTATATCAACTGGGTTCCAAGCAGACATAATAATCCTTCTACTCGTTGGGTTATTTTTAATTTCATTGATAACCCATTGCAACTGGTCGACTCCTTGTCCAGTGTAATCAGTCTTCTTATCCTTGTACTTCGCGCCGAAATGTCTCCACTGGAAGCCGTAAACCGGACCAAGGTCTCCTTCCTCTCTGTCTTTGAACCCTAAATTGTCCAAAAACTCCCTGGAACCATTCGCGTCCCAGATCTTGACCTTTTTCTCAGAGAGCGTCTTCGAGTCGGTTTCACCACGAATAAACCAAAGGAGTTCTTCAACGACGCCCTTCCAATACACATCTTTTGTTGTTAATAGCGGGAAAGATTTCGAAAGATCGAATCTCATCTGTCCACCGAACTTAGAGACGACTCCCGTTCCCGTTCTATCGTCCTTTCTGTATCCGGTTTTAATGATATCGTCTATCAGCTCCAAATATTGATACTCTTGATGTTTCGTATCGAGAACTCGCTGTGGAAAAACATTAACGCCTTCTTGGACAAGGCGATTGAAATCGTATGGGATCTTGTTCTCTGAGTGGGTGATCGATGTTTCAACAGTTTTGTAATGTTTTAGAGAGTCCTTGGGCAAGAAAGTATCGCATTCGAAGTCTGTGCCAATTCGCGTTAGAAAAACTTCTTTGCAGTTTGAATGTCCAAGCGCTTGCTCGTAAACCTGAGTTCCTCCGATCACGAATACCGAGCTAACTTTGTCTTTGAGTTCTTGTTCTATGAGAGCAAGGGATTCATCAAAAGAGCCGGCGATATGGAGGCCTTTTTGGTCGGAAAGCTTCTTGGGGTTCCTTGTAAGGACGATGTTGACACGGTCTTTCAATGGACGGAACTTGGGCGGAAGAGATTCCCAGGTATTTCTGCCCATGATAACGGCGTTTTGCTTTGAGTCTTCATTTCTTCCGTATTCTGTTGTAATTTTTTTGAAAAACTGCATGTCTTCTGAGATGTGCCATGGGAGCTTGCCGTTAAGCCCGATCCCATTGTTTTTGGACATCGCGAGTATGACGTTGAACTTTTTGAGCGCCATTTTGCTGAAATTTTGTCGAAGGAAATATTAAATATTTAAGCGAAAGCTAGTTAAAATACACAACTTTTGCGGCAATTTTTGAATTCGAGAGGCCTGAGTGTTGATTAACGATAAATTGAACAAGTGTTGCTCCGTAAACCCTTAGTGACGAATCCCGAAGCAACGATTGAATTCATACCCACATGATAGGGAGAAGAGGCTTTCATAACACCTAGGTTTCATATGTCAGACTTCTGTGTGATAATAATTAATGTGGGAATTGATTGATAGATAGCTCATACTTGTTTCTAATTGAACAATAACTCAAGAATATCTTTCACAATTCTAGATTTCGAAGTATCTGAAGCTTAAGTTGTCATGAAAAGGAGTGTCCGTTTGACCATCCATTATCGATATGACAAAAAAAACAAAAAAATGACATCTGTGAATTTCTTTTGAAATGTTCTCTGATTTATTATCTTAGGTTCACATTAATGCTCTAAAGAAGAGGTTATTTTGATTGACTATTTGTTGAGAGTTCAAATTGTATGAATGTAAAAATTTTGTTATCAAGGGACTCAGTGCTTCCTTCCCGTGTATTAGTATGAATACTCTAAATAGTACCATTTTATGAATCATGTTTGGATTCATAAAGTGTTTTCTGGACTGAATCACATGCTGCTCGTGAATCATGAATTAACACACTCAATGATGATTCTATTAATTTATTTGTGTGATAACGAATAAAAAAAGATCTTTGAGTAGATTCGTAAGAATAATGGAAAGCAGCGATAAATATAAAGTCTCAAGAGACTTTAAGGACCTTAAATATCACGTAACCCCGCTTTCATGCAAGGAAATTTCTCATTAAACTGGACTAGGCTGGCTTTGGAAACCATTTTGAATCAGAAGCACTGAAAGATGCATTGCCCAAAGGAATGAACAGCCCTCAAAAATGCCCATTTGGCTTGTACACTGAAGCAATTCAAGGCACGTCGTTTACGCTACCACGAGATCTCAATCTACGAAGCTTTCAATACAGAATAAAACCCTCAGTTGTTCATAAACCTCCAAAGCGTGTTGAGAAGAAAGACAATTACTCAAAAATCAAGAACGATTTTTTCAACCCTGAAAACCTGCAACCAAACTACAAGCAGCTTCGGTAGCTATTTTATCTTTTGAAAACGTTAATTAAACTCACATAAGCTGGAGACCTCTTGAAGAACCAAAGGATAAAGAGTTGAACTGGGTTGAAAGTCTAATCACGATTGCAGGCTCTGGAGATCCTACAATTAAAGTACACGCCTTTCGTCAGTATTAAGTTGATATCTAATGCCAATAATAGCAAGGAATTGCAATTTATCTCTATGGAGCGAATGTTTCTATGGAAAATAAAGCTTTCTATTCAGCAGATGGAGACATGCTGATTGTGCCTCAGAAAGGGACATTGTATGTTACGACTGAATTCGGAAAGATCCTTGTGGAGCCTATAGAGATCGTTGTGATCCCGCGAGGAATAAAATTCAGTGTCGATATCAGCGAGTTTTCTCGAGGCTACGTGGTTGAAGTTTTCAAGGGTCATTTCAAACTTCCTGAACTAGGTGACGAGAGCGGTTTGAATGCAGCTAAAGATTTTCTATTTAGGACCAATCGGAGCGAATGGTCTTGCAAATCCACGAGATTTTCGGATACCTATAGCGTGGTATGAAGATGTGAAGAAAGACTTCACTGTAATCCTCAGGGATCTTAGATGATTCTGAAAATATGGTATCTAGGTGATTGCGAAGTTCGGAGGCAGTTTTTATGAGTATGAGATGGATCATTCACCTTTCAACGTTGTAGCCTGGTAATTAAATTTGAAGATTTACGTAGTTATTCTCCACATTGAAGGCATGGAAATTATTATCCTTACAAATACGACTTGAGACTCTTTAACACAATGGGCTCAGTGTCCTACGACCACGCTGACCCGTCAATTTTTACTGTCCTCACTAGCCCAACTGATGAAACAGGAGTTGCAGCCTGTGATTTTGTCCTCTTTCCACCGAGATGGGAAGTCCAAGAAAAAACTTTCCGACCGCCGTGGTTCCATAGGAACACTATGAGTGAGTTCAACGGATACATCTGGGCGAAAGAATATGAAGAAAAAGGTAGCTGCATATTCGAATTGCCTTAGTAATACTAAAACAACTCGATAGAAGGTGGATTTTTCCCAGGAACTTCCAGTTTGAATGTGCAAATGATTGGCCATGGAGTTGACTCAGAAGCATTTGAGAAAGTAATCCTTTGAGATGTGAGGTTGGATTTGAGAATGTTGCATCATTTTAGTTTGCGAATATGGAGCTAAAGCCTTTCAAATTCGCTGATTCTTTCGCCTTTATGTTCGAAACGACTTATTTACTTCAGACAACGAAATTCGCCTTCGAGAATAACCTTCCTTATGAAGATGCTTGGGAGGTACAACTAAACAATAGCCTGACTGACTCATAAATCTTTTGGTTTACATTTCAGAGGTGGCAAGGATTTAAAAACCATTTTGAAGAAGAGAAGCCTAAATTAGAAAAATAACAGTTGCCCTTCAAAAGCATGAGGTGTTCAACGAGATAATAATTTCTGAGAGAATATGATATCACTTTCATAGTAATTAATACAACTGAATAATTCAGTATCTGGAATTTACTCATCTCGACAAATCTTTCGAATTAATTTTCTCTTTTTCGTGTCTTTTATTTAATAGATTTAAAGCTGGAAGGAAAAGACCAACTAGAGTTTGAATAACTCCAATGAGAAAAAATCAAGATGCAAATGAGAAAAATCCTCAAACACGGACCGGAATTGCTTCAACTTTCGGCAGCAGTCCATATCTTAAAAAGAATTCGCCACCTCAAGCGGTTCATAGAAAAAATCGTGATAATTTGCATGATAATCCATCAACTCCTGAGAAAACGAAGAAATCGCCAGCAAAGAGTATTTTCATTGAAAAAACGAACTCAGGAAAGAACCTTTTTGACACGCTGTACGTCCAACCTGAAGTCAAACCGAGTTTGAAAACATTCAAACGCAAAGACTCAAGCGATAATGATACCTCGGGAGGCGAGACGATGGAGCAATCTCCACAATCAAAAATAAAGGTAAATTTTGTGCGCTCTGACACCAATTTCTCGATGTTTCAACAGGATTCTCAAAATCCTTCAAGAAAGGAGAAATTAGATTTTCATCGCCCAAAGACTGCAACAGCAGATGATAAATATTTCTTTAAGATGAATTTCGTTCCCAAAGGAAATGAAGATGGAGGTTTGAAGAGTTCTCCTCAGAAATTCCTTCCAAATCAGCGACTAAAATCTGAGAATTCATCTCCACAACTTATTAAAAAAGCCAGCCCTGGTAAAGAATTGGTAATTGATATGCCAATTTCTTCAACCATTTCGGTTGAATACATAGGGATAAAAGACCTATTGGAACGACTTGTTACTTCAACCGACATATATGGCCAACCAGCAGCGACCATACAAAATCTGCATGATTTTTTGGAGTTAATTCAGGCGATGGCGCAGTTTTTGAAGGCTAACCTTGACACTTTTCTCCTCATAAAAAAATCGGTAGAAGAGGTTCCCACGATCATCAAACTGCTGGAAGGGCACCCTAGCAAAGAATCTATAGTTCAAATATGCAAATGGGTGCACTTGAGCCATTGCTATGAAGAGAATCTCAAGCAGTTAAGCAGAGTCAGCAATTTGGAAGGAGCGGATCCATTGTCAGTAAAACCATTCGATGAAGTCCGACTACGCTACACTGCCGATTTCTTGATCACCTTCATTCAAGATTTCGAGCAATTATTAACCAGCAGCAAAGAGAAAATAGCTCAGGAAGTCTGCGCGAAGGATAACGATGATATTTTACGTATTATCAGGCAAGTAGGGTTAATTTGTCAATGTATTTCTGGTGTACTGATCGACGGTTTTAAAATTAAACGAAGTTATCTAATAACAGAATGTAAGGAGCTAGTGACAGGTTTTATGCACTCAGACCAGCAATTACAAACGGATTACGTAAAGATCAGAGCGTGTATAGAAGAAAACTTGGGGTTGTTCAAAGTAATGTACTACAAGATAAAGAAAATAGATAAGAAGTTCGATGGGTATTTCGAAAACCAATGGGCGATCAAAAATAACATGAAAGCTCTTACAAATATGAGGATGGAATTCAATAACAAGTTTCAAGATATGGAATCGGTTGAGCAAAATGTAAAGACATTTAGTGGTTTCGCAGAAGGAGTTGAGAAGTTGAAGAAGGTCATTTCTTTCAAATTGAAAGTCGAAAATATTGAAACTCATGCTCAAATGTCTCAGATTAGAAAGGAGCTATTAGAATACAAGGAGTTATTGAATCAGTATTTTAATAAAGGTCCCGACGCATTGTTTGCTCCTGCAGACACCCAGATAGTTGAAATTTATGAAGAAATGGGAAGGATTCCTCCAATCAAAGACGCGTTCACTCGATTCATTTCGTATTTCGAAGAGCTGCTGAGTATCCAAATCAACAACGAGGTCTTCAATGAAAGTTTAAAGCAGCTCAAAGCAATTGATGAGGAAGCTGATAAATTATATTTATGCATCGATGAGCAGTTTAAAACCTTCTTAAAAAGCTACTTTACAACTTTGGTGGAGCTTATTGAAAAAAGCAAACGCTCTATCAATGAAGAGTTGACCAAAGTCTTGAACTATTACATAAATCACCCAGATATCGAAACTTCTATAAAAGGAATAAATGATTCGGTGAAATCAGGAAAGGAGTCATTAGAAAAAGCTGGGTTTTTGAAGAAATACAATTATAAAGGTGCCATTGAAGCAGAGGATATTCTGATGGAGCAGGAAATGATACAAGCTTGGAATGATGAAGTCGAATACGCTGGTCAATTGGTTAAATACTTTGAGTGTGTTTCTACTCAAGTAGTCAAACCAATAGAAAAGGTCCATACCAAATATGAAGAGTCAGAGGACATCGAATTTAATCTTCAGGATTTACTCCGTGGATACATTGTATTTCGAGGACAGAAGGAATTCTTCCATATTTACGAGACAACTTCGGACGCAATTGGGAAGAGACTGTATGAAAAATCAAAAATGTCTCTCAGAGATTTTGAAGGTTCTATTTTGAGTTATTTCTTAGAATCTTTTATGGAAACCTTTTACAAAAAATCTCAACTGAAGTTTAAGAAATTGTTTGCAAATATGAAGAGAAAAATTGATTCAACTGTGCTCTCAGATTTCAAAAATCTTGTGCTAGAATGGGTTGATTTTATGGAGATGCTTTATCACGACAAGAATATTAGACAACTCGAAGCTTTTTGCGATTTCTCTGAAAAAAGAAAAGAGGATTTGGAGGATGTCGCATACTTATTGGAACAGCTGCTTCTTATCAGCACAAATCAACCTTGCATCTTAACAAACGAAGATGAGGACAGGATTATTCCCAAAACGGCTCCAATATCAGCAAAACTCAGTCTCTGCAGATCCTTGTTAGAAGCAATTAATGATCATCACGGTCAATAAACGTATGGTAGCTGATTGAGCTGATTCGTAGTACTAATGAAGCTATAACCTGATTTGAATGATAAAATAGGAATGAAATCACTGAAAGATATAATTGTATTTTAATAAAACATGGTTAATCAGAATTCCAATTCATTGTACGCGAAGAAAAGAATCATTTTCTTTTATAGATGAGTAGCATATAGTGAAACTTGGCAATGACTCCTTTATTCGCTTCGAGATTTCCGAAAATAGCTTCTCTCTTTTTTTTTTGTCATGATATGCTCTCACCAACTATTCAGTGGCTCTGTCATACATGCCAGAACTGCTCTTGAAAACATTTAGTAATATGAAATATTGCATTACATGAACAAGACTTCTTAACTAATAAATGCAATTTTTAAATTGTAGCATTAGTTTGCAAAATTTCCAAACACCTTGTTAGAATTAATTTCCTTGGATATAGATTTGCTCTCGGAAATAGAAAATTAATATCTTCCCAATTTTATTTTACCAAATTAAAAATATGCAAGGAAGAAGCATTGGAATGAGAAAATATCATCATACAAACGCGGAAAATCGTCTAAAATGGGCCTCAATTGATTCAGCGTTCGACAACAGTCCAGATTCCAAACCAATTCCGTTACACGAGATGTTTCCAACCTACAAGCCTCCTCCATCTATTGACAATGTTGAAACTCCTGAGAAATCTTCTGCAAAAGACCTTAAAATTAGAAAGTTCATAGTAAGAAAGGACTTTTTTGAAACATTTTACAACCCACCAAAAGTCGATCCACACGAAGCCATTTCTGAGAAAAGAGAGATTCCTGGAAAGAACAATGAAATTGAAGAAAATAGACCAAGGGAGAACTTCGGAAATACGTATTACGTCTCACCAAAAGTCGATTTGAATGCAAAAACTCTTGGAAAAAGGGAGAAATCTTCTGCAAAAGACTATAAAATTAGAAAGTTCAGTGTAGGAAAGGACTTTTTTGAAACATTTTACAGCCAGCCACAAAAAATGGATCCGAGTTTGAACCTACTTGGGCCCAAAAAACCAAGTAGTCAAGCAGATTTATATAAAAAATACATGGTATACGGATTAAGCTCTGGAAGCCCTCCCAAAAATAGTTGGCTATGCTTGCGTCTTAGAAAGGTCAAGCCAGTAAATGATATATATTTTTGCCTATCGGATTTAGAACAGCAGGAAAAATCTGACCATTTTTCTGACCCAATTGGGAAAAAGGCAGATCTCCAAGAAGAATTCGCGATCGATAAACCAATTTCTTCAACTATTTCGATCAAGGGGCTAGCAATGAAAGACTTGTTGAAACAACTTGACACGGAAACTGACGTGGAAGGTCAAGATACAGTGACAATGCAGAACCTTCATGATTATTTGGAGTTAATCCTAGCGATGTCGCATTTTATGAAGGCTAACTGTGACACTTTTTCCCTCATAAAAAAATCAACAGAAGAGGTTCCAAAGATCATAGAATTGATGAAAGGAATTCCGAAAAAAGATTCTATCATGAAAATATGCAATTGGGTACACCTAAGCCGCTGCTACACAGAGAATCTCAAAGAATTAATAAAAGTGAGCGATTTAGAAGGAACAGATCCACCGTCAGAAAAACCATTTGATGAAGTCCGATTAGAATACACTATCAATTTCTTGATAACTTACGTTCGGGGCTTTGAATATTTGTTTGCCAGCAGTAAAGAAAAAGTTACTCAGGAGGTTCCCGTGAAGGATAAGGACGATATTCTCAGCGTTAGCAGACAAATAGATTGGATTTGTCAATGTATTTCTGAAGATCTGGTCAATTATTTCAAAAGAAACAAAAATCGCCTCGTCGCAGAATGCAAGGAGCTATTAGCAGGTTTCATGTATTCATACCAGCAGGTACAAGCGGATTACCTGAAGATCAGAGAGTGTGTTGAAGAAAAATTGGAAACATTCAAAGTACTGTACTATAAGATCGCGAACGTAGGGAAGAATGGATATCTTGAAACTGAAAAGAGGGTCAAAAACAACTTGGAGGCCGTACCCAAGATGGCGATAGAGCTCAATCAAAGATTTCCATATTTGGTGCCACTCGAAGCAAATGCAAGTTTATTTAGTGGTTCCGTAACAGAAGCTGAGACCATGAAAATGGTCATTTCTTTCAAATTGACAGTCGGAAACATTAACACTCATACTCAACTTCTCTCTCAGATTAGAAAGAAACTTTCAGGATATAACGAGCTAATGAATCAGTATTTTCATAAAGGAACCACCTTTATCCCTGCCGACGCCCAGGTTGCTGAAATTTATAAGGAAATGATAAGGATCCCTCCTATCAAAGCTGCGGTTACTGAATTCGTTTCATATTTCGAAAAACAGGTGAGGATACAATTCAGCGACGAGGTCTTCAGTGAAATCCTAACGCAGCTCAAAGCAGCTGCTGAAAA
>ENA-UOTZ01001469-UOTZ01001469.1-compost-metagenome-genome-assembly--contig:-NODE-1469-length-15789-cov-13.954557_pt1 | contig 15789 bp, 7 predicted proteins | sample MGYA00238144_ERZ746983 | MGnify/ENA primary metagenome ERZ746983 (study PRJEB28759, sample SAMN06268863) | compost metagenome | isolation source: single cell | place: USA: California, Emeryville, Joint...
AAAGTCCACTAGCAAAATACTATTCTTTGCAATGTTTGCCTTGGGAATCAGTTTAATGGAGATTTGGTCGTCTGCTGATGATGTGAGAATATAATCAGTGTTCAATTTCAGCAATACTCCTTTGAGATAGAGAGTGATAAGTGGGAGTATAGTGCTAGCTTGACCTGGAGGAGTTGAGAGGGTGAATACAAGATCCTTCTCTGTGGATATGCTTGATAAAGATGCAGGCTTTCCTTGCTTAGAAATACACTGTCCCTTCTTCGTCGCAGGGTCTATTGTAAAATAGTAGCTCCCGATGCATCCACAAATTCCTGAAGTCCTCAGAAGAGTGAAGTTTTGTGAATACGAAGTGCATCTAACAGCGTAAGTTGTAGAATCTGAAATAGTGCAAGCTGTGCACCCTAATGGGCATGGAATACAATCTCTGCTACCGCTTGTCCAAGCAGTTTGGGATGGGCATGCTACGTTAGCAGTTGCCGTGTTTTGAACGTAGCACTTCGAATTTGGACCTTCTGTCTTTATCATGCATCCTCCGAAGCAATCGAGAGGAAATGCATTTGCTCCGAGACTTATTGTCAAAGAAAGAATTGAAAAATCTCCGCAGTCTTGAGCAAGAATAGGGCTATCCCAACGCGAAAGTCCTGTTCCAAGTAACAGAATATCATTTGTGGTTTCCTTGCCATTGTATTGGGGATCAGCAAAGATCATCACTTCGGGAATATCCATTTCAGAACCTTCGAATAAGGTACAAATCGTTTGAGGAAGGAATTGTGATTGACAACTGAGATAGATTTCTTGCCAATCTGCCACGTAGCTAAAGAACGGTTCTTGAGGGCCTTCTGGAAAATAGATTTTAGCAAATCCATTGTTAATTCCAAAACCGAAAATTAGTTCTCCGTCAGGGCTAAATCTTCGAACTAGCCAGTGTACATCGCATTCCGGGAAAGAGTGAAATTTTACTCTGATTCTCATTGAAAATGAGATTGATCCATTTGAATTTAAAAAGCTATGCGGCCAAAAGATAGATGAAAACGTTGGGTCTGAGAATGAATAATATGTCTGTAAAGGATATGATTCTTTATTTGTGCTCCAATTGAGTCCAGGTTCATTTTGGGTTTGTAGAATTGATGTATCGTCGGAGTAATCAAATAAATTTTCGTAGACTCGGTAAGGTTGAAGAGTGAAACTGTAAGTAGGGAATGGTTCAATCCCAAATGCGAGGGAAATTCGAGTGTCGTCTTCTGGTACAGCGTAATCAGTAATCATAAATGGTTTCCATATTGCAGTACAAGACTGGCTGTAGGAGCCAACTGCTCCAAAATAAAGTTTGAAACTGTCAGTATATGTAGAACTCGACCCAGGGGGTGATACCTCATCCCGGAACAGAACGAGAGACGCATAATTTGATACTGAAGGATCAATAACCGAAAAAACAAATACTCCGACTGCATTGCAGGATTCAATTCCAAAATACCATTGGTGAGGTACTAAATCCCGAGGTAGATAGGTTGAGTCCAAATGATATGTATGATAAACATCCACATTATTGCCGTTGCGTTGAAAGGATACGGAAGGCTCTTCATATATAGTATCTTGAGTCAGCATAAACAGAATAAATCTCCCTGTGAAAGAGTTGTCAGAAGGCAAATTGAGCTTGAACCACATTCCCAATGTGAGAAGATGTTTTCCAACGAAGTCTGCTGGAAATTCACTTACAGTAAAATCATATCGAGCCAGATCACCACAAGTCAAGTCAGCGTCAACATCAAATCGAGCAATACCACATCCAGAGACTACTACGGCAGCCGAAATGAGCAAGAGTAGTTTTAATAATTTTAGAGTCATTTCCACTTTTTTAATAATTAATGTACATTGTCTTGAGTCTTAAAAAGGACTATTTTTATCAAAATAATAAACTCTGCAGATCTCAGTTTTTTAATTCCTGCTTTTGTAACTGAATAGTCACAATTCCTTACTGTTTGATTCTGCTGTAGCTTATATTCATCTTGGAATGCTTTTTCATATCTAAGAAAGCTCTCGAAATAATATTTCTGGAAAGTATCGATCTGGTAAACCATCGATTTTTATTATTTCTCTTGAGTCTTAAAAAAGTAATTTAAAATCCGAAGCGACTTAATGTGTCAGTGCGCAAATTTAATATACGTTTAATCAAGAAATACTGAAAAAGGAATTTATAGAAAGTTTCGGGCTTCTAAAGCTTTTCTTTTATTTTTTCGAGTGGATTTCGTCACTACACAGCAGCAACGAGATAGAAATTTAGTTCAGAGTTAAATTCCGTGGTATAGATAGGTACATATACTTCTCTATAATACAGATGTATGATACTTTTGAAAATTCATACAGTTGCTTTTGTTTTTCAGTTCTAGCCGTACCAGCTTAGCACGAAATTGAAATTTTTCAGACTCATAATCTCGGCAACGAGCTTTTTTTTTGCTACAAACTTAAATTAAAAGTTGCGCTCAGGCGCAGGCTAATTAGAATTTTTACGTACTAAGCGGGATAATTAATTAGATAAACGTGTATAATCCATTATTAAAAAGTTCTAACTCCAGAGTCTTTTTAAATTTTCGTCACAGAGGGTAAAAAAAGAGAGAGGCAAGTTTGAATGACTTGCCTCAGCCCGGTCCTTAGAGGCCTACTAAATGAACTTTCTCGTGATATCTAGTTTCTTTGTCTCTTTCAAGAGGCATAGAGTTCAAAACCGTGACTGAGACTTCAGAAGCGTATATTGTCCGAAGTGAGCAGAGTTTACAGTGATTTCTCTGGAGAAACTATACCACAAAATCAGCAGTATCGTTTACTTCAATACAGTCTTTCATAATTCGCCTTTAAAAAGATGTACATGATAATATACATTTATGCTGATGACTATCGGCAAGTAAGTTATTGATTTTGAAGTAATTCATATGAACATTATATTCGCTTAGAGGCATATAAGAGAGGCGATCCAGCCTTCTGTTGGCCTCTTTTGTAAGAGTTTCTAACTATAGCATCTTATAATGAGAGTATAAGTATTCAGGTTTCCAAAAAGAGATTCTTCTTTCCTTTATCAATGTGAATAGCTAATTAAAAATACATAGAGTCTTTCGAGGAAAGCGTTCCAATAAGCTTTGAAGTGAAAAATGTAATAATGAAAAACTTCATTAATACTTTGTAATGAGATATCCAAAGAATTGATCCGTACGAAATTAAATTGCTCTTTTGGTTAACTTAAATTAATCGTCTCAAGCACTCAGAGCATACGAGGAAAAAAAATGTTGAGAGCAAATTGAGTAATAGATCAACCTTTTTTTTGTTCTGACATATTTTAATTTGCTATTCTAACTAAAATACAAAATAAAGTTCACGTCTTCTGCTGCCTTTTCGTTGCATTGGAAGCTACCTCCACGTTCTCTGGTCATTCAATGGAAATCTATTTCTCAAGCAAATTTGTAACTCTGTCAATTTCGAAATATTACTCAATATCATAAAAAATCTGCTATTTTGAGAGTAATGCATCCAGTCATAGATCTTTTGTACTAGCATATAAAACTCTGGGTTGTGTTTATTCCGACTGTCTCTTGTTTTCATGTTTCAAAGACAAATTTTTTTATGCTTTTCAGAAATGGTGTATAATATATATCTAACCGATAAAGGTTTATTTATCCTGAGAGTTCCTATAACTGCTTGGTCATCACCATATTTCTACATAAAAATATCACTTAGCCAAAACCTTGAGAACGTTTATCTAGAGTATGGAGTTCAACAAATTTAATCCACAGCATTCGCTGCGAAAATTCTCAGTAAGGTAAGTCAGCTTCTCTATTCAATCTATGAAAGGTTATCGGCAAAAGGTTCTGGCTTTTTGAGTCTACGATATAAAACCCAACCTCCCTATTATAAAGAAGATATTGAAAAATTGTGTAATTCTATCTTAGAGTTAGTTGTTTTGACTAACTTATCTCGAGTAAGACGCGGCGTGTTGGAAGGTCGTCGAAGGCTATGATCATGACTTCTATAAATCAATGGAGGATGGTCAGCAATGCTATGATATTATATTTTAGAAAAGTAGCAAGTTATAAGTTTTACTTAGAAGAGCCTCCATTGATTTGGACCTAAACCGATTCTTCCATCGGTCTCAGATGTCTTGTACTTTCGTTATTTATTCTAGATCGTTCGGTTGAGTTGTGCAAATTTCTATTCTTTTGATTACAATGTTTTCTGATATCCTCATAAATGATGTATAATAGACACCCACTTGATAAAAGCTCGTTGATTCAAGTATCAATATCATGATATTTCCAAGGACTAACATTATGTGGGGATGAAGTAAATTGTTTGGAAATAAGTGGTATTTCTCTTACTGTTGGACTTGAAATGGACTGCCTAGTAGGTAGGGTTTGGTTTCAGGTCAAAGATCATGGATCAAATGAGCTCGCTGAGATTTGTAAAGGCAGATTTATCATACTGTGATTGGTTAAATTGCTATTCCAGGAGAGTCTAGAAGAGGGAGGTGAGCAGCGGAACACTTCCTCGATGTACGTGAAACGCAAAGCCTTGGCAATTATGTTGTTGAGAAATGCGATAAGCCATCGTCATTGTTTCAAATTAATCTTTGATTTATATCTTAGTGAATAAAAGGAGGGTTTCATGATACTATAGTTTGAATTCAAATTTAGCAGCGATTGCCGAGATAAACTCTATAATGGGCAAAAGCACGTCCATTTGAACAAATGAGAAGATAAATTGGATCGGAGAAGCTGTAATAGCGAATATGAAGGTCTCTAACGAAGAATTCATCGAGATGATAGCTGATATTTGCTGCTTGGATATACACTTTCCTTACAGGATCTGTGCGAAAATAATAGCTTTCTATGCACCCACAAATGTTTGAAGCACTCAAGAGAGTGAAATTTTGTGAGCATGACGTGCATCTCACTGAGTAAGTCATTGTATCTTAAATAGTGCAAGCTGTACACCCTTGTGGACATGGAATACAATCTTTGCTGTAACTTGTCCAAGCTGTGTGGGACGGACAGGCTACGTTAGCAGTTGTAGTGCCTTGAACATAGCATTTTGAATTTGGACCTCCTGTTTTTATCATGTATCCTCCGAAGCAGTTGTCAAGAGGAAATGCATCTGCTCCAAGGCTTATCGTCAAAGAAAGAATCGAAACAGGCCCGCATCCTTGAGCAGGAACAAGGTTATCCCAAGGCGAAAATCCTGATCCAAGTAACAGAATATCATTTACGCTTTCCTTGCCAATGTATTGGGGATTAGCAAAAATAATCACTGCCGGATCGACCATCGCGGTGTCAACAGCGGCTGGTAATACGGTACAAATTGTTGGAAGCGAGAAATACGATTGGCAGTTAAGATAAATTTCTTGCCAAAGTCCCACTACAAACGTCAAAAACTTACTTTGATTTCTCCCTGGAAAATAGGTGAATGCTTCGTAATCATTAGTATTGACTCCAAAGCCGAAAAGTAGTTGTCCGTCAGGACTAAACCTTCGAACAAACCAATGATGACGATCAGGGCAGGGTGAGAATAATTAGGTAAAGGGTATGATTGTTTATTTGTGCTCCAGAGTAGTCCAGGATCATTTTGAGTTTGAATTATTGACGTATCACCGGCATATTCAAATAAGTTTTCGTAAACTAGGTAAGGTTGCAATGTGAAATTAGTAGTGGAGAGCGGTTCAATCCCAAGTGCGAGGGAAATTCTGGTGTTGTCTTGTGGTACAGCATAATCAGTAAATGGTTTCCATATTGCAGGACAAGCCTGAGGGTGGGCGTCATTTGCTCCAAAATAGAGTTTGTGACTGCTGGTATATGGAGAACTTGGCAGCTCATGAGCGAATAACTCATCGGTGAATGCAATGAAATCTGTTGGATCTGATTTCGAAGGATCAATAATCGTAAAGTTGTATCAGATTTCATTAATATTGCTAATATCACAAGACTCAATTCCAAAATACCATTGACCGGGTGCTAGCAGTTCAATTGGTCCAGATGGCTCGGAATGAAATGTATGATAAACATCCACATAAGGGCTGCTGCTGGCAAAGGACACAGAAGGCTCGTCGATCGTCCCGTCTGGAGTCAGCATGAACAGGATAAACTGATTTGGGAATGAGTCGTCAGCGGGCGCATTTATCTTGAACCAGATTCCTAATGTAAGACGAGTTGAACCAACGAAGTCTGCTGGGAATTCATTTGCAGTAAAAACATTCTTAGATGTGCTACCACACCCATAGTCAGTATCAACACCAAGCCGAGCAATCCTGCACCCCAAAACTACTACTCCAACTGAAACAAGCAAGAGTAATTTTGATACTGTAAGATTCATTTCTACTTTTTTTAAATTATTAAGGTATGTTGCCTTGAGTTTCGCTAAGGGCTATTTATATTAGCATATAAGACTTAGAATAGCGTTTAAGTCCTGCTGATATCTGCTCGATATTGTTTTAGCTGGCGTTCGTAATCGGATGAATCTCAAAGACAGCACTAGCACTTTTCGAAAACATGTGTTAGAAATTACAATTTTGGAAAGCTTCGAATTGGTAACTCTTTCGATCTTGAATAATAACATTCCTTTACCTTAATAATTCTCTTAAGTATTGAAAACCAACAAAAAAATTTCTAATTCATTTAAGATACCGATGTACAAAATTAATATCAGATTGATCATAAAATACTAAACGGAATTTATACAGTATTGGTCGGTGAATCGAACACCCCTCTCTGACCAAGAGCGGTCTTCGAAATCAATTGATATTTGCTCTTCAAAATATTTTCTCTAGAAAGTTAAATTTTCGTTAAGGAGTAATCTGTCATTTCTATCAGCTTGTTACGGCACCTTACTTTCTAAAATTTAGTAAGTTATGTCTATACAGAAAACTGGTTGTGTAGTGAGATGAATCCAAGTGAGACAATAATTGGCTACACGGGGTCCCTTATTATACCACATTTGAAGCTACTAACCAATAATCCCATTTTTTGGAATCTATACTCGTTGTAATGTACTCAGATAATATAGTTCCGAAATTTACTTGAAATATTAATTCTGAATGTTTCTGTCATTTAGGATATAATATGCTTGTTATTTAGTATATTAGTTAAGAGAGGTATTAAATAAAAAAGGATATGTTGAGAGGGACCGATTCGCAAGCCGATGGTATAGAAAGTCTTGGGTTTCTAAGGATATCCTTATTTTTAAGTCAATTCCGTCATTATAGCCATATGAAAGGCTTGATCACAAATTGGATCCAGATCTAATGGAGTGATGTGCAAACTGCTTATTTTTACTATTTTTTATAATGCTCTAATTGTGTCAGCGCAGAATTTACAAAAATTGTGACTGACAATTACGTGTTCGAATAATCACTGCAATGAACTCTCATTTTTCTCACAAAACCAGGCATTTTATAATAGCGTTATGGAGAATGCTCGAAGAGATACTTTTAGTAGAAAAAGGAATAATTAATCAAACCTGATAAACCTGCAAAATTAAAAAAAGCGGCAAATTCAGAGGTTTTTGTAAAATACTATAGTTTCTTGAGTAATAAAACACGCATTTTAAGTGTCTCGAGGCAACCTATCCTTGGAGGCTATGCTAATGATCTTGTTCGTGATGTCTTGGGTTTTTCCCTTTTCAAAGCGAAACAGCTATGCTTAGCAAAGCCCAAAATGATCATTCTGGAGAAACCGTACCCTAATTTCAACAGTTTCGCAGCTTTGAATAAATCTTTCATAATTCCCTTCCTCAAGTTTAATTCCTGAAGAGAAATCTTTAATATTAGATGCTATTTGGATATTACAATGCTGATGACCGGTGAGAAGAGTGGCGAAATTTTTGAGAAAAATTACATTAATGAAAAAACTGTTTGTAATAAGGAGCCGGGCTTGCTTATTAATGTTTTGGAATGAGTTAAATCAAAATGAGTGTCACAATCACTTGGGATAGCTTGAGTAACAAATTGAAGAAAACGAGTAATAGATGCAAAGAAAGAGGATAAAAAGAAAATAGATAAGAAAACTATGAAATTCAAATTATTCAAAGGGAATTTCGTTTCTCTGAGGCGCATATTGAAAGGATAAATGCGAGTCTGAAGTTTTTCTAATCACTTGTGAAGCAATAACTAATAGCGCAAGGGCATTATTGGTCATGATTCGTTTCCTTAGAAACGAGAGATCATAATTCTCGAAAATTCTATTCAAGAAAATAGCTGGGAAAAAAATGAATCCATGGAGATATGCGAATGAAAGCCTCGTCTTTAGTCCAAGAAAGCGATTTGCTAATTTGAATAGTTCTTTTTATAGAAAAGTGAAGTTTCTCAATAACACCAATAGTATTGGTTATATTAAGCGAATTAGAAATTGATACGAATGACTTAAGGCTCAAATATTCAAAAACAAAATTCATCAATATTTTTTAAAAGATATGGATTTGGCTTTGTCATTATTTTTGGGATTAATTTCGATTTGAATATCAGTTCTTCGAGGTTTCGAAGAGCCCTTGTTGCCATCTGCTGTTTTTGTGCTTCCACTGTGGAAATGAAGAGAGGATTGATCAAGACTGGTTCTCCTACTAATAAAAAGAATGATAAAATTAAAAATTGCGAAGAATCTAGATACTTGGCGGTTGAAATTATGAAAGTATGACCAGAGGGGGAGGGGTCTAAAGACATGTCACTTTCATCCACTCCTCTGACTCGCTGTCTTTGTTGTTGTTTATGATTTCGTTTTCGTTGTCGTTCTTGTTCCTGTTCTTCTCGTTTTTCTTGTTCTCTTTGCAGAGCCATGTTCTTCTGCTTATATTTCTCACAACAATTTTTGATAAATTCATAAATTGAATGTAATAAAAGAAAAACTGCTATCAATGCATTAATTCCAAGAGCACATATCACTGTCCAAATCATGACATCACCTACAATCAAACCCATCTCTGGACTTAGAAAATCGGCTGAATCATTGGACGTCAGCACCACAGCGATTATTCCAAGTAATAGTTTCACGGATTCATTAAATACGAAAATAATAAAAGCAGATCGTGAGTTCAAAGGTCGAGTAACTATCACCAACAACAACCAAAATCCTGTGATGATAGTGTAGATATAACACTGAGCAAGAGGCCTCTCTTGCATGAGGACATAATTCATGCTGAGTATGATGTCTTCAATCTTCGTGATGAGAAGGAAATTTCTATCAAGCCAAGAGTCGTCTTTGAAATCTTCAGTAAACACCTCTAAGCTTTCAGGAAACTTGTCATTTTCAATTCTTTGTCTTAGTCTTTTTCTCGCTTGTTCCATATACTCAGGAACCTGAAGTCTTTTGCGATTAATCTGATAGATTCCAACTCCGAAAATTATTACATAAGAGAGAAGAACAATTATCGATATGCTTGTAGAAAAGATAGTATATCTATCGCTGGTAACAAAAGGAGCTTCTCTGAATTGTATTGCAATTTGCACGATAAAAGGGCCGAAGTCACCAATAAAGTAAGAAACTAACATATTCCATCTGAATGTGTAGTGGATTGCTTCCATTATTTTCTTGAGTTTTTTACTCTTCGAACAAAGTTTGAACGGAATCCAAGTCAATATCGCTAACACAAAAGCGATATTTTCTTTGATAAAACCATCTCCAGCTTTTTCAATGAACAAGACTGGTTCTTCCCATTCTTGGAATTTATAGTATTCTGATGTTGCAACTGAGTCACCATCATTTAAATAAGTATATACGTTTGGTATCAGACTCATTGAATAAAGACTCTCGTAGAATTTAAAGAAATTTTTGGGAAAGTTGACATTGAGGTATTTGTACATTTCGAGGTCACCGAGGGCGTCAAGGAGAAAAACAGCAGTGGCGCTGATACCTCCTGAAAGAAATCCGAAGGAACTTGTACCTGACAAGCCCATTACGCTCCCCATGGAAAAATAGCTTGCGATTTTGTCGAGAAAATTTAGAGTGTTATCATCAAGATAATAATAAATTTCCTTAAGTTTGTAAGTTGCATTTGGAGGAGTTAGCATTACAGAGGGGCCTTCAATCTGGTTGAATGTTGTAAAGTCTACCATCAAAATACTATTCATTGGAATGTTTGCCTTTGGAATTAGCGTAATGGTGATTTGGTCGTCAGCCGGTGACGTGAGATTATAATCAATGTCCAATTTCAACAACACTCCTTTGAGATAGATAGTGAGAAATGGGAGCATATTGTTCGCTTGTTTTGGAGGGGTTGAGAGAGTGAATACAAGATCCCCTGGCGAAGTGCTTGATAAAGAAGCGGCTGCACTTTGCTTGGGAATGCATTGCGCCGTTTTCGTCACAGGATCTATTGTAAAATAATAGCTTCCTATGCATCCACAAATGCCTGAAGCACTAAGGAGAGTGAAATTTTGTAAGCATGAGGTGCATTTGACATCATAAGTTGTTGTATCTGAGACAGTACAAGCTGCGCATCCTAGTGGACATGGAATACAATCTTTGCTGTAACTTGGCCAAGCTGTGAGGGACGGACAGGTGACGTTGGCATCTCTTGTATCTTGAACGTAGCATTTTGAATTGGGACCTTCTGTCTTTATCATGCATCCTCCAAAACAGTTGTCAAGAGGGAACGCATTTGCTCCAAGACTTATCGTCAAAGAAAGAATCGAAACAGACCCACAGTCTTGAGCATCATCAGGATTTTCCCAAGGCGAAAGTCCTGATCCAAGTAACAGAATATCATTTACGCTTTCCTTGCCCATGTATTGGGGATTATCAAAAATAATCACTGTCGGATAGGCCATCGCGGTAATTTCGGGTGGTAATAGGGTACAAATCGTTGGAAGGGAGAAATACGATTGACAATTAAGATAGATTTCTTGCCAAAGTCTCAAGGCAAATACCATAAAAAGCTTACTTTGAAGACTTCCTGGAAAATAGATGAGAGCTTCCAAATCGTCAGTAACTCCAAAACCGAAAATTAGTTGTCCGTCAGGACTAAACCTTCGAACAAACCAATGATGACGATCAGGGCAGGGTGAGAAAGGGTCAATTTTCAAAATGATCCTCATCGAAAATGAGATTGATCCATTGGAATTTATAAAGCTGTGAGGCCATGGGATAGATGACAACTTTGGGTCCCAGTTTGAATAATCAGGTAAAGGATATGATCCTTTATTAGTGCTCCAAAGGAGTCCAGGATCATTTTGAGTTTGTAATATTAACGTATCTCCAGCGTATTCAAATAAGTTTTCGTAAACTTGGTAAGGCTGTAGTGTGAAACTGTAAGTAGGGAGTGGTTCAATCCCAAATGCGAGAGAAATTGCGGTATAATCGAATGGTTCAGTTGGTTCAGTTGGTACAGCATAATCAGTAATCATGAATGGTCTCCATATTGAAGTACAAGCCTGAGGGTCGTAATCATTTGCTCCAAAATAGAGTTTGTGACTGCTGGTATATGGAGAACTTGGCAAACTTCCAAATGCCCATAACTCATCGGTGAATGCAATGAAATCTGTTGGATCTGATTTCGAAGGATCAATAATCGTAAAGTTGTATCGGATTTCATTAATATCGCAAGACTCAATTCCAAAATACCATCGACCAGGTGTTAGTGTTATGCTTGTTAAGGATTCTTCTTGATGAAATGCATGATAAACCTTCACATCAAGGCCGTTGCTGCTGATAAAAGACACGGAAGGCTCGTCATTTGTATTATCTGGAGTCAGCATGAACAAAATAAATCTATCTATGAAAGAGTTGTCGTCAGGTAAATTTATCTTGAACCAGACTCCCAATGTGAGAAGATGTGTTCCAACGAAGTTATCTGGGAAATCATTTACAGTATCAGTAGGCATGGACCCACAGCCATAGTCAGCATCAACATCAAACCGAACAATACTACACCCAGAGACTACCCCGACAGCAAAGATCGCCCAGAGCAGTGATCGAATTGTGAAATCCATTCCACTCAGTTTTTGAATTTTTTAATACCCTTTTTCTTGAATCTCAGTAAATTAATGATTATAAAACTGATAGAGACTGCATTCTCTTATAGTCTTTTTGCAACTACAAAAGATAAATGTTTTGTCTGCTCAGCGCTTAGATTCTTTGGGTTGTGCTTCCTCTATCTCATAGGAATCATAGAAGCTTTCTCACCCTCCCTGCTTGTGAAAAGCGTTTTAGAAGTCAAATTTGCCTTTTTGTTACGAGGTTTGATCTTCAAACCGAATGTGTTAGGCTCTTCCAAAGAAGCGAAAATTACCTCATCTGAACTGGATATGATCGAAAAGAGATTTAACTCCACTCCAATTCAAACTACGACAATGAGCCTGACATGAAATGGCTATTTCAGTACATTATCAACAAAAGAAAATCCTGACCCTACTTGGACTCTAAAATGAACAAGTTTTACTCAAAATAATGAAGTCTCCCCATTTCTGGCTTAATACCATCACGATCCTCCTCCAACTTAAGTAAAGTAACAGGAAATACTTTATTTAAATCAGCGTATGAAGGCTGAACAAGTTTATCGTTGAAGGAGGCACCGATAAACCTCATTTATTGATGGCTTCTCAGGGTCAATCTTGTAACTATTGGCGATTTTCATTCGCTTTAGTGCCAAAAATTGGAGCAAACAAATTATCAATCTCGTGAGTATACCTTAATTAGAAAAAAAAAAAGGATGCAAATTTGGAATCACGAAGTAATTTATTCCTTGTTAATTACTAGGTATTCCTTTCGATAAACAAACAGAATGGCAAGGAGAAATTCATTTCTTCTCACCTTTCTCGAAGCCAAGCACCTTTTGAAGAGCAAGTCGATCCTACCAAGGCTGCAGAACATTCACAAATTTTCTAAAACTAAGAACATAGAATATCTAATTATCAATACATGTATTCGATGTGGGAAATCTTTCTTTGAATCTCACTTGTAGAGACTTGTGGCTTGGAGTTGTAATTGAAATTGAAAAATAATTGATATCTTCCTTAGCCATTTTCAACACAAAACAAAAGAGAGGGAGAAATTAGTGAGAAAACCCTGTTTCTTGACTTCCTGAGGAGAATGCAAAGAGGCTACAGTCTCAGCGTATGAGAAATTCTGAGGAGACAGACTGTCAAGAAGAATTAACCGAAATTAATTTGCTTAAAACGGATTTTGGTCTCTGAGGAGCAAAAGTTGACTCTAAACCTGCTAGTCTCTAGAATTCCTCCAATAACCATCTATGGAACTAAAAAAGAGTTGGAGCATTATTGAGTCCAAAAAATCCAAAGCTAAAATTCGTGTGTGCAACGCAACTTGTTGTTTAATTTCTTTTTAAATGTTTTAGTCGTATCAGCCGAGAAGGCTTGATAATTTCCAACTTGTGATTGAGCTATTCCATGTTCGAATAATCACGGCAGTGAGGTCTCTGTTTTTCACAAAACCAGACATTTTGTAATGGCGTTCTGTTCAGTGTTCCAAGAGATACTTTTCGTAGAAAACGGAAGAATTAATCAAATCAGATAAATAAGTTGCAAATTCTGAGGTTTTTTGTAAATTGCTATAGTATCTTGAGGAATAAAACAGCATTATTGAGCGACTAGCTGCAACCTACCCTTATAGGCTCTAGCGATGATCTTTGTTCGTGCTTTGTTTTGTTTGTTGCCAGTTTAGAGCGAAAAAGCGAAAAAATAATATATCATCCAAAGTGGCAGAGTCCAGGTCAGCGCCGTATTGTCAATGGTTACGTGAATTCCACAAAATATTCATAACTAATTGCTTTGTATCATTCCGCTCTTCATTGCAGCCCGGTATAAATCACTTTGAATCTAATTCATGAAGAGAAATATTTATTTATTATTGTCGTAAGAGACAGGGCCATAATCTCATAATATTTGGAGAGACAACGATGCTCTGATGACCGCTAGAAGAGCCAAAAAGGTCTTTGCAGTAATGAAAAACAAAGGATTGGTGCTTCTTAATGCTTTACCATTAATTCTCAAACGAATTGATCCGCATGTAATTAATCGAATGTTTTTACATAATCCAATTTGATAATCGCAATCACTTTGCGTGAGGAAAGCGAGTAATAGATGCAAGGAGGAAAATAGCTAAGAAAGCTGTAAGCTATTCAAATCGATTAAAGAGAATCTCATCGCTCTGAAGTACTAAATGAAAAAATAAATGCGAGTTTGGAGTTCTTCTAATCATTTGTGAAGCAAAAGTTGATCTAAGAGCATTATTGGTTATGAATCTTTTCTTACAAATGATATCTGATAGTTCTCATCAGTTAACTAATGGCATCAACTAAGTAGAACCTGCTGTCATGAAATTAATTGAAAAACTTCGGAAATCGAAAATTGTTTGGACTTTGGAATTGCTTTTCGTACGTGATTAGTGAGGAAAGGTATTTGCTAGTTTTAATAGCTCTCTTCTTTTTGAATTTGAGGTTTCTCGATAGTACAGAGAGTATTAATTGATCATACTAAGCGAATTAGAAATTGAGATATACACAAATCATGATTCATCAATATTTTTCAAAAGATATAAACTTGGTATTCCTCTCATTCCCAAAATTTTGAACTGAATTTCGACTACCATATCCATTTTCGCGTCATCTCCTTTTGTTACTGCCTTTTCTTTAGATTCCACCATTAGGATGAGGGTGAAGATGGAGAGAGGATAATTCATAACTTGTTCTCTCGCTAAAACAAAAACCAATGATAAAATGAAAATTAAGCAGAATTCAGATACTTGGGGGTTGAATTTATGGAAATATGACGAGGAGGCCCGTCCAAGGACATGTCACTTTCACTCACTTCTCTGACTCGCTGTCTCTGCCCCACATGTATTCTTTGTAGAGCCTTTTTCTTCTTTTGTTTACATTTCTCACGACAATTTTTGATAAATTCATAAATTGAATGTAATAAAAGAACAACTGCTATTAATGTATTAATTCCAAGAGTGACTATCACTGTCCAAATCATGACATTACCTACCGTCAAACCCATCTCTGGACTTAAAAAATCGGCTGAATCATTGGTCGTCAACACCACAGCAATTATTCCAAGAAATAGTTTCACGGATTCGTTGAATACCAAAATAATAAACGCGGATCGTGAGTTCAAAGGTCGAGTAACTATCACCAACAACAACCAAAATCCTGTGGTGAGAGTGTAGATATAACATTGTGCAAGAGGCATCTCTTGCATGAAGACATAATTCATACTGAGAATGATGTCTTCAACCTTGGTGATAAGAAGGAAATTTTTATCGAGCCAAGAGTCGTCTTTGAAATCTTGAGTAAACACTTCCAAACTTTCAGGAAATTTGTCCTTCTCAATTTTTTCTTCAAGTTTTTGTCTGGCTTCCTCCATATACTCAGGGACCTGAAGTCTTTTGCGATTAATCTGATAGATTCCGACTCCGAAAATGATTACATAAGAGAGAAGAACAATGATCGATATGCATATGGAAAAGCTCGTATATCTGTCACTGGTAACAAAAGGAACTTCTCTGAATTGTATTGCAATTTGCACAATAAAAGGGCCGAAGTCACCAATAAAGTAAGAAACTAACATATTCCATCTGAATGTGTAGTGAATTGCTTCCATTATTTTCTTGAGTTTTTTACTCTTCGAGCAAAGTTTGAACGGAATCCAAGTCAATATCGCTAACACAAAAGCGATATTTTCTTTGATAAATCCATCTCCAGCTTTTTCGATAAATAAAACTGGTGTTTCCCATTCTTTAAATTTATAGTATTCTGATGTTGCAACTGAGTCACCATCGTTTAAATAAGCATATACATTTGGCA
>ENA-UOTZ01001470-UOTZ01001470.1-compost-metagenome-genome-assembly--contig:-NODE-1470-length-15776-cov-16.334098_pt1 | contig 15776 bp, 10 predicted proteins | sample MGYA00238144_ERZ746983 | MGnify/ENA primary metagenome ERZ746983 (study PRJEB28759, sample SAMN06268863) | compost metagenome | isolation source: single cell | place: USA: California, Emeryville, Joint...
GCAGAAAGAGGAAGACGACAGAATTTAACATTCATAAACGATGATGATTTAATAAAATAAGAAATGTTTTGAGTCATCCGTAGCCGCCAACTATCAAAAGACTCTCTTCATTAGAAAAATTCACAAGGGTTCCTCTGTCGCAAAACAGAATGATCAGCTAGGAAAATTAAAAATTATCCTCCTAACACATGCACACAACAAAATAAATTCTCTTCTCTCACAATCTCTCTCCTGGCTTCTACTTTTAGCCATTCAAATCTGATGATCAAACCTGAAATTAGTTGAAATTAGTTGCTCTGCATTGAAAACATATATTGAAACTAGAGTATTAGGAAGAGCTGCGGAGGATCGAAGAAAACTATGAATTCTAAGTTTGATATGCTGAGGATCGTTAGTAAACATCGAATCATGCAAAAATATTTTGAAAGTTCATTAATTAAATCTTGAGCTATTAAATTGCTCATTCCTAATAAAATTTATTTTTGCTCGCTTAATTCTTCAAAAATAATCATAAAACAATGCTGGGAAACGATAAGACAACGCAGGATCAGGCATTTGATTCCGTTGCCCTTGAAGAGTCAAACCAAAGCGACTTTCCAAGAGATAATTTGCAAATAAAGTCTATGATGACTGGTAACAACATTTTTACCACTTAACCATGCGCTGTTGTGTATGAAATCCTTGTTTTTGAATTATTCCAACCTGTTGAGCATTTACGAATGACTCTACTTTGAACAGAAGAGACAGCTGCTAACCCTTCAGCATTGCTAGCTTGGTGTTCATATGAGGAAAGCACTATTAGCATTATCGAGCTCGAGACAAAGCAAAGTTATGCAAATTTTAAAGATTCTCAACCCACAGAAGGTATGATAGTTTTGAGAGTCAAACGCAAAAACTTATTTTCGTAGACGGTTGGGCTCATGTGAAAGAGATTCCCAATACAAAATTATTAATCTCTCTCCGGCATTGTTTCGATGATTCGTCTCATCCATCAGCTTATATGGCCAAGTTGGCTATATTTGACATCTCGAAGAAAGCCGTAAAGAAAGTTTACTCGTTTGAGGATGTTTTAGGAGGTAAAATAAACTAGATATCCTTGGGTTTGGGTCTCCGATAAAATGCCTTTCTTTCTTCTTTTTGGTCGCATTCTTTTTCAAAATAGTAACATTTTTCTCAAGTGAATGGCGAAGGAGATCTCACTTATAATTCGAGAAGAGAGATACTTTGTGCGATCTCCCTGGATCAAAAAATCGCTTACCATTTATTTGGAGTGGGGTATTCGAAGCAGAAGCTTAATTATGATGTTAAACTACTGAAAAAATCCAAGTGGCCTTCATTTTTGTTTCATCAACCCCGTAATTGAGAAAATTATTTTCCTAGTTGATTCATTGGCCTGTAGAAAATTACCTTTCGAGCTTTGACCTCAATCCCTCTGGAGAAATGATGGCAATGATTAACCGCAATAGGAAATGCTTGATATCAGACGTGGATACGAGCAATTGTAGCTTTCGTTTGGAATTCTTTGACTGGAGTATTACGTTTTCCAAAGCTTATATTTAACTATGCTACAAAGATGAGCATGCTCGCTGTAGATGGAGCACGAATACTGAAGAATCTTTATTATTCGTCAAGTTCGATGACAACCGTCTCAATATTTTAGATACTGAGAAGAATGCTCTAGTTATGAGGGACCCTGTGCCACTTGATAAAAGTACTTTGCGTTTTTCAAAAAATTCTAAATGTTTCCTTCATAGCCTTTGCATCTTGGATTGATGTCTGCTCGAGCAACGGCAATTTACTGGCATCGTGTGGTCATGATAAGGCACTCAAGATCTTTGATAAGCGAGAATTGAAGGTTGTTGGAACCTTTGGCAACATTCAGTCACGTAGGATTTTTTGAAGAGATTATGAATTTATTCCTAAATCACTCTCGTTATTTCTAGACTATCTCAGTTGTGTGCGATGGAGCCCTAATGGGGACATGTTAGCATGTACCTCATGGGACTCCCGAACAACATTGTTAGACGTTAAGACTGGGAAGGTGATCTATACTGGAAGCACCCCAAATAAACGTAAATTTCAGCGATTGAAAAAACAACTCTTAATTAATTATTAGAACCTGCAATGTCTGTCTGTTTCATTTGAGCTAAGGAAAATTCGAATTCTCAAGGGAAGAACGAAAGATAAGAACTTTTTAGACAAGGTTGTTTAGAAAAAAGTAGACTAAATGCATTTATCCCGAAATTTCATAACCTGTGAGCTTACGACAGCCAATAATAGTTGTATCCCCTCTAGGCTAAAAACAATAATAAGTAAAGACCTTCCAATGCTCTAAATTAAAATAAATAAAAAAATAACTCAGCAAGGGCAGCTATCCCCATTCGACAATTTTGGGTGGATTTTATATGGTGAATTATTGCAATTTCAAAGCTTTTCGTGGAAGAGTTGCGTGAATTCTGCAAAGAGCAGAAAAATATGTGAAAAGTTTATTGGAATCTGTCTATCATAGACTCTTTAAGAGGAAGAAAAGTATTAGCAATTTAGTCAACAATTAGTAGCCTTCATCGTTATGAATTTCACTTCCCTGTCTATGTATATATATCTCTCTTACTGCAACAATGAATTGGCACGGATAATTATTAACGGTTTTATTCAGAATTATGATATGTAATTACAAACAGAGTGCTCCTTCAAAGCATCATCAATCTGTTATATTCAAACAAAGCATCCCTCATTTATCTAGCTCGCTAATATCTAAACTTATGCCCTTCTTTTTCAATACATATCATATATCTCCGATGAAGTCCCTCAAAAAACGGCTCCAACCTCTCCGCTTTCGTCAATAACGCCCAATTACTCAGTAAACTCGCCCTCAGCTCCTTCTCATTAGCCGGTGCTTCACTTACAACTCTCTCCTTTAACGCAGACCATAGATTCTCAATGATATTCAGATCCGGGGACCGCTTCGGTAACACTATGAGTTTCAATTTCTGCCTTACCCATTCCTCAGATTTCTGGTGCGCTGGGTGATTATCCTGCATGAAATAGAATTCTCCGTCAGGGAAGATCCTTTCCATCTCGGCTGTATGACGCTGGATGACCTCTTGATAGAGAGCTCCATTCAAACTCTTTTCATAGATATCTAAAGAAGTTGCTCCTTGGGCTGAAATCGCGCCCCAACAATTCAGTTTGACATATTCTGTTGCTTTCTTCATTCTGATATTTTCTGTAGCCAGCTGCCAGGCTTTAGCTTTGTAAGTTTTATTAAGCTCAATCGACATTTCGTCAGAGTAAAAAGACTGGTAGATGACTTTTCCTTCATCTGCGAGCATTTGTTTACAAAAAGCAACTCGGTTTATTCTTTCTGTTTCAGTATAGACGATACCTTTGTCAAAGGCTTTATATTTAAACCCTTTTCGAGAAAGGACCCGAAAGATCGAAGTGGATGAAATCCCTCCAATGCGAGTGGCGATTTTTTTGAGAGATGATCCTTGAGGGTTTTCTTTGATCATTTGGATGATTTTGTTTTCGACTTCCTCAGTAATTGATTTTTTCATCACGTTTCTCTTCTTAGGGACCCTGATATCTTCGCCTTTTTTCATTCTTGACTCCCAGAGGTAAATCACTTGTGTGGATCTGTCGAGTATTTTTGCAATCTCTCTGACGCCAAGTTGAGCGTCATGATAAAGAACGAGAAATCGTGTCTTATCGTCGATGCCGAACTTTTCGCACATTGTGAATCCTGTGTATTTAATTTTAATTTTTATGAAAGTGTATGGGTTAAGTAGTATTATTAATATGATACTAATTTTTCGGGCTTATGATGGATATCAATGGTGTTGATTATAATAGAGAGAAGAGTCAAATCAAGGTATACTGACGAGTTTTCTGGTATTCACATGCGATGACTGAAATTGATAAGCAAATGAGATACAGGCATATTAAGATAAGCAATCATCATGAGAGATACTTGACATGAAGCCCTTTGTTGAATAAGAGCATTCACTCACATTATCTCTTTCAAGAGGAATGCGCCACTCTTCTTGGCTTTCACTGCCGTGAACCATTCTTGGCATTTATATATTCCTTGAAAGAAAATTAAATTAATCCGTTTTGTATCTAGCCTCATTGATTGATAGCGCGCTTGCCGCGAATAATACACAATAATCTATTATTGGTGGTGTAGTTTCTGTTTAAATCGTTGATAAGCTCGATAAATTAGTGCCAACTAAAGCATATTGCTATTGATACTCTATTTCAATTTATAAAATACCTAAGCGCTTTAATTTAATGTGCGAAAAATTCGGCATTGATGACAAAATCCGTTTCCTCGTTCTACATTTCGACGCCAAGATGAACCACCACGAGATATCAAAAATACTAAATCGGAATTATCACACTATTTTGCTATGGGAGAAAAGGACCAAGAAGGGCGAAGACATTAGACTCCCCAAAACAAGAGGACTACATAAATTAATTACCGAGGAAACAGAGAACAAAATCACACAAATAGTTAAAGAAAACCCTGAAGGAGCCTCTCTCAGCAAGCTTGCAGCTCGTTTCGGCTTCTCAAAGAGTTCGATTCAGGCCGTTCTTGCGAAAAAAGGATTTAAATACAAAGGGGGATTTAGCAAAGGTATAATCTACTCGGAGGAAGAAAGAATGAACCGAGTCGAATTTTGTAAGCGGATGCTTTGTGATGAAGGCAAATTAATATATCGGACCTTTTTCTCGGATGAGATGGGAATTGAATTAAACAAAACTCATAAAAGCAAGGTCTGGCAATTTTCCACTGAAAAAATTCGAAGAAAGAGTATAGCAAAGAACGTCAAACTGGATTGCTGGGGCGCAATTTCAGTACAAGGAGCGACATCCTTAGACATATATAAGAAAGGTATGAAAGGAGAACTTTATAGGCAAGTGATTGAGCGTCATAAGGTTGAGATGGAAGAGTTATATCCTGAGGGTGAATTCTATTTCATTCAAGATAATCACGCTACGCATCGAATGAATGAAGAATGGATGATAAAGGAGCAGAAGCTGGCACTCATCAAATTGCCGAGGCGATCAACTGATTTAAATATAATTGAGAATCTGTGGTTGGCTTTGAAGGAAAGAGTGACGAGTGATGCACCGACTGATGAAAGCGAGCTGAGGGCGAGCTTGTTAAGCAATTGGGAGGTTCTTACGAAACCAGAAAGGTTAGAACCGTTTTTTGAAACTTTACACAGAAGATATATATATTGTGTTGAGAAAGATGGGCAAAAGGTATAATGGTACTTTGAAGTGTGTGCTTAGTTTGTTACGAGCCGAGCAAGCTTTGAGAAAGGAAAGTATTGTAAACTTAAAAGCTAATTTCCAATTGACAACACTCAGTTGCTAAAAAGAAAATCCAGCATATTGAAATTCTAGTAATTCCTCCTTTCCTTTTGTAAACTCATTACACGATAAGAAATAGCTGTCTATATCTGACTAGAAATTACTTTCATTATGCTCGAAAAATTGAGATCACAAGAAATAAATATCTGTCCTAGTCACTCCATCACTTTATAATATCTTCCATTAGAATCACAGAAACTGATCAATGTGTGAAAAGTACAATATTGATGATAAAATAAGGTTTCTGGTGCTTTATTTCGACGCCCATATGAATGTTAATGAAATATCGAAGATACTCAATCGACATACACGGACTGTTGGACGTTGGGAGCTAATAACTAAGAATGGTGGAGATATCAGAATCCGCAAAGAAGGACAAGGCAGAAAGAAAGAAATTACGCCAGAAACGGAAAATAGAATTGTCCAAATGGTGAAAGAAAATCCTGAGGGAGCGTCTGTCCCAAAACTTGCAGCTCGCAGTGGAATTTCATCTACCTCAATATGCAAGATTCTTGCGAAAAAAGGGTTTAAATATCTGGGATATGAAGAAAAATCTACAATATATGATGAAGAAGAAAGAATGCTTCGAGTGGACTTTTGTAATAAAATGCTCTTTGATGAAGGCAAATTAATCTACCAAACATTTTTCTCTGATGAAATGGGCATTGAACTTAACAAAAGCGGACCTCACCAAAGAAAAGCCTGGCAAATCCCTACTGAAAAAGTTAGAAGGAAGAATATAACCGAAAACGTGAAACTGGAGTGTTGGGGTGCAATTTCAGCACAAGGAGCAACTTCTTTAGACATTTACAAGAGGAACATGAATGGAGACCTCTATCGGGAAGTCATAAAGCGACATCGAGCAGAAATGGAGAATTTATATGCTGATGGAGACTTCTATTTCCTGCAGGATAATCATCCTTCGCATCGAATGAATGAAGATTGGGTAGTCAAGAAGCAAGGCTTGAAACTTCTAAAGCTACCTCGGCGGTCCCCTGATTTGAATATAATTGAAAATCTATGGGGAGCGCTGAAGGAAAGAGTGACAAATGATTTGCCAATCAATGAGAAAGAGTTGAGAGCGAGCTTGTTCAGAAATTGGGAAATACTCACGAATCAGGAAAGATTGCAGCCATTTTTTGAAGCACTGCACAGGAGATATATCGAATGCGTTGCGAAAGAAGGACATAAACTTCGCACTTAGGAGGAATAGTTTTGATTTATTTTTCTTTGAATGAAAATATTAATTGTCCGTTAAATCACTCTACATAAGATGATAAGCATAGTTACGAGTATAGGTTCTTGGAGTTTAGACTGAGATTGAGAATTGAATTTTCGTAGATGGCTGGAGAAATTAAATAGAAAGTTTGATAAATAAAAGAAATGCTGAAACGATGTTTTAAGATCCTCATCATTCTTTCCCCGTTCGATACATATTATTATAGAATTAAAGAAATAAATTTTGATGCTATTACAATGTAATGCTTGTAAGCATAATTCTATTTACTTGTAAATCCAATCCACCGAAAAGAAACTTAGAGCCTAGTGTTCCAAGTTTGCTATCAAAATAATGAAATACTCAGAGAGCTCTGTAGAATTTCTCCTTCAAGTACCTTATCTAATAGTTTTAATTGATAGTCATGATCCCTTAACTCTCATTCGCATTTTCTTTTCCAAACATTTCTAATTTCGAAATCTAATAAAAAATTTAAAATTGGAAGGATTTTAGAATTTAGCTTGATTTTCTCAAGTATTCGATTAACACAAGCTCAAATTTTATTTTAAGATCGAATTTATCACTACATTAATAAAAATTTTCGTTAATCCGCTCAAAAGATTCAAATATGATGCAAATCTCTCCAAATCCATGCCTTGAAGAATCAAAGCAAGTCGAAAGTGATTCATCAATGAATCCTCCACAGAAGGAATCCCTAGAACTCATTAGTAATTGGTTTTTTTGTATTATATGCATTGTAACGACACTAATCGCTTTCTTTATTGTTCCTCAAAACCCTATACACTCATCTTTTGACCTCGGTAGCGCATGAATCACCTCAACTGTTCGCATGGTGCTCCTTATTGAATAACATCAGCATTGTCGATGTCGAAACGAAGCAAAAATATATCACTTTCCAAGGAGTTCAGCTCAAGAATACACGAGGTATTTATTTGATTTGTTTCAACCTTGATCTTTGATATTTTTGAATATTTATCAAGATTACGCAACTTTCACCCCTCAAATCAAAGAAATACCTCAGAAAAGACTTCTCATTTCCCTTAATCATCGAATCAATAATTCTGCTAGCATGGAGATATTCGATATTTCAAACAGTAGACGCATGCGAAAACTCTACTCTTTTGAAGAAGTTGCCGGAGGTAATATATTAGCTGGAAGAAACTAGTTTCAGCATCAAAAATTTATTGTGATTCAATGCTAATAGCTTCCTTTAGCAACCGGACATGGTGATGCTACATATAACTCACGAAGGAGTATTCTCGGCGCAATTACTGTGAAAGGAAAAACAGCTTACCACTTGTTTAAAATTGATACCTATGCCTCCAAGACTAAACTTTGTCGAAAGGCGAAGTGGCCTAAGGAACATGATAGTGATTTTATGGAATAAATTTGGTTTGTTAATCTATATTTTATTGGATTTCCTGCAGCTGGGATTACTAGTTTTGATATTGACACGATTGGCGAAGTAATAGCTACAGTCGACTACAAAGGAAGGTGCGTGATTTCTGATGTAGCCACAAGTGATTGCAATTTCACGCTGTACATGGGTCAAATTGATTTTTTCGGTAGTTTACCTTACCTTACTTTACATTTGATTTTATTTTTATTTTTCTTTTTTGAAAATAGGGTCAAAAGATCCCAATACACGCTGCAGATGGAGCACCAACGTTGGAGATCCGTTCCTATTCATCAAACATGATATGAGACTGCTTAATGTTATTGATGCAGAGAAGAAAACTCTTACTTTGAAGACTCCATTTCAATCACAGGCAGCAAGTACACACTATTTATCCGTTGTATTTTGCCAAATAATTCATCATTTCAACGCCCTATCCATTCTAATGTGTTAAAAAAGTCTCTGCATCTCTTTGCAGCGGATCATTTTCTTCTCACTTTAATATTTACCGATTTACGATTTACAGATTTTTAATTTTCTAACTGATACTTAGGTGGCATATGCTGGATTGATGTTTGCCCAAATGATGGGAATCTCCTCGCTGTAGGCGGCGATGATGGCAATATCGGGATTTACGATCGGCGTACATCGGATACAGTGAAAAATTTTGGAAAAGTTCATTCAAGTAAAAAAATTGAATTTGCTGAGACAGGATAGTGCAGATCTTTCAATTTTTTGTTATATCGAAATTGAATGACTTATTCACTCGCAATTCATAACAACTTGAAATCGTATAGGGTGGATAAGTTGTTTGCGCTGGAATTCAACGGGAGAATTCCTAGCCAGTGGCTCGGGAGACTGCAGAGCAATAGTTTCTGACTTTAACACTGGAAAAGTCATCTATCATGACGTGGAATCCGAAAAAAGTAAATAGTATTAGTTTCGAAACTTTTCTCAGTTCTTGAATAATTAGAGCCCATTAACTCCGTGTGCTTCTTATAAAAACTCTTGGAATAATAACGAAAAACGACTTGATCCTCTGGACCAAAGGAACAGGTGATCACTAAGAAATTAAATTCGATAATCTTAGTTGCAATGATTGTATTTTTGCATTCATCTTGGAAAAAAAGAGTTTCATTATTCAGAAATTTAAGGAGTCAACAATTTTAAAATTCTTTTAGTAGAATTTAGGATAAGATAAATGAATCAAGCCCCAATAAGCAACTGGCATAAATAAGCTGAGAAGAATCCTAACATACTAACGAATGCTAAATATTTCTCGCTTTACTTACAATTATGAGAGATAAGCAAACCGGAGAAACCTTCTTTGAAGTGTTAAAATATTGAAAGAAGCAGGATTAGATTTCAAAGGAGATTTATTTGATTTGTTGATGTAATCAAAAGCTTATTTCCTAAGAAAGATTAATGACACTCTAATCTCAAAATTTAAGTGAACTGAAAACAGAAATACTTTGAGAGAAAGATAGCCAAGAATATAATAGGTGGTGCCTCTCCCAAGACCAAATTTACTTCTGAACGGCTTAGGAGACAAGAAGGAATCGAAAACTGGTTGTTTTGTTTTGAAGAATGACAGCACATGAATTTTAATTTATCCTGCTGATTTCATGAATTGATTAATTGATGCCTTGATCTCATTAAATAAGTTGAGTACAAGCTCAATATTGAGATTTTACTTATTATATACCTTTCATATTAATGTTTCTCAATGTCTGAATCAGATAAGATTGTTTACGGAACCTTCACATATACGAAAGACGAAACAATATAGCGATTTTGAACTAGTCCAACTTATATATGTATCTAAAGCTATTTGAGCTTTGCTTGTTTCGCTTTCTTTGTTCCTTGTGAGTTGTTCCAATTGAATCCTTGCTTATAAGAAACAGGCAGAAGTTGCTTTCCCTATGATGAAATCAGAGTATAATATAATTGAATAGTGACAATTTACCGAATTCTGATGAGGTTGAGTGAGAAGAAACTGGTTTTCCAGAAGGGAAGTCCAATAGAGTCACAGAATTAGCTGAGGCAGCTGCGAGCATTTTTCCGTTTGGACTCCATCGGACAGAATTAATCTCAGCTAGAGTGTAGATTTTGGGATTCACAACAAAAGTTTCGAGAGTCTTTGGTGACCGTCTGTCAAATATTCTGATATATCCGGCTGGACTACACGAGGCCAATAAATTTCCATTTATAGGACTGATGTCAATCATTCTTATGGAATCTATTTGGAAAATGATTAAATAAAATATTTCACAATAAAAAAGAGGCCTCTTCCTCAAACATTATTGTTATTTCTTCTTTCTATAATCGATCATTGTCCGATAGACATGAAGGATCAAGAAAAAAGAAGTAAACCAAAAGAACTTGTAATTACTGTAATGAGCCCCACTAACGTGGGGTTCAAGTTCATACGGCTCCTTCAAAATTCTGACTTTCTTCTCGGTATCAAAGATATCGAGTGACTTCAATGTGTGCTTGACGTATAGTATTGGATCGCAACTATTTGTGCTCCATCTGCAGCAGTTGCGGATATCTAAAATAAGGAAATTTATGATGAATAGTGCTAATATTGGAGCAAGCTTGATACCCATCTCTTTTCCGACTTTAGGAAAATGGAAACGGTAGTTGTTTGTGTCTACATGTGATATTAAGCATGTACTGTTGTAGTCAATGCTCGCGATGAGCTCACCAGCAGGATGGAAGTCGAATCCAGTTATAGTATTCCCTAGATGTGGACATAGTGACTTATTCAACACTAATTAAATTTATCGATTACATGTGCGCTGCGAATCCCATCTTGATTTTCGGATGAGTTTTACAGTGTCCCCACTTTTTGACGTTTCGAAACCATAGAGATGGTAAGCTATCTTTCCTTTAGCCGAGAGCGCAGCGAGAAAGCCTCTTTTTGAATTATATACCAAATCTCCAATATCTAGAGGAAAACATAAAGATTAGAATGACTCAATATTACACAAGATTACTTCCTCGGCTTTCCTCCAATGAATACCGGTATATGCTTTTAGCTTGCTTTTTCCTTGGGTTGACATCAAATATTTGGAGAGCAGCTGAATCATCGAATTCGTTCGTAGAAACCAGAAGACTTGAATTTGGAATCTCTTTTACACGTGGCCAGGTCTGATCATCAGCTTAGAAGAGAGTTATTAATAATAAAAAAAATATCAATACATGTTCCATACTTGAGCTTCACTCCATCAAAGTGAGCGAGTTCTTTTTTAGTTTTGAGGTCGACAACACTGATCGTGTTACTCTCACGCGAGCACCATGCAAGCAGATTCATAGAGGTGTTTTCTGTGCAAAATAGCGTATGGTGAAGCAAAGAAGGTGAAACTGGTAGATAAAACCAAAAACGAAACGAGAGGAAGCTCTTGAGGTTTGTGTTGATTGGTAAAACTTACCTATTGACTGCTTTTCTGGTTTCTTGCTGCTTTGTGTTGAAGAAGAAGTGCCCATGAATTTTAATTTATCGAGTTAAGTTAGTTAATTAATAAATAAACTGATAAATGTTTAACTTAATGATTTCAGTCATTTGCTTGAGTCTAAGTTCATTTCCACCAAATTTAAAATCCAGACTTGAAAGAAAAGTGCCTTTAAACTTGATATAGTCTTTTTCCAAACTAATTGAGCATTTCAACTTGCAAGCGAGGAAACAACAGTGCAAACAGTCGAACGAAACTAATTTTGGGAATGATATACACATGTTGACGGAAGAGAGCATTATTTCATAAAATTGCGAAAAAAAAAATTAGCTGAGATAAAAAATATCGTGATTTATTACCTCTACGAGCAGTCAATAGTTCTGGAAGCTGCACTTTTTTGGTTTTTCTTTCAATCTAACAAACTTTTGTGAAGCGATTAAAGATTTTCCTATTTCCTTCGAAGCGATTGTTTTAGAATCAATTGGTTAAATGCGTAGTTTAGATACGCAAGAGTCAGTAATCGCTTTTGGGCAGTTTCTCAAATGCAAAAGCTTCATTATTCAATATTCACTAATTCCTGTGACGTACGATCTCACAAATTCATAACGCATCAAGATGTCTTTGTATTTGTGAAGTGATTTTGGACTCCAACTTGGTTAGAGATCCAAATTTGCTGGAGTAGAGTTCGGATATCCACTCGTGCGGTGACATTTCGAAGCTCTCACTCGTATTTTCTGCGGCTGAGTTGGTAGATTGCAATGAGTTACTTCACTTGTCGAGCTTACAATTTCAATCTTCATTTCTTTCGATATCTGGTTTTTGAAGTTGCTTTTGCTATAGGCTTCCTTGCATTTTTGATAGATTTCAAATATTAGCACCGCCAAAGAGATCAACGCATTCGTTCCAGTATTTATTGCTATTACAGATATTACAACCTTCCCTTGTGTTTCAGCTCCTGAGAAATCAGGATGAAGGTTTTGTGTGATAGCCAGCACCAAATTGAGGAATGCTGCGTTCAAAATGCATGAAAAGTTGAAGATGTGCAGAAGGGCAGGCACTTTTTTCTGGAATGGCTTGATCATGGCGGGAAATATGAGATATACTAAGGCCAAGATTGTGATCGAAAAGCACTGCAACACTGGAGCACTCTGTAATAAGAAAGATGTAGGTTGCATTGAAAACCGCCAGCCAATACGAGAAGAAGAACGGGTGCTTCTCCGTGTCTTTGAAATCCTCGTACAGGAACTCATATTTCTTCTCTAGCCATTTAATATGGATTTTGGTAGTCGGTTCATTCTCATCAATTTGAGAAGTGCAATTTATCAAAGTATTTTCACTGAGTACAATTTGAGGACAATTTTTGGGTTTGAGCTTATTTTTGTTTTTGTAAATTGTCAGGAGCCTGAAGTCCATGTGGTCCGATTCAGAATTTTGCATGAACAGTCCCAATTCAGCTCTAAAACTCGATGGAATTTCTGTGCATCTTTGAATAAGAAGTATATCCTAAAACCCAAAAAGGAAATTAGATTTATTAACTAGGAAAACCAATTTTCGTCCGCTCTATTTGTTTATTTAATCCTTCACTAAGACTTAAAGTCACGCTTCGTTCGATTCAAGATTAAATAGAACCAGAGGTAAAATTGGTTCATTTAGAAAGAGTGCTTTGCATGTAAAAAACTTAATTATTATCTTTGTTTTCTTTATTAATATGATTTGAGAGTTCTTCTCTTGGAAAATAAATAGCTCCATTAATTAAGAAACGACATTTTCTAAAAATTCTGATGAGAACTATTGATCAGAAGAGTAACTCTCTGCCTTCTTTGAGAGAAGTTTGTTAACCCCTTTCGAGGTCAAGGTGCTCCTAAGAGAGCATCTTGGAAAATTCAATCAACAATCCTTAGATCAATTTTTTTTCTGATTTATTTTCCTTTGTGAATTTTCGAATTGAATTTTGAGTGATAAGAAACAGACAGAATTAATCCCCCTAACAAAGAAGACACTACGAACAAATTCGACCTCCAGAAAATTTGTTCATGAAAAGACAATGCATGCCATTTTTTTTCATAATTTTCAGGTTTCTTAAATCAAGGTAAATGCCTTTAGTTTTGTTTTGAATGGATGACGAATTGCTTATATGCATATATATATGTGAAAGTCAGAACCGCTCTTGCTAATATCTTGATGAAAAAGACTTTTTTAATGGTTTACGACTTTCTCACCCGACGAGATTTCGCTTTTGAATCTTATTCAGATAAAGCAAACAGACATGGCCCAGTCTAAGTATATGTGCAATTATAGTTCATTGAATGTGATAATATTACTATCATCTGAAGTATTTCCAGAATATAGAAGCTTCCCACTTTTAAACTCTACTAATTGTATTGTCTCATCATTTGAGGCGGTTGCGAGTATCTCTCCGCTTGGGCTCCATCGCACGCAATTGATATAATCTAATATGATTAAAAAGAACTAAGAAAATTAAAGAGATTTACCTGAATGAATTTCATCGAAGATTTTGACAATCTTCGACACTCGTTTGTCGAAAATCTTAACACTACAATCACAGCCTGATGCTAGCAAATTCCCGTCGTTCGGGCAAACATCAATCCAGTATGGGCCTTCTATTAGCAACAACATCCAATGTGAGTGAACCAAAATAATATGAGAAAAGTGAAAGAGAAAGAACACAATGCTTAGCTCATGTTACCTGGTGCTCCAAGTTCAAAGGGACTGTGCAAAGTGAGGGTTTTTTTCTCAACATCTAAAACATTAAGTTTATTCACGTCATACTTCAAGAACAACAGCGGCTCTCCAGTGTTTGTACTCCACCGACAACGAGCACACATATCTAAAAACAAATTGTAAGCGATTCGTGAGCATTTTTTGCCAAGAGGTGAGTAACAGGGGATAGAAGCTTTGTTTAAAGCCAGGAAATATAATTACCCCATTTACTGCCGGCGATCATATAGTAATTGCAATTGCCTGTGTTTACATCTGATATCAAGCACATCCCATAACTTTCAGTTGTCGCCATGTTTTCTCCTGCCGGATCGAACTCCAACGAAGAAATATAATTGTCTGTATGTAAATGTGAGGAACATTTCTAGTCACCATAAAAGTCGGTTGGTTACCCTTTTTAGTACCATATTCCCAAGGCCATTTCGATTTTCTCACCAGAGTGATACTATAATTACTCTTTCGTTCAGAGTACTCAACATTCCATAAGTGATATGATACTTTCCCGGTGAGAGGGATCGCAGCAATGACGTTCCTCCTCGAATTATAAGTCATATCTCCATTACCGACGCCTAGTACAAAAATTGTTGTCACGTTAAATGATTATTTGATAAATGCGTAAAAGTTTTCTGTAATTTGGTAAAATCGTTGAGAATTTCAAATTAAAACTACGTTACTTCCTTGAACTTCCTCGAAGGAGTAGATTTTCCTTCCATATGGTTTCTGTGAAACATCAAATATTTCCATGCTGGCCGCTATGTTACTACGATGATTGAGAGAGGCGAGTAATTTTGTATTGGAAATCTCTTTCACATGCGTCCAATAACCTATAAACGGAAAAGGATTGAATATAACTTTGAAGTTCGAAAGGACCGTTTTTTATTTGAGCTCCTACAAAGTTAGCATAACTCTCATTCTCGAGCTCAATAATGCTGATGTTGTTTTCACTATATGAACTCCATGCTAAGAGCGTTGGAGATGACTGAGATGTTTCTATTATCCAATATGATGACATTTGAGTGACAAATGATGGATATTATTCAAAATGTGTTTGAGTACCGGCTTTCATCGATTTGTTTAGCAATTCATCTCTCGCAGCATCATTTTTGGGTTGCTTGGGTTCCTCTAGAGCAGCAGAATCAAATTTCTGGTTTTCATGAGACTCGATTGATGGCAGCATTGGTTTTGGGCTGCTGGTGAAAAATTGAGCGGAAATTTAAATTTTTATTTGAATACCAAATGTAGGTTCTTTGAAAAATAGTGAAAAGTGTCTCATCGAATAAATGTGAGAAAAGCTTAATCCAAATCACCATAGGATCATTAAACTCCTAATATCAGAGTGTGTTGCAATTCCTGATTGTTAAATTTCCAATCCATGAAATTGCGAAATTTATTCTTTCCAGCATCGGTCAAACGAGGCTCAAGTTGGTAACAACTTCAATCAACTAGCTTCTTCTCTCATTCAATGAGAATTGGGGGCTAAAGTGAGGAAGGTTTTCTCTTTTGAAGAAGTTCCAGGAGGTAAGTTCTCCATTTGGTTTTCAAATAAAAATTTAAATTTCCGCTCAATTTT
>ENA-UOTZ01001472-UOTZ01001472.1-compost-metagenome-genome-assembly--contig:-NODE-1472-length-15757-cov-8.171110_pt1 | contig 15757 bp, 12 predicted proteins | sample MGYA00238144_ERZ746983 | MGnify/ENA primary metagenome ERZ746983 (study PRJEB28759, sample SAMN06268863) | compost metagenome | isolation source: single cell | place: USA: California, Emeryville, Joint...
ATATTAATGAGATTAGATGATGCTAATTGAATAACACGATTTTGTTAAACGCTTTCGACAGAATCTTCTTTCTCTTTTGAGCTTTTTTGATCTCATTAACCACATGAATCTTAATTATATCGTTTGTTGAGATAAAATCACTTAAAGAGCAAATACCCTCAGATTGTTAATAAAAAAAAGCAAGATCGCTTCCTGGCTTCTACTGATGTCCCAAATACTTTTTCCGCCATCAGTGGAGCTCTACACTGGTGTTCAGGTCTATTTCTCCTGCAGCTATGCTTTATTCTACAATGGCCTAATATTTAATCTGTTGAAGCGAATAACTAAAGAAAAAGCAACAGACACAAAAGATATAGGGCTTTCCAGAGAGATAGTATTCTCTGTACACACTATGAGGACTACTCATGAGCGGGTTTTCAAAGAGCTCCATGCATATTTTAAATTAAAATTTTAAATCGTTTTTATGACAAGTGTACGTGTTACAGCCCACTTTTCCTCAAATACAATTTAACAGCGGAGTCCTCATCTAATTAAGTATCTCCCTGGCTCATAATCCCCAAACAATTAAATTGTCGGATCTTTTTGTTTGAGATATTATGACCACATCCAAAACTTTCGAGCTCGCTAGAGTATGGTATCAAGAAACCTATGTATACATTGCCAGAACTTGGCTCAAGAAATACCTCACTTTTTTAATGACCTCACGAACGCACTAACTCACAAACGCACAAAGGCTATTTATTTAGATTTAATTAATGAAAATAAAACGCTGTATATTTTACGTGTGGGAGTGCTCCTAAGTATTTAATAATTTGCAACTTAGCAAACTGATGAATCAAGAACAACTAAAAGTCAGCACTGAACACCTCGCTAAACAGCTTGAGGTTACTGAATCTCCGAGCGATAGGCAGATCCTAGGCAATATCGAAGTAGTTTCATGGAATAAAAAAAGTGCTCAAAATTCCTAACGCAAGTTTGGTTCAACAATATTCTGACATAGGAAATTATTACTTTTCATTCGACGAGCCCGATGCAAGGTTAAGATGCTATAAAAATCTCCAAGCTCAAAAGGCGGCCAGAGGTTACATGCTCGCTCAGGCGACTATAGTCGAGGGTAATAACTCAGAATTTCAAAAAAATTAATAAAACCAACAGATCTGCATGGAGACGGAGAACTTACAATCATGACGCGCAACCGCAAGAAAATCAAGATGAAACTCTTTTCAACCACAGACCCGAAGACTTTCATGGAGAGTTTAAACAAATGCAGAGCTGTAATCCTTATATTCAGAAAAAATTTGCTCAAATTGTTTGTTTCAGACTCCTTACAAGCCGAAGAAGAGGATTATTAAACAGATTTTGAATTTTCCTATGCGGATTACAACTGGAGTCATTTCGGCCATGGAAAAGGTAAACCATTGGTTAGTAGCCAATCATGACGTAACTAATTGTTAGCTTGGAGATGGAGCCAGAAATTCTCCAAACTCAATCTTTGAGAGAAAACCCAAAGCCAAGAAAGAGAACACCCCAGAGAAACCAAAAGAGGAAAAAAAAACTGCTCCGAAGACTCGAAATCCTCAAACAATCACTCAAGGACTCGCGATGGGAACTGAAAGTATGGTCACTGAACTTGCAGGCGCAGTGTTTGGTTTAGTTGCAGAACCTTACAAAGGTAAGTGAAGCAATGAAAGTCAGTTGAGCAATAAAAAAAACTTAAATTAGGAGCCAAAAAAGGTGGCATCAAAGGTGCAACAAAAGGAATTGGAAAAGGTGTTGTCGGATTGATCTTTAAACCTGTTGCAGGTACCATTGACATGGTGACTTGCACAGCAAAGGGCCTCGGAAATACTCCGAAGTACCTTTACAAGAATTTATTCAAAATCGAAAAAAAAGGACAAAACAGTAACATCTCAGTTGTTGCTTGCTCTCAGCTTCTTTTTTCTTGCCTAAGCTACTAACCAGGCAGACCTGAAAGGAATGGAACTTATTGCCGAGAACGAGAATGAGAAGCTTTATGTGAAAAAGGACAGTGAACTCGCAAAGCAGTTGATCACACCAGGTGGAAAAACCACTTCCTCCCTCTCTGAGTACAAGGTATAATTTTCAAGTTTGCCTTTTTTTTTTTTGCTGATAATCAATGTTCCAGCAAAAATACGAGGAAGAGAAACATAAGCGAGAGAAATTGCAACGTTTAATAGGCCAAATGGCTGATAAAATTGACCCTTCGCTCTCTGAAAAGAACCGCGAGTTCCTGAAAAACATCCAAGACCTCTCAAGAATCATTTCTACCGAGAAAGAAGGTGATTTGCAGCTCAATGGACTCGATAAATAATGTGTTAAATTAGGCGAGGAAAACAAAGGTGAGGGTGAGGATATTACTTCTATCATTAAGTATTACGAAAATGGAATGAACGACAGCAACGAAATTAAAGAAGAGCTGTGCGAGTTTTTATTCATTACTAAGCCAGAGGTCATGAATCTTGAGGGTGAAAAGAAACCTTCATACAGGAAAAAAGAGACGCTTAACCTAGCAGATAACGATTTCGGTGGGGCTGGAGATGACCCGAACTTGCCTCATTTCAAGAAAGAACAGGAGTACGACCCAGATAACCCAAACAATTATTCGATTGAAGAAGAGGATGAGGATGATGAAGATGACGATGAAGACTCAGATGAGGACATGAATGAACAGCCGAAGCCAAAGGATCTAAACCCAGCAGACATCAAGTTTGATTTCGATAAATTCCAGCAATACGTTTCCTCGCCCCTCAAAAGCAGCTTTGGGAACCAACAAGGAACTCCTATGACCGTTCGAAATCGCGAATCACAAGTTGAAATTTTGAAAGTGGCTAAGCCAGGAGGTGATATCCATGAAGAAGAAATATTAAGACGGATGTCATCAACTGATATGACCAAAGACCTTCCGTTACAAGATGAAAATCAGGATGAGGAACAAAAGGAGTGTGACATAGTGACTCATACTAATGCACATGGTATTGTCACGGTACAAAAGGAAGAACTTGTGGGCTTAGGAGAAGAGGATATGAAACTAGTCAATTCGTTCTACGAGCTGATTGAGCAAATCGATCGTGAGAAAATAGAAGCTGAATATTATCCGTTTGACCATGCAAGCTATCAAATGAACAAGCAGAGTTGCCCAATCAACGATGTTGTTTGGCCGGAGGATGTTCTTTTTGATGTCAAAAAATTAGACTATAGCGGCGAGGAGCTGGTCAATTTCCTCAAGAATTGGAAGTAAACGTGCTCCAGAGTTCAATTCCAGTAATATCGTGTGATAGGCCTTATGAGGACAAAACGGACACGAGAGTACCTGAGGCGTACGAGAAAGGTGGAAGAGTGGTCCCAGACCAGGTGATCCAAAAGTACAGGCGTATCGGCAAGAATATCATCGCAAACATTGGAAGGAAGCTCATTACAGGGCATTTCAATCTGACAGGAACCTCATTCCCGATCAAAGCAATGGTCGGAATGTCTTACCTAGAGAAAATTGCCCTTTCAAGTAAAATTGATTCTCTTCACAATTTGACTATCTAATGTGATATTTTAGCATGCTATGCCCCTTTGTATCTTAACCTCGCGGTGAAATCAAAAGATCCTTTCGAAAGATTTAAGTTATACGTTGTATTTAACTTAGCCTACTACCCTCTGGTCGAATCATATGCCAAACCAGTAAATCGCAATCTCATTCAATCGTAAAGTAACTGCTATTAGCTCAATCCAATTCTTGGAGAAACTTGCAGCGGGTTTTATGCCGATGGAACTAAAGTGTTTTTAGAGCAGATATCTCATAATCCACCAGCGAGTTACATATTCGTGGAAGGCCCAAAAAAATCTTATACATCCTGGGGCCCAGCTAAATACTCTCCGTCAGCCAGTCTCAATAGTATTAAGGTAACACTCATATTTGTGTAATTGATAAATAAAACCGCGACATTCGAAAAGTTGAACACCACTGGTTGGAGAAAAATTCTCTTCCATGACAATAAACAGGAGATCAGAAACACATTAACTAATGTAATGCAGAAATAATATGAGAAATTTCTAACCATTGTAATTAGGATATGATGGATAATATCCTTGTGGGAAAATGCCAGATGCTGACGATTGGAACCATGGAGTTTAAGGATGAACAGAATAAGATATCTTTAAAAATTGAGTTTGGAAAAGAGAAAAAGAAGTAATGTTTCACTCATAAAGCAGACTCAACATAACTTTGCAAAGACCATCTGATTATTTCTCAGGTGAGTTTATTAGGGATGGCAAAAAAGCCGGAAGAATATATGGAACATATATGGGGTGGATCGAGATTGATGGAGTTAGATATTTCGATCACCGCTTCTCTGCCCCCTTCAAAGTAGAAGCCAATGTTATTTTCTCATAATAATTTTCTCTTTTAGTTCCACTATGACGAAATCAGAATGGGATCAGACTTTAGAAATCGTAAGGATATGCAGCTACTCCGTCGAGGTATTCTTGATAATATGCTGTGAATTGCAATATTTTACTCTTAACTAATAGGCGAAATTGAATCAGCGCAAAAAGCGAAGGAAGAACTTGAGGTGCTGCAAAGAAATGATAGAAAGCTGAGAGAAAAATTCTCCAGTAAGAAAAAGAAGTAAATGAATGGTCCATGTGTGGCTAGAAAATAACCGAGTAAAGTGATGGGACTTTTTTTTTTTAAAACTCCCTTAGCAAATTATCGACTTTCACAACATAGGTTTTTACAAAATTGATAAAAATACACGTATTTTCTTTCAAGTTTCTGGTTTTGGATATTTGTGTTCAAGTTTTGGACATATGAACATTTACAAACTTTATAATCATAGCATAACGTCGCATTGAAACGAAGTGAAATTTTCATTGTACATCCAGAATTAAAAGCATATATCATGATGAGCCAATAATAGTATTACATCATTTTCGGGGAATAACAGTACAAAGCACATTTACCAGAAATTCAGACTTACAAATCGATGATTTTTCCGGAATTATGTTATCTTTTTTCATGCAAGCCAGGGTGAATAAGCCTAAGAGCGCTTTACCATCGGGTATTTGTATGCAGAGTCTCTCAACAGAAGAACTAGGTGGAATATGAAAGATATTTTGATTTGAATCCATTTGATTATGTAAATTGTGTATTTATTTTAGAGGTCACCGTTCTTCTATCTTGGCCATTTGATTACATAAGCACATGAAGTCAGTTTGGCCGAGTGGTCTAAGGCGCTGCGTTCAGGTCGCAGTCCAGCGATGGGCGTGGGTTCAAATCCCACAGCTGACAAATTTTTTTAAATAGCTGTTAATAGACAGCTAATTTCCAAATTTTTTGTTAATAATGGTATTTTCTCCCCAAACTCAAATAGCAAGTCCTATTGTAGATATCAAAATGATATCTACAAACACTTCTACCAAAATGATTGCTTGATATTTGCCATATTTCCTGAGGGAATAGCCAAATTATTTAAGTTTTTCGAATCGAGCAGTTTGGGTATTTCAAGATTTGGGAGGAAATAGACAATTTACGGTACAAATTTTCGAGAGAAAAAGAGAGAGAGGTGGAAGCATGGAACGGAAGAAAAGATTATTTGAATTTTAGAACTGTTAGTCATAGTTTGATGTAATTTATTATATTCATCCGGTGAAGTGAGTTAAAAAACCTTAGCGCTAATGGCTAATTTCGAAAATCCTTCAGCAAGATACAATTTACATGATAAAGATTGGTCAGATCAATTCGGCAACTTAACACGAATGCTCGACCAGTATCTCATCTCAGCTAACCCGACATCCAACACTGCAACCCAAAATTATTCAGTGCCAAGTTCCCAATTTTCAGTTAAAACTGACCCGCATTTCCATCTGAACTCTCACGATAGACCAGTCACGACCAGTCAGTCTCCCCACAACAACAACGTTCCTTCGACCACAAGCATAGGACAGGTATTAAAGGGAAATCCAACTATCAAACCCAGCACAAGCCCTGGCTATCTTCAGAACCAGAAATTAACTCGCTCGCAGTCTCCTCCGGATTTCTTCAACCCTTACCGACCCCAAAAACAAGTGCAAACAGAGAGACAGAAAATAGTTTCGCCTCATAATTTTAAAGGTGACTTCCTTGACATTCAAAAAATTTTTTTAAATTTGCCACAGGACGCCAGCAAAACAGAACTGAGCATGTTTCTACAAGTGGGGCAAATAAGAAACTAGTTCACAGCAAGAGTCCTCAGAATATAGCCCAACAGCAAGGTATCAACTGAATATCGAAATATTGAAACCATAATAATCTAACTCAATAGCGAAATCTAATATACTGAGTGCTTTGCTTGGCCATCAAATCGATTATGGCCCTCGAAACAGAGTGCCTTATGGACAAGCGCAATCTATGCTTTTGAGTCCTCAAGCAGATTCTTTCTGCCAACCTCCGCAGACGTACCATCCTCAGACAGGCTATCAGTCACAGACAGTACAAACGCCGATGCATATTCTCGCTAAGTTATTCGTTTTTTAGAAAATACAGACTTCTCAGCAATATCTCAGCACAGATGGATCCTCACAAAAAGATTACTGGATTAGCGCTGCTAATCCTTATGCCAAACAAAAAAGCGGCCAGAAGAAAACGAGTGGGAATTCGCAACAGAGCAGCCTCCAACTGAGCAGAATTTATGAAAGTTCTCATTCTCAAGTTCAATACGGCCGAGTTGCCAATAATCCGCCTTCTCAACGACAAGCTTTAAAGAATCCGACCGCCGAATTCGCAAATCCCAGCTATTCATTGCTATGTATGAATTCTAGTTTCTTTCTCATTCTGACGTTTTTTTACAGCTAAGATTACCCAAAAATTATCCTCCCCATCGCAACATCATGTTTCCACGAATTTCGAGTCACCAAGATCAGCCTTCACATCAATTAATGATTATAAAGTTTCTCCTCGCTCAGATATTCAGCAAGTCACTTTAGGATCAGGTAGAAACAGCGATTTGATCAGGTGGTTGATTATTTGTTTTCATTAGCCAGAGCAGCCATCTATACAGATCAAAGGACTCCTAATTATCTTAGCGCCAGTGTAGATTCAATGTCTTTTCAGCGGAAAAATTCCACCGAGGACCTTGTTGGAGAGAACCAGCAAAAGTTAGAAAGATCGGTTCTCCTTTCAAAAAGAGCCCAGGAGCAGCAAGACCCCGAGCAACAAGAGAACTCTTTCCTCTTTAATTCTCAAGATCAGCAAGCTATATCGAAAATTAGAGGTTCAACTCACATCTCCTCTTCCTTAGGCGTCAGCCAAATCGTACGTGAATCAGTTGAAAGCGAAAGAAAATCACATGACAAAGAGACTTTGGTGTATCAAGTAGTGGTGGAGTACTATACTGATGGCACAAGGTACGAAGGAGAGAAACAATTAAACAAGCGACATGGAAGAGGAAGGTTCTTTTACAGAGAAGGCTATCGATATGAAGGAAATTGGGAGAATGGGTGCATGAGCGGTTATGGCACATTATGGTCAGATCAAAACCAGAAAGTATATGAGGGAGGGTGGCAGAATAATGCTTTCCATGGAAGAGGAACTCTCTATAATCCTGAATCCAAAATCAAAGGGGACTTTAATGGAACTGATTTCAGACTACTCAAAGGAGCTTGGACTAAATTCGAAGGACTCTTCCAGGCAGGACAAAAGCAAGGGCTTGGAACCTTGACTATGGCAAATGGAGATGTTTTTGTTGGAAATTTCGCGCGTGATGTTGTGCATGGGAGAGGCTCCTACACTCCAAAGAGCAGTCAACCTTTTATTGGATTATGGAGGCAGAATGTGTTGATCGATAAATATTAAAGTTATTTTCGCAAGACAGCAGCCATTAATAAGTATTTTTCAATCTGAGGCATTTAAAATAATGCCTTGAAAGAGTTAACTGGGTTGCTGATACGTTCTATAACAAATTTCACATTGAATTCAAGAAAATGATTATTTTAAGAGATCTACACAAAAAAAATTACAATGAATTAACGTGCCTCTACATCAATTAATTTTCTCGCTCCACCTTTGGCGATTAGAAATAACTTTGGTATTTGGTACAATTGAATGCATTGACAGATGCTATCAAAGAAATCCAATATATATTTCTATACAAATAATAATTAGATAATTTGGTGAGCCTAAACTCTCCAATGAAAATGACAATTGAAAAAAATTAATTGTAATCTGCAAAAAATTAAACTTCTAAGTTTACTACAGAGAATATCACTTAACCTGCTAATGGCTAATGAATAGAAAAATTCTTACCAATATTTTCAAGAAACGAATTTCTCTCTCCTCAAAACGCACAGTAATTACCTCAGGACATCCCAAGGTACTTTCCCTTGACGGTTCCTGATGTTCTGTCTGGCACCACAATTGATAAGTTTATCTGCAATCTTTGTATGAGAAAATCCAAAAGCGAGATGTAGAGCAGTGTCCCCATTTTGCTGGAAAGATTATGTAACATTACAACCACAAAATGAAAGGAAAAATTACATTTTGACTATTAATATTTGCTCCCTTTTCAAGCAAATAGTTCACGAGGTGCAAGTTTCCGTTCATCACAGCCAGCATTAGTAGACTGTTTCCATCTTTATCTCGGCAATCGATCATCGAGTGAGGACAAGTCATGAATAGCTCTTCGAGCTGAAAAACTTATGAGCTCTTTCAACACAGCAGACCTTACCTCTTGAACTTTGTTCTCTTTCACGGCTGTCACTATCAACTCAATAGGATTCATCTCTCTCTTCCGTTCAACGTTTGCTAAATGAGTTCTCATCAGGAATAAATCCTTTGTCATTCTCATCTGGACGATATTTGTTAAATTGAGGATGAGAGAGGAGCTATTACAGTGCTTAGATCGATTTTCATGCTCTTGCGACTTCCAAAAACACTCCTTCGAGGAATTGCGGCTAGATTGTTTAGTTTTAGAAGTGATTGCTCCTGCTTCTCCTCAGACACTGGCAACAAACCAGCAGCGGACCCGTCTTCAGATTTCCTGTACCATGGCTTTGTCTATTAAAAAACAAAAAAATCAATCTAACTCGAAGCTTCTTGATAAATACTGATTTCTGAGTATTAGTTCTTGATTTTCCTGGAGATCGATCGCCTCGCTACAAAATGAGTACGAGTCAAAATTGAAGGCATAAATTTGCTTTTACCGATGACTGCTCTCCTTTGCCTCTGTTGATAGAAGGGGATATCTATGAACAAAAAAGTTAGGCTTGAGGCTGTGAGTGAGACATTTACAGGTCCTTCAGGAGAGTTTCTTCCCGATACACTTGTTCCTGATAGGAGAAATGATTAAGTAAATAATTCACCCCGAGAGTTTACTGGTTGGATGACTCATCTGCGTTGGAAGCCTAAGAGACTCGGTACTCAAAGGAGTTGGACGAGGAAGAGTTCTGAACCAAGGCTCATTCGAAAGGACAGGAGAGCCTTTTTGTTCTGGAATCTCTGCCCCGAGGTCTGGGACACTGCTCTGCTGCAAATCACGTCGTATTGTCATAGTTTTTTTCAGGAAAAGTTCGCTCTGCGCTTTAAACAATGACGGAGGTTCCCCTTGTGTCGGAGCCTTTTTCTTATCACTATGATGAGAGCCAATTGACCCTTCGTCTCCGTTTCGTGGACTTGCTTCTTCTCTAAAAATGGAAGTATTCAGTTTAGATCTCTCGGATCCTCGAGTTGATGGTTCTGGTTCTTTCTTGTCTTCTAATTTTATATCATTTCATCGAAATTTGCTCAGAGCTTCAATAAAATTACCGAGATGTCTCTGTACTTCCGCAGTAAAGGCGCCTGAAGCGAACATCTTTGTATCTGACCTCGAAATTGGACTTACACCTTTTTTACCCTCTGATGTGAATGCTCGACCACGAGAACCACCAGCTTTCTCTTCTTCAGCTTTCAATAACTTTGCTGATGATCCAGAAACTAATTTTGGGATAATGAGGCCGTTGGAGGCTGCATTGCTTTCGAGACCTAAACTTCTCTTGAGATTTGAAGCTGGAGACAGCTCTTTTATCGAATTAAGCCTCGAGTCTGTCTTCTTTCGCTTAGATTCTTTCCGAGAGTGTAACTCCGTCAAAGTTGGGACTGAGGGATCCGATTTCTTACAAAGTTTTTTCAAATGAGTTATTCAAAAGAAAGTTTACGTCAACCAAAAGTGTTTTCTGAAGTTTCTCATTCAGTCTGACACGATCTTCGAATTTCCCAGCTAATAATCGTTTATTTTCAAATGCTATCGATCCTGCTATGAATTCTAGGTTCTCGTTGGCTCCACCACTCAGAATTATTGGCACCTCGTGGAGAAACTCATCTGAAGAACGCTTCATGCGGGCTACTTGAGGCATGAGCTGGGCTCCTATACCATAAAAATCAAAATGAACATTGGGCATGAAATTCAAAGTCTTACTTAAACCTTCAACTGATTCTAAGGAAAGAATTTCCATTTTCATATTGTGCTCCAAATTGCTTATCTTTATTACTGCTGAACGTCCTGCTTGCATCATGAATGACACTATTTCTGATGTGTATGGCTCCACAAAGGCACCATTTGCAAACTTGAGGACATTTACCGTTTCGAGAGAGAGGTCATCGTTTTGAATCACGTCACTATTGGAATTATAATTTTCTATTAAAATCGGCAGATTTTCAGATATCATGATCAGCATCTCTAAGATAAGGTTGTCATCGTTGCTGAACTCCAGAGCTGAAGTAACAGTTCGCTCGAGCTTTGGTGTGTAAATGAACCTAGAGCAGTCTTTGTCTTTTAAATTTTCTGATAAAATATGGGATTCGTATTGAGCTAAACGCTCCTCTTCCGGCGTCTTTTTTGAAGACTGATAACGTTTTCTCAGTAGCATATCGAAATACTTCAAAAAATGTTCTGCAGCAATGTCCTCGTGTAGGTAATAGAGCTCTTGCACCCAATCTTGATGTTTCGATTGGATTTTCGAAATTTCTTCGAAATAAGTATGAGCCGGATTAGCCTCTTCGGCAATAAGTTGTTCAATCTCATTTAAAGTATCGACAGCCTGATTTGCTTGACCAGACGACTTATTATAAAACCGAAATTCTATTTTCTGAGCGTGAGACTCCTCTTCGGTTCTAGAGGGTACGTTGTCATCAGAGCATTGGCTATTGCTTTCGTGATTGTCGTCTTCAGGGGGGATTACGCTTATTACAAACATATTATTATTCCGCGCGGTATATTCTTTCTGTTCAAACACTCGAGCTATTTTGTTGGTCGGCGATCCTCTTCCAGAACGATTCGAGACGTTGGTCTCTCCTCTTTCGAATTTTCGAGAACCCGAGGGATCATGGATGCTTGGATCATCGGTTTCTGAGTCAAACCGTTGTAAAAACGCTGAAAGACCGTTATGCAAAGAAGGCACACTGCCCCACTCCTGGGATGCCTGTAGTTCGTCGAGTTTTTTCTGGAATTTAGAAATTGAAGACTCGCATTCCTTCACATAGAGATCAGATCTTTTGAGGAGCTTTTGATCAAAGAGGTTGGGAAAATTGTCTTCCCTGCAATTAAGAGATCCTTCCGAGTCAGACGAAACCGAACTGTTTCGCTTTTTTTTATTAACTGCCTCATTGTTTATTTTAACTTTCTTCTTCTTCAAAAAGTTAAACTTTATCTTTCCATCCAACTTTTTTTTAATTATCTGCTCTGTTTTTTCAAGCTCAATATCGGTAGCTTTATCAGTTTCTTTGACAGTGAGGCTTATGCTGGGCTGTTCCTGCTGTTGTTCGTTGATTTTAGTCGTAGTATCGATTTTACAGTCGTCTTGTGTTGTAGTTTGATTTTTCTCTTCATTAGGAGGTAGCAATTCAGTTTGGACTTTATCGTTTGTGTCAGTTCTTTGCACAATAGAATTTTTCAGATTTGCCGCAAATACTTGGATCAAAGGTTTCTTTTTCATTAGATTCACTTTCTGAAGATTAAGTTTGATACTGACTGTCCCTTCTTGCTGGGTTATATTCTCTTCCTTGCTCTGAGAGGAAACTTCTTTATTTGGATCTGCGTTTTCAACCTGCGAGACAGTGGGTTTCGTGTCCAAATTAAGCTCTTCCTCTGTGGTCTTTAGTTGTGAAAGACTTTTGGAGCTAGAAAGTTTTGTCTTTGAAACCTCATCAAAGGTGAACTTTTGCATTTTTGATGAGTCTATTGAATGAATGCTAATTTCTCTCGAATTCTCAGACATAGCTGAAGTTTCAAAAAATTTCTGCGCCTGTTCAATTTCCAGCATTAATTCAGGTGAATTCGCCCGGACGCTTGGTTGATTCTGAACATTCCTAATAACAAACCTCGGAGAAGCTGGATCCGAGCTGTCAATGCTGCCTCTTTTAATTTTGTCCAATTTAATACTCATTCCATACTCATCTTGCGGGTTTGAACCCGCTACGGAAAAATTTCTCGTGTGTACATAGATTTTTTTTGTCTTGTTCAGTTGTGTGACGGTTTTTTTAGGAATGCCTGCTGTCGGAGAATTAGAGTGTTTTAACTGTCGAGGAGTGTTCGGCTGCGCTCCTATAGTACTGTTTGATTTTTTCTTTAACATCGGAGAGACAAAATTTGATTTTTGCTTCGCTTCCTCCGACTTGCGTGATGATACATCGAGGTTCCAAGACTTGTCCTTGGATGAGGACTCAGTATCGCTGCGATAAATGGATCGATTGTAATCAAAAAGAAACTTCATCGATGGCAAACTGCTTGTGATGTCGAATTCTCTCGGAGTTTTCAAGTGAAAATTGTTTATAATGGCATGAAGCATCTTAATATTGTCATCGTCTGGTCCTATTCCAAAAATACGAGCCGAAAGCTGTGGAACTTTCGACATGCTCTCTATCGAAGGAGTTCTGGTCGATAAAGTCTGTTGCTTCGAGAGAGGCTGAAGAAAATAGGTATTATATTAGCATAGCCGATTAAGAGGAAGGAGTACCTTCATTTGGAATGAGAGATTGTCTCCAGACTTGACTTGGAATTTCTCTAAGGATTTTGCATTTTTCTTATGATTCATATTTTCATCTCAATTAAATTCGTACGTCAGAAAGCAGAAGTGTAATTTTGTCAGTTTTAATAATTCACCACCACAGACAATATTAACGCAGACCTCTACCGGAAATACGAACATGCCCAATACTATTTGTTTTTTTCCTCGAAACTAGTAAGGTATCATTGGAAGGAGTTCGAAGAGCAGGCTTTTTAGTGAGAAAGTTGTAAATTACATGACACGTATGGAAGGTCTCAAAATAGATTTCCTGACGAGAAAAAAATTCAACAGGTATTATTCTCATATGAACCTAGATTCTGATCTTTTCCAATAGATATTGATACTTAATGTATCTTTCACTGTAGTATATGATGACAAAACATTAAATAATGGCAGAAATCTAATTCACGAGTGATATTGATAATTGACCATCGATCAAGTAGTGTTCTCAAAAACAGTGTATGCGGTTCTTGTGTGCATTGATAAAGTAAGGACCTATTGAAGAACTTTGCCTGAAAATACAATTATTCTTCCTTAGGTGAGGTGAATGGGACAATATTTCTACAAATTTGAATTACTAAAAATTTGCCTTTTGAGAATGAGATTTTTCCCGCAAGTCCAGAACCAAATTTACTCCTGAGTTTCCAGCAGCACGCTTGAATGAGAGGTGGTGGTTATAAGAATGGCTGAAGATAGATGAAACAACGCAAGACTGATTTCAGCTTTCAAAATAATATGTCTGATTCGGAGCTCCTTTCTCAGGTGAATTTTGCCAACATAAGCGAGTTTGGAATAGTTGCTCTGAATTTTCAGATTGCTCTCCGTGAGAAATGTAGCCATGAAATATCTTTCTTACTTAGAATGGATTAGAATGATTGGGAGTTGAGTTTCGTTGATTTTTGCGCCTGGAGTTGTGAGTAAGTTGAAAAAAATGATGTAGTACAACGATACATGTTGCTTGATTTACTTAACTCTTTGGAGAGAATGATTCGGCAATTTATCATAAATTCTTACTTTCTACAAATTACAGTGCATATCTCAAAACCAAAGGTATTCCTAAATAATTAGTGATGGTGACCACTAAAAATAATCTGCGGATCAGCAACTGCGTAATAAATTCGGCAACCGGAAATCAGCTACTTGATCAAAAGGTAAAGTTATAAAAGATTTGTAGGAAATGTCTATTTAATATTGAAGTATAATGCTGTTATTTTCTTCCTTGGGCAAGAAATCGATTCCTTTCGCTTTTTTAAGAGAAACAAGGAAATAACGAAATATCTGAACGTTTGGTCATCCAGCAGAAGAGAAGATGTTTGATAGAAACAAGGAAAGAACCTACTTGTTTATCACTTTGTCATCAAACTTAGCTCCAAGTGAGCTGATCGACTATGAATTGCAATTCTTCTTCTACGATGTATGAAGCCTTTGTGAGTCCATTATACAATTCTCAAAATATAAGAACTAAGAGAAACTTCTTTCTATTACATCACACGAATAGATTTAGAATACAACAGTTTATTACCCTTTTAAGCTAATGAATCCGGATTTCTTGTAGAAAAGTCAATTTGATTAGTCTTCTCCTTTCTTTGAGATTAAAACCATGTTAACGGCAATCTAATTAGGGATTAGTCTTTCTTACTAGACGCCTGTTTTCTTATTTCTGATGCAATATCGAAATTCTCAGGATTTCTGATTCGTTGAAAGCAAGGAACAGTTTAATAATTTAACTAGACTTGTCCCATACCTCTTCCGTCCTCAAGACCTTTCAAGAAATCTATTATTCTTATCCAATCAATCTCAGTCTCTAAAAAAAAAGGCGACTTGAGATTCCAGATCTCATGTGCCTCTCGAGTCTGTTTTTTAAAATCAAACCGATACTTATCTCGATTGCTCTCTGATTCTGAATATAAAAAATATTGAAAGGAAAGCAAGATAGAAAATTCTAACATAAATGAAACACATATTCACGATTGTTGCTGTCCTAGCTTTAGCCACCTGTGCGAGTGCTGTCGTAAGTTATTTCAACAATTCATCAAATTAAAGTCAAATTAGTTGAATTGCGAATGCTATTGCTCTGATGGAACCCATTTCAGTGTGTACAATGCTGATAGCTCCATGTCTTGCTACAACAGGCAATCGCAAGTGTGTCCAAGTTCAACAATATCGTTGTCTAATTGCACGACTACTCCAGCACCAACCCCTACACCTACACCTACACCCACACCTACTCCTACTAACGACGGCATCCACCCTGCGGTGGTTGTTGGCATTGTTTTTGGGGCTATTCTGCTCCTTGTTTGCATCATTTCCCTCGTAAACAAACGGCGTTCAACTACAACAGCCTATACTACAAATGCCTATGGTGCAAATACCTATAACCCTCCAAGCTCTTATTACGCTCCTAATAATGTGATTGTTCATGGCCAACAGAACTATGGCCACCATCAACCTAACTATGCCCCACCCACCTACTACAATCAAAATCACAGATATTAAAAAATTGCTTTCAAGTGGTTTAATGCATTCATATGGGTTTGTAAACACATAACTTATTAAAAATAGGCGTTCGAAACAAAATTTAAACTGATCAATTTCTCAACTACAAACGACTAATGGCTAAACTTTTTTGTAAATGAATATGAGCAGTTATGAGAATGACATCACTACACTGAAAGAGTACATTGGAAGTGATATAAATGCATTGTTACAGTCAGATTTAACTTCTATTTGATTG
>ENA-UOTZ01001474-UOTZ01001474.1-compost-metagenome-genome-assembly--contig:-NODE-1474-length-15731-cov-14.460521_pt1 | contig 15731 bp, 12 predicted proteins | sample MGYA00238144_ERZ746983 | MGnify/ENA primary metagenome ERZ746983 (study PRJEB28759, sample SAMN06268863) | compost metagenome | isolation source: single cell | place: USA: California, Emeryville, Joint...
ACCTCTTTCCCATTAACTTTCATCACTCCTCTGATCTTAAGACCCTTTCCTGATATTCTCGCTGATAGGAAATTAAGCAACGTCGTTTTTCCGGAGCCTGATTATTACATAAATTAGTGACTCATTTACACTCAGTAATGTTGAAGTAGTCGTACCTGAGGGTCCAATGATTGCAGTAAATTTCCCATTTCGCACAGAACCAGAAATGTTATCGAGTATCTTTTTGTCTTCTTTGACAGATTTACGTTTCCCATTTTGAACGACTTTCTTATTAATTTTCGCAGAAATATTGAGATTATCCCATTCAAGATCGATCTTTTGGATTCCTTGCTGAGATATAACATTAAGAAAATCCTCTGTATTCTGAGTCTTCAATTCTTTATCCGAAGTTACGTTTAGTTTTAGCAAATGAATGATGAGAGACCTGGAAAGCTTTTTTGAGAGACAATCTCTTTTTCTTCTTTGCTGGATGAATCTTCTGATTTGGAGGGTCGATCCAACGCGATATCTCCTGGATGATGAAAGTCTCGAATATCTCTAAGACTTATCGCTAATTGCAAAAGAAATAAGTAAAGGCGCAATAAAAACATGAAAGGCTAACCATTAGATGCACCATACAACAAAGCAGCTTCTGTTTGCATATTTTCTTCTTTCGAATAATGATATAATGAAATATCATTTTGTTTTTGTACGTTAATAATTATTGAACATTTAGGAGTCACCCTCTTTATATTGTACTCTTTACAAATACCTTTTTTCACCGTTTTCATTCTCAAAATCTGAGCTTAGTAGAGATTTTCTCATGGTGATATGCTCTCAGCTTGGACTATTGCTGAAATTCAAAGGAATAGTTGCTTGACGAGGCCTATATATGTTCTGTAGCGGACAATTTCGAAATGGAAGATTACTAACTTACTGACTTGTTTTACATTAAAATCAAATTATTACATGAGAAATTTCCTAAAACTTTGATAAAATTGCCAAAATATATAATTATGTGAATTTATTGCAAATAATATTTAAAATACCAGCCTACCTTCGTGTTGCAGCCATTACTTTACTAATCCTGTTTGTAATAAACTGAAAAATGTAATAGAAATCATTTTATTTTGATAAATCAACGTGCTGACAGAGCATGAAAGTAGAAGAATACATACACTTTGAGTGTGAAATATCTGCTGAAGATTTCTATATAAAAAGTAATTATCTCGGATCTGTTTATAAAATTCTTAATGTAAAATAAACCGATACATCTAATATTTCCAAAATTGACAAAACCTTACACACTGAAGGGGAAAACATAAGCACATTAGACTATTTCATAAAATGTTAATTCAGCAGCATTTTCGGCATTTGCAGCATTTGCGCTTTTTTGGGGCCGATTGCTCATGGTTGCATTGCTCAGGATGCTCAATCTTCGGAACTCTAGGTGTGCTGACTGTTAGGAGGCCAAAATATGCGATTATTCTCATTCCTATTGCCAATATGACCATAATGATTATTGACAAAGCTATTCCTTCAGAATCGGAAAGAGCAACCAGCGGATCACAGGCTGGATAGCATGGTAATGTTACATCGTCATATTCGATCTAATTAAATCAATGATTAACTCATTCCAGAGGGACAAGATATTACCCTCACTGCAGTTTGGTACGGATACTTAAAAAAAGATGTGTACTTGAATTCATAGAAATAGTATGGGATTTTATCTTGACTGACGAAAAAGCCAGAAAACAGCATCATTGGGATGAGAATCACTGGGATAAGTGACATTATTAGTTCTATTGAAGGGATAAACGTGGAAACCACAAGTCCATATCCTGATCCGGTGAGCGTAGCTATGATAATATTACCAACTAGTTTAAGCACGAAGCAATAGATTAATTTATTAAGATAATGAATGGTCCCTACGTTGTGCCCAAAATTTCCAAGCTGGAGAGCTCTGGAGGCCGATCACAAAGTATGAGGTCGATACGAGTAACGTTGGCAGCAATATCAGAATCGGGAGCTCAGCGGCAGCCTTCGCCCAAAAATATGCTGATGTGGAGTATGTTCGATTCAGTCTCTCTCGAAGAAACACAGGTCTCTCTATAGAAACTTTTTCAAAGTTCATGCTTGATTATTTCTTCTATATGAGAGAAGGCTTACATGTTCCGATGGATCCATGGAATCCAATAAAGCAAGCTATTAGAGTGTAGAAGAACAAAGCTCCTTTTCGGTTTTGGATTCCTGCTTGACCCTCTCCGAGCTGTAACAAAAGGATAATTATCGCTGACAGTGTTAATAGCATTTGAATACATCGTTAAATACGATCGTTACGATCAAGGAGAATACAAGTGTCTGGACGACTTTCATCTTAACTTCCAGAGGATTTCTTATTTCATCTTGAAGCTTCCTGAGAAATAACCACCAAAATTGCTTCAGCCAAGAAACGTGAGAATGCGATTTCAATTCTACAGGATCTTTGATGATATCCTCCTTGGCCTTCTTTGGAAGCTTTGACTCGAAATAGGCTGTTTTGAAAAATTCCAGTCTCTGAGTGAATCTTGACTCAATTTCATCAGCTTTCATGCTCAGTACTTCATGTTGATGCTTTAAACTGGTATCTTTCCCCATTTCTTCCAACAGAATTCCGGTTTCATTGGTAATTTGCATAAAATAATCTGCTGGGTTCGTCAGTTCTGGACAAACATATCCAATACCACCAAAATAATTTATAGCAGAACTCGCTTTTCCTTGATATATTATGTTTCCTCTCAGCAAGATGAGAAGCTCATCAAACATGCCAAAAATTTGAGAAGATGGCTGATGAATTGTGCTCACAACAGTTCGTCCTCCTTCTTTCGCAAGTCTCACAAGTAGCTTCACTAGATTTTCTGCTGTTTTAGAGTCAATGCCAGTTGTGGGTTCATCCAAGAAAAGCATTGAAGGATATGAGCTCAACCCCGATGGAAGTTCTTTTTCTTTCACCTCCTGAGAGTCCACGAATAAGGTTATTTCCAACTCGAGTGCTTGCACAATGAGAAAGCTCTAGATCTCTAATCAATTCTTCGACCTTTCAACATGAGGTTAAATTTTGTAAAGAGCCAAATATTATTTAAACACTTTCTGCTTTCTTTCCTGACCTGAGATTTTGAGTCTGAGTTTGGCAACAAATGTAAAAGCCTCTATTATTATTATCAATCAAATTAATGGTTAGAATATAAATCAAGAATATAATCAATTGAATTGATACCTCGAGGTGTTGTTGTTGCGAGCAGAATATCATCCTGCATGACATATGCCAGAACACTCGTTATGCTCTCAAGATTTTTAACCTCTTTCCCATTAACTTTCATCACTCCTCTGATCTTAAGACCCTTTCCTGATATTCTTGCTGATAGGAAATTCAACAACGTTGTCTTGCCCGAACCTGATTATTGCGCAAATCAGTTAGTCATTTGCACTCAGTAACGTTGAAGTAGTAGTACCAGAAGGACCGATGATTGCAGTAAATCTCCCATTTCGCACAGAGCCAGAAATATTATCAAGGATTTTTTTGTCTTCTTTGACAGATTTACGTTTACCATTTTGAACAATCTTTTTATTAATTTTCGCAGAAATATTGAGATTATCCCATTCAAGATCGATCTTTTGGATTCCTTGCTGAGATATAACATTAAGAAAATCCTCTGTATGCTGTGTATTCAATTCTGAGTCACAGTTATTATTTCGAAGTGAAGAGAAACGTTAAAACCTAGGTAGTTTTTTCTAGATTTGATTTCCTTTTCTTCTTTGGTTGGAGAATGCTCTGACTTCAGAGGTAATTCCAACGCTGTATCTCCCGGATGATGAAACACCCGAATATCTTGAGGATTTCCATCTAATTACAAATAAATATATTAAAAGACAGTAGAAACCAGATAAACAGACCATCTACTGCACCATGGAATGAATTAGATTCTGTTTGCATTTTTCGTTTTGAGAACAATGATTCAAATATCCATTTTTTTATTTTGGCGCGTTAAATATCTTGAAATACTCCAGAATCACCCTCTTTATATTATTATACTGATTACATTCAGTCTCTTGACCACTTTCATCAATAAAAGTCTATGTAGAAGGAAAGAGTAAAAGATATTGAGCTCGAATTATTGCGAAAATTTAAATGGATTTATGGGTGTGTCTGTCCATGGAGTTGTTTTTTGCGCAGAAATTCGAAATGGAAGTTTACTAACCTACTGGTTTTTCTGGATAAATTAAATATAAACCTTAACTTAAGACATGAGAAAAGTCTTTGAAAAAATTGCAAAGCTCGTTGAAATATAAACTCACTTTAAATTATCTTTAAATTATTGGCTCAAATCTCTGCCTTCATCATTGTTTTCGTCTTACACTGATTATTGCATGTCATAAATGGAAAAAATATATATTATTTGTATCATTAAGATTTTAGGGTTATTTGACAGATGTTGTAAGTGAGGCACATTACTTCGATTTGAAAACCCACTGTTAAGATCTTGAAGATTTGTTAACAAAGGAAGAAATACTGTGGGACTTGAGTGATATAGATTTTTTCCATTCCTATTATTTTATTATAAATGACTTTTTCAAATGGAGAAAGGAAATAAAATTATTCACGACCTATCTGTAAAATGTCTGAAGTAAAAAATATATAATACTTTGAGAAAAAATTAGCAAAAACTTTATGCATAGAGCACAATACTTTTCCAACTACTAAATTGACTGATGAGCTCAAATACATTTACAGCATTTGTGTTTTTTATTCGTATGTTCATGCTTGCATTGCTCAGGATGTTCAATCTTCGGCACCTTAGGTGTGCTGACCTTTAAGAGCCCAATATATGCGATCATCCTCATCGCTACTGCCAATATGGCCATGATGCCTATTGACAAGCCTATTCCTTCACCATCAGATATACCAACAAGCGGATCACAAGCTGGCTGGCAAGGTAATGTTACATCGTAATATTCGATCTATTTATTCAAAATTTAGCGCACTGTGAAGTGACAGAGTTTATTTACTCTCACGGCAGCTTGGTATGGGTACTTGAAAATAGAGATGTACTTGAATTCATAGAAAAAGTATGGGATTTTCTCTTGACTGACGAAAAATCCGGCAAAAAGCATCATTGGGATAAGAAGTATGATGGCAGCCGACATCGCCAGCTCTATTGAAGGAATGAAAGTAGAAACCACAAGCCCATATCCTGCTCCAGTTATCGTCGCTACGATGATATTGCCAACTATTTATTTTATGCAATGTTATGAACCAATTTATTAATATAATGTTACGTTGTGCCCAAAATTTCCAAGCTGGAGAGCTCTGGAGGCCGAGCACGAAGTATGAACTAGAAACGAGGATTGCTGGCATTACAACGAGAATTGGTAGTTCAGCGACAGCTTTCGCCCAGAAATATGTTGATGTGGAATAGGCTCTATTCAACCTCTCTCTGATGAACACAGGTCTCTCTATAGAAACTATTTTCCCAAAGTTAATGCATGATTATTGATTCACAATGAGAAATGGCTTACATGTCCCAATTGATCCATGGAATCCAAGGAAACAAGCCATCAGAGGATAGAAGAACAAAGCTCCTTTTCGATTTTGGATTCCTGTTAGGCCTTCTCCTAACTATTAAGTAAGAGCATCCATCGTTATTACAACATTTGATAAATGTTGAGGTTACATTGTTAAATACAATCATCATAATCAAAGAGAAAATGATAGCTTGTATGACTTTCATCTTGACTTCCATGGGATTTCTGATCTCATCTTGAATCTTCCTTGTAAATATATACCAAAATTGCTTCAACCAAGAAGCATGAGAATGTGATCTCAATTCTATATGATCATGAATGATGCCTTCCTTCGCCTTCTGAGGCAGATTTGACTCAAGATAAGCCTTTTTGAAAACTTGCACTCTCTCTGCAAATCTTGTCTCAACTAAGTCAGCCTGCATGTTCAATACTTCCTGGCTACTATTCTTTTTCTTCATTTCCTCTACGAGAATTCCGGTTTCATTGGTGATTTGCATGAAGTAATCAGCTGGGTTCGTCAGTTCTGGACAGACATATCCAATACCACCGAAATAATCTATAGCAGATCTCGCTTTTCCTTGATAGATTATGCTTCCTCTCAACAAGATAAGAAGCTCATCAAACAAACCAAATATTTGAGAAGATGGCTGATGAATCGTACTCACAACAGTTCGTCCTCCTTCTTTCGCAAGTCTCACAAGTAGCTTCACTAGATTTTCAGCTGTTTTAGAGTCAATACCAGTTGTGGGCTCATCCAAGAAAAGCATTGAAGGATTTGTTATGAGTTCTACTCCGATGGAAGTTCGCTTTCTTTCTCCTCCTGAGAGTCCACGAATGAGGTTATTTCCAACTCGAGTGCTTGCACAATGAGAAAGCTCTAGATCTTTAATCAGTTCTTCGACCTTTCAACATGAGGTTAAATTTTGTAAAGAGCCACATATATTATTTAAATACTTTCTGCTTTCTTTCCTGACCTGAGATTTTGAGTCTGAGTTTGGCAACAAATGTAAAAGCCTCTATTATTATTATCAATCAAATTAATGGTTATAATATAAATCAAGAATATAATCAATTGAATTGATACCTCGCGGTGTTGTTGTTGCTAAGAGAATATCGTCCTGCATAACATATGCTAGAACACTTGTTATGCTCTCAAGATTTTTAACCTCTTTTCCATTAGCTTTCATCACTCCTCTGATCGTAAGACCTTTTCCTGATATTCTTGCTGAAAGGAAATTCAGCAGCGTCGTTTTTCCGGAGCCTGATTATTACATAAATTAGTTACTCATTTGCACTCAGTAATGTTGAGGTGGCAGTACCAGAAGGACCGATGATTGCGGTAAATCTCCCATTTCGCACAGAACCAGAAATATTATCAAGGATCTTTTTGTCTTCTTTGACAGTTTTGCGTTTGCGACCTTGAATGATCGTTTTTTTGGTATGTGCAATCACATCGAGATTATCCCATTCAAGATCAATCTTTTGGAATCCTTGTTGAGAGAAAACCGACAGGAAATTCTCTGCGTGCTTAGTCATATTCCCCTCTGATTATGTATGAGAATTATAATAATAGATGAAAATTGGAAACCTGGATAGATTTTGTTCGGGATGATGGCTTCCTCCTTTTTTGTTGGAGAGTATTCTGATTCTGAGGGTTGATTCAGCGCGGAATCTCCTGGTGGATGAAAAGACCGAATATCTCCGAGATTTTCATCTGCTTCCCAAAAAAAAGTTAGAAAAAATCTGAAGAATTAAATTAAATCACCTTTACGTGCACCACACACTAAATTGGATTCTGTTTGCATTTTCTTTTAAGAGAAATGAGACCACTCTGTCTTTTTTATGCGTTGTAGTAAATAATTATAGGAAATTTGGAGTCACTCCTTTTTAACTGGCTGTGCTGATTACAAATTCTTTTTTTATTTCAATTTATTTCACTTAATTTCTCAACACTCATATCATTTAATTCTCTGTTGGTGGCATTATGGCGTAGAGTTTGAACTCGGGTTATTGCGAAAAACCGTTTGAATTTTGTCTACTGTCGAGCTGGCATGTTTCACCTGCTCAGAACACTGATTCTAACTGGAATTATCTCACTTCAAATTTACTGACTTCATTGTAAATTGACCTGGAATGAGGCTTTTGAACATTTAATAAAAGTAAAAAAGTTGTTGAACTTGCATTCGCTTTAAACTTTGCATCTACCACAAGGATCTCGACGTCCTTAACTCGTTATATAATTTCCAGAATTTTTATTTATCAGCCTTTATCGTGAGGCATGACTACATATGCCTCAATTTTTTGGATTTTCATCATATATTCTCGAAAATAATACATTCATGGTCAACCTCTGCCTTTATTGATAATTGCAATAGACTGACGTGTTATTCTTTCTATGGGATATAGGAATTCTTTTTATGCTAAGTCAATTTTGCTGGCAGATTAGTCTCATTATCTACTTTTATTCAACGCTAAGGAAATAATGGTGTTGAGCTTTCTTCTTTAGATGATCCTTTGAGTAATGAAAATCGTATAACATCTTTTTGGAAACTCAATTACATCTTGTTGAAAACAACTGAGTTTTCAAATGACGAGCTTCAAAACAGGTAACATTAGCCAGCATTATTTACCTTGTGGCTCCCAATCTCAAAGCTTCTTCATTTAAATTCTTGTTACTTAACATTGCAGCCACACAGAAAAAATCCAACATCGAACTAAGTCGCTGAGAACCACGAATTTTCGGAGTGCTTTTGGAAGTGAAACACTTTTAATTGAATAAATAAAATTTTGCTGAGCAATTCGCAATTGCTGACTGCATTTCTGTCCACTGCAAATCCATGAGAGCAAGTCCATTTTCCGGTTTTAACGGTTCTAAAGACCATGGTGAGAAATCAGATATATTTAGAAGTGTCGGAAAGCAACTCGTAATACTCATTTTTCGCACTATTTAACTCATCACACCAAACAAACTCATTCAGGCCCGACCAAGTGACAACATCAGCGCTCCTCGTGACAGTACTATTCAGTTTATTGATTGCACGATTTTTTACTTTCTTTAAAGGAGGACTTGTTCAGCAAAATTTCGCTCCTAAGATGAAGAAAGTCCATTCAACTGGTGGTATCATCGGAAAGTTCGTAGCAAACGAAATCGACCATAATCCTGATATATTGAATAAAGACCGGTCCTATCGAGCTCAGGTAGCATGTGGCAATTGCATTGAGTTGAATTTGACGATCCAATAGGAAAAACAGGGCAAAAGAGGAGGTTCGAGCGGTTTTTTATTTAACACAGGAAGAGAAATGGCCTCAAACTACAATAATCCAGGCTACGCAGCGCAGAACTATGGGCCTCGTCCCGTGGTAAGGCAGGATCCTTATGCACGAGCATTAGACATCGATGAAGATAAGTTAGAAGAAGCAAACCGTCTGCTTGATGCCTATGCTGGAGAGAGCTATGAGGATCCTCTGCTAAACTTTATGCGAAGTGTACCTGCTCGTACCAAACCCAAACCTCCTATGAGAAATGAAGATCGTTATGAGCCACAACTTCAAGAAGAGGATGTACTAGACGCCAGTTCTCGCATTTCAACTCGAAAAAGCACGTATCCTACTCCAAAACGGTCTCTTTTCACCCCTCGTCATCAGTACAGTCCCACGCCTCATTACTATACACCTCAGCATCAGTACCCTCCATATCCGCAAAGCAATATGCCTCCAATGCCAAATTACGGCATGTATCCACCACAACATCCGCTCTTGGCTGCCTTAGATGGTTTGAAAGAAAACGCGTATGAGAAAGAAACTGAATCTGAGGTTCGGCGGTCGCTGGAAAAACAAAACATGTTTTTAGAGAATTTGGCGAAGACCCTTGAAGCAAAGGTGAAAGAAGCGAAAAAAACGAAAAAAGAGAAACGCTCGTCAATCGATCCGGACGCTTTTGAGGAGCGGTTGAGGAAGTATGAGAGAGAAAATGAGCTAAAGCAAATGATTCAAAAAACGCAAGAAAAGCTCGAGGCTTTGGAAAAAGAGAGGCTGGAGAAGGAATATGAGAGTCTAAAGCAAAAGAAATCAAGGCGTGACAATGATTTGAAAGACCAGCTGTTGAAGGAACAGAACAAGGCGATGAGGGATCTCGTGACTGCAGGTAACAATCAAAAGATATGAATAATTTATCATGATATAATTAGCGTACGGAGGAAATCAGTATATGATGGGTAACCAGTTTGGTATGATGTCGCCTTACATGATGAATCCGATGGCAATGAATGGTCAGTACATGATGAACCCGATGATGTATAATCAAGGCTATGGAAACTATGGGTATCCAGGCTACGGGGGATATGGGAATCAAGGGTATGGAAATCAGGGTTATGGATATCCAGGCTATGGCATGCCTGATCCCAATATGATGTAATTGGATTAATTTAGTGAAGTTTGCTTAAAAGAGACTAGGAGGAGCAAGAGGACGAAGAAAAAAGTACCGGTATTAAAAAAGAAACCGATAGATGAGGAAGGAGAAGACGATGAGGAAGAAGAAGATGAAGAAGTCGACCCAGTTGAAGAAGGAGCCGAGGATGATGAAGAGGAAGAGGGAGTCGCGAGTAGGAGAACGAACAAAGGCAGAGTCCTCAAGAAAACCAAAAATGCTAAGGACCAGCAAAATGACCCCAAAAATGCACAGAAAAGCAAGAAAGACCTAGCGAAATCTCAGTATAACGTCCTCACATTGCGTCCATTAATCCAGCGATAGGCGACTTAGAAAGTCTCTCAAGACTTTCCTTTGGGGCGCGGTGATGCCACGGTTTATTATAATGGATAAACACCAGCAAATGGTAGCTGTAAAGAAAGATATCTTGCAGAAAGTCGATGCTACAATCTCAGAAGAATATAATGTAAATCCCTCTACTAATTCATTTTCTAATTGCCTGCAAGAAAATCTTTAAATGGATCAAAACCGGAATGGCACAGGTTGTCAAAACGGTAAGGAACTTATATATGATTTGTCTAACTCGTCTTAGTTTGATGAGAAAAATCCCGAAAAACTGGATGACTTGACCTCGAAACAACCTAAGAAACAAAAACTGGCAAAGGTGCGCTTTCGTTCTTAATTTGCTTCTCATCGCTCTCTTTCTAGGACAAATGTTTGGAAATACTAAAGCAGCTAATTAGCATCACAAATGAAGATAATATAGGCCAGGAAGTGCTGCTTTTCTTAGGAAATCTCACTATGGACGGTGTATACATTCCGTCGGGATCGCTGTCGCCGTTCGAACTGAACAGGCTACATTTCTCAAAGAAGCTTCGTCGCCTTATGTAAGCCTTACTTCTGCCATAGAAAAATAACATAAAATTATAGTATCACCCCACCAGAAGGAGAGGCACAGTCGAAAATGATTCTCACTTGCATGGTTTTCTTCAGAATGCTTATTTATAACCTATTGCTGAGACCTTGGGAAGCGTTTCCGGAGTTTGCAAACCGCGGTCCTGTGGTCAAAGAGTAACATTTTGCCTCATCATCTGTCTTACATGTTAACTAGAAACCTGAAAGTAATCGCCTCGATTTTGTATCAGCTGGGCATGGCATATTTCCATCAAGAAGCCCCAGTCGTCAACATGGAAAACTATCTAGTAGAAGGCTTAGAACCTCTCGCACCGCTCTTTGCAAGTGAGTTTCCACTTCTTCTTGCAGCACTAAACCCCTGGTTAATTAGATCAAGACGAAATGAAGCCCGGAGAGCAGCCTTTAGCCGAGCTTGACGAGGTTATCAATGGCTTGATGTCGTTTGAGCAGTTAGAAAGCTTTATTACTGATGAAAATCTGTAAGGAGATTGCCACTGATAATAGGATTTTAAAACATCTGATAATGTTCATAGGGCGAAAGACATCCAGTTAGAGATTATCGAATGGGCTCAGGCTATCTATGCGCTGGTGGTGCAGCTATGGGTTGCAACGAACCATACAATTGAAGACCTGAAGAAGAAGAAAGGAGACTTGGAGGCTCAAACGAATTTGAAGGCTATCAAAGATAATCCGCTGCTTACGACGCATGTTCAGAGAAATATGCTATATAGATACCAATTGCTAACCGGGACACCTGGCAATGATCAGGTCGCGTTGATTAAGCCGACAGATGCCCAATACCAAGCCACAAGAGGAATTATTTCTTAATTTTCTTTGGTTACTTATCTATCTCTGAAGTAAAGCTAGTTAAATTCATTTTTTTCGTTTTCGAATTATTATTTGCGTGTTTGATAAATAAATCTACTGTATTCATTCGTTATGGGAGATTTAGGCTAGAATCCCATAAGTTTTGTATCTGCGGAAGGCAAAGCGTATTTATCATATCTCAAATCTTTTCTTAATTATCTAATGCAATTCACAGTTACTGCAATAACGAATTATGTAAGGAGAGAATAAATAATAATAATTCATCTTTTTTTTCAAATTCTGTGTTAGTATATGAATTCGTTAGCAATCAACGATCTGCCATAATAGATTGCTTCCTCCATTATCGTGATATTGGATTATCCTAGCCCCATTATTCTGAGAGTGAGACATGACGTCTGAGACTTTCCCAGAATGGACCGATCGTATTTTGAAATAGCCACTTTCAACTTCCTCTAGCGACCACATTTGAGAAGGCGCTTTAAATGACCGCCATTGAATAATTGGCGCTTCGGCATCAGGGCTTGAGTTGAATATCAAGAACCATATGAGTCGCAACGTTTCTGATAAGGTAGCCTCTGGAAGTAGATTCAAATAACCATTTTTGGTTTGGACTGCCTTAATTGTCCCCTTGTATCATTTGAACCCCATTTTGAGCACTGCTCGCTGGGACATGAAGTACCTTTCCGCTGTGTTTTGCAATCAAACATTTAGGTCCTGTGATCCCGGTCAGAGATTTACTGATATCACTTCCTACTTTCGAGAGAAATCCCCTGAAGCCATCGGTGAGACCAGGGATTGAAACTCCGATCAAACCAACAACGAGGAAAACGGTAGTGAATTTCATTTTGAACTTGAGTTTTAATTAACATTGTAACTCTGAAAGAATTAAATCTTGAAAAATGGGAGCTTGAAGAGCAGTGCAAAGCTCATCGAGTCTCTTTCAAAGAGAGCAAAATGTTAAGTTTTAGAAGCATGATAGCTCATTGTAACAATTACTTCGATGCAAGTAATAAATAAGTGATGCAATAAAACAGTTTTTTTCTTGAAAAATTGACTGGCTCCTTCTTCATGTGTGTCGGGAAAAGAAGAAATGTGATATGAGAAAGGGTAAATGGAGATATTTATAGGAATTCTAAATCTTTTGTGGAGAGATGTAGAAGAATAATGCTACAATGCGACGAATAGGTTTTTTTTAGAAGGCCATAGAATTAAAATCGAATATTGAATTCTTTTACATTCCATAGTGATCATAAGCTTGACTGTACCTTCTATTCTCTACACGTGTATTAAAAGATACATATAATAACGAGTTATTGCCTCGATACAATTTAATTAAGAAGTCTATAGCGGCAGTTAAAAATCTAATTCGATCAAAACCAGTAAATTAACCTAACCTAACGTCGTAAATTGCACTATTCACATAACAACCACCGTTACCTTCGTAGAATAGCTTTAGTCGAGAATAGGAGAGACCATTTAGCATGCGAGATCAAAAAGCATGATGAATATACCTTCTAAGTCACTCAAACAAATGGCTCAAACGTAAAACTAACTATAGAATGAACTTAGGCTACTGAAAGTTTCTTTTTGTATATTTTATGAAATCAACTTTCAAGTATGAAAATGTGGATTTGATCTACTTATTCCATCCTTCGGATTGGAAATAAGGGTCCCAGACCCCTTTTATCCTCCAAAAAGTCGACTTATCTTGGTTGTCCTTCACGATCTTTAAGTTCATGGCCAGCTTGAGCGAGGGCGCATGGAGCGAACCAGAAGGAGACGCAGCAGTCTTTAAGAGGAGTGCCAGGAATATTGTACTTCAAGCGAATGTCTTCTCTGTTTCGCATCTGAACGACCCACCACAAGCCGCAGAATGTGAGGGCGAAGCAGGTCATGCACTCGCCGAAGCATTTGTGGCCGTCGGTGTATTGTCTAAGTCTTCCGTATTGCCAGCAAGGGCAGATAAAGCTTCTGCAGCAGTTTCTGCAGTCAGAGAAGCATTGGCATGTGCCATGAGTCCATTTGCTATCAGCAGGTTCATGACAGTGACCTCCTCGGTGCTTCTCCTTACGTTCTTGCTTGGTCTCAACAGCACCAGTGTTGACGGTTGGGTTAGCCATAGTGTCGGTCATCTTTGAGAACTTTTAATGCGAATTGAGTTTAGAAAGATAATATATCAATTACAATAAGAATTTTATTCGAAGCTATAAGATTTTCCAGAATTCGATTTAGATCAACAGATGCTAACTGAACCAATTTAGCGTTCAGGACAACTTCTCAACTCGAATTTCTTCAATTTTCCTCCAATAAATGCGAGAATAGCCATTAGACGAGGTGAAGGACCTCTAATATGAAGGGAAGCTGTCACCGAAACGCCTGTTAGAGGGTAGAAGTTGGAAAATATAATGATAATTAGAGTTAGAGGATTATTTATGAGAAGAATCTTGAATTAATGTCCTAGATTGAAAGTAAGAAGATAAGAGGGTGATTTATAGTGATTGCTATGAGTAGATAGCGAATAGGACGCTAAGAAAAGAAAAAGAATTTTGAGATTTCTAATTTTAACATTATGATAGGTCTCTTTTATGCTTTTTTTCTGCTCTTCAAGGTTAGTAAGAAGAGAATGATTGCATAAGCCTGTAAGTTACCTGGATAACACAGAAAAAACTGTCTTAATGATTTGAAATCAAATGGGAAGATGGAACTGCTATATTCTAATGAAGATAGCCATCGCTGATTGGACTGCAGCAATTTGAACTGCATTGAGGCAGATTAAAGCCATGGTAAATTTATCAGGAGGGCTGGAGAGGCTGAACAAACGAACTTTCGGAAAACGCCAAAATGATGGTTAAAATACCTCAGCATTGAAGCTCTAGGACTAAGCATGTGAAGTCTCCGTTTCAGAAATTAGGAGTTGAGGCCGCTGGACTGAGATTAATGAAAGAAAAAAAAAAGGAATGTTCGTGAAGTTCTAAAATTCTTAGTTTCAAACGTTCCGGTTTCATAACCAAACGAGGTTTTTCAAAGGGATAATGAGTTAAATCGCAGCAGAGAAATGGAAATCAGGAATAGTTTGCATCACCGAAGCCAATTTGATACCAATTACTGAATGAAGTCTCTCAATTCAAAGCGTATTTGTGGCAATACTGCTCATATTTATCAATTAAGAGCTTATGGAAGCAATGCTAATAATAGTCGACTCAAATGAAGGACTTTTTTAGTTGTGTTGATTGGAAAGCTAAAAACTGGCTGGTCATATTCCCGTTTTAGGGCTTTGTTAAAAATACGAATTGTTCTCTCGCTCTAAACGTTATGCATGAATTTATTCGATTAGATTAATCTAACTTCAGAACACAATAATTCTTCATTTTTCCAACTTTCACTCTAACCTAATACTATTTCATAATTTTCATCAAAATGATATAAGGTTACTTTGTGTTTCGATCGAAGCGAAGTTGAAAATTTTCTGAGAACGAGCATCAACAACCTTTTTTGCTCAAATATTAATCGATTAAACTATCATCTGCCTAACTAACCTCGCAAAGCTGTTTAGTTGATCAAGGTTTCAATAGGTCAACACATTATAACTACTGAAAATTGATCAGCTATCAGTTTAGAATTGAATTACAGGAAGCGGCTGACTCCTTAAAGTGCTGGTCCTCATTTTTGAAATAGCTTTCGGAGCAGCCAGCTTCTTCTCATATCCCTACCACGAACCACCAGGACCTCAGTGAGGTTAGAACAGATCTTTTCTTAATTTTCTTAAGATTCTCACTCCTCCTTTAATTCGTGTCAAATCTTCAAAAACGAAAAAACAGCAAAGATAATTAAAGTTTTATTTGAACCCCGCTGCGCAGTCCAGCCCGACTACCTGGAAATCAGCCGCTATTTTGTACAATAACTATTGATAGCCTATTATAAACACTGCGCAGTATTAAAAAAAAATATATATGCAATTTGTTGTGTCTATATTTTGCATTTAAGAGATCTAATAACCATTCACAAAATAAAATTAATGACA
>ENA-UOTZ01001476-UOTZ01001476.1-compost-metagenome-genome-assembly--contig:-NODE-1476-length-15709-cov-8.889330_pt1 | contig 15709 bp, 16 predicted proteins | sample MGYA00238144_ERZ746983 | MGnify/ENA primary metagenome ERZ746983 (study PRJEB28759, sample SAMN06268863) | compost metagenome | isolation source: single cell | place: USA: California, Emeryville, Joint...
AATTAAACATACCTGACAGAAGAAATAGCATGGATGTCGTTTCAAAAACTTCAATTGGTTCGGAAATTCTTAATCCTTCCCTGAAAGAACACCATTTTTCTCCAGAGAAAGAGCTAAGCATCAAAACTTAAGAATTTGACTTCTTTGTTTTTGTCTGTACATATAGTTATCGTTGGAATGCGCAATAAAGTACTTGGCATCATAATTTACACCCGCATCTATATTTTAATGCACAACAATATAAAATGAAATTTATACTTTTATTTACGCGAAATTTGATATGATTATTTTTAAATCAGCGGGTGACATCATCTTCATATTTGTTCATTTATCATTCATCTCAACTACATTTTGATAGAATTCGAAAAGTTTGAAATCTGGTTATATTTAACAGCTATTCTTATTTATTTCTTACTTATAAGGTTGATGGTGGGGTTTTGCTAAGAAGGAAAACTCAATATCATCATTTTGATTCTTAAAAAAAGAAGAGTACGGAAAGACCTCTTTTCATATCATACTATATAATACTGTGACTCATCTGATTATACCTATCAAAATCGAAGTAACTTTGCCAATAACAAGAAATCGTATATGTATATGTCTATATTTATACGATTATTATTGGACCAATAAAATGCTTTCTAAAGAACCAATAGTAAAATTGAGACTTCTTGCTCATCAATCAAGAATTTTTTGAGTCACTCGTACTACAAGACGGATTTGTTGATTAAATCAATTTCTGAGAATATCTTTTTTTTTGACTTGTATTTCGAGATTTCACTTCGATGAATCCTTGAACAGGAGACTCCAAAATTTTCTTCTTTTTCTCGCTAGTAAACAACCTTGAGAGGTCTTTTTGGACTCCATAACGATCTGGTCGGTGTTCCGTCTCTTCGGGAAAATCAAAAGCTTTCGTTTTCAATAAGTCTTTACGAACACTAGATGAAATAAAATTTGGAGATTCACTCCTGTTCAACTCTCCTGGACTCAATCTCTCTTGCTGAGAAGTATTGATAATTTTGACAACCTCTTCACTATCCTCTTGGTCTCGCTCATTGAAAGATTCCATTTTCTTTCTGGAAGCTCTCAGCCCCGAGTTCGACAGGGCCCTAGAAGGTGTATTACTCAAGTTTAATTTCGCATGAGAATATTTTGGCTCATCTGATGGAATCGCTCGAGATAATGTAGTGACGATTGATGATTTCCGCCGCAAAGGGGCTTGAATTTTGAGTGCTCCGGAAATCATCTGCAACTCTTGAGAAGCAATTGGGCCATGGCTCTGAGAATAAAAATTTTCAGAAAGCATAGCTTCTATTTAGCAAGATGAGAGATGCATTAAATTAGACAGTTTACGCGCAGGGCTAAGAAAATGAGAACAGTATTTCACGATCGCATTACCAAAATCCTCGGAAACCAAGCTTAACCGATCAATCGTATTCCAGCCTATATTCTCTATTTCTTGGCATTTGAAAGTGACGGATTCTGTCAAAGTATTGAGAGCAGCCAAGAAGTTTTTTTCCTCGGTTTGGTAATTGCTTTCATTGGCTTGGCAAATGTTGCGGCTGGTCTCCACTTCACGAATGGCTGTATTATACTTTGAGGTGAGCTTCAGTTGATGATCATGAATTTTCATTTTTTTGTTTAAAATTTACTTCATAGAGCTCTGTAGTGGAACAAATTTTTCGTGCCTTTTCGAGCTCTAGATCAAGTCGTTCTAATTTTTTCGTTGATTCAGCATAGTTCCGCTGAGATTCTTCGTATGTTCTTGAAATGCTCTCCCAAAATTTTAATAAGTTCGTGAAACTCTGAGAGTACTGAGGAAGATTATGGCAACATCAAAGCCAGAAAAAAATCACTTGTTTGCGGATTATGTAGAGTTTTTTGCCGTTATTTTTCAAGTTTTTATGCTCGTCAGTCATAGTTGTAGCAACTATTTCAAGCTATTTCGAAATTCAAATCGTGAAAATTCTCTGGGCTACCTTCAAGGAATATTCTCTCAGGAAATTTGCCACACGATCATATTGAGGACATTTTTCGTGGCCTGATGGAGTCAAATTTTTTCCTTTGAGGAGTGACAAAATCGAGTTTGCATAACTTGATGTTAGCTTGCCAAATTGCTAGGAATAATTCACGCAAGCCTTTAAGTTGGCAAGAAGGATCAGAAAGTACCTTGATGACATCTTTAAACTGCTTATAATTTTTGTGATAGTTAGCGAGAACTGTTTGCGATTGTAAAAATTGAGCTTTCTGCATTTTCCGAATGTTTTTTGAATTTGCGAAATGTTCTTCAAAGAGTTCCGCTGAATTTTAAAGAAAAAAGAATTTGAACTGTTCTCGAGCTTGCAAGAGTTGCTGTTTTATGAATCTAAAGTTTGGTGTTGGTCGCTTTATCTCCTATTGATTTCTGCATACGAGTTATTAGTAGTCAAGTAGTCTCGAAAGGTCAATACAAGATAGAGTTGAGGCCTTTTTTCTCGATTTAGTACATTCATAAAATAAGCTTGAGAGCTCTTTTGCCCCCTCAAAATGAATCAAACGAATAAATAGCAAATATCTGAATCAAATTTGAATTTAATCGCAAACCGCAAAATGGCTTCAGAGGAGCTTTTTCGTGAAAGAATGAAAATCCTTCGTCAAAAATCAGCGACATTTAAAGATAAATTGAGTGCTTTCAAGAAGACCAAAGTAAATCCGATTCTTGCTGGAATTCAAGAAGTATGCAACTTAAATATCGGTAATTATACTGTTTCTTTTCAAGAAAATCGAAGAAGCTGCTCGGACATTTGAAAATGATTACGATGCGATTACAAGTAAGCAACAAATGATTCACTGTAATACAATTCCTGTGCCTAGCTTCTTTGGCTGATTTGAGAAAATCAAATATTGAGACTTCAGAAAAATTACAAGAGTATACTCATGGTAATATTACTATACTTTGGTTCGATCAATTGTGTGGAAGATCAGAGATTAATCCAAAACTGTCGCAACGCCGAAGAAATACACTTCCAAACGATCGTATCTAGAGTAAAGACTCATTCAGAAGTTGGTTTAAACAAGATTAAAGACGATTTTGAGTCTTATAGAGCACAAGAAGAGGAGGCTCTTGAAGGTATTAATATTTCGTTCCACGCTTCATTATCTTTCATTTGAATTTTTTATTAGAGCTTTCTAAGAGAAACCTTACTCTGATTTCAAATCTCCAAGAAGTGGAGAACTTGAGAAAAACGTATGAAAGGTGCTTGGGTCTGAGAATCTTACCTAAATCTGGTATCTTTATAGCTCTGTTTTGAGTATCCACAACAATTAAATACATTAGAAAACACGTTTCGAATTGTTTTCTCGCACCTCAGTTCCAAGGAGTCAAGAGACTTTTGGGTAGAGCTCCAGCAATGCTATGAAAAACGGAAGATTATATGTACTCATTGTGTTGTGCCTTTTGCTACATTAACTGCCCAACAAAATCCATAGGCACTGCAAGCTTTCCAGATGCGAATTTTGCTGAAGAAATGCAAGACTTCAAATATCATCAATGCTTTGTCAGACTTATTTTGGCATTACGCAAAAAGGTCAAAAGTGTTGTCATCGCGAGTGACTTATAGACAACAAGGGAGTGCTGTTGCATGAATTTATCAGTTGAACAAATTATCTATTGTGTTTATTTGTAATAGTTTTCATCATTATCAAAGCCATTATTAGTTGAAATTAATAATAGAGGATGGTCTTAAAAGTAAAATTCATCGATATCTGTATCTATAATGGCTATTCCGTAGTGTGTTTGTTACAAAAAGTTGTTTGAATATTTGTATAAGTAAGTAGAACGACTTTTTGGCGAAATATTTTTTTTCTTCGTTGTTTTAACGTAACTTTCTCGAAATATTCAAATCATACTCATCTAACATTAGTGATAATTTCTCAAGTGTATAACTAGTGAGATTTAGTAAAATTTTAGTTGATGCTAGAAATTGATGGGACTAAGAGTTGTGGGCAAATAACCAATCTGCGGAGTAAGCTTACACTCTTCATATGCTCAAGCAAATAGTTCCCAACACTGAACATGAGTGACACATCTAGTTGCTGGAAGTAGTCCTTATTTTTTTGATTTTTTTTTAATGACTTAAGCTTTTCTATCATACTTGGATAGATCAAAAGCTTTCATTGTGTACTCGAATCGCTAGATATTCATTTTTACTCCAGAATGGTATTACCAACTTTATTTGAAATTACAAGTATCCGAGAGAGAGTTGTGTAACTAATTCCTGCAGATAAATCAATCGTATACTTAATACCTTTATGTTTTGTGGTATCACAATTTTCACGCTAAACAGTTACCAATACTTCAAATGAAGGAAGGACTATATTTCCTGAGGTATGTATCTGTAATTATTCTTGCATATCAATTTTACATATACTTTTCCAAAATGAAATAGAAAGTAGGTCTTTGTCCGATTTATTTTTTAGAATATATTATTAAACATCTTTATTCTCAGAACCTCAATTCCTGAGGTTCGGTATATTTAAGTGGGGGGTTAAACTGGCAAAATATATTTTGACTAATTGTGACAAGAGAGAAGCAATAGCAGTTAATCTTTCATGGATTTGAGATCCATAGTTGGTTTCACTCACACATTTTTATATATCGGCAAACGAAATATTTGCACTTGCTGGATGCAAGAAAAAAAATATAATGAATCCTAATCTAGCTGTGCTAGCAAAAAAATTAATAGAGGAATCAATAAACTGATGCTTTCTGTCTAAGTGACAAGTCTTTACTATCTTTATTATATCAATTGATGATGCTCCGCTTTGTTATTATTACATTTGCAGTATTTTTCAATTTATTTGATCCATTTTATAAGCAACCCTATGCGCAAATGTGTACAATCTTTAACTTGGAAAGTCATAAAACACATATCTCAATTAAATCCAGTGATGTAATAGCAATACAGAGAGTTTGAGCTTAAAAATCTTGCAATGCACTCTCTTCTACAATTTTTTTCACCTATCGGGAATTTATCAGTTTATAGAACTTAGCTTGCACTTACTCTCTGAATGTATTCTTTCCTATCCTCTTTATAAAGTTTTGCCGCCTCTGCATTTGCTGGTGAGTCAGGATTTGGATCACAAAGAAGTGACTGCAAGCAAAAAATAATCGGATTTCAAATTAAGAAGGACATCTTACTTGTAAAGATGTGAGAATGGCGCTGACGTCATAAATAGCGCTCCATTGGCTCTGTAAAATGTCTATACAAATTCCGCCATCAGCGTAGACTACAGAAAGAAGGTTTGTTAAAACAAAAGCCATTGATGAAGTGAGCAAACCATTTGGATGAAACATTTTGGTTATAAATTTGACTTTTGGAGGTTTATTGGGGTATTCTTCTGTGAACTCCATAGAAAGCTTGAAGGTGCCTCCTTCCCATGGGGTATTCTCAGGTCTTAGAATACAGTTTAGACAAATAAACGCTAGAAGTGTACCCGAAAATGATTGCTTCCCATTGCATTAAATTATCTTCACTTGGTGCAGCAGTAACCCCTTGAATATTGATAAAAAGCAATCCCAACGTTCGCTGGTTACCTGAAGATGATGGGTCTTCTTGCAATTTCTTGAGATCTCTCAGAAGTCTTCTTTGAGCTGGTGACGACATTTTTTGAATATTTGCTTTAACTTGAATTTAGAAAATATAATAGCGAGGCCGGAGATTTTCTGTTCTTAATTCGACTTCTATTAAGAGGATATCCTAAAATTTGTTGATCCTGCGCTAGAATTTAATATATGTAGAAGATTCTGCTGATTCCTTTTATCAGTGAGCATGAACTCTGGATTAAACTAAAGTTAAACAATTAGCTTCCCTACAGGAGAAGAAAATTAATGATTCACAGAGCGCAACAATCAAGAATGACACTTTGATTGCTTCAAGCTTAGTAATTTCAGAAAAAAATTGGGTTTTTCTCAACCTTCGCAATGTTTTTAGTTAGAAAGACCTCGACCGAAAAAAGTCGAGACCTTTTATATCAATCACAAATTATTCTAGATTTTTCTTAACGTGCAGCTCGCTTATCGGTATACTTTGATTGGACCTAAATTTTAGAATCTCAACAGCAAATCAGCCATGCAATAGTTATGTCTTCTCATAGAAATCGACATCCCTCGCTAATTATTGAGCTGATCCCAATTTTTTCTTTTTCTAGAAAGGTAATGAGAAGTCAACGATCTAATTATTGTTCATATTAAAAGTATGCATGTGGGTCTTCTGTATCATCTACAATGTAAATGATTCCAATAAATCCCAAGAAATGGAGTGCTATATTCTAGATTAGAGAAATAAATAATGTTACCGTAGTAGAATCTCTTTTTTTTCTCCCAAATGTGCTTTGCCATATTGCTCTTATGATTACTCTTAAATTTTTCCACTACACATTTAGATAGATTTCTCCACTTCAATTCCTCTAAACATGAGATAACTCAGAGTCCATGATTTTGAGTACATTTTTGAATTTTTATTTATTATTCCAGAGCATTTTTATTTTTACGAGATTCACATTTCATTCCACAGATGTCCAATAGTACACACTCTGCATATACAACACATGTACGTGCATCGGCAAATTCAATTGTTCATTTTTCTTTTGTGTGTCGTGAATATTTCTCTGGAAATTCGATTACCCCTCTCAACTAGATGCAAACCAAGGTGAATGATAAATTATATCAAAATCGACATACCCTGTCCGAAAATAACTTTACTCTTCCACCATCCAGGTATCGATGGTCAATAGTGAGGGTCATACCAAGCATGGGAGCAATTTCAATTTTCCCGTTTCTGACTACTGGTTTATCTATTATGCTGCCCACAGTCACGAGCAGGGGGACCCTCGTGAGCGCTTAAAGAAAAACATCATGAAAGCTTATCTTTGAAAAATGCTATACGTGGGAATGGAGCGAATGCATCTCTTATACCCATCATTCCAATGCTAGTAACAACTGCCCCACCGAATGGGAATTTTTTAAGACTCAGTGCTGGAATAGTGAGTCCGAGTACGACAGATAGGAAGGAAGCCAACTCCAACATCATTGAAAGTAAGCTAAAGAAATTATATTGACATATCGGATGAATCGAGTGAATTATACAATGTTGGAAGAATTCGTGCCAATCCAGTTTGTTTCTTGAAATCTTCATCTATAAATTGAAAGAACATTTTTCAGAGAATTGATATCATAAATGGTTGAATGGTACCCTGATTTTTTTTTAATTTATCAACTCTCCCTTTCATATGATCTGCAATGTCTTCAAAGGTTTTCTTATCGACATTCGGCACGGTCAAAAAAGCTAGATCCTAATGGAAAATTGATTTTATTTTTATGATCTGAGAGGGCTGTGCTACTTTTCCATCTTCAACGTTGACTAAACAGGAGACGTTGACTTCATCGTAAGGAACATACTGCCACAAAAATTATTTCCATTTTTTGTGTGTGATCAATACTTACCTTTCCGAAACAGATTCTTCCATTGAGATCAGGAAGAGCTGCTAACGCCTCTCCAATTGCTTTAATAACGATTATGGTAACTGAGACTGGTGTGCCAAGAGTCCTGAATTTTGGAAAGAGAGTAAAAATAGACAAGTTTTAGGTTGGTACTTAGATTTCGCGATATAGTTCGTCATGTTTGTCGCATCCATTTCAGCCATTGCGAGTATGTTTCCCTCAGTAGGCTCTGTTTGAACTCTTATCTTGAGTGAAATGACAAGATTTACCTCCCCACGTTGCAATCTGGATTTTTCTTCTAGCTCGATTGTATTTTGAATCATAAAACATAGACATCACTAAATAAATTCCAAGGAATCCCAGGAAGATAAACAGCAGCTTGCGTTCAAAGAAGGCACCATAAACCAGAACGGATGATAGTAATGCAAATTGAACAATATGCATAATCCTAGTTAGTTTCTGAAAGCTATTAGATTTTTATTTGTTAACTTACTTTGTCTAAATCAGATTGTGTGATAATTGGCGAGAATTTTCCATCTATAAAATGGATATGTGTTCATATTTACGGCGACGGGTAGATAGCTTTCAATGAACAATCTCCAAATTCACATCTTTATTTAATCCACTTTGATCGAAAAGAAATATAGAATTAATATTGTGTAACTTGTCTGTCTTTTTTTGATGTTGTATTTCTTTGAAAATTTCCCAAGGTTTTACTTGGGTAGCTCGAGTTCTAAGTCCAGATATTCCAATTTTGAAATTTTTCAGTAAACAAGATGAAAACTTGATTAGTTCCACCATGATAATAACATATGCGATGGAGCACTTGAAGAGGCTTCATAAAGAAGCTGAAATTTACAATCACTCTTTTTCTATCGGTCTTACCTGGGGAGGACATGTTACAAAACACCCAATTTTCATAATATTGTATGGTGTTCAAATTTTTCTTTCAATTATGTGTTAAAAAAGTAATATGAAGTCATCCTACAAAGGAAGCAAGTTCAATTATATTTTTCCAGATGAAGAATACTCAAATTCTTTTCTCTATTTCAACTTTCCCATAGGGAGACTGTTTCTTGAATCTCAATATAGTAGAAATCGGAAATATTACAAAACTGAAAGTTAGGTTCCAAATTTTCTAAATACCTCTAAGTTTGTGAGATGAAACCATATAACTACTTAATATTACTCACTAAAAGTTCGAAATTCGTTCTCTTTTCTTATGTTTGGGCAATAAAATGCACACACACACACGGGTTCTAGCTGCATTATGAAACTTTATCATTTCTGTTTAGTGTGTCTTGAGAATTTTTGTGGGTTCTCAATTGTCTCTCTCACCTAAATAGAAATTCAGGGTCAATATGGTCCGTTATTTGAAACTTAGTTTACTTTGTCAGCAAATTGCTTAACTCTTCCGCCATCCATAAATCTATGGTCAATAGTGAGTGTAACACCAAGCATTGGAACAATTTCAATTTTTCCATTTCTGACTACTGCTTTATCCTCAATGCTGCCGATGACCACTAACAAAGGAACTTTTGTAAATGCTAACAACAAAATCATCTATTTCAGCTTTTCATTGAAAGTTGGACTTTACGTGTGAATGGAGCGAATACGTCTCTAATTCCCATCATTCCAACACTGGTGATACATGCTCCACCGAATGGGAATTTTTTAACGCTCAGGGCTGGAATACTAAGTCCTAGCGTAACTGCCAAGAAAGCAGCGGCTTCCAACATTACTGACAGAAGGCTTCACATTATTATTTAAGCTTCATATATAACAAGAGAGCTTTACAATGTTGGAAGAAGTCGAGCAAGGCCAGTTTGTTTCTTGAAATCCTGATCTATAATTTGAAGAGAAATATTTCCCATAACTGTTCAATGCAACTGTTAAAATATTACCCTGGTTCTTTTTCAATTTTGCAGCTCTTGCTGCCATGAAATCTGCAATATCTTCAGGGGTCTTCTTATCGACATCTGGTATCGTCATGAATGCAAGATCCTACCCAGAAAATTCATTTTCTTTTTTCTTTTTATTTGTGAATATGAGCTACTTTTCCATCTTCGACATTGACTAAACAAGAAACGTTGACTTCTTCGTAAGGAACATACTATCACCAAATAATTTTCATTTTGATTCAATGTTGATATTTACTTTTCCAAAGCAAATTCTTCCATTGAGGTCAGGAGCAACCGCTAATCCTTCTCCAATTGCTTTGACTGCTGCTGCAGTGACCGAGACAGGTGTACCAAGGGACCTGAATATTTAAAGAGATCAGAAATGAGCAATTTCTGGGCTAATACTTAGATTTGGCGACATAGTCTTTCAAGTTTGTAGCATCCATCTCAGCCATTGCAAGGATTGGTCCAGCAGACGGTTCTATTTAAATTCTTAAATTGATTGAAAAAAATTTCAATTTACCTCCCCATGTCGCAATTTGAATCTTCCTTCTTGCTCGATTGTATTTTGAACCATAAAACATCGACATCACCAAATATATTCCAATGAATCCGAGGAAGATAAAAAGTAGTCTGTGCTCATAGACTGCGCCATAAACAAACACAGTTGACAATAGTGAGAATTCAAGAAGGTGCATCTAAATTGCCTTAGTTTGATTTATTTAGTTTCAATATATTAAAACTGGTATTTATTTATGGCTTTTTTTCATAATTCTAAGTCAAGCTAAGATGGCGGATATTTTTGCACATCGAATGCACACTCGAGTTTTAATGGTGGGATTACATATCAAATACTTCAATATATAAGAAATTAACGGGTCAATCAAATATATCTCTTATAGTCCTTTCTCCAATCGATAGAAAATTCCTTGTGCGGAAACAAGTTGGTCATAGCTGCCTCTCTCAACGATTTTTCCATCTTCAAATACCAAGATTTCATCTGAGTTAATAATAGTTGGAATTCTATGAGCAATTGTAATCGAAGTTCTCTTCGTTTCTGTGAGAATCTTATCCAAAGACTCCTGAACTACTTTCTCAGAATTCGAATCCAACGCACTGGTGGCTTCATCAAGTAGCAGAACTGCGGGATCTTTGAGGAGAGCTCTAGCGATAGCTATTCTTTGCTTTTGCCCTCCTGAAATTTGGCTTCCTTTTGAACCGACCTTCTTGTTCCATCCACTTCCCATTTTAGCGTCATCTTTTTTATTCCCCTCAACGTCTAGTTTGTTATGATTAGCAAACAATTTTGGAATTAATATTGGCTTACCGAAATTGTTTTCTTCAATGAACTTAAGGGCATTCGCACTTTCGGCTACTTTTCTAAGTTCTTCTTTGGCGGCATTTTCTTTGCAGTACCTATCAATAGATTAATCTTCTGAGAGCAAAGCACATCAAAAGTTACGCAATATTTTCTTCTACGGTTCCATTAAATAAGAACGGCTCTTGAGAAACCAGTCCAAAACTCTTCCTCAAATGATGAATGTCATAGTCCTTGATGTTCTTTCCGTCGATTAATATTTCCCCTTCGTCGACATCATAGAATCTGAGAAGCAACTGCATAATTGTCGATTTTCCACATCCACTTGGACCAACCAAAGCAACCTTTGTGTTGGCATGAATTTTGAAGCTCAAGCCGTCAAATATTTGCTTTTTTCTTGTAGGATATTCGAATTTGACGTTTCTAAACTCAATTTCTCCCACAATAGGCGTCTTGTACCTCGGTCCAGTCTGATTCATATAATCAATTTTACTTGAAGTGTCAAGGATCTTAAATAAAGAAGCAGCAGCTCCGAGCCCTTTTCCGATATCACTGGCAGCTTTGCCCAAGTTGATCAGATCGAAAGCAGCGAAAATGAGACCAAAGATTGTCTGGAATAAATCCTGAAAGTCGATCCAGCCATGGCTGATGAACATTGTTCCAGCATAAAACAACAGAGCGAAGAATCCAAATAGGCAAAAATGGACCAATCCAACTGAGATACCTGATTTAATTCCCTTCGTCGTGAGCGTCTTCTTTGTCTTTTCAGCAAGATTGCTGTATGAACCTAAGAAATCGTCCTCGCAACATAATCCTGCCACAGTTCGAATATTGACCAGAGCCTCACTGAGATATTGGCCAGCCTCTTTTTGCACAGCAGTTGTTTTTTCCACATCTTTCATGGCGTTATGCATAGTTATCATTGTTACAACAACGAAAATTGGAAACGACCCTAAAGCTACTAGTCCAAGTTGCCAACTTCCAGTGAAGGAGATGCAGAGTCCAGTGATAATCGAAGAGAGCCCTTGGTAAATGGCAGCCTGAGATTGTGCTGTGAGAGTGTTGACTGATTGAGCGTCCACTGCGAGACGTGTGGTGAGAATACCTGGTAAATTTTCCGGCTCATCGAACCATCCAATGTGCATTCTGAGCATCTTATCGAAAACTTTTGTTCTCAATCGTTCAGTGAGACCTTGTCCAGCTGCACCGAGGAGAGTTTGTTTGATCCCATAGGTAAAGATTGATGCAAGGCCGAGAAGGAAGAACAGCAAAGAGTATAAATTTGCATTCTTTCTGAAATCTGGGTCATCTGGTAATGCTATTACTTTTAAGGTATAAGCCAATATCAGACCTATCAATGGAAAAATCGCTGCATCAACTAAACAAAGTATAACTGCAATGTAGTAGATGCATCTTTCAGGTTTGTTCAATTCGTACAATCTCTTCGTCAGGCTTCGCTGCAGTTTCTTTTTCTCCTCCTCAATCATCCCTGCGAATGGATCTTCCTTTGCTTCATTTCTCTCTGAGTCAACTGAACAGTGACGAACCTTTGCTTCATTTGCTGGAGATTTTGTCATTTGGGTATCTAGACTCTTTCCGTTCTTCAGCTCATCGCCTGCTGAACTTTTCGGCTCATCGTGTGTTGGGCTCTTTGGATTATTATCTCTTGAACTCTTTGGTTCTAAGTCATCCTTCGGTGAAGTAAAGTGGTGGCTATCAGCTTCTTTGCTATCATCAACTTTATGTAAAGGAATCTCGATGTAGCCATTTTCAAGCTTTATCTCTATTTTCTTGTCTTCGATAGCGATCGGTTTTTGTTTCTGATCTTTTTTGTTCGAAATCTGTCTTTTCTGGAGGTTGTAATACACATTTCCTTGCTGAATGAGTTCTTCATGAGTTCCTTGTTCAACGATGACACCCTTGTCGAAAACAAAGATACGATCAGCGTTTTGGATTGTAGTGAGTCTGTGAGCGATCACAATGGATGTTCTTCCTTCTGCAATATCATCCAAAGTTTTTTGGATTTCATGTTCATTCTTTCTATCCAAGGCACTGGTTGCCTCATCCAAGAGCAAAATAGATGGGTTCTTTAGGATGACTCTTGCAATCGCGATTCTCTGTTTCTGACCACCTGAGATGGTGGTGCCCGTGCTACCGACATGAGTATCGAGACCGTCCTTGAAAGCTCTAACGAAATCTTCTGCATTAGCTTTTCTTAGGGCTTCCCAGAGCTCTTCATCAGTAGCATCTGGTTTCGCAAGCAGAAGGTTTTCTTTGATGGTTCGCGAGAAAAGGACAGGTTCTTGACCAATATACCCTATATTTTGTCTTAACCAGGCCACATTGTAGTCTTTGATATTTTTGCCATCGACCTCAACGGAGCCAGCATCCACATCATAGAATCTCTCCAGAAGCTGCATGCAGGTGCTCTTGCCGCAGCCACTTTCTCCAACTAATGCATTCTTCTTATTCTTGAGGATTTTGAAGTTCATGTTGTTCAGAACCTTCACTCCTGGTTTGGAAGGGTAAGCAAATTCGACATTCTTAAACTCAATATCTCCTTCAAGTCTTTCCTTTTTCTCTCCTTTACCTGCTTCTTGATATGAATATGGTACCTCTTTGTCAATTATAAGGTTGACACGAGCCGCAGCTGCTCGGGCTTCAGTTACGGCTTTCAAGCTCGGAGCAATAAATCCAAGGGAAGCAGAAGCCATTGTAACCGTGAAGAATACAGTTAGAACGTCACTAACAGACCATGGTAACCCTGTGATTACATTTGTTCTCTTCCATCCAATAAGCAAGCTACCAAACCAAAAGCCCAGAGCATAAGTGGATCTATCTGAAAAGAAGAAAACTCCGAATGAGAAGCTGGACTGAACAATGAACCACATCATAGCTCTTCTGACCGCTCTCGCTCCCTTTTGATAGGCAGTGAGCTCCTTTGGTTCTCCAGTCAGACTAGCAACAGTTCTCATTGCACCCAAAGCCTGTTCAGCAGAGCCACCTGATTTGGAATACACTTCAACAGACTGTGTGGACTCCTTTTCCATCGCAATGGCAAAAAGGGTGGCAGTAACTCCGAGAACAGGAATTGTTGCTAGGAGCACTGTGGATAATTCCCATCCCTTAGCGTAACCAACAGCGAAGCCTGAGACGATAGAGGCTAATCCGGAGAAAATTTCGGTCATCTTCTCGCTGAGACCTTTCTCGATGAGGTCAGTTTCGCTGGCCATGCGACTCGCAAATTCGTTCGGGTTTGAGGTGTCAAAGTATGAGATCGGTTGTCTGAGCATGGCTTTAAAGTACTCATCTCGGTACCGCTTGGTTTGACGAGCTCCAGTTATCACCCAACACCAGTAAGTGACGAGGTTAACACCGAAAGCTACGACACCAACAATCATGAATTTTATCCCGTTGTTTTTCGCTGCTTCGGCAAGAGAACTCTCAGAACTACCTGGCGATATGTCTCCAGTAAAGTCTCCCAATACCAAGGAGAAAAGAGGGAAGATGACACCATTGGCCATAGATGTGAGCGTTCCAATTACCATGAGGAAGATATCAAGTTTTGTTGCGAAGCGGAAAAATTTACGCAGTGTAGCTGGAGGAGGATCTTTAGGCTTCTCTGTTGAATCCTTCGGTTTTTCCTTAGGTTCCTTTGATTTTTTCTTAGGTTTCTTCGATTTATTCTTTTGCTTGTTGGTTTGCTCCTGAGGAACCGCGGGTTGCTCGGTTTCTACTACGTCTTGTACTTTTGTACCTGAACTCATTTTCTTTCAGTTTTTTTTTTTAAATTGATTTATTTAAATTTTAGAGCGGCAATTAAATAAATCAAGCACTCATATCGTACGAATGTTATTTACGTTATTACATATTAAAACATATCTTGCGAAAAAGATATTCATGATTGGACAATCCAGCTCCAGATAAATCAATACCAAACTGCTTCCTTGTGACAACATATCCCTTTTTTTTTTATACTCTCCCTCTCTGAATCGAGATACTCTGATAAAATAGTATTATATTGTTCTTTCGAGGGGTGATGCATGGATTTTAATTGAATTAAATAGACAATTATAAGTACAAACGCCTAAAACGGCACATGGACGAGCTTAAACCTACATTTGAAAGAGAACCACATATCTTTCAGAGGAGAAGCTTTACGAAAGGTGTGTAACACACAACAAACGCACCATACAAATCTTAATTTAATGAAATGCAAAACCAACTCAATGACACACTGATACGCAGTTGAATAACTATGCGGTTCCAAATAATCGCTCTTTTAACATTTTAAGAATCTTCGCTCCTTCTGATATAAACTAAAGCCTACTTTTCTCTTTTCCATTCTATCACTAGGCTCTGAAAGTCGCCAAAGAGCATTGATACATAACTTTTTTTAATTCACTGACGAATAATGCGTAAAGATCGCCACTTTGCCCGACTTAACAAAGATTTTTGAATATTGGACAATAGAATTTCCAAGGAAACCGACGTAAATTGCTCGTCTAGCAACTTAGCTCTTGTAATGTTTAGCGTGTTACCCCTCTCAGTCGAGATGCTATTTTAAAATAGTATTTCTTAATAGCCTAAATTATTCTTCGAGGAGTGATTCTTGGATTTAAGCAAATTAAGGAACCTTTTTATAAACCAGCATTAGAAAACACAATGTCAAGCACAAATGAACTTTTGAAAGAAACTATTATCTAAAGACCTAGAACCTTAAAAAAAGGCATGTGGATACAAAAATAAGATCAATTTAAATGTGGGTATTATTGTGGTATAAGTTACTGAGTCATTTCTTTCAAGAATACTCACATTGAATATATAAAATTTTCATTACTATTTTATCAGAAATTAACGGGTTATTCAATTGCACGGATTATAAACCTTGTTCTAATCGATAGAAAACACCTTGTGCAGTCAAAAGTTGGTTATAGGTCCCTCGCTCAACGATTTTTCCGTCTTCAAGGACCAAAATTTCGTCTGAGTTTTTAATGGTTGGAATTCTAT
>ENA-UOTZ01001477-UOTZ01001477.1-compost-metagenome-genome-assembly--contig:-NODE-1477-length-15704-cov-18.203174_pt1 | contig 15704 bp, 9 predicted proteins | sample MGYA00238144_ERZ746983 | MGnify/ENA primary metagenome ERZ746983 (study PRJEB28759, sample SAMN06268863) | compost metagenome | isolation source: single cell | place: USA: California, Emeryville, Joint...
TGCAACGAAGGCCACTGTCGATGGCGGACAGACCTTCCCAGTTGATACCTATACTTCTTCTTCCACAAGCTCTACCATTGGATTCTTAGGTACTCAAATTCTCTTGTTTATCTGTTGACTAAAATAAATTTTTTTGGTTACAACAAGGTTCGAGTTCGGCAGACACCACATGGGATCCAGGCTTTGGAGCATGGAATATAGTCCAGTGCAAAGACGGTACTCAACTGAGATTAGATCTGACAGAATCAAACGCGAATGGTGTGATTGTTGCCGCTGATATCTTATTGAGAGAGTCCCGGAAGCACACTCTTTTCTCTTTCAGAAATAAGGGAACCCTGGATAGGGATTTTACAGTAGAAGTTAGCGAAAGCAATTATGTGGAAATATCGCGGAATACTGGTAGCGGATCATGGGAGTCAGTCATATCGGCGAATCCTCTCAATCCCAGTAAATCTAATCCCTTTTTAATTGATCGCAAATTTTCATGACAAAATAGATGCTTGGAATCGAGTGATCGTGGAAATCGTTCAAGCTCAGCCTTTTGCATTTACAACTGGCTATTATTCTGGCAGGATATGGATAAATGGAGTCAGCATGAATAGAGTTTATTTTGGTGACTTCTCAGGGCCTCTGTTCTACGTTCCGAATACTGATCAGCTCCATCTTTGTTCTACGACAGTTTCAGGCACTAATCTTATTGACAACGCAGGGAATTACGATATGCTGAATTTCATTTGGTTCAAAGGATCAGAGGGCCTGTATGTCCCGACTGGAGGTAAATTTTACTTCTCTTGCAATCTTATATTAATTTTGCTGTGTCTAGATCCATCATGTGCGCTCAAAGGCTTCATTAACCCTCTTCAAACAACATGCCTCCAATGTAACCCTGGATACAAAAGGGTTGAAACGAAATGTTTGGACAACTGCCCGACTGGATACGTCCTCCATGCAGGAACTAACTCATGTCAAAGTAACTTTAATTATCTAATTACTTTGCTCTAACATACTTAATTACTTTCATTTTTAGAATGTCCATACGAGGGCGGTTGGATGGTAATTATCACAACCATTTTGTTCAAAGTATGCTAATTTCTTTTCTCAAATATAGGAACCTGATGGCACATGCGCCTACTGTGACCCTACTTGTCTTACCTGCAATGGAACATCATCACGTAGCTGCCTATCATGCAAGACTGGAAGATACCTTCAAAATTCCACTTGCTTGCTTTTCAACAATGAATTCATCAGTACGGCTGGAGATATCACCGGAATTACTTCTCAAATACAATCCATAGCCTCTTCTGCTATGCCAGTGATGCTTGTTGAGCGATCAACGAGCGCGATGATTTTAGTGGGATTTCTTGCTGATGTTGGTCTCTACAAATACCTCAACGTCCCCTTTCCAGAAAATTTCGTGTCATTTTGTGAACAAATGGAGACTTTTGACCCTCCCAATATATTTAAAAATATGGACTCTGAAAACGGAGGAAATAATCCCAATTCAATAATTGGTAAATTCAAGTTTTGGGAGATAAGTGCGACTTTACTGGATAATTCCTCTTTTGCGATCGCCAAGGAACTTATCTTACTCGCAATTATCCTTGGACTAAATATTTTAGTTTTTATTCTGAAAGGATTTCCGAAAATCTCCGACAAAGTACGCAAAATCCGAACCCAATTCATGTGGAATGGCTTTTTATCCAATTATTTGGGCGATTGCCCAGAGCTACTACTAAATAGTATGATTCAACTGAGAGAAAATTACGTGTCGAATGCGTACGCTAATTTCTCGTTTGCACTCGCAGTGATTATTGTGTCTTCTTACACAGTTCTTGCAATATATTTCCGATACATACTGAATAAAAGACATCCACGATTGCAAACGATTTCAGAGAGACGCCACTCTATTACCACTTCCACGAAACAATCCTACCAAAAATGGGAAAACGTTCCAGATAGTCTTGGAATTCTAGTTGAAGACTTCCGAGAAAACAAAAAATTCGCCAGGAATTTTATTCTCGTAATGCTGTTAGAAACTTTTCTCCAGATTCTCGTGATTTTCTTTTTCCAAGTGAACGGATTAACTCAAGCAATCTTGTACGTCATAATCGTTCTTGGGTTTTTAATCCTGAGGGCTTGGAAAAGACCCTACAAATCTAAACTACAGATGGGGATCCTCCTATTAAACCAAGGAAGCAAGGTTGTGATGGGAATTATCGCAACATTGTTTGGAATGAACGATAAGATACAATTTATCTCTTCTGAATTAATTACCTTGATGGGTTTAATATTGATGCTCCTCATTCTTATTGTGATGGGGATCAATTTGGTAGTGTCTTTTCTGATTGTAATAGTTTCATTCTATAAAAGAATACAAGAATGGAGATCGAAGCGGAAAAAACAACAATCTAATCTTCAAGTTCGAAAAACAAAAATGAATCCCAAAACGCATTATTTTATTGATGAACAAAGTCCTTCTAGCTTTGAAAGGTCCTCTCTCGATTTGGCCGTGAATCCGAATCTACAAGCACGTTATCGCCATAAGAATGGCAACGAAGAGCGAAGGCGACATGCTCCGCGATTGAAAAAGTCATTAAAGTCTATCGAGGTTAACAGAAATAATGTTTCGAAGAGACAATAGAAGGAGCTACATTGAAACCAACTAAATCTCTGAAATTTATATAATTGAAAAGAGTCATTAATGACTCAATATGGCCTTCCGATAAATAATAAATGTTGGAAAAAAATGTAATTTGAATAACTTTATCATTATTTCTATACACTTACTTGATTTATTGATTGTAACATGATTTTCCTGAGTCGATTAACTCGATTAACCAATCAGCATCCACGACAATTTGAGAGATAATTTGCGCAACAAGGGGCAAATCTGATAGATTGATTTTTTCTTTTTGTATTAAATTGTATTGCAAGCAATTTTTGAAGCAATCTGATTTCGAAGCTTGTTGAAGTGCATCTCCAAAGAAGAAATAGAGTTTATCGATATGCTTAACAGACCTTGTCCAATTGTGAAAATGTGAGACTCCATCTACACGAGTCACCTATTTGCTCTATGTGAAATAGTTTTGAGATTATTACCTATTGCCTTTTTTCAAAAAGAAAACAGGAATTTTATAGATTTAATCTGCCAGTTCCAATAAAAGTTTTATTTGTTTATACACTAATTTCGAAGTCCTTAATTGCAGTTGTAATATCTCATTACTATTCTAACTCACAGTGTCTTTCGCTCACACCTGATTAAACTTAATGATCCTTTTAGTCGTTGCCTATCGAAGGCTGATTTGGGTAGTTGTTACCCTGATGGAGAAGAATAAATTGCTATCGTCAAAATTTCTCTTGATTTCCTCAGATTGTTAGATGGAGTCGAAAAATTCCTCTACTGTCAACAATTCGGCTGCTTAGTATGAAATATTCAGCATTTCTTTTGCGATTATTGTCCCTTTTTCACAGAACAACTTAACTTGCTGTAAAATTGAGCTTAGAAATTTAAACCTTGACTCAAGAATGTACTATTTGCTTTCTGATTCAACGAGAAAGCGCATCAGCACCACCAAAATGATAACTAAGGGAGATTGCGACATGCTCTTCAATCGATGATGATCATTAAAGCTTAAGAAGATTCATCGGAATAATTATTTGAAGAAAAATAATCGAGGGTATCAATTTGAAAGAAACTTAACGTCTGAGGTCCACATAGCAAGAGAGGCTCAGTAAATATTCAATTTGATTATTTAAAAAAATCAAGAAGGTGGGAAAGTTAGATTTCGGACAGCCCTATAGGTAGTTTCAATACACTTTATTTGCTCCTTATAGGATAGTTTTCTTCTTAAATTCTTAGTTAGCATTGGTAAATAAGACTATTTTCCTCTATTATTCATATTCTCTCTGATGTTTTTTTATAAATATAGTTTAGTGCCGTCGCTTTTCTCGTTAGTATTATGAAAGCCACGATTTGACAACTCATAAATTTTCTTAAACAGCGAGTGTTCTTCCGGCATTCACAAATATGAATTTCACTGTAACCAGGAAATTCCAGTACATTGATGAATAATGCTTGGGACAGCATTCTCGTGGAGACCATCAGACGAAGCAGTTCGTCAACAATTGCTAATGTATTTGAAATACTAACCAGGTAAACAAAATTTCCAAGATAAATTAATATTAAATAGCAAACTTGAATTGTTGGAGGACTTCATAGTTATTTATATACAGTCCGTTCGTTCTTTATGGGACAGATTCCTCTATCTCAATAATCTAATCTTTTTCCTATATTATTCATTTTCAATTTTCTATACCTATGGAGTCTTCAATGTATTCTTATGAGATGATCAAACAAGAAAATTCGATTTTCACGAATTTAGTTAAACAGTTATTGTTATTTCGACACTGCTCAGTTCTTAAAATGGCCTTTTATTCGTTGGGTTTCTGCTTCTATCTTTCTCAAGTAACAAGAAATTTCACTTGAGAGGAGAATATATGTGAAAAATATTTCGCCAATAATTTTCTGAAGCACTTAAATACATTGTATGCTTTATGACAGCCATCATAATCCGAGCTATGTTATCCACAGGTTTATACAAAATAAAATCTGGAGAAATTTAGAAGAACTTCTTTGTTCTATTTTGGGAAATCAGCAGATGTCAGCATTGGAACCATAAATCTTTTAAAAAAATCTTCTTCTAATCAAAGCCATCTTGCAATTCTTCTGGATAGCAAGATACAGAAAAATTGCTTTCAAGAAAGTATGATAAAAACAGCTAAAAAAAAAGTCTCCTTTACCATCATTTGACAGGAAAGAGTTGTATATTTTATTAGATAAAAAGAAAGAAAGTGTAGCGAGAATTCTAAGTATACATTAGACAGGACATAAACCTAAGTGGAAAGGAGTTCCGGAAGCCCAAGTGTTTGACATATGTAACATCAAATCAAGTAATTTCAAGAGAGACTCGTTCTACGATTGAGTGAACCAGTCAGAGCTCAATGTGAGCTATGATTGTGCCATTATCCCAAAGACTCGGGATAGTTGTGGATGTACCCACACCAAAGACCATTTGGAATACAATTAGTATTAACGGCGTCTCAATTGAAGTGGATTCTAGCAATTCCTTGAATCAATTTCGAAATACAGACGATACCGTCAGAAACGTGAAATAATCCACAAATATGTTTTGTCCAGCTTTGTTGTTGTAATCAAATAGAAATTATAGCTCCTCAAGTGAACTCTAGGGCATTTTCTGTGTATTTTCCTCCTCTAGAGGAGCGCTTCAGGCAGAGAGTACCCTACTCTTTTTAAAAAAGAATTGTAGTTCTTCTTTGAAAGTAAGCACGATGAAATTGAAGCAAGCGCAACAAAACGTAATCATGCAGATAGCCAGAAACAAGCTGAAGGGTCAATTATATTGACTTCTCGATACAAATCGAAGCTAACAATTTGAAGTGGCCAGACTATTCCAATACTGAATTTATTTTCAATTTATCATATCCCAAAAACCCACAAATAAAAATGCTTTTTTTGTCGAATAAAGCCTCGTCCAATGCAAACACGGATATTGTAAAGTTGAAATTGCATTTAGTTTTTTGTGAAAGCAGTCGTTTTTCATTCTTCTCAAGTAAATTTTAGAATTTTAACGATTGCTTGTACGTGGGAATGTTATTCACTTTTACAAACTGCTCGTCTTTTGATTTTTAATGAAAATTCAGAATCTGGAGCTGGAAGGCATTGTTTCATGTAGCAGCTCGTTCTCTACTCAGTATTCCACTAATTTTTAATCTCTTTCTTGTGGAAAATCGATCTCAGCTAATAATTGGACGAGAAATCAATTTATCGACTAGCAATCGAAAGGAACTCGCTTTTATATGCTTGACTTAGAACTAATCTCATGCTGTTGGGCTCAGATTACCGCTATATTAAGAAAACAACTCTAACAATAAGAAAGGAACCTTCTTCCTGTTTCCAGAAACAAAATTAATCAAAAGATGACAATGCGAATCTTGACCTCCATTCAAGTTGATTTCCTAAAGTTAATGTGACGATAACAAGAACTTCTGCATTTTCAACTTCTCATCTGAGAGCTATGGCCTAGCAGAATTTCAATGAATTTATATAATTGGGACACTATTCAATCGAGAATAGACTTGTAGTTTTTGAAATGGGAAATTTCCAAAGACACTCAAGCATGGAAGTAAGCCTGCTTCGTCATTATGCCCATGCTGCTTCTGTCATAAGCTCATTTGAGAAAAGCACATTTTTTGTCTGATACGAAAGAAATTTTCAAGGATTCAAGACAAACAGATTTTATTTTCTGGATGAATGCTGTAATGAGCCGAGTCTATAATTGCGAATTAAATTTTAACTTAAGCTCAAAACCAATAAAGTGCATGCGAATCTCAGTTTTAGGTTTGGTAATTGCTCTCAGAGGTAAAAAGTTTGATAGCCTCTTCACTTCTAAAATAAACCTATGATTGAAGTCGCCAGAACGGCTTTCCAAATCATTTTACTTCAAGAAACTGCGATAGTTTCATCTTCTTCAGTAGTTCCTACCGCGACAATCACGTCCAAAATACCATCTTTTGTGAGCAGCAACCAATATGCATGGAGTGCTTGGTTTTACAAAACTGCTTGGCTTAATTGGGGAAGAGTTTTCAGAATTACACTCGATACCACGTACAGCGCGTTCTGCTTTCAAAATAAATTCTTAAAATTGAATTTAGCAAAACTCTACAAGAGGGAAGAATTGCAGGAAGTCACCTAAATGCAGGTGCTGATACAGTCTTTACTGGTTCTCAAACCGGCACATCAAATAATGATTGGAATGAGTGGGAAGGCGTAATTCTTCTGAAGTTACGCAATTTTATTTTATTAGGCGTCTGCTGACACATATATTTTATCGAACACCTAGATTTCGTTGCTCAAGGTGTTGATGCTTCTGCGAACAAACAATATGGGTTCCGATATGTACTGGGAGATAGCTATTCTGTTACGAAGGTGTTTAAAACTCGGACTCCAACGTCAGGAGATTTTTATGCACTGACACCAGCAGCTACTTTTCAGTGGACACACGATGGACATATGAACGATTGCAAATGCAAAATGCAATATGTGAGAGTATACACGGATTACATCCCCTACAATGAAGATATGATGGTCAATTTAGCATTGATGAATCCAGATAGTAACAAATTAATTTATTTGGCAACTCAGGAGTTTTCAACGAAATAATAGGCAAACTGTATATATTTCATTTTGCTGCGCATTCAACTATCAATGCTGGACAAACAATACCTGTCGATGTGTATACTCCTACTACTACGAGTTCTACTACTGGAGAATTGGGTATTCGATATAGATTCTACTTGATATTTACTGGAGTAATTTTACTTCACAAATAGGCCAAAGTTCTTCTGATACAGTCTATGATCCTATTCTTGGACCTTGGAATACGCTGCAATGCAGGCCCGATACACTCCTGATAGTACCAACAGGAGAGCAAAATGCTAATGGGGTGGTTATTGCCTTTGATGCCTATCCATATACTGGCGGAACATACCCACAGACCATCTTCTCTATCCGAAACAACGGAAATCAAGCCGTGAGTTTTACAGTTCAGATTTCAAACACCTTCACAATACGTGTGGCACATTATGTTACTGCCATCAATGATTGGCAAATAATCTTCTCCGGAGGGGATGCTCTCACTCCCAGTAAGCAAATAATCTTATCGTTGTATTTTAAATTACTCTCAAAAAATATAGATGCATGGAATCGAGTGATTGTAGAAATGGTTCAAGCTCAACCGTCTGAATTTGGAGTTGGCTATTGCTCTTGCAGAATATGGATAAATGGAGTTTCCTCGGCTCGAAGTTATTTTGCTGATTTTGGCACTGGACATTATCTGTTCCATGATAGAGATAATGTAGAAGTTAATTTTTGTGCGAGAAGAATTCAAGGCGGTTCAACTCCTCTATACACTGGGAGTAATGATCTGATGAACTTCATTTGGTTCAAAGGGTCTGAGGGGCTCTACGTTCCAGCTCCAAGTAAATAATCACATCTAGAATATTGTATTAATTCAATAGCTACAAATTGCCTTCTCATGGGCTTCATTAATCCACTTGAAACGGCTTGCTTACAATGCAATACCGGGTACTATCTCGCCAACAAGGAATGCCTGGCCAGCTGCCCATCTGGCTATGTTCCTCATGAAGATACTAAATCCTGTCAAAGTAATTCATCACCCTGCGTGTTGTCATAACCTAATTTCATTTTAGAATGTCATTATGGAGGCTATTTCGTAAATCTACCATCATAGATTCACCCAAAATTTACTCTTTTTCTCTTTAAAATAGAAGGAGGATGGTATCTGTGACTTTTGTTTATCAGACGGGTTATCCGTAGTCGATCCTTGGTGTGTCACTTGCGACTCCAGTTGCCGAAAATGTACCGGGACGGCAGCAACTCAGTGCACGAGCTGCTATTCTGGAAAATATCTCCTTTCTTCAAATAATTCTTGTGTCACTTGTGACGTAGACGGCTACTACAAATCAGGCTCTCAATGCTTGCCTTGCTACTCTACTTGCAAAACATGCACTGGAACTGCGCCAACGAACTGCCTTACCTGTGTCGCATCAAAATACCTCGTACCCTCGAATAGTTCTTGTGTCAGCTGTGATGTAGATGGCTACTTTATCTCGGGGTCTGAGTGTCTCCTATGCGATTCGACTTGCAAATCATGCGATGACGTAACTGCAACTAGTTGCATCAGCTGCTACACGGGATTCTACCTGCTAACCGCAAACAACTCCTGCACTCCATGTGAAGGCATTCCGGGATACTACCCTAATGACATCGCTCAAACTTGCTCTTCGAAAACTTCAGTTCAAATCCTCAAGTTTGAATTGCAAGATGCTCCTCAGCTCTATCTCCTTAACTTCGACGCTTCTTTGGATCTTGAGAATTCTGTGGCAGAGATCAAACTCTATCAAATCACAGACTCTATCATGTCAGAAATGCGTTTCACTTTGACTAAACTTACTTCCAGCTCTTATCAACTGAATTTCCTCTCATATACTGAGAGCAACGAAACTCGCTCCCTTTTGCTGTCTTTTGATCGGTTCAATTGGAATTCAAGTTATTCTTACATGATATCCCCTTCAAATTCTACAGCTCCGATTTTCAAGGATTCTTCGACTGCTCAAGCAGCAGCAGTAGTCGGCACGACCTCTGAAGCCATTTTCATTAGCACAGCACCAGCCACCGCTTTACTTTTGTATCTCCAAACTAAAGGAGCCAGCACTCAATTGATGAGAATTTTGCAAGTAATGGCCCGAATTAATTTTATGAAGGTGGTTAATGTCAACTATCTTACGCCTCTGGCTGCTTTTTACAACGCGACTGATTTAGGGCAATTCAGTTTGCCCAATGTTTTCAATTCACTTCCTAACGCAAACAATAGTCAAGCTGATCACCAAAATCTGACACCTATTGAGCATGGGTTATTTTTGACCGACTCTCAAGGCAACGTTATCTTCAATGACTATTTCAAATATTCTTTCAGCCAAGTCTTCCTTGACAATTACGGTGGCATCGTGTTCTCTACTTGTGTGAGTTTAACTCTCTGTCTTCTTGCTGCGCTCGTCTCGAAGTGCATCAAAAATGAAAATTCCAAAATCAAGAAATTGTTGACTTCCATAGCTCATTCATTCAAGAAAAGCATAATCATGACGATGCTGGTTTCTCGTTACGAGTATCTCTGCGCCGCTCTCATCCAAAATTACGGTTTCATCCCCATTAATGGAGTCTATCAGCAAATTAGCTTTGCATTTGCGATCATATATACGATCTTATTCTCCTTCATTTTGATTCTGACAATATGCGTCAGCTTCTACCATAAGAAAAACAAAGCGAAATTGAAATCCATTAGACCACTATTCGGATTAATTACTTTTCTCTGCCAAGAGTATCGCAGCAAAACTTACCTGGGACGAATAATGACATATTTAACTTTACAATCGAATCTTATCATAATGCTTATGCTGGAACTCTTGAGAAAGTGGATTATTGCACAACTCAGTGTTTTGATCACATTGAACGTTATAACTATCTTACTTTCGATTCCGAAGAAAGTGTTCAAGACTACTGCAACAAAAATACTTGTGATCGGGACAGAACTCGGGTTTATCATCATAAGTGTACTTTTTCTTGTGATGTATTCACTAGAGAGTTCTAATTCGTATCAAGTGAGGCTTGGGTTGAGTTGGACTGGCGTTGCAGTCAATATTGCGATCATTGCTTTTCAAATTGTTGTTAGAATAATTGAGTTCTTTCGAGCAAGAAGGGAGAAAAAACGAGAGGAACAGAACCAGAGACGAACACAAGTTCAACAACATGTCCTCAACGAGGATAGTCGAATTCAACTTAGAAACGGTCATGAATACGACAATTCATACAGTCTCAACTCTGTGAGGTATCAAATTGAACCCAAAAAGATACGATTGAAAGTGGCAGCTTAAATAGATGACCCATTCAACCTCGTCGAGATTTGATGATTGACTATTGGTTGAAAAATGAAGCAATATTTGACTTCTCTTCCCAATTGTGTGATTAGAAATGCTTTTAGGTTAAATATGCATGTTTATAATTTGTTAAAAATATTGAATTATGGTTTACAGAGCCTTTAAACTCTTTCAAATTAGGCTTAAAAGTTTTCGCAAACTTTCTTTTCGTCATTACGCAGCAATATTAATAACGAAATCAGCACACTCGACAAATTATGCACTTCAAATCGAATAACGCCAGACCTACGATTTGAAAAATTCAAAATTGTTACTAGAGACAAGTTTATAAAAGTCTGTCTGAGTTTAACTAAAATAACTCTTTTCAAGAAGTTAAGTGATATGCAGGATTATGCGATACCTTAGTTTTTTCTGAGGCTCCTCCAAAGAAACCTGAAAAGTTGGCCCAAAAAATAGTAGAGCAAAAAAAAGAGAAGGAATAAAACAAAAAATATACATGTTATTTTCTTAAATATCCCACAAAATATCGACTGGATTTTTTAGAGAATAACTACATTGCATGGTTTTCATTAATAAATGGAATAACTCTAAGCATCAACGAGTTACTGGTAGGTTCTTCTTTTAACTTTCTGAAGCAACTCTCGTAACAAGATATTCACTTCATTAGAGAGGAAAGAAATGCTACGATTTTAGTAGAGTGCTTGTGGAAATATTTAGTCAACTATTATGTAGAATATGATCAAAGTATTTGGTCCACTTCTCAGCCTCTTTATTTACAAATAATTCTGATAAATTACAGAGAAGAAATTTAGGATTTGATTTGATTTGAACGTTGTTGATAATTTGCGCTTTATGAAGAAGTCACAAGAAACTGTTATGACCAATTAATAGATGCTAAGAAAGCCATCTCAGAATCTTGTCTAGCATCTTGATTACCAACAGCAAAAGATAATGAGATCCGTTTTGCGCACCCAAGAAACAAAATGGCTGATTGGCCCTATTAAATTTCAATGGTGTAATTCAATAGTTTCACACGAAAATTCAGAATCATCTCAATCAAAGCAGTATGGAAGGAGCGAAATTTATAAGTTACATCAGCAACGCTGTTAATCGTGACAAATTTTGAAAAATTAATCTATTCTGTTCTTAATTTTGAAAACGTTGATTGAAGAAGATACTTCGATAAATTCGTGACTGATAGATATGATTATTAATCGCTACGCGGATCTAAAGAGACAAACTTAATAAATCCTTGAACTATAAAAAATAAGTACATGTAAAGATAATTTAGTAATTTGCAAATAGGGCTTGAAACTCGATTTCAACATACTGGGAAGGCTTGTTCAGCTAAAATTGCATGGTGTCAAATCTCTATTTGTTGTTGGAATCTCTAAATTTTGATGTTCTCTCAAGTCTTTGGGTATGATGGTCAGAGTCTTGGACATGTTGTGTAAGAATAGCTGTGGTTTAATGCATTCGCAAAAGGAAATTATCTGAAGGGAGAAATGGCTTACATCCGCATCAGTTGCAAAACAGAAATAAAAGAGTTGGAGGGGAGAAAAAATTTCCAAATCACTGGAATTTTTTGCTTTCTAGGTGTTCGAAATAATTTGTGATGAATTAAGTTCCTTTTTCCCAATTTTTTTGTGGTTGTTGTTGAGATATGAAATCATTCTCTCTTATTTAAATTCTTTCTCTCTCTAGCTTAACACCATTTATGTCAGAATAACTCAGAAATTCTGTGAAAGGATTTTCTATTCGCAAAATATGTCGACCTCTCTGTTAATGTTGGAATATTCATTGCCTCTTGTCCTTTTCAAAAAATAAAGTGCTATCGATTCATTCAGATTTAATAAAATTTTATTTCGATTACCTGTTATTTTTTCAAAGGCGCTCGTATTAATTGCACAGTTTCAACCGCTAAAATTTAATTAGCCACCATTATAAAATTGAAGGAATGTCCTCTCGCAGAATCCTTTGTTCAACTGATTCACACAGATTTTATGTAATACAATGTCTGATTGAAGCTTCTCCCGAATCAGGCGACAATCAACCACCTACTCTAAGATTTTCTTCTTGTTGTCAGCGAGCTAAACAATTTCAATCAAATAAGTAGGTTTTCTATAATTATGAGCTGAAATTTGATAGAATATATGTAATCTCATATCAACTTTTTTTTCTTCCTGATATGGGTATCAGACTCAAAGCTAGCACATGTATGAACAAATCAATAGCCATTCTTGTTATGGCCTATAAAAAGTGAGTGAATTTCACGTTCGGCACATGAGCTATAACATCCGAATGTGGGGCTCAAGAGAGAATCAATATTTTAAATTGATCACTCTACTTTATCGATAGCTAAATTTGCATTCATAAATCAAATTCAATGAGCAAAGATTTAAAATTGATCTTCTTTAGTCTCAGAGTATTACCTCTACTCATCGCTTTGAGAGGTAACAAGCTAATTAGATTCACACCAAATAATACTGTATCTAAAGTTGCCAGTTCCACTGTTCAAATCTTTTATCTTCAAGAAACAGAGATCGTTTCCAGCCCTACAGTGTACCCGAGTGCGACAATGAGTGATCTCTCACCAGCCTTCACAAGCACGAATCAATACATATGGAGTACCTGGATCTACAAGACTTCCTGGACTAACTGGGACACGATTTTTAGAATTACACTCAATACAACGTACCAACTTTTGCCACGAACAAACTCTAAAAATTCAAATTTAGGACGGATGTTGGTATAGGAAGAATTGCTGGGAGCTTCACGAGCTCAGCCAACCAGGAACTTTTTCAATCTTCAACAACAACCGACAATAACCATTATTGGTACTTTGAAGCACCAGTATTGATATCTAATTTATCCTTGATGCATAACGATAAAAACTGTTTTAGTCTACTGCCAACGCATTGTTGCCATTAAATACTTGGGTCTTTCTTGCTCAGGGCACTGATGTTTCAGCAAATACTCAATATGGATTTCGGTACAAGTTGGGAAGTAACTCTGCTGTAGCACCCACGATCGTTTTCAAGACTCGAAGCCCATCTTCAGGAACCTACTATGCACTCACATCAGCAGCCATTTTCAAATGGACACAGGATGGTATTTATTCGCATTGCAGCTGCAAGATGCAATATGTGAGGGTTTACACAGACTTTGTTCCCTACAATCAAGACATGATGATCAGTTTGGCATTAATGGATCCTGATAGTAAAACTTTTTTAATTTAGCAGCTAATTGCTTTTCATTAATAAAATAGGCAAGCTGCACGTTTTTCATTTTGCAACAAAAACCACTGTAAATAGTGGGCAAACCTTCCCAGTTGATACATACACTGCTTCTACCACAAGCTCTACCACTGGAATCGTAGGTATCCGAATTTTCTTACTGAAATACTGAAAATAAATTTTATTTCGTGGCGATAAGGTTCGAGTTCGGCAGACACCACCTGGGATCCAACTTTTCTAGCTTGGAATAAAGTACAATGTAGGCCCAATACTCAGCTAAGACTAGATCTGACAGAACCAAACGCGAATGGTGTGATCGTTGCCGCTGATATCTTTCTGAAGGAAGACAACTGGAAGCACACTCTTTTCACTTTCAGTAATAAGGGGACCGGTGCTAGGGGGTTTACAGTCGAAATTGCTGAGGACTTTTACGTGAAATTATGGCGGCTTACCAGCGGAGTATGGTCGAATCCTGTTGCATCGACTACTCCTCTCAATCTAAGTAAATCTCATCCTTTTTTTCTTTGATCTCTGACTTTCATGACAAAATAGACGCTTGGAATCGAGTGATTGTGGAAATCGTTCAAGCCCACCCCTATGCATTTACAACTGGCTACTATTCTGGCAGGATATGGGTAAATGGAACTGGCATGAATCGGGCTTATTTTGGAGATTTCACAACTGGACATCTGTTCTACGATATGAATACTGATCAGCTCCAGCTCTGTTCACAGACACTTTCTGGCACTAACAATATCACGGCCGAGGGCAACTATGATATGATGAATTTCATTTGGTTTAAAGGATCAGAGGGGCTGTATGTTCCAATAGGAGGTAAATTTTGCTCATCTTACATCTTTATTGATTCTATTATCATTAGACCCAACGTGTACGCTCAAGGGATTCATCAATTCTCTTCAGACAACATGTCTCCAATGTAACTCTGGATACAAGTTGTTGGAAACGAAATGTTTGGACAGCTGTCCAACTGGGTACGTTCTCCATTTGGGTACTAACTCATGTCAAAGTAACTTCCATTATGCGACTACTATTGTCTTAACATCCATATCTATTTTCATTTTTAGAATGTCCATATGAGGGTGATTTGATGGTAACCACCACATTCGATATATAAAATATGCTAATTCTCTTTTCTCTACAATAGGAAAGTGACGGAACATGCCCCTATTGCGATCCCAGCTGCGAGACTTGCTCCGGAAACTTGGCAACTAATTGCTTGAGTTGTCCTTCAGGAACTTTCTTACTCTCATCGAATAATTCTTGTGTTCTCTGCAATGTGGACGGTTACTTCATCTCAGGGGTTCAATGCTTGGAGTGTGATTCCACATGCAAAACATGTTCTGGAACGGCGCTAACCGATTGTCTAACTTGCGTCGCCTCAAAGTATTTCGTACCCTCTAACAATACTTGCGTTGACTGCAATGTGGACGGCTATTTCATCTCGGGTTCTCAGTGTCTCCAATGTGACTCCACTTGCAAGACATGTAATGGAACAGCGTCAACCAATTGTATTACCTGCGAGGCTTCAAAGTACCTTGTCCCTTCGAACAATACTTGCGTTAACTGCAACGTGGATGGGTATTTCGTCTCGGGTTCTCAGTGTCTCCAATGTGACTCCACTTGCAAGACATGTAATGGAACAGCGTCAACCAATTGTATTACCTGCGAGGCTTCAAAGTACCTTGTCCCTTCGAATAATTCTTGTGTTGACTGCAATGAGGATGGGTATTTCGTCTCGGGTTCTGAGTGTCTCCAATGTGACTCCACTTGCAAGACATGTTCTGGAACAACCCCAACAAATTGCATCACGTGTGTAGCCTCAAGATACTTCGTATCCTCGAACAATTCTTGCGTCGACTGCAATGTGGACGGATACTTCGTTTCTGGATCTCAATGCTTGCCTTGTGATCCAAT
>ENA-UOTZ01001479-UOTZ01001479.1-compost-metagenome-genome-assembly--contig:-NODE-1479-length-15700-cov-11.276899_pt1 | contig 15700 bp, 8 predicted proteins | sample MGYA00238144_ERZ746983 | MGnify/ENA primary metagenome ERZ746983 (study PRJEB28759, sample SAMN06268863) | compost metagenome | isolation source: single cell | place: USA: California, Emeryville, Joint...
AACCCCAAAACCCCAAAACCCCGAGCTCTCACACTTTCTAAGTGATTGCATCCATCTTATGACTTTTCTCCGTATAATAAATTAAAGGCTATGCTTAATTGATAGCATTTCTGTGATTAACTCTGTATTCTCTCAATTCGGACACCTGGTTTTATTCATACTAAAAGAATGATTCATCTCTTGAAAAAAAAAAATTTATGGAAACCTCTGACTTAATTACCAGTAAATACCAAACAAAACACAAATATTAAAAAATAATTCTGCTTTCAGCACATCAACGTCTTTACTCTCTGTGAACTGGAATAAACTCTACTCTGCGGTCTTCGAGTACTTTGCCTCTGCTCTTTCTGATACATACGAGCCGGCACAACTGACACATAATCATTAAGGCTTGAATTATACGGCTTATCATTTTTCTGCTTTATTTCACCTACAACACACACACAAATTAAAACCAATTACCCGAAGAATCACTTACTATTCTTCCCAATTTTGGATTCAAACTTCGGAGGAGAAAACTCCAAGGTCGCCTTTCGAGGACGGCTTTCAAAATTTATTCTTGAAAACACCACATTTCTTTTAGGAGAAGGTATCGAACTCCAGAACCGAAGATTTCCTCCTTCCCTCTGCTCAGTCTGAACTCTCTCTCCCAAATATTCTTCTGTTCCGAAATAATTTGTTCTTGATGGTTGTTGGTATGGAGGCATATCCTCCGTCAGAATTGACAGCGTATCGGCCTGGGCGTCATTTTTCATTTTTTCTGCATGAGATATGCCTTTCTGCGAAGCAATAGATTTCTCTTTGATAGTCATGCTAGGAAGATTCAAAGGATCTTGATGAGTTTCTGCTTGAGGAGGCTTTTTGAATCTTCTTTCCTTTTTAGTAGGCTCTCTCTTAGGTTCTTCAGTGGCAGTGAATTTTCGAGACCAAAGGCATTCTCTGAGGTTGCTGACCATATCGAATTTTGTCTCAAGGCCGCGTTGATCGTACATATAATAGTCCAGCGTGTTCAGCTGATTTGAGAAAAAATCATAAGCGTTCTTGGGTCTTTGGTGCGTCGAGCGGTATTTCTTCGAATGTCTAATAACGATGATTTTGATATAAGAATAGTGGACTCCTTACTTCATTGGAGATGATAGTATAGGAATTCTTCTATCGGTTTGCCTTGAATGAAGTCTTAGGCTATTCTGATTGGTAAATCCATTTGAATGATTAAAATCATGTTGGTAGTCAGAAGTCATGGGTCTATTGGGAGGAGGAGAGAAGTAAATGCCGGTTGAAGGTCGGACTTCATTATCGTTCGTAAATACCTAATTATTATTAGGGAACATGGAAACTGTTCTAATTATGATAAAACTTGCGAGGAATACCTTTGCTCCAAATCCTTGATGAATCATTGAAGAGTCTCCAGGTGAAAATTTTCTGGGAACCGTTCTGGAAACGTTGTTCAATCTTTGGTTAGCCCACTCCACGCTGCGAAATTCCATCATTTGCTCAAGGTGTTTCAAATAAAATTTATCGGGAGAGCGAAAAAGTTGAATAAATCTCACCTTCTTCTGGTGAGATTCATAAGATCTTCCCTCTCTAACTTCTTAATTTTGAATCCGGCCAACACCATCAAAAAAAACCGTGATTTCAATTCTATCTCTAGACTCATAGTCATAACCCTGGAGTAGGATATCTCAAGGAAGTCCCTTTCAGCTAAAAATATCTAAAGTGTTGTTATTGGTCGCCCATCCTGCAAATTAGTTCGAAATAATGTTCGAGTTGCTGGCTGATAGCAAAGAGAACCAAATTTATTTACTACTCAAAGAGACCTTGCAGAGATTATGATTCATTGAATATTAATTGTATTTCGGTTTTATCAGTTTTAGGGTTTAAGGAGCCTATATTCCAGTAAGTTAACTCTGAAGTTGTATATTCGGACCACAATGAAAGAAAGTAATGCTCTTTGCCAAGCTGAAAACTGCCTTGGACAGATTTGATTTGCTAATATCTAGGTTTCAATTCAGCCTGAATACCAAAATAAATCAATAAAAATATTTAGTGAGCGATCTTGTTGAAAAACACTAGATTGTCATGGAGCAAACCGCAGCCGAGAGTGACAACAAGGAATTAGTAGAGCAGGAGATGGTATTTAAGGAGGAGCTCTCTAATCGGGAGCAGAAGGATAACGTAATAGAGAAGAAAGAAGAGAATGATGTACCAATGGAGCAAAACACAGTCGGAAGCGACAGCAAGGACTTAGCACAGCAAGAGACGATATCTAATGAAGACTTCTCAAATTTCGAACAGAAAGATAGCGAAATAGAGAAGAAAGAAGAGAATATACCGACGACGAAGGAACATATTACAGCCGAGAGTGATCACAAGGATTTAGCACAGCAGGTGATGGTGTCTAACGAGGGGCTCACCGATTTCGAGCAGAAGGATAACCTAATAGAGAAGGAGGAAGAGAATATGCCGATGAAACAAATTATAGTCGAAAGTGATAACAAGAACTTAGTTCAGCAAGAGGAGCTCTCTAATCCCAAGCAGAAAGCAAGCGAAATAGAAAAGAAAGAAGAGGAATTACCTCTGGGAGAATCTGGGAAATCAGATTCGGATGTAATTCAGAAGGAAGAAAACGAATTAATGAAAATTGTTAATAAAATTACAATTACTTTTCAAGAATATGATGGAGCTTTAGTGCCTATGATCACAACGAAATCATTATCCGATTCCGAGGAAGTTTTAGAGTTTGTATTTCAGTACCTGACGACAAACGCTGCAGAAATACTTACACAAGACAAAAGTTTGATCGTTTATACAAAACTCTATGAGTTTGAGGAGATGTTTGAAAATGGAGTCGAAGACTTTCACCCTGGATACAGCATTAGGACGTTTTTCCAGAGGTTTCCAGAACTGTGCGTAGCGATCGATCGCGAGAACTATAACAGTATTTGCGTTTTTCTGGACGAAGAAAAAGAGAGAATTGACGATCTTCTAGAGTTTTACTAGAAAAAAGCAGTCGAGGAATTATAATCAATTTTCAGTCTTTTTGAAGCAGTGACGTGACCAATGCGGGATGTGTTATATAATATAGTCAGAATCAAAAAGACCAAGCTAGAGGATTGCTTAGTTTAATTTTTAAAGGTTTTCATGTTTTGTATGCATCGTCCATCACTTGAATATCCATTTAGAAAGTTGTCAACAGATTTCTTTTTCTGGAGTAGTGTTCAGTTAAACAATCATGTTATTATGATGTCTTACGATACTCAATGCATTCATTATTCGGCAGAGAAATTTTGCTTTGTACTGGTTTATTTTAAATGATTTGCACAAGGTTGAGTTGATAATATTTTATTAATTATTTTTTGAAATTTCATTTGAAATACTCCTTTGAAAATTTTAGGAATATCATTTCTGAAATATCTCTCTCTTGTATTAAAGAGATACTGCTCAATTCATCTTGCAATTCTGAGTAGGAATGAGATATTTTCTGAAATAGAATTCTTCAATATTTTCTGAATGAGGAGATTTGGTTCTCAAAGCAAATAAGTGAGGTAGAGGTATAATAGAGTTATTTTGGAATATGGAAGTTCTCATTTAAGAAAAGTATCAAAATGAAAAATAAACAAAATAGGTATAATTAAGCAAATGCTTTATGAAGAAAGAATGCTAATGCGAGGCAATACTTTTATTTGAACTATTAATCGATTTACAATGTTGAGTTCTTATAATCTGAAATTGGATCAATCAATCTTCATAATTAGATGAGATATTTTGATAAATTTTCTATGATTGCCATAAATCAAAAGTAAATTACTTGAAATCTGATTTGAATTACTTTTAATGATAAAATATACTACCGTACCTGGAATTACTATTGCATTCGCGTAGTATATGATGAGTCTTAATATCAGAATAGAATTCTATCATAAAGCGTGAGCACTACTTTTGTGGTCTAAAAGATTTGACTTGTTGAAACCCTTAGAGTTATTATGCTCTTGCATGTATCTATGCTATGAAAGTGTTTCATGGCTTCAAATCAGTCTCTCTTTGAGTGTGGATCAGAAAAGCTCAGAAATAAAAATTTAAATGCCCAGCTAAAAGTTGCTTACAATACAAATTTTAGAAACAAGCTCATCTACTACCAGATTCCGAGTTTGTGAATTGAGCATGGAACGGTTGGTATTGTCTTTCAACATATAATTTCAAAAAATATCTGGTTTAATCACAAAAAAATTCTTCAATTTCTGTCAAATCAATACAACTTCTACAAACCTCTTCTTGCCAATTAACTTTATCTTCGATGCCCATCTCAACCATTTGCAGGAATATCAAATTATGCAGATGCTTTTCGATTCCTAGAATATCATATTTTGTGTTATTGAGGAATGTCTTAAATGCATCTCTTCTTGCGATTTTTAATGACATCTTCGCATTCCCAGCATTTGAATAAAGGTACTAAGCAAAAATTTCCGAAATCTAAATCAGAGATGACTGATGAAAGACCAAATCTAGATAGATATTTTAATGATGAAGTCTATACCAATATATTAATTGCGATGATATTCTTTTTATTCCTCACTATTCTAGAATAGCTGAGTCATGCTGTGTTTAATAGTTTTTCAAAGTTCGCGACAATCAATAAATTCTCAAAGGCTGTTACATCAATCATGAAAAACCACTATCAGTAGTGCTGAACCGCACTCTGCGAAAAGAATCTTCAAAGTTTTCCCGTTTCCTTCAATAACTGTTCGATTATCTCAATCTGTCATCGTTGAAAAAATTCAAAAGTGCTTGGCTTCACTAAATGAAAAAGGAGTCCGCATGTTCATTTGATTACGAAATGATCCCTATGCGAAAAAGCATTGTAACAGAGATAATTGTGAAAAAGGATTTGATGGAGAAGGAGTTCGCACATGTCAGTGGAGGGCTGCCCCTGCATTCGATAATGGGCATACTCACATTGACTAGACTTAACACACCGACAAAAAAGTCTTAGAATGTGCTCCCCCCACAAAAAATCTTTTTCAAGAGATTTTTTTGTAGGGAAAATTCTCTGCTCTCACTCAGGAAGGTGCGACAATTTCCTTCCAGACATTATGAAACTTAAGGTTGTAAGATTCCCAAATTGTATCAATTATTGTCATTGAACCAGTACGAAGAGAAATAATTGCTAATTTTTGAAATAATTTATGGGAAAGTCTCTTCTTTCTCCCTTCAGCACACTCCAACTCCCTCCCTGAGAAAGTATTATTGACTATCCACACGATATCACACTACATGGATTCATTTTTGTATGAAGAATCCTTCTATTAGCATTGAGTATTTGCTATTTCGATTTTTTACTTCCTGCTGCTTTTGAAGATTTTTCGTTGTTCTCGTAATCTCAACAAATGGTATGCTTTAGGAAAATTTTACTTTGGTAGTCTTACATTTAAAGTGCCATATTCTGAAGTGAGTTTCAGTATTTCAAATTATAGCCAAATCAGATTATCATTATTTAATCCAGTCTTACTTATATTTTGATTCTAGACTGCCAGTATCATATGTTATTATCTCTAATAGTTACTCTTTGATAACACAATTGCGATTTTCATTAGTTACCTCATTACAGTTGTATTAATCACTTTATTTTTCATTCTAACCGCTCTCCGAAACATCCAAGGCTCTCTTAACCCTTGTTACATTCATTGTAGGAACTCAAAAAAATTTTATCGATGACTCTTAAGAAACAATTTGTTCGGAGGTTTTTTCGTAGCTGCATCAAACATTTTAATTTCAATTATTATTTGAGATATTCTAATTCTAAAACAAACTTTCAAATTAAACACTAACCTTCAATTCGAGAGAGAGAGAATAATAAAATACTCCTAATGAGTATGAATGCAAACTTTCTTGAGCTGCCTGAGATGCTAAAATCAGAGCAAGAGCATTATCTAAACATTAATAGGCCTAAAGGATGATTTTATTCGAGACTCTACTCGTAAAGAGTGTTTGTAACTATTCATACCTTAAGTTCGAGCATATTAATATATTGATAAGTGCTATGTTATACACTATAAATGAAATTATTACATTTTGTTAGTATCTCTTAATGAGATTCTCCTGCCTCATTCCTTCCTTTCGGCTCTGATTAATTTTTTACTAAAGAGCTTGTGAATATATATTATTCTCTTATCCTTTTCAAAAGAAGTAAGTTTTAAATAGAAATGATTTGTACTGATAGATTATTTACCTTGAGTTATAAATTACCAGTTTATAATGCCTTGCCATTCTTACTCAAATACAATTAAAGTTCATTGAGTCAATATCTATTAATTACATTGGTCAAACGAGAATTATCATTTGTAATATCAAATAATTTTGCTAAGGTAATTGAAAAAATAATTAATTATTAAATCAAAACATTTCCTCATTAATTTAGAAATCTAAAAGATCAATATGAAATAAAAAACCTCCTAACAGCTACTAATCTTGCTTTTTCTTCCTTAAATCTGTTTTCCCTACTACCATGCAACCTCTAACTTCTCAATGATATCATCAAGTATCAGCTCTGAGAGTATCTCCATGCCTTCTCCAACAAAAACCTTCAGAATAGCCTAAATACTTCTTAGAACCATTACCAGAGTTTTTTATTTGTTTATTTAGAAGTAGATAACTGCAGATATCATCACAACGCAGACATTAATTCAAAAAGCACTCTCATAGAAGCTATTCAGCTCTGCTACTTCATTTTCATCAAATAATACCAAAAAGCAACTATCATGGACTTCAATTCACTCTTGTTTCCAGCTCCAAAAAGCTCCTACCGAATCGGAAGAGTCCATGGTGAATTATTATGGATTCCAAAAAACTGCGCTGATGAAGAAGACGCTCAGCGACTTTGTACCATGCCCGATATGCCCACCAGCCCATTAAGGCTCAACTCCAGCTACTCAGACTTTAAATTCAGAAAAAATCTCAATAAACCTAGTCCGCACCTCCGTAATGTCACCATTATTCCACAACACATTGATTCTTGCACTCCGACAACCAGCGGTAGCAAAGTCTTGCTTACGGAAGAAACTGTGAAATCAGTGGACGATGTGTTTAGTTTTGCAAATCAAATCAAAGACCATGAAAAACCGAAAAATGTGAATCGTTTCAAGCGAAAGATTGAGGATTTGACTCTACAAGCCAAAGGAGATATAGGGAATGATTCAGCAGATGAGAAAGTCGTAGGAGACGAGGAAGTTTCTTTGCCAAAATCATTAAATTATTATCGTACAACACCAAAAGTCTCGATAATAGATAGCAGATGTTCAGCTTTGCCAAAGGAATCCTCTAAACCAATAGCAAGAGCAGATTTAATGGATTCAATCGGGAATAGCAAATCCAGTGGCAAAAAACCAACAATTAGGATACTGCAAAATACTACCTTACATAGCATCACACATGATGTTGTCTCGAACAAGAATATCCAAGTTATCAAAACCAACCTATCATTTAAAAACGAACAGAACCCTAGCAAAAAAGCAAACCGCTCTAAGTCTACAAGTCCAAAAAGCAAATTTTCCTATGAAGCAAATGAAACTCGGCCAGTGAATTTCGGAGAAAACATTCAAAAAAAGCTTTCGAATCCAATTGAAGATAATACCAAAGCAGATAAACAGCTCTCCGAGCGTTCTGATGTAAAGAAGCTAGATAAGGATTTATCTGTTGACAGAGAAGAAGAATTTAGTCAGCCGCCGACAGTCCGAGTGTGCTATCAGCAACGTTATATGTATCCAAAAGCTAGTTTGCAGATGAACCCACAAACAACCCCATCACCGAGAGTACGACCTGTAATAAGCATACTCGCTCAAAATGAAAACACTCCAAAGCTGTCAAAAACCAATCTATTATCTCAAGATTCAAGTCCCTCGCTTTCTCGGGCCCAAACGCCGACTTATAACCTTCAGCGCCGCTTGAAATCAAGACCCGAATATATCCCATGCATGTTGTTACGTTCAGGATTCAGCTCCAGCAGAATAATGATTTATTTCCATGGTAATGGCGAAGATATCAATATTGCCTATGAACTTCTCTCTAACGTGCGAAACTATCTTCGAGTAATATTATTATTAATCCACCAATTGCTTATTTTTGTAATAGATTCATGTTTTAGCTGTCGAGTACCCTGGATACGGAGTCTACCAAGGAACTCCTAATGAGTCAATGATATTTGAAGACGCAGAACGTGTCTACGAGTTCTTAGTGACACGTTTGAAAGTTGATCCGAGGGAAATTATCATTTTTGGGAGATCGATTGGCAGCGGACCAGCAAGTCATCTCGCATCGAAAAAAACTATCGGTGCCTTGGTTTTGATGTCTGCTTTCACTTCGATAAAGTCTGCGACAAAAGATATCGCAGGTACTTGGGCGAAGTTTCTTATCAAGGAAAGATTTGATAATCTGAAGGCGATTTCCCAAGTTAGTTGCCCGACATTTTTTGTTCATGGCCAATGTGACAATTTGGTCCCATATCACCACTCAAAGCTTCTTCAAGGTAATTTAATTTGCTGAGATTAGGCATTTATGATGTTAAAATAGAGGCGTGCAAAGCTCCAAGCGAATTGTTTTTGCCAAAGAAAATGAATCATGTGGAATTTGAGATCTTTGAGGATTTTGTTTTCCCTTTGAAAGGCTTTCTGGAGAAATGCGGATTTAAGGAGAAGAGGCTTGGGACAAATAGAATATCATTCCCGAGGAAATTTTTTGAGACTCCTGAGCATCTGAAACCTCAGAGGCCGCTTCGGAGGTCTGTTAGTCCAACTCGATATTGAATGGACTGACATGGAAGAAATTTTTTATGTTAGCTTTTAATTAACGTTTTAGCTTTTTTTGATCTTGTTTCTCAAATGATTCTGATTATCTTTATCGCATTGTCATATATATTAGAAACTATTCAGTCTGCATAATAAGTTTAATAGCTGTGAATAGAACAAAATTATGAAAATAAGTGAATGTGCTGGAATTGAATTGCTGTTGAACACTGAGCAAATTTGACTACCTCTACACTTTCAAGCAAGTTTGCATAGAACCATCAATGCTTCGAGAGGAGTTAAAAACTAGATTATTAGATCTATTCTCACTATCTTCTCAATAATTACTTTTCAAACCAGGCTCAAAATATGACGTTTGGAATATTAATGAGATGAAATGAATCAAATAAATAAATACAAATACGACCAACATTGAGAACCATTTTGAGTAATAAGTATAAAGGGACCAATTTTTCTCAATTTCAACTCGGGAATTTTTAAATGGAATACGATAATATTCATTCACTAATTTGGTAGAAATTATTTGGATATCCACTGACTGTCTTTAGCAATTGTCAATGGTGCATGTCTTAGGGACGGTGCAGGTCTTGGGCCAGTCACATGATTTGGCGACATTGCAACTGTTAGGAACGGAACAACTGGCCTCTATTTTACACGATCTCGCCACTTTGCAAGATTTAGCTTCTTTACAATCATTGAAAAAACTTGCGACACAACCAAGCACAGTATCCCATCCACACTTCGCACCATCCTTGATAATCTTAGTTCCGCACTTGGCTGCACTGGTGATTGTTGTCAAGCCACAGATTAGACCAGAGCGCACCACCTTCGTGCCGCATAGAGCAGCATTGATAACACTTTTTGTGCCACATTTCATTGCATCGGTGACATAATCAGAGCCACAATACACAGCTTCAGCAACAGTCGCAGTACCACATTTTACGGCATCTGTGACTATTTGATAACCACAGGATGCTTTCGATGCCCAAGCCATTGCTTCAGTGGTATATCCTGCAACCACAGTGACACCGTTTTTAATGTTATTTGCCGTGGTTTTTAGAGCATCATCAGTGAATGCTCCGAGCTGCTTCTCGACGAAAGCAATCGCTTTTCCTGTGTCATCGAAGAACTCCTGGGCTTCTTTGATCACCCAAGTCACACCCTTGATGAGCCCTGTGAAGAATTTAGAAATTGAGCCGAGATCCAATTTACAACTGAATTTGTTATTTTTGTACTTGAAGGTGCATTGAACTTTAATTTTGCTGTTGCTAGGGATGATAGTGGTGATAGCTCTTACTGTGGTTTGAACAAGTAAGCTAATCTCTTGAGTATTCATCATGAAGCCGAACGCATTGTCTTGGACCGATCCATTTGGCGTCAATTTGTTGATTATACTCGAGATGCTCAAGCCGAAAGGTTTGAGAATGGTGTTGAGAACACCACCCACCTTGTTCAAAACATTCGAAACGATACCTGACATCACATCAGGCAAAATATTGTTGGCTGTGACATACGTGTAAACACCTGTTTTAAGATTTTGTCCTGTGTCCTGAGACCAAGGTAATGGGGGATGTAGTAGCGTAAAGAGTTCCCAAACCCAATTGGTATGGTCCCAAGTCTGGAAGTAACCCTTGAGTTTGGCCAGCCAGAGCAAGAGTCATTCCGGCTTCGATTGCGACAAGCATAGAGAGGTCTCCAAACGACTCGAAAGCAACATCCTGGACGTTTTTCGCATTGATGAGTTTAGAAACCCAAGTTTCTGTATTATCCGTAACTCTGATCACACGAGTCGCGGAACCGGAGATTTCAAAGACGGATGGGAGCTCGAATGTCGCTGGGTCCATTTCGAGACTGATATAATCGTAGTAATTGCCACTTATCTGAACGTCTTCAATTTTTCCAGTGAATAGGGTGGTTCTTTTCACTAATGAAGAAGTGAGGGAAACACCCAGACTGACTGTATCAAGTCCAGCTCCAAGGGCCGTTCCGAGAACATATCCTGCGCCTGAGCCAGTCGCTGTTGCGAGGCAGGAGAGGGCTCCTGCATTTGCTTGAATGCTGAGAGATGGAAGACCAAAAGCCGAACCCAAAGCGACGCAAAAGGAAGCCGTGGTAGTTCCGGGTAGAGCTGAGCAAAACCCACCAGGGACAGGGACATTAAACGATATGACAGAGTATCGGGATGAATCTTGCAAGAGCATCGCCGAACATTCATCTATTTCTTCAGTGATATATGATCCATCGAAATTTCCGAGACAAACGTTCGAGGAAGAGACGTCTCCAGTGTAGCCGTTGTTCTGTAATGCAGTGACTATCATATTCACAGTCGAGTCAATAATTGGTTTTGTCAAGGAATTGGCGCCCGATAAATACGAAAGGGCCGATGTCAAAGTATTTGCGACAGTGTTGAGATTGAGGCATCCATAGTTTAATGAGGTTGGGAAGACGCTTGAGAGGGTGTAGCCTGGTGAGGATGATGCACCTGAAGTTGGAATAGTACTACCACTTGAGGTGACTGGAGATTGTAAGGTAGTGATTACCAAATCGCAGATACCCCATGCTTCATCAGTAGCAATGTCATCGAGCGTAGATTTAAAGGCAAGCACCAAATAACTTTCAGTGTGATTGAAACCGAAAGTAATAGTTTCGTATGCATCTTTCCAATCTTTTCTGCAAGTATTTGACGGTGATGAAGTTTTATGGTTATGAGATTTAGACCAAACTTGTTTGCTGTTCGCAGTTACTATGAAGGATTCTGAGTCCCAAGAATCAATCCAAGCCATCTTAAATGAAACTGTTATTCCTTGGTGTGGCGTAAGTAAGATCTGCGGAGAGATTAGCATGGCCCCTGCGCCGTAAGGTCCGACGTAAGTTTTTCCACTACATGTAATTTTCGAGTACCCGTCAGTGTATGTCCATGCGGGTTCATTAGGAGGGGATGAGCAGGCGAAAAAGGTGTTTGTGGTCTCTGGAGCAGCTGTGGTGAGAGGATTACCAGCTGAATCGATTGGATAACAAGGGTCAGAGTGTTTGCAACGTGAGGGAATCCGAAAGTAACGTTTTCGTAAGTATCACTATATTCACTGTTTTTGCAAGTATTTGTCGTTGTCGAAGTTTTATGATTATGTTTTTTATAATAAACTTCTTCGTCGTCATCAATCTTTATTCTGAAGGTTTCGGAATCCAAGAGTCAATTAAAGCCAATTGGAATGAGATTATGATTCCATGGTGTGGGGCAACTAAGAATGTTGGAGAAGTGATTTTTCCGTCTTGGCCATAAGGGCCGACATAAGTCTTTCCAGCGCAAGTGATTTTTTTGAATCCTTTGGAGTATGACCAGTTATTGTCTTGAATGGGACTGACACAAGAGAACCAGGTCATAGCTGTTGAAGAGAGAGTTATTAGAGTAGAAGAACCACTATTAGATTCCAATGTCGAAGTTACTAAAGACTCCGACTCAGACGCAGAGAGGCTTTTAGAAGTAGAAGCCACTCGAAGTGAAAAAGTTTGAGCACACAAGGTGCCCAAAAGGATGAGAAGCAATAAGTTTGAAGCTGTCTCGGAATGTTTTGAAATATGAGTCATCTTTTAGTCGACGATTCGAAGAATTGTTAATAGGTATTTGATATTATAAGAGCATCCCGGCGGCCTTAAATAGCCAAAGGCTAAGCAAAAACAGAAAGCTGTCTAGTAAAATTAAAGAAAAAAACAGCTCAAACCCGTTACAATGAATCAAGCTTTAGTGGAATTTAGCGAAATAATTCTCGTTTTGATTGATCCAAGCGCTTGATATAAAATTATACAAAACGATCTAATTTTAACGAATTTCTTATTGCTAATAATTAATTTTTTTGGGAGGCAAGAAAAGGGAGCTCGAAAAAAATATTCATTCATCATAACAATTTTTGTCATCCAAAAGCATTTTCATTAATAGACCTTCGGTCAATGGCGACCGAACTCCAAGAAAAATTTATCTAAACTAAGTTTTGAGGAGTTTTTTTCAACTAATCTCGTTATCTTTCTCTTTTTCAGAAATTTTAGCGAATTCGGGTTTAGAAAAGAGGACTTGTTGGCTGTATCTCGCAGCTATAGGAAGCATTTCGACAATGTGCTTGAATTCTGTGTTGATTATAGACATGATACATATCTTCACATTAAAAATCAAAAAAACGAATTTCGAAGCTGCTTGTCCTCCAGAATTAACCTTGAAGCTGTTTATCTCTTCCTATCGTTCTTTACTTATTCAGATATTTAATCGCCAAGGTCTTTCCTCAGACGTTCTAACTTATTTTCCAATAGAACCAAATTAAGGAAAAAATGAAAAACCATTTAATAATATCAGCATAAGGGGTGACTGTTGAGCTGAACTCAACGTGTAGGTGCACCCAGCATCCTTTTTTTGAGTTTTGTGAAGTGTTCCTAATCATTTCGGCATTGTCAAATCTGTATTTTTAGCGATTTCGCTTTATAGATAATCCGTTTTTTTGTTGTTGTTAATTTGAAAAAACTTATTAATTTACAGAAATGACGCAATAAAAGTTAAATAAACAGAGCTCTGTCCGTTTTTCAATTTGCTTATACTCAGCGCTCTCACATCGTTGAGTCTTTTTTTGTCATTAAGTCTGCCATTTGTTAGCAGAGAGACAATCTCCTTTCTTGGCGAGTGGTATCTAGCGTCATCCGCGGAATAAGGAGCTTTTTGTGATAGATTTTGAGAAAAATCACAAAAGACTCCTTAAACCAATTTTTTTTCGAATAATACTATGCTTTTACTATTCTTTAGGTTGATTATTTTTCTGTGAAGATCTCTAAACATGCTAGGCATAGAAGAATAGAGTTTTTTGTCATAATGGATGGGGTCCAAGGATCTAATAAATGAAATTATATATAAAAATGACTTAAAGGCCTACCAAACTATCTGAATGACATTTCGACAGCTTTCAGCTTCCATTAGCACATATCTTGGTCATAATTCAAAGGAGATAACCCAATACTCGCTCCAATAGCAGAAAGACCAAGCAATATTTATTCTGTAGATCATATTTCTCCTCTCATCAGAGACGGAAGTGCTGAGTTAGTATGCCAAACTACAGAAATAATATTGACATGAGTTTAACAGCGGATTTTGAAGTATGTACTTATGAACTAATAAGCGAGTTAGGGTCATCTCATTCTGATCCCCTGAGAAAATCATAAAGTTTCTCAAGGAGTTAAGTGAGTTACTTTGGAACATTTTGAAGCTACATTCTTTAATAATTTTTTCTATCTAAATTAAACAAAGGATTTATTTAGTCTCGATCAATGTCTATCAATTCTTAGAAAAACAACTCGAAGAAAGGTTCCAATGAATTAAGAAAGCAAAATTCTTTCTTCAAGAGCGATTCGCCGCGAGTCGCGGTCCATATTTAATAGTTTCACTAAGAATGCTTATATAATTTTTCAATGATTAAAATATAAGTGCTTAGAGACCAGGAATAGACTAAAGAAAAGAGAGGTGGATTCATAATCAAGCCAAAATTGCACTGTAGATCTACTTTTCAGTAAGTTGCCGAGATTGATGATTGGCTCGTATTTGTAATTGTCGATAGCTGTCTCTCATAAATATGCGGATTTTTGCAAACTAACAAATTGTGTCTCATTAGTATCTGGTTGCGATGGCTCTTCGGTTATTTTTGCTTAAAAGGATTTCTTAGTTCTTGAGATTGAAATTATTGCAACTCACAGGAACTCAAGAATAAATTCGAGTTGAACTTTGATATGAATTCCACAGAACCAAGTTTTTTGAGATAGTTCATATATTAGGCATATCACTCCTGCGACTACTACTTTATTTTTTGATTAAAGAATATTGATCAGGCATCTGAGTCATTATTTTCATAACACCGACCGGTATTAAAAAATAATTAATTGATTTGATTTGAACAGACTTTCTGCCTAATTTCTCAAAAGAACAAAAATTCATAAAATCGCCCCTCAAATCTCTCATCACTTATCATTTTCAGTATACTTCAAAATTTCACGTTACATGAAAAAATTTACCTCTTTTGTTTTTCATTGTTAATACTACTGATCAGTATTAAAAAATTGCGAAGGCTGATCCATCATATATTCTCTCAAATACGTTGGTAGTCATTAACCAACTCACTATCATTCTCTTGCGATGTTCAAGTGATTATCGTTGAATTTTGAATATTGATCTCTCGATTTTTCAATACTGACCGGTATTAAAAAATCCCAAAAAATGATAAATTAATTAAGGCAGCAATAGCAATTTGCAATTAATTGATATTTTTCGATCGAATGAGATGATTGAGAGATCCTACGAATGATTGATAAATAAAAACAAGATGATAACACTACAAACATATAATATAGGATTCTTCTCTTTTGTCGTTATCAATTGCAAGAAATGAACATAAAGCCAGCTGCCATTTAGGAAACACATTAGAAATTCAACTTAGACGCCCCCAGCAGAGCATTTTTTTGCCATACTTTGTTCAAATGAATTAATCAAGAGATTTCTTTCTGATGATTACCAAAATGATTGATATAAGTTACAAGCGAATTAGCGATGAAAACATCGCATTGCAGCGGCTACTATAAAGTTATGCACTTTATGGCTGTAATAGGCGGTTTAGACTTGATTCTTGGAGATTATGAGCACATTTTAGAATAACTCCATGTTTTTTTAGGAAGTTTGGTTAATTCATTACTAAAAGGACACTAAACGAATCGGTTGGGGTTTATCATACAACTCAATGCACGAAATGAACTGAGTTTTGCTAGTCATTGCTGAACGATGACTATCCAACTTTAAAGCATCAATTGATTAATTCACAAAATGACTTTGTGAAAAAATTAATCAAAATTTGGCAGCAAATCCATGATATCAAAAAAAAGACATA
>ENA-UOTZ01001481-UOTZ01001481.1-compost-metagenome-genome-assembly--contig:-NODE-1481-length-15670-cov-10.487206_pt1 | contig 15670 bp, 4 predicted proteins | sample MGYA00238144_ERZ746983 | MGnify/ENA primary metagenome ERZ746983 (study PRJEB28759, sample SAMN06268863) | compost metagenome | isolation source: single cell | place: USA: California, Emeryville, Joint...
GATATATTCCTCGGCGATGCCTTCGGTTGCAACTGCAAAGTTCTTATTGAAAATTTCGGGAGCCTTAGAAGTCATAGATCCTCCTACTAACAGTTTTCCTAAGTCAGCATTGAACTCTAGTGTGCTCAAGTACGCAATAAATGTTGGAGAATCCTTTTTGTCCATTGAGCTCAGTGACAGGTCGCAATTTTCCTTCCTTGATAAGGCTTCGCAGTCTCTTGTAGGTTTCGAGAGGCACTCCTATTTCTTCCTGCTTCTTTTCAGCGCCTGTTTCACTCTTCTCGTCTGTCTTCGAAGCTTCAATTTTCTTAGGCTCTTCAGCAATCAGTTTATTGATCTCTTCCTCAAGATCAATGCGTGACGGATGTCTCTTATACACAATCGTTCCTACTTTGTTCACAAGAATCACATGAGGGAGACCATTGCGTCCATATGTCTGTAGATCAGAATGCTTCCAGCTGCCGGGCAAAATGTAGTGGTCAATTTTATTCCATCCTCTTTCTTTAATTCTGGTCAACAGCATATCTTTGTCTTCATCCAAGCTTGCTCCGACAATGCGAACTTTATCTTTCCATTTCTCTTCGTTCTTTTCGAGCATTTCTTGGTTATGTGCCATAGGTTTTTGGCAGGGTCCACACCAAGTGGCCCAGAAATCAACAAGGAGAACAGTGCCTTCGTTATGTGAAATCGTCAGATTTTCTTCTCCTCCGATTTCAGGTCTGTCAGCACCTTCAATAGGTTGGAACTGATCTCCTACATCTAAGCCACATTCGATTTCTATGATACCTTCAAGTTCAGGGTCTTCTTCAAGCTTCTTTCTCAAAGCACCTGCTTTGTCCTTCTTCTCAATCGGCAGTTTGATTGAGCACCTGATCTCTTTACTTTGCAAGAATGTACTTTCTCCATCAGCAACGTATACAGATCGATCGATTATTTTGCCGTTGAAAACATCATTTTCTTTAAGGAAAGACTGAATTTTCGAGAGAGTAGCATTGTTGGTGTCTTTATTGTAGTCTTTGGCAAGGTAGGAGGCTGATTCCATCGAAACTTTTTTTTAATTTTGTGATTCTTGTTATTCTTTTAATATTCTGAGTGGAATCTGTTCTTTTATTACCGAACGAAATATAGATAAAATAAGATTTTTATGAGTTTACGTGACTTTCATTAAACAATTTCAGATCCATCCATTTATATACCAGAATTCTGGCATGAACTACTAAGAACAGAAATTGTTACTCTCAACTCCTAAAAATGGGAAAAAAACAACCTATTTGATTTTTCGCTGACGACTGAGGTATAGCGCTGAAGAAACCACAAGAGATATCCTCACACTTCTTGAGATGAAGAAATTAACTAAAATTCGAATGAATTTCTGGGAACTCTATTCAAAATGAGTTGATTTCATCAGAATAACTAACAGAACGAATGGCCCTAACACCTGATATGCAAACTTTACTTACTCAGCTACATGAAACTCATGAGCAAATGCTACAGTGATATTTAGTCTGATTGGAAATGCATTGTCTTATAAAAAAAAATGTTTGTAATGTAAATTTCCGAGTTGGATTCCGCTCCCAATTAAAGTTGCAATTAATCATTAAACTCGCAAAATAAAGAAGCACGCTAAAATGTGATTCCAAAGGCACGATTGCTCATTATATCGCTTAATTGATATTACAAAATAGTAATCTTTTCTTTTTGCTCATGAAATGTTCTTCCTTTTCATAATTAACGGTTTCTCAAAAGCTTTTCCGATAAAGCTGACCGAGGAAAAAGCAACATCATTTTTGCTAATATTTTGCTATAAACACTCGATATTCATTTGTCAAAAGAACGATATTGTCTATTTTCAGTTTATAGAAATAAGATCAGAAATTAAAATAAAGCTTTCCCTTTTTCATCTAATGCAAAGAAGTGGTTGATCGTGATTTAAAGGCCCCGATCAAAATTTTCAAATATCATATCTTCTACTTGAGATTGTTTGGCTTATCGCCACTTGTTAGATTTAGATGAATTCAAAGTTTGGAAATTACATTCCATAGAATTGAATCAGATAACCAATATTCAAAGATCTATTTAAGCCTCTACATTGAAAATCATATCAGCAAATAGATTTCTGCGCTTTTACTAAACTATAGTCTCTATATTTCTCTATACAATTCTCTTGCTTAAAAAATAGATTATTCGATGCTTTTCATCAGCTGATGTATGAATCGATAATTTGCTGCGGTTACATTAACTGGAATATTTTGAACTGAAATAATATTTCTCTCAGATAAAAAGATTTCACATATAAAAGTGATTTATGTTGTCTAATCTATTTCTACCGACCATCCTCATCATAAAAATTACACAAGAACAAATGATCCGAAAATATGATTCATCTTCAACGCTTTCTTTCCTGCTTTGGTGATATTTAAGTTGGAATGAATTTCAATTTTAACTAATTTTCTCCAGAATATATTCTCTCCGATGACCATGGCTCCTTCATCTCCGATTTCATTTTCATTTAAGTACAGCTCCTCAAGATTAGGCCATCTCATACTCGTCCCAATCACTATAGCAGCTTCATCACTAAGCGCATTTGCAGATAGGTCAATTTTTGTGAGATTTCTTAAAGTATAATTCCTTTCGATGGCGATAGCACCACTATCTCCAATGGTATTATTAGATAAGTTGAGTTCTTGGAGATGAATCCACCCGGAAATCTTCCCTACCGCTTCAGCGCCTCCCTCACTGATTTTATTTGAAGATAAATCGAGTTTCCTGAGATGCTTCCAGTCGTTGTTACTCGCGATATAATCAGCACCCTCATCACCGATATTATTCTGAGAGAGACCCAGAGCTTCAATAGTTACTGTAAGGGTATTAACTATAATAATAGCATCTTCATCTGCGAGTCCCTTTGAGCTTAAACAAACTTCAGTGACAATTTGGTTTCTGGTAGAATCTAACAAAACTTTAAGCGCAGGGTTGATCGAATGAATTAATTTGCTAAGGTATTCCCAATTTTCATTTGTAAAGGCCTGAAAAATGGACTCGTCGTTTTTGTAATAGTTATCATAGATAAAGAACTCTTCAAGACTGGTCCAAACAGTATTTTGCCCAAGAGCGGTCATCCCTTCAACTCCAATTTTATTCATCGCTAAGGAGAGTTTCGTTAGATCGCTCCAAGTGGAATTCATGGCGATTGCTTTTGCACCTTTATCACTGATCTCATTTCTACATAACCAAAGTTCTCGAAGTTTTACCCAGGTCACATTTGATCCAATTGCTATCGCGCCTTCATCTCCTATCCTATTTTTATATAAGGAGAGTAATTTAAGTTTTTTCCAGGTGGTATTGTTCCCGATTGCGGCGGCTCCCCTATTCCCTATCTCATTCTCTGACAACCAAAGTTCTTCAAGGTTGACCCAATTTGTGTTGGTACCTATTGCCATTGCGCCCTCATCGCCTATTCTATTCCTCATGAGGATGAGCCATCTAAGTTGGCTCCAAATGGAGTTTGTCCCTATTGCTACTGCTCCAGCGTCTCCAATCTCATTCTCTTGCAGCCAAAGCTCTCTCAAATTTTGCCAGGTTGTATTGGATCCGATTGATATTGAGCCTTCGTTACCTATTCTATTTCTGTCGAGAGAAAGCGTAATGAGCTTGTGCCATGAGGTATTATTCCCAATCATTGATGCACCCTTACTACCGATCTTGTTCCCTCGTAACCCAAGCTCTTCGAGATTGTCCCAAGTTTTATTTGATCCGATTGATATCGCACCTTGCTCTCCCAGTTTCATTTCTCCTATATTAAGATATTTCAGTTTCCCCCAAGCGGTATTACTCGCTATTGCTGAAGCGCCCTTATCTCCTATCTCATTCTCTTGGAAGTATAGCTCTTCTAAATTCATCCAAGTCGTGTTTGCTCCTATCGAGATTGCACCTTCATCTTGTAATCTATTCGCTATTAAGGAAATTGTCTTGAGTTTAGTCCAAATCGTGTTATTCCCTAATGCTGAGGCGCCTTTATTGCCGATCTCATTCCAATTTAGCCAAAGCCCCTCAAGTTTTGTCCAGGTTGTATTCAAAGCTATTGCGACAGCAGTTTCATCACCTATTCTATTTTTTACGAAGGAGAGCATCCTAAGCTTACTCCAAGTGGCATTATATCTGATTTTCTGATAAATCCAATATTTCTAGATTTATCCAAACTGTATTCAAACCCACCGCTGTGGCACCTTCATCGCCGATTCTATTGTTCCCAAGATCGAGAGTCTTGAGTTTATTCCAACTGGTATTGCTTCCTATTGCCACAGCTCCTTTATCTCCTATCTGATTTCCAGATAAGAGGAGTTTTTCCAAACCTGACCACAAAACTGCTCTTGCAATAATGGCTGCATCTAGATAGCCAACATCTTGTGATTCTAAATTGATTTGACTTTTAACCTTAGAGTCTATATCTATTAGCCAATTGCGAATGTTCTCATTTTTAGCATTGATGATGATCATTTTTATTTTAGGCCAATTGTTTTTCATCTCCCATTTGTCTGACAATTTCTGGCCAATATAATTGCCAAACAGATACAGTTCTTCAAGACTCGTCCATGACACATTCTTTGCAATACCAGTGAGACCTGGGTCGCCGATTTTATTAGATTCTAATGACAGTAGCTTGAGGTTGGTCCAGACTTTGTTCTGACCGATCTCAATGGCACCCTTATCACCTATTCTATTATCTGACAAATTGAGTTCTTCCAGGTAAGTCCAAGTCAGATTGGCACTCAATGCTCTTGCTCCATGGTTGTCTATCTCGTTAGAGCTTAAATTGAGTTTTTTAAGGTCTTTCCAGGTGTCATTGTGACTGATAGCAATTGCACCATCATCTCCAATTTCATTTTGGCTTAGATCAAGTTCTTCTAAATTTTTCCAGATTGAATTTGTTCCCAAAGTAGCTGCTCCCAGACTACTAATCCTATTTGATTTTAAGTGGAGCTTCCTGAGGTTCCCCCAAGAAGTGTTGGCTGAAATAGTAACTAATGCTCTATCAAAAATCTTATTCGAAGCTAAGCTGAGCTCTTGTAAATTTGTCCAACTCGTGTTCTTGGCTATTTCCACAGCGCCATCGTCAGAAATTTCGTTCATTGAGAGGTCAAGTTTCCTAAGATTACACTAGTTTGAATTCCTCCCGAGAATCGAAGCTCCTCGAGCATTAATTTCCCTATTTTTGCAGTCTATAGTCGTGATGTTTTCCAGCCCCGGCCCTTTAGTATTGAGAATCATTTTTTGAATATTTTCTGTGCCAAATCCCTGATAATCTCCTTTCTGATCAAACAGCATGATATTTTCTTCTGATAATCCAAGAGAGCCATCAATATTCGCGCCAGATAACTCAAGCCCCTTTGAGTTAGTTCCTTTTATTATGGAGAAGTTCACTCTTTCCAGAACCTCTCGTGCTATCGATTTCGTAAATGAGTTTACTGAAACCTTTACTCCTTGCATCTGGATTATGGGATTGACGGCAATTTGCCGGATTCGGCCACCAAGGAATTTGATCAGGTGGTTTCCATCAGCAATGTCTTGTATCTTAAGGTTGATCATGTCAGCTGATATTAGATTTGTGCCACAAGAGCTGAATGAGATATCTACTACTTGGTCGATATACAGATATTCTTTCTTGTTAGGACACTGCAGAGTTTTTATCAGACAACCACGAACGTAATCTAAGACATGGATACCTCCATTTGTGGTCCCGAGAGCCACTTGCCTTCCATCATCATGGAATTTGCTCATAGTAAACGCTGTATATTCGTCAGGCGTTTTATACTCAAAGAGATATTTTTGATGTGTAGAATGAAAAAGTTTGAGACTATATCGAGTTGCCAAAAATATCAGCCCATTACCTTTTGGAACGAACCCACAATTTGTGAGTTGTTTTAAATCTTTTTGAAATAAAATAGACCATTCATCCTTCAAAAGCTTCCATGTTCTAACAATTTCATTGGCATCATGTAAGATAAATTGTCTTGCATCTTGGCTGAACTCGCATCCAATTACACTGATGCTACCCCCTTTCAACAATCTCAAGCATTCTCCAGACTCAAAATCCCAGATTCGAATGGTCCCATCTTCCCCTCCTGATAGTATACACTTGCCATCAGTGCTGAAAGAACAACTATTTATATCTCCGATATGACCTTTGAAAACTTTGAACTTCTTCAAAAAAGGTTCTTTGAACACAATGAGATCACCTCGTGTACCGACCACCATGTAATTTCCATCAGGTGAATAAGCAATAGAATATACTTCCTTGTCGAGCTTTAGATCTAATAGGGCTCCGAACTGGACTCTTTCCATATTAGCTTCGACGAATTTTGTGTCTTTAAGCCAAGCATCTGTAAAATCGACACCTCGCAGATCAGCGCCAGTGAAGTTAGTTCCTTCGAAGATTCCATGACTTAAATTAGCACCTGGAATTTGAATTTCACTGAAGTTCATTTTGCTAAAGTCGTGACCAGATGCATTTAGAATCGTAATAGCATTGGCTGCAGCGATTGAAAAATGATGACATTTGTTAGATTTACTCTGAAATTCAATCTCTCGTGGATTAAGGCCAATTTCCTCTTCTTCTACTCTTATTTCTTTCAGTGAATTTAGAGGTCTCACATCAGTTTCCTTTCCTTGATTATGCAGCTTTTTCTGAGATATAGCATCACTACTTCTAGACTTTTGTATAAATTGTAGCATTGCAACTGCTGAAATTATCTCACTGGTCACAGCATCAATCAAAAAGCGTAGGATTGGCAAAGAACGTGAATCATTCGTGAGAAGCTTCTGGTTTAAAAGCATGTCGTCAGAGCAATAAGCAGTTTCATTATAATGGTTTTTGATTTCATCGACGATTTTTGTCACTACAAAGTAATCTTTAAAAGAACTATGCAAGAATGCCATGGGTTTGCCAACGACGATTTTATCGAATTTCAGTAAAGGGCAATGAACGAGCAATGAGTGATTGTCTGAAAGTTCTTGTTCTTTTTGGAGTTTTTCTTCTTCATCCGTTCGCTGGGAGTAGTTGCTAAATTGTAAGGCGAGATTTGCAGTTGCTCTTTAAGTTTTTGCTTAAGAAAATCAGGGCCCTCTTGATACTTTTCATTCTGGCTCAAAGACAATAATATTTTTTCGATTGTTCGGTCGATCAATTGATTTGCAAACCGATCATAGAGCTGATAAGTTGTCAGTTGTTTTATTTTTTGGTCGTTTTTGTGACTTCTTTGTTCTTCTATATTTGACTTACTTTTTATCTTCTGAGGTCGCATGTGAGAACCATCAGGATTTCTCTTCTCTTGTTCGTTTTTTTGATAAGGAAGCTGTAAGGTTTGTACTAATATAAATAGATTCAGAGGAGTCCTTGCAAGTTCTCTCGCGCCATATGAATCAATCAAAGTTTCATATTTTCTCATCAACTTCCACGATTCTGAGAATTCAGGGTGATCGTTTTGATCTTTTTCAATATTTTGACGAAGGTTAGAAACAGTGTAGAGCTTCAGATATGATGAGATCTGATTGTCATTGAAAGGTTCCAGCACGAATTTCAACAATAGATTTAGACTTACCGTTTCCGTTGATTCACCTAAAGGCCCAAATATGGCATCCCTGCAAGAATCATCTGCGAGTGTTGCTGTTCTACAGGCGAGAATAATTTTCGCATTATCCAGAAATGGCTCAAGTCCAATCAGTTTACAAAAGTTATTTCGAATGCATTCATCAGTGTTCAGTGATTTATTCATTTCTTCGAAAAAAGTATCAAATCCGTCAAAAATAAAGAGGAATTTAGGTAATAATGGATTTGATTCACTTTGCTGCAGGAATTTAATTTCGCTTTCTGTCAGTGACAGCTGCTGATGAAGAATTTCCGACAATACATTTCCCTTTTCAACTTCTGAATACACCATGGAGGATAAATCAATGAATATTGGAACCCATATTCTTTCATTCTCTTCTTGCGATGGAGAATCCCATTCTGAAAGTAAGGTTCTTTGGAGGTGCCGACAAAATAACGTTTTCCCGATTCCAGTTTCACCGGCTAGGATTAGTATTTTCGCTTTCGATCCAGCATCGAGGAACCTCTTTTGGGTCTCAAAGGTCAACTCAAAGGGTTCGCGATTGTTGGATTTCGAAAAGACTTTCCCAAGAGGCTCTAAATACAGCTCCAGCTCGGTATCGAAATTATATTCATTATGAACACGAATCTTATATCGTTTAATTTTGTTGAAAAGAGCTAGTATTAGTTTATCATCGTCATAATCAATATTTTTGCCTTGCTCTTCTCCCCCTCCTCGAAGAGTATTGCGATGATTGACCGTTTTGTCATCTGACTCATTCAGTGATGACTCAAAATTCTTTGCTACACATAGTTGGAGTTGCATTTTACATTCTCTAATTCCTTTGCTAATGACTTTGGCGGCCTCTTCGCTTCCTGTGATAGTTCCAATTACCTTTATGGCATCGGATCGGCTTCTTTCAGTTTTCTTGAGGGTCAACAGCTCTTGAAAGCAACCCTCATAATTTGTTTCTCTACCTTTACTCTCTTGTTTAGTACTATGCATTTTTACTACAATAAATTTTTTTAATTATAACCCAATTTAGACTGAAGAATTAAGTTTCAGATTACTTGATTCTTAAGGAGAATCACCGTTCATGCTTCAAAAAATACACTCCTTTCATTAACATTAGCTTTCTCAGAACAACTGCTAGAGATACACACGTTTTTCTTAACATTGTTCTTCATTTTATTAGTATTTCTGGGAGGTTAAAAAAAAAAATAAGTTAGAGAAATTACACTATGTCGGTATGGAAATCATTATTTTTAGTATTTTGCGAAAGCTCAAAGGTTCTTCTTAAATAATCATCGTCATCTAAAGGGAACAAACGAGTCTTAATTTGTCATACTCAACTGCAAAAGCAGCACAAAGGAAAACAAAGCATAAAAGACATTAATTTTTCAATAAATCATATTCTTTCAGCTCGAAATATCAAAATCAATGACAATAAAGCTATCATATCTTTACAACAGATCCCAATACCAGATGCTTCTGTCTCTTTCAGTCTTATATGTTAATTTGAGCCGACCTCAATAAGCTTTTCCAGCCAGATATTCTATTTTGTAACTATTGCCAACTTCTCATTCATATTCGATTTCGTTTGCTTTTAAGAACATATGTGCCTGCTAGTGCTTTTGAAATTAAAGAGATGTCAGTAGCTGTTTGAGACGTTTTGAAAAGATTTTTCAAGTCAGAAGCTATGTAATCCGTGGCCATACTGAGATCTTTCCATATATGATAAGAAAAAGCTTTCAGGATCACCTGTTCATGTTCATCATCACTATTGAAATTATTGTGATAGATGTCAAGTTCTCTTAGGCCCGTATAAGTTGTATTTTCCGCAATCGATGTGAAACCTTCCACTCTGATTTTATTCATTGCTAATAAGAGTATTTTGAGTTTGCACCAAGTGGTATTCTTTGCTATTCCTATTGCACCTCTGTCACTAATCTCATTCATCATTAATGAAAGATATTCGAGATCTACCCAAGTCACATTTGACCCAATTGCTATTGCTCCTTCGTCTCCAATCCTATTTTGATATAAGGAGAGCTCCCTCAGCTTGGTCCAAGCGACGTTCTTTCCTAATGCTATTGCTCCTTTGTCTCCGATTATATTCTCCGACAACCACAATTCTTCCAGATTGGTCCAAGCTGTATTCGATCCTATCGAAATCGCGCCTTCATCGCCAATCTTATTCTTTGATAAGATATGCGATCTGAGTTTCTTCAAATTGGTGTTGTTTCCTAATACAGCTGCTCCTTTGTCCCCGATTTCATTCTCTGATAGCCATAGTTCTTCCAGATCGGTCCAAGCCCCATTTGACCCTATTGAGATTGCGCCGTAGTCACCGATCCTGTTTTTGTCGAGGTAGAGTTCCTTGAGTTTCCTCCAAGTGACATTTTTTCCTAATATGATCGCTCCCTTGTCGCCGATTTCATTCTCGTCTAATGATAGTTCCTGCAGGTTAATCCAGGCTTCATTTGAGCCTATCGTAATTGCTCCTTCATTTCCAATTTTATTTGCAGATAATGAAAGTTTCTTCAGTTTAGTCCAAACCTCGTTTTTTCCTATTGCAATGGCGCCTTTATCTCCAATGTCATTTTCATGTAAGCAAAGCTCTTCTAGTCTTACCCAGGTTTTGTTTTCTCCTATCGCTATTGCTCCTTCATCGCTTATCCTATTTTTCTGCAAGAAGAGCCTCCTTAGTCTCCTCCAAGTGACATTATTTCCAATTGTCACAGCTCCCTTGTCTCCAATCTGATTGTTGTATAAGGAGAGCTCTTCTATATTTACCCAAGTCGTATTTGAACCTACTGCCAATGCGCCTTCATCGCTGATTCTATTGCTTCCCAAAGCTAAGATTCTGAGCTTACTCCAGCTGGTATTGCTCCCTATTGCAACGGCTCCTTTGTCTCCTATTTCATTATCGTATAAAAGGAGCCCTTCTAGATCTGACGGTTTTGCAAATCTTCCCAAAATGATCGCATGAATATCACTGAATTTGGTGGATCTTAAATCAATTATTTTCGTAGTGTCTGTCTTCCCCTTAAGATAATCACCTACCTGTTGATTCTCGATGAAGCAGATTAAAATTCTCATTTTGGGCCATGCGTTATTTTTCTCTAACTTCCTTGAAATTTCATGACTGATGTTATTGTAGTAGAGATACAATTCTTCAAGACCGACCCACGTTGTATTATCTACAATCACCGAGGCACCCAAATCACTGATTCTATTCCTTTCTAATGATAATATCTTTAGGTTCGTCCATACTTTATTCTGACCGATCTCAGCCGCCCCCATATCACCAATATTGTTGTCTGATAAACCGAGCTCTTCCAAATCAATTCATATGTAGTTTCTGGCTATTGCTTCTGCTCCTTTATCTCCAATCTTATTGAAACTCAGGTCGAGTCTTTTGAGACGTCTCCAGCTGGCATTGCAACCAATTGCTATTGCTCCTTCTTCTCCAATTTCATTTTGGCTTAGATCAAGTTCTTCTAAATTTTTCCAGATTGAGTTCATTCCCAAAGAGGCTGCTCCCAAACTACTGACCCTATTTGCTTTGAAGTAGAGCTTTCTGAGGTGTTTCCAGATAGAGTTTGCTGAAATAGCAACTAATCCTTTATCTGATATCCGATTAGCATTTAAAATAAGCTCTTGGAGGTTGGTCCAAGCTCCATTAAGAGCTATCTCCACAGCGCTTTCATCGGACATTCCGTTCATCGACAAATCGAGTTTTTGGAGATTAGTCCTTTTGAAATTTCTACTTATCACTGTAACTCCTCGAGGCTCTAGATTTTTATTACTCAAATCTATCTGGACTAGTTTTTCCATATCCGATTTTGAAGAATTAAGTATTAATTCATGCATTTTTTCTTTTTCGATGCCACTATAATCACCGTGTTGCTTAAATAGCTTGAGGTTCACTTCTGATAGACCGATTGAAGCATCAATGTTTACTCCCGTCAAATTCAAACCTTTTAAATTAGCTCCTGTTACTAAAATGGGATTGCTCTTTGACGATTTTGTTTTTATACTGATGACTTTATTATCGTCCAACAGTGCAACTATCTGAGTATGGTCAAGAGGATCAATTGTATAATCTCTGATTTGATTTTGGAAATATTTCAGTTCGTGTCCTCCACAAGCGGCGATTTTATGAATTTTGAAGCTATTTTTATTTGTTGACATCATCCAAGACCCACAACGACTGAGCAACGGCTTCACCATCTGACTGCTTTTGAATGAGTAATTTTGGTGTCTGAAATAGTTTTTCAGATGTCCACGGATTGAATCCAGTACAAAAATCTTTCCTTCATCAATCTCAATAGCGATTTGTTTGTCATCAGAGTTAAATTTACAGTTTTTGATTCCCTTGCCCGCATAGATATACTGATATCTGCGAATATATTGACCAGTGATAGAATGATATACCATTGGCCAGAGGTTCTTGCCACCAGAACATATTATCGCATTCGCATTTGGTTTGAATAAACAATTTGAAACACTCTCCTTCTTTATTTGAAAAGAGGTAAGGGCCCATTTACCTTCAGAACAATCCCATTTCTGTATAGTTTGATCCTCTCCAACTGAAATTATATGCTGCCCATCCTGACTCAAATCACAGCTAGTTACACTTCCATTATGCCCTCTCAGTATTTTTTCACACTCTCCAGTCCTGATGTCCCAAATTCTAATGGTACCATCTTCTGCGCCTGAGAGGAGATGCTTACTATCAGCGCTGAAAGAACAACTGTACACATCACCAGCATGTCCTTTTAATCTTTTCACCTCTTGAAAATGAAGTGACTGGTTGATCTGTTTCTCGAACACAATGATTTCACTTTTAGTGCCGATTGCTAGGTAATTACCGTTGGGAGAATGAGCGAGACAAAATGCCTCTTGTTCGAGATTCAGATCTGGAGTCAACCCAAATTGAACTCCACTCATGTTTGCTCCCACAAATTTCGCGTCTTTCAGAAAGCTACCTGAAAAATTGACGCCTTGCAAATCTGCACCTGTAAAGTCGGCTCTTTCGAAAACTCCATGGCTTAGATTAGCACCTGCAATACAAACCTCGCTGAAATCTTTGTGGCTAAAATCGAAACCAACAAAATTCAGAAGCGTAATAGCATTTGCAGCAGCGATAGAAAAAGGATGATTACGGTGAGGCAACGAAATAGGACTCTTTGTTTGTCCATAAGAGTCCTGTGTGGATTCAAGTATTATTTGTTCGTCTTGTTTTTGGAGACCCGAAAAAAGTTGTGAATTTTTTGTTTTGGTTTTTTCGATCAATTTCACCAAATCAGCATGAGTAATTTTTTTATCTTTGATAGAATCAGCAAGAAACTGAAGGATTGATAGAGACTCTGACTCATCAATTAATAATAACTTTTGATTCAAATACATTTCTCTCAGAACACTTGGATCTTCTTCTTCATTAGCTTTTCCGAGGATTTCCTCTTCGAGCTTCGAAGCCACAAAGAAATCTTTATATGATTTATGAGAGAATATAATCTCTTGATTTCCTTGATTTAAAGGTGTACGTCCAAATTTCAGAAGAGGGCATGAGTTAATCAGAGAGTGGCGATCGTTATGTTCCTTCTGTCCTATTTCTGTCTCAAGATGAAAGTGGGCATATTTGCAAATATATGCTCCGAGAGCGATATTTTGAAGTTGTAGCCGTATTTTCTCAAAAAGAGAGACTTGCATTTGTTCATCTTCTTGGGTTTCAACTTGTTTACCATTTCCAGATAACATCTTTTTCGCGGTTGCGGTAATTGATCGATTTATAAACAATTCGTAAAGTCTCCGACGCGATGTCATTTTAAATTTCGGACCTCTTTGATTAATTTGTAAAGTTTCACTTTGAATTTTATTCTTCGCTGTATTAGTTAAGATTAGGTCCTTCTTCAACCTGAGAGTTGTACAATAAGGATCCTTTTTGGGCTGCCCAATTTCTGAAATAAAATCAGAAAATATTTTGAATGACATATATAGATTGAGAGGCACCCGAACAAGTTCTCTTGCACCACACGAATCTATTAATTCTTCGTATTTACTTACTAAGCTCCAAGACTTAGAGTTTTGCAAGAGGGGTAAAAGTTTCTGATGGTCACCTCCCTCTTCTTGAAGGTCGCTGTAGCTGGAAACAGTGTATCGTTTAAGATATGAGGAAATCTGAACGTCGTTAAATGGTTGCAATACAAATTCCAAAAATGACCCTGAGAATACTTTGTTAGTTGTCATATCTATTGGTCCAAATAGAAGTTCTCTTGAGGGAATTTTGGTGAACGCTTCGCTTCTGCTAGCAACAATAATTTTCGCGCTCCTCCAAAAGTTCTCAAATCCGCTCAAAATACAGAAGTTATTCTGAATATAGTCATCAACAGTCGATGCCTTATACTGTTCTCGAGTTAGATGATCATATCCGTCAAAGATGAAGACGAATTTTGCCAATAAATTGTTCGATTCGTTCCCTTGAATTAATTCGATTTCGCTCTCTGTTAGAGACAACTCTTGCTTTAGAATTTCAGATAATAAGATCGTTATGTCAGGATTCGCTTGTTTAGAATAAGATAAATCGATGAAGATCGGAATCCACCCTATTTCATTCGCGGATTTGTGTGGATCATCATAACTATCTAGCAGAGTTTTTTGAAGATGCCTGCAAAACAAAGTTTTTCCAATGCCAGCTTCACCGGTTAAGAGTAATACCTTTGCTACGGAGCTAGGATCAAGAAAGCGCTTTTGAATTTCGAAAGTAAGCTCTGAAGGTTCCAAATCAATATCAATAGAATTGCAAAGAGCTTTTGCAAGGGGCTCTATGTAGAACTTCAGCTCGGTTGTGAGTCTGTTTTCATTTTGGATGCGCATCCTGTGTTTTGCAATTTTGTCTAAAAGTGACGAGACATGATTATCAAGAGTTTCCACGACTAATTCTTCGTTTCTTCCTCCTTGTAGTTGCTGGATATGTTCGTTAATTAATCTAGCATTTGAAACTCTCTCAAAAGAATGCTTCTCAATTTTCACTTCTGACTTCCTCGTTAGGTACTCTTTAGATAGATATGATGCAAACTGTAGTCCACAACCAGTGTTGCAGGTCGATGTTTCTTTAGATTCCTTTCTCTGGATGATTTTGTGGCTCAGTGAAGCTCTTTTCTGGATTTTTTTGACCTCAGAGTGGTCTTCTCTCTTTTCAACAAGAGGAAGCGATTGCTGATTGTTCTCCTGCAGAATACTTTCGGATCTAATTGGATATTTCTTGAGATTCTTACAGTCTTGCATATCTCAATAAATTTTTAATTGGAGATAAGTCAACTTACTACTTCCAATTTTCATAAGTTCTGACATTCAAATGGGTCTATTCCAAATATAAATTCAATATGAGTTGACTATTCATGCTCTTTATTTGAATGTGAATCTGAGTATTTGCTGCGTAGCATCCAAACCTCATTTTGTTTTCTATTTCCATTGTTTCTGTCGTTTAGCATCTAAGATTGAGACTTATCTCGCCAACCGAATGTTGATTCTTTATCGATTAATATCATCTTCTACTTGAAGAGAGGTCGAGGACCTTCTACTTTGGCAAAAAAAAAGCATTAAAACTGTCATTTTTTTGACTGTTTGGTTTGGGTTTGGTGCTGCTCTTTAGAAATTCAAAAACTATTTCCTATCATGAGATTTGAGCTTATTAAATGAAATTCAACCAATTTAATCCGCGCTAATCCGGTTCCATTGTTTAATTCGTTTTATTTTTTCTTCCTCAGATTCGAAACACCGAAAGGCTGAGTAGATTCAGATTATATTGGGAGATTTAAATGAGGTCCTGCTCTCTTCATTCAGCAGAAATTATTAGTCAATTGGTTTAATTTTTCGAAGTTATGCTTGGTTTAAGTCAGTTCATAATTTTAAAATAGAATTATTTTGTTAATAATGCAGTCCCATAATAAATTTGATTTCCGAAATCTCAGTTTAAATTTGAATAACGCGCTATATAGGTTGGGACCCGAAAGGGTCATCCGTTAAAATTGGAACGATACAGAGAAGATTAGCATGGCCCCTGCGCAAGGATGACA
>ENA-UOTZ01001482-UOTZ01001482.1-compost-metagenome-genome-assembly--contig:-NODE-1482-length-15667-cov-14.032521_pt1 | contig 15667 bp, 17 predicted proteins | sample MGYA00238144_ERZ746983 | MGnify/ENA primary metagenome ERZ746983 (study PRJEB28759, sample SAMN06268863) | compost metagenome | isolation source: single cell | place: USA: California, Emeryville, Joint...
TAAGGCTTGAGGATCTCAGGGTGGTTATCCAAGTGAGTGTTGTTCACCTTTGAAGTACATTAAAGCAGAGAAGATTGCCAACTACTTACCAAGACAACCAGATTTTGTTGAGTCTCTGGAAGAGCCTTTTCGAACTTCAATTCAGGAATTTGCTCGTGGACATCCTTAAAGATGCGGCGAGCATACTTGGTGCTTTCGGATTGAGATATGGACAGCATTTTCTTCAGAAGAATTTAATTAATTATAATAAAAAGAAAGATACACGCAGTAAATCTGATTAATTATAAATAGTTAAGGAATCAGCAAAGAACTGTTGAAACAAAGAGCTGATATGTTGGTGGCTTCTTCGAGAATCCTTTCTAAAGTTATGATTTAGTTGGTTTTAACAATAGCTTTAGGGCCTCAAACCAATAAATACAAAAAAAACTTAAGTTTTAATGAATTTCTATTCTTACCTATTCGGGGGACTTTAAACTGGATATCTGCCTTTGATGTACTTGCGAAAATACTTTTGTAGCAAAGGACGTTGATTAACCCAAATTCGTTAATGTTTTTCAACTTTGCTGACTTTTCCACAAGATATTCCAAACAAATGTCAAGCCTTTTATTTGTTTGCTTGACCGTCTAGAACGAATATTGAACTTGGAATAGATAAAGCAAAATAAGCCTCTTTAAGAGAAAATGAAACTTTAATGGATTCCACTCAAGCAATCTCTAATCAACCAGATTGGCCAATTACGTCAATGATTTCACAAGACAAGTTCTATAATATCTGTCTCTTTGCTAGCTGCATTACTACTCAACTGTCGGATATTGAATGATGAATAGCATCACGGCTCAACTAGTGCCATAAATGTTAAATAGTTCTATTCATTTTTTTTTTTCAAAGCATGTTGTAAACGAACGGATTCAATATGAAATTATTAAAAGTCACACTTGTTGGGATACAAACAACAACCTCTTCGAGAACTCAATTACTGGTAGAAGTATCTGAGGAAGAGTCTGGTTCCAAAGCCAGTGCCTCCTTTACGATGCCCAACAAAATCGACGGAACGACCACCGCATGCGCTAATAAACAGAATGTGAGACAATATCAATTTTCATACTTACGAAGCCATGTCAATATGAATCCATTTCACATCTTTCTCGACGAATTTCTCCAAGAAAGCAGCAGCGCTTGATGCTCCTCCATATCTAATCATTACTCAATGAGATATTATTTATAAGGAAGAGTCTTACGGCGCAGATGGTTTGTTGTCGATGTCAGCAACAGGGCTCTTAATATAGTCTCTATGCTCGTCCTTGATAGGTAATCTCCATAAATCTTCAAACGCGACTTCAGAAGCCTTCAATAGACTGCCAGCAAATTCGTCATCATTCGAAAAGAGTCCTGCAGTTGTGGTTCCAAGAGCAACTCCACAAGCTCCAGTAAGGGTAGCGGCGTCAATCAATTTTGTAACTTTGAAGTTTCTTTGAACCCAGGTCATGGTGTCAGCAAGGACAAGACGACCTTCAGCATCGGTATTTCCAATGGCGACAGTCAAACCCTATATATATGAAGATTATTTTTATTGAAATAGATAATAATATGTGGATACATTGAGACTTCTGATGATATCGGAAGGTCTGTAGGATTTACCATCAACGGAATTTTCTGCCACTCCCAAACCTACAACGATATTTACCTGTGAAAAATTTATGAGGTAATGAAGCAAATCAATATTACTGGTAGTTTCAAGTCAACAACTCCCAAAAGGGTGGAGAGCATTGCGACTGCACCTCCCTTATCTCCGTACATGAGTTCCATGGTTGTTTTTTTAATATTGAGACCGCCAGTGTCGAAAGTGATACCCTACAAATAAACTCACATGAAGCTATGATGTATATTATATTAGTTTACCTTTCCAACAAGACCAGTGTATTCTTCGGAGCTCTTGTTTCCTATTAATTAATAAAAACACTTAACACCCATGTTAATTATTCTCTATTTGTTACCATTGTATTTGAGTGTGATCATTCTTGGTGGATGCTCGTTTCCTCGTCCAACGTTGTAAATAAGGTTCAATCCTTGCTTAGCGAGGTCTTCTCCTTCGATCATATTGACTTCAATTGAAGGGAAAGCCTCTTTCATCCAGTTAGCAAACTCAGCAACAAACTACATGAGAAATTAATTAGGTCATTGAGAGATCCGAGGTCGTACTGTAGTAGAGGCGATGTTAGGTCTTGTGCAATAGAATTCTCGAGCAAAGATAGTGTACTTATAAACAGAGGTGTGGAATCTGAACTCCTTGTCTAATGAATAGAGTGGGTGTTTTAGATTTTTTTTATTCGTGAGAGAGAAATAATACCTTGTGTGTCAAGGAAGTCGCTAACAACAGTAAGAGAGTCAAAGGCTTTTTGTGGCTTTTCAGTCTTGTCTTCGCCGGTAGGACTCTTTCTCTCGAATTTGTGACCTCTGAGGATGATTACACTAGCAAGAATACCAACAGCCTCTGTAGAGATGAAATAAAGATATGATTTCTATTATTATAAGAAAAGAATGATTACCGTGAGTCAAGGCTTCCTTGAGGGAAGGTTCCAGGTAGATGGTAGCGTTCTTCGCCTTGAGAGCAACCAAATCATCAGAAACCTTAACAGCGAAATTGGCAATCTTGTCTCTAAAGGTCCGAGGTTATGATAAGATTATCCGGTCAGTGCTGAGGTTCATTTACCTGCTGCTTTTAGCATCGAGGTCAATGTTGTAAACAACGGCTCTCTCGAAAAGCTTTGATTCACCAGTTCTGTAGAGAGTAACCTTCTTGTTATCCTTGAGATCAGTTCTGATGGTTTCATTAGCAAGGTAAGGCTTGAGGATCTCAGGGTGGTTATCCAAGTGAGTGTTGTTCACCTTTGAAGTACATTAAAGCAGAGAAGATTGACAGCTACTTACTAAGATGACAAGATTTTGTTGAGTCTCTGGAAGAGCCTTTTCGAATTTCAACTCAGGGAGCTGCTCGTTCACATCCTTATAGATTTGACGAGCATACTTGGTGTTTTCGGACTGGGATATGGAAAGCATTTCTTTCGAAGATATTTTTATTAATTTATTAAAAGATACACCTACTTATCAATTCAAGATCAAGCGATTGCTAGGCTCAGAATCAACGAGTTTTTTTCCACCGAAAAATGGTGATTTCTTTCAATATCTTTTTTCAGCCTTATAGTTTATTCCGCCCAAGACGATTCTCCAAATCTCAAAAATCTTTCTTTGTAATGGATCAAAATTTCATTTCCATTGATCCAGAATAATTTGCCCAGAAGCTTACTGGTCACTAACTCATCTTTCAAAATTGAACAGGAAGAATATTTTCTAAGGATGCTTCCCTGAAGAATTATGACATGAAAACTTAGTTTAATAAATATCTTTTTCAAAACAAATCGAATTATCAGAAATCTTTATTTTTTGCAAATAAACCATTCTTTTCAATGTAAATTGATCGGTGCGTATTAATTAGATAACAAATTATGAATCTTTGGTGGTATGCAAGCAGCATCGGTTTCGCAATTATTTTTGCTGATAGAAGTACCTAAGCAAGAGTCTGGTTCCAAACCCAGTGCATCCCCTACGATGACCGACCCAATCGCTGACACCGATACTCGGACTAATGGAAATATGATAAGAAAGAACTTAACAGGTTTTATCTTTACCCGGCCATATCAATATGCGACCATTTAACATCCTTCTCAACAAAATTTTCCAAGAAAGCAGCACCATTTGAAGCTCCACCATACCTATTTTTTTATCAAGTTATTATTTTTCTTCAAAATTATCGATGTAGGCTAGGTACGATGAGGATGGGAGGTTATTGAGGTCAGCAACAGGACTCTTCGCGGTCTCTCTGTGCTCATCTTTGATAGGCATTCTCCATAAATCTTCAAACGAGCCTTCAGAAGCTTTCAACAGAGCTCAAGCGAGCTCATCATCATTTGAAAACAGGCCTGCGATGGTTCCTCCAAGAGCGATCGCGCACGCTCCAGTGAGAGTGGCGGCATCGATCAACGTCGTGACTTTGAAGTTTCTTTGAACCCAGGTCATTGTGTCTGCAAGCACAACGCGACCTTCAGCATCTGTATTTCCGATAGTGACCGTCAAACCCTATAGAAATTTGATGATTATTTTTATTGAAATAGATATTAATATGTGGATACATTGAGACTTCTGATGATATCAGATGGTCTGTAGGATTTACCATCAACAGAATTTTCTGCCACTCCCAAACCAACAACAACGTTTACCTGTTGAAAGTTTTGTATGAGTTCAAGAAATGACATTCAGATTACTGGTAGTTGTAACTCAGCAATGCCCAGGAGGGTAGAGAACATCGCAACTGCGCCTCCCTTATCTCCATACATGTATTCCATTCCTTGCATCTTGATATTAAGACCGCCTGAATCGAAAACGATGCCCTGCAAAAAAATTGTTTGCAAACTTTTCCTGAGTCTTGAGTATACCTTTCCTACAAGAGCAGTGTATTCTTCAGAGGTCTTATTTCCTATTAATCAAGGAAAAACATGTGATATCACTCATATTAATTTTTCTGTATTTGTTACCATTGTATTTGAGTGTGATCATCCTTGGTGGATGCTCGCTTCCTCTTCCAACGTTGTAAATGAGGTTCAACCCTTGTTTAGCTAGATCTTCTCCTTCGATCATGTTGACTTCAATTGAAGAGAAAGCTTCTTTCAGCCAGTTAGCGAGCTCAGCAATGAACTATTGACAAGCGGAGCTCAGTTCGGGGCCAGTGGAGTGAATGGTTATTTTACTGTAGTAGTCGCAACATTGGCTCTAGTGCATTGAAATTCACGAGCGAATATGGTGTATTTATATACAGAGATGTGGAATTTGAAATCTTTATCTAAAGGAGTCAAGATTGGGATATGAGATGAAGAGAGAGAGAAAAAAAGGGAAAAAAGTACCATACCTTGTGTGTCAAGGAAGTCGCAAACGAAGGTGAGTGAATCGAAAGCTTTTTGTGGCTTTTCAGTCTTGTCCTCGCCGGTAGGACTCTTTCTCTCGAATTTATGACCTCTGAGAATAATCACACTAGCAAGAATACCAACAGCCTCTGTAGAGATGAAACCAAGATACGATTTCTATTATTATAAGAAAAGAATGATTACCGTGAGTCAAAGACTCCTTGAGTGAAGGTTCTAGATAGATAGTAGCTTTCTTTGCCTTAAGAGCAACTAAATCATCAGAAATCTTAACAGCGAAATTGGCAATCTTGTCTCTAATCGGCATTCAGAGGACGGCATTGTAAGATTATCTAATTTATCGCAAGTTTTACCTGCTGCTTTTAGCGTCGAGGTCAATATTGTAAACAACGGCTCTTTCGAAAAGTTTTGATTCACCAGTTCTGTAGAGAGTAACCTTCTTGTTGTCCTTGAGGTCAGTTCTGATGGTTTCATTAGCAAGGTAAGGCTTGAGGATCTCAGGGTGGTTATCCAAGTGAGTGTTGTTCACCTTTGAAGTTCATTAAAGCAGAGAAGATTGCCAACTACTTACTAAGATGACAAGATTTTGTTGAGTCTCTGGAAGAGCCTTTTCGAATTTCAACTCAGGGAGCTGCTCGTGGACATCCTTAAAGATGCGGCGAGCATACTTGGTGCTTTCGGATTGAGATATAGACAGCATTTTTCCTCAAGAACGTTGTCAATATTTAATTAGAAAGATACACTTAGAATGTTGACCAATTAAATTGTGTGTTTTTTCCTGAATCTGCGATCAGTTTCTGACAATAATGAAAGTAAAGAAAAATTTCCGTATCTATAGTAAATGTTGCTATCTGTATCCGAGTCAAAGGAACAATATGTTTAGAGATAACGAACCTTGAAGGATGTTAACTTTAAATACTTTTGCGACAATGCGTAGTCCTATTCCAACATTCGCTCGCATAATAGTGGAGCGAAATTCATTGGATTCAGGCATTATCCTGCACTCATGCATACACTATATTTCGTCGATATCTGCAAAAAATTAGTATCACAAGTCGCATTAGGGCATGCAGTGAGAATTTTTGGTGAATTGAAATTATAGAAGATTATGAGCTATTCTTATCTTACCTAAAGCTATCTCTTAATTCAAGCAAATCAGGCGGTATCTACTAAAAGGATGATATTTTGAGGCAAAACTACCATTAAAACTCTCAGTTTCATGGATTTTATTTATTTATTTTTTTGTTAACTCACTTTCCGGGTGGTAAAATCGTTCGGAAAATTTTCTGATCACTAATTTCAAAAAGATAAAGCTCTTTTCTAACTACGAGCCTTTTTCTTTCTTTCATCAGTCTGGGGAGAGCATATTGTGTTTAAAAGACTATCACATTCCTCTACCTTTTTAGCTATGATTTTGACCAGATTTTTTCACCGATTTCGAAAACATAGTCTAATAAAGTTTAATTCCGATTTTATCAGAAATGGAGGCAGCATCAGCTTAAAATCCAAATTCTAAGGAGTAAGTAATAAAAAAAAAAATTAGATTGTAATTTGATCTTCAGCTTCAAGACCAAAATGAACAGTACAATTGAAATTGATCAACCTATCGAAACAGCGGAAATGATATTCCACACCGTAGGCAATCTTGTCATAAGAACCAATGTAAATTTTGCCAATAACCAACTAGAAAGAAGTAATTTCATTTGTACAATCTATGATTTCTTAACATTCCTCTTTATAGCCACACCACTGAAGACCATCGTTGTCAAACTTAAACCGAAGATGAATGCAGAGGCAACCAAATTGGAAGAGATTGCCTCTCCAAATGATGACGTACTGAAGCCCAATCCAACTTTAATTGGACTGACAATCCAGAAGACTGTTACGGTTTCAATTGCAGATAATACAAAGAAAGTCTACCTTGCAAAGAAGTACCCTCCGAATCCACTACAGAAAGTGTCAGTTGTGCCAAAAACCGAGCTTATGACTTGCACGGTCTGTTATCACGAAGTTAGGCAAGACCTTATTATTACATATAATGGCGTATCTCATGAAATCTGCAAGCCATGCTTTGTCGAATACCTTACAACACAAATCAATAATAATAAGGTACGATAGCAATGATGAGCAATCTTCTAACATTGAATTCTCGGAATTAGGTGACCAAAATAATTTGTCCTCACTGTTCTGAAGAACTCCAAGACAGCACAATCAAAGAAATTGTTCCATTTGAGTTATACGAGAAATATAAAAAATTCCTCAAGAATATCCAAGTGAATACGAATCCACTCCTTAAATGGTGTCCCAATCTCAAATGCTCTGAAATTATCGTACTTGAAAAAGAAAATGCAGTCAAAGGCAAATGCCAGTTTTGCCATCTCGAAATCTGTGGCAAATGTGGACACAATTATCACGGGACAAGAACCTCTTGTGAAAAAGTAATTAGACCCTACTGACGAAATTATTCAATGATCTTTTGTAATTTTTAGTACCTGGCAGCAGAGCTCAAGAAATGGAAGTTAAGCCATGATTCAGCAAAGTGTCCATTTTGCAAGACAGTTGTAGAAAAAATCAACGGTTGCAATCACATGACATGCACGTATTTGATTATGGATATTCACAGTTGTCCTGATCTAATATTAATACGATGTGCTCATATGAATGGTGTTGGCTCTGTGGCTCTATGTATACGAATAATCATTACAAAACTCCTTTGGGATGCATGGGTCTTCAGGAGGGAACAAATAGAAAGAAGGATTTACCAAGATGGAAGCTATACTTGAGAAGAATCTGGTTGATACTTTTTGTTGTGTTTGGAATCCCGTGCATATTAAGTAAGTACTGGCTGAGGAAGTGTGAAGAACCCAAATTAGACATAGTAATAGCAGGATTCCTTTTCTTAGTTGGATTGATCTTGAGCACTCTTCTCATATGCCTTCTGCCTTTGTTTTTGCCTTTGGTTGGTGTAGTTGATCTCGTGGCATATCGCCGTACCAGGACAAAAATGCGCCTTAGAGCGCAGAGAATATTCGCAGAAAGGCTGAAAGAGATTCAAAGCAAAGAATTAAGATGAGATATTCTATCGTGAGTCTCAGTTCTGTTTACGCACATGCATATATGAATCTTATATCAACTTTATATGTTCATAAAGGATTCATTTTTATAATTCCAAGATAGTCAAGCCATTCTTTCAATTTCTCATGAATAGACACAATTAAAGAATACTTCTCGTTTGTTAGCTGAAATGACTTGTGATTTTAAGACCAGAAATCAAACTGACTGATATTTATCCTCTTTCTTTTTTTTTTCTCTATAGGCCTTAGATCATTGAACCCCTAAAAAAAAGCGCCATTGGGACCTCTTGTTATGCATTTCCAAGAGCATAGACTTTAATTATCAAAGGAAAGTATCATATGTCAAAACCAAAAATAACCCACCCAAATACTTGAAGATTTTTTTGTTGGCATATGTAATAGTCTCCTATGTTTCCGTTTTCCTCAATATCATTTAGCAGTTCGTCAATCTTATTAGAGAGTCTTTACATATCCAATGAAAAGAATTTCCCTCGAAGCCTATTGCTCTTTTGCATGAAATACTTGCACAATATCCGTTTTCAACATTGGTTGGGATCTAAAATTGTTCATAGTTGAGCTACCTGAGAAAACCAGAGGATTCTATTATGCTTGGACCTAACTGCATCTTTTGCGTTCGTAATATCTTTATATTTCACTCTGAACAAACAAAAAGGCTCCAATGTCTGAGTTATTGTCGGTAATATGCCTAAAGATAACCGATGCCAATGAACTTGAACTTCTAATTCAATAAATCAGCTGCTTAGCCTCCTTTAGAAAATAGAGAGCGAAACTCAAAGTAGATGAGCTTCATTTGCCCGCAAGCCAATGAAAAAGCGACTTTTGACCTCTTTCGAGGTGATGAGACGATTCTCACAGAGACCAGCTAGACTCTTCAAGATTGGATTAAATTTAGTTCAAATACAGCGCCACAACTTCAAAGGTCAAATGAGATTTGTATCTATCTTTCTAAATGCATGAACAGAATAGTAACTGATCACAAGAACCCACTTTTGCCTTAAAATTAATTCTGATAGAACCAGAATGGAGAAATCTACTGCAGTATTAAATTCTCGCAGTTTCAAGGAGATGAATATAATCGTAATCTAATTTCACTGCTGAGAAACTGGAAATGAACTACCAGGTTGATCTAGAACAGCCTCTTGAAACCAATAAGAAACATTCAATGTCTTATATCGAAGGTAATAAAATTAATGGCAATTCTACCATGACTTACAACTTAAAATTACATAAAAACCCTGGAAGGCAAAGTAATTTCACAGTTAGAATGAATAATTTCTTTAACAAGATTACCATAGATGATCTACTTCAGACGACTGTCATAAAACTGAGGTCAAAGAGAGATTCGCTACAACTCAATACAAAACAAAGTTACTTTTCAAACTATTCTACACAAGTGTTGAAGCCGCCTATTTTGCCAATAAAAGCGACTTTCGCTTGCACCGTTTGTTATACAGAAGTCAAACACGACTCTATTATTAAATTCAATGGCACATCTCATGATATCTGCAAGCCATGCTATATCGAATACCTGAAAACCCAAATCAATAATAATAAGGTATGATAACAATGATGAGCAATTATTAACATTGAAATGTTTCCAATCCAGGTGACCAAAATAGTTTGCCCTCATTGCTCTGAAGAACTACGTGGCATCATAATTAAAATGCTTGTACCTCCTGAATTGTATGAGAAATATGAGAAATTCCTCCAAAATGCCCAAGTCACGGCGAACCCACTCTTGAAGTGGTGCCCCAGTCCGAAATGCTCCAAGATTGTCGTTCTTCAAAAAGAAAACGCGGAAATAGCCCAATGCAAGTTATGCGGTCAAAAAATATGTGGCAAATGCGGTCAAGAATATCACAGCACAAGTGTGACCTGTGAACAGGTAATATGATCTCAAACGTGTTTTTATATAAAGATTTTTCATTATTTTCCTTAGTATTTGAAGGGGGAGCTCAAGAAATGGAAAGTAGGGCATGATTCAGGAAAATGCCCTTTTTGTAAGACGATTGTGATAAAAGAGGAAGGCTGTAACCACATGACCTGCCCGTATTGAATTAATATACTTGCTTGTTTTTAACCTTTATTCTGTGAACAGCGTGTGCTCCTATGAGTGGTGTTGGATCTGTGACGCAGTATATACAAAGAGCCATTTCGCTTATGGGTTTCCTTTGGGATGTAAGGGTCTTCAGAAAAGAGTCAACAAGAACAAAAATGTACCACGATGGAAGAAATATTTGAGAAAGGCCTCTTGGATACTTCTCCTGCCATTATACTTCGTATTTGGAATCCCAGGCATTTTTTGCAGAGATTGGTTGAAGACGGAATGGAAGGATGACCCTATAGGAGCCATAGGGATGGTAATACCGATTTTTTTGATCGGATTAGTTTTGAGCGCCATTCTCATATGCTTTCTGCCATTAATTGGAACGATTTATCTTGCCAACTATTGTTGTAGTAGTTTGATATTTCGTCTAAGAGCGCGGAAAAAACTCGGAGAAAGGGAGAGAAAGGCTTCTAATGGAAAGTAAATGCCACCGAAAACTTATTCGGTATATAGATTGTGAATAAAATCATTTACTTTTGATACTGACATCTCTCTTTATACATAAAGTATTTGCTCCAAGAAGCTCTGAGTGATTAAATGTGATGCAAATGTATTTTGAGATTTGAAAGTTAAATCCTCATCTGAGGTGAAAACTTATTGGCATATTCCCGTTGACAGATTCCAGGCAATCTGAGATAGGATATATTCAGCAGGAAATTGCAATTCCTTTCTATTCTTCGGATAGATCTCGCAGACCTTTTCAATAGAGTTAATAATTCAAATTCCGTGCAATTTATTTTCGGATATATTTTGCTTGAGGATAGATACATGCGTAGAGCTAAACTGTAATTTTGTAAAGAAATGTGAATTATAGGATGCTGTTTTGCAAATTAAATGAAATTATTTAGATTCAAATTAGATATCAATATGGGATATTCTAGGATACGTTATTTGCTTTTGGAAATATTTCTCTAAAAAGATTTTCAGTCCTTAGGTATTTAACGTTATCCAGACTTAGCTAGGATTGGACTTAACTAGAACTATTCACAAATAAGGCGTTTTCTGATGAGGAAAGGCTAGTTCTGTTCAATTATCATGAATATTCTCAACGTTAATGCTTAATGAATCTTGCTACTCGAAATAGAGAAGATTATGGAAACTCACAACATTGAGTATTTTCCTTTCTTCTTATAAGCCATCATCGAAACTAATTTTTGAACCAAATAATGGATTACTCTGAAGTGCCTTCTTCTCTTCGGCTTTCATCCCTTCGCTATTTGATAGCTCTATTATTTCGAGACTGTTCCAAGAGACATTTCTCCCTAAGGCTATACCTTCTTTATAGCCAATCAGATTGTTGATTAGGTAGAGATATTTTAAATTTGTCCACCATTTATTTGCAGCAATAGCTGTTGCTCCCTCATCACCTATTTGGTTGCTTGAGAGGTTGAGTTTGGTTAATTTAGTCCACACCACATTTCGCCCTAACTCTCTAGCGCCTTCATTCTTGATTTGGTTACTTTGGAGATCAAGTTCTTCAAGATTTGACCACGTTTAAGCCAACCTCTCTGATAATAGCATTGATGATGAGGGTGCCGCAGCAATAGGCAGAAATACAACTTGGATTAACCTCGTCCAGATGGAGATCTCTAATAATAATATAACTGACAATGGAGCTATCGTCATCGGAAACAATACCGTTTGGGCTAAACTAAAGGTATTATCAATGCGTTGTAATAAAGTGGGAGATGAAGGATGTACAGCAATCGAAAAGCAGTAATAAGGGTCATATTCTTGTAAATGCTCAATAAACATCTGCCATCTTTCGAATAAAACATCCTTTCATCAATTTTTGCTCAGGTAAAATATATCAATTTCAAGAATGAGCGTATATACTCAAATCACAGATTCACGCAGCGCAGATGATATTGTATTACCATGATTCATTCAAAAATAGGCTGTTTGCTTGAAGTAAGTTCTTATACTGCTAATGATTTAGTTGCGCTTTGTGTTTACTTTCAATTGAGATTATTATCTTATAGTACAGTACTTGAATTATGGGACCTGAAAGGTTTCTGATTGATATGATAATTCCCTAAGAACATTGAACTGTCTCCTCACAGAGATGAATGAATTAATGGTAATTAATCACCCAGTCAAACGATTTTTCGGAATTGCATAGAAAATTGTGTCCAAACCTGCTTCATGAATTTCGCTAAAGTTTGCTTGGTATTGGATTTTCAATGAAATTCATCAATAGGACCTAAATATTCTGCCTATTAATATTGCCTTTCTTTTTTTGGTGTGTTGACATCTTAATCATCAGAATTTAGAGGTGGAGGAGGAGGATAGGAAAAACACACTTATGAAAACTTAATTCATCCTGCGCAATCTTGATGATTACCAATAGGCACCACGCATAGAAAATGTCTTAAAATTTTACATGCAAGCGCTCTTATATCCTTAAAATTTTCTTAGGGATGACCTCTCGTGTCCTCTGCAAAACTACCTTGACAGGTTCTTACATGAAGCAAACAGATGTGATTTCCTCTAATTTGTTATCATTAATGAATCTCAGTAAAATTCGATAGATAAACACTCACTCTTATCGACGCTCGCGCCACTGTAAATAATTTTTCCAGTTGTGAAATCCGTCACTTTTGCAGTGCAATCATCAGAAGAACTTGCCAGCGTATTTCCACTTGGATTCCATCGAACACAAGAGATAGATCCTAATTATCTTCAATTCAATTAATTCCTCAAAAATTACTTGAATGAGTCTCCGGGAAGGTTTTAACTATCGCAGCTTCGCGTTTATCAAAAATTTTGATAAGGCCATCATCGCCGCCTGACGCCAGCAAATTCCCATTGCTTGGACAAACGTCAATCCAAATAGTAAAATCTATACATGAACAATAGTCACTGAAGGGCAGCAGTCAGTGTGTTACACTGGGTTTCAAGTTCGATGGGATCTTTCAGCATTAGAAGTTCTTTCTCAGCATCCAAAATATTGAGCTTAGTACGATCATACTTGATATAGAGTAAAGGTTCTTCAAAGTTGGGGCTCCATCTACAGCGTCCATATCCATCTAATATACATGAAGTGCGCCTCAGATTTAGAAAAGCAAATAAAATAAAAGAAATCTTTTCTCCAACTAATAATGTGGCTCTTAAGTTAATAATGACTTACCACCAACTGTTTTCATGTTCAGTTTGAGATGAGAAGAAAGGCAACCTGTGTCCACAGCTGATATTAGACATATGCCATAACGGCTAAGCGTTGCCATGGACGTCCCATTAGGATCGAATTCGAGGCCTGCGATTCGATTATCTAGGAAAAGTTCATCCCGATATGATTTTCTAGAGATATCTCATTTACTTGGAGTATCACCGTACTGGGAGAGCCATTTTGACTTTCGAAATAATCGCATAATTTTGTCGGTTTTGGCGTCCAAATTTGCACCAAATAAATGATACGCTGCTTTTCCCTCGAGAGGGATCGCGCCTAATAGATTCCTTCTGGGATTATATGTCACATCTCCGTCGCCGCCTGCGACTAAAACACGATAAAATTGATGGAAAAGATTTGTATAAAAGTTTATAAGAAAATAAATGTACCTCTACAAGCCTCCTCATAAGAATAAACTTTATGTACTCGTCCTTTCCGCGAGATATCAAAAAGCTCCAAGTTGGCCGACTGGTCGGAAGCATATTGGAGTGAGAAAAGAAGCTTTGTGTTTGGAATACTTTTGACATGTGTAAAACCAACGCCTTGTCAGCAAAGTGAGTAAACTTGAAAGAATGAGGACTACCGTTTGTATTCTTGTTTTGAACTCCATCAAAAGTTGCGTAGGTTTCCTTGGTATTTAGGTCAGCAATACTGATCTTATTGGTGTCAGCGGAGCTCCATGCGAGTAAAGATGCAGGCCTGCTTAGCATTGAGTATGATTTTCTTTTGAGAATTTAATGAGTTTAATTTGTTTTCGAGTAAAAAAGAGAATAAATCAATATATCTTATCAGGATATGAGGGTGAAAATACTTTCTGCTGGGGCCTGGAAACAGCAAGCATCCAATGTACTCATTTCGTATAGCTCTTTCAAAGGTTCTGGATGACTAGGAGAAAAGCAGCACCTCTGTTGTGTCTTTATAAGAAAAAGAGAATGAGTGTTGTTATCCTCAGGTATTTTATAAAATATCCGAAGTTTTTGTAGCTTTGCAAGTTTACATAAGGTTTGGACCTTTCTTTTTGAGCGATTGAGCCATCCCGAAATAATCCCAACTCATGAAGAAGAGTTTCAATCAGAGATCCATTGTAATTTTGCTTTCTTATGTTAACTACGACATTACTATTTATGCACACGAGATTCTGATGAGACTAGTTAGGAGAGCCAGTAGGAAAGCTCATTTCATAAGACAGACGGAAGATACCGTCAAAATTTTGATTTTGGTTGCTTTTCAACGTGACACTAGAGAGAGCTATATACTATATGTTAACATCATTCCACCAAATTACTTGATTGAACTAAAATACTTTACTCAGGTCAGGATTACTTTTATTTAATAGATTTATCATGCTTTGAAAGTTTTCAATTTTAACTATGAAATAGTAATTGATCGAATATAATTCCAAAATATTTTAATGTTGATTATAATAATAAAATTCAAATTACGAAAAAGATTTGAATACAATAAGAGCAAAGTAGTCAATGGTAAAATTCGTTAGTAATGGGCCTAGAAATTTGAAATATAAAGAATGTCCAAGAGTGTGCTTGAAATTTTCATTACATTTGGTAAAGGGATTTTTTGGCGCATAAAGAGCTGATTTTCAAAACTATTTGTAAAGAACAATAGATATTCATCAATGATTGCTAGAATTCGAAGACTAAATCAGAATTTGAGGATTACAAGGTAGGAAAATTGATTGGATTTGTGAGTAAAGGTAGTTTAAGGCAAATTTAAATAAGTTACCCTCTCTCAAAACTAAACCACATCGAAATAGATTTTGATCTAAGATAGCAATACACAGATTAACGTGATTTGCTGTTGTTGAAAATAACTTAACATTTCTGAGCAAATTCGTTCAAACCTAATAATTTCATTCGCGAATAATAGAGATAGCAAAGCTTCTATCTTTCATAGATCCGAAGGAGGTGGAGTGAAATATTAAGATTGTGTCTTATGGATAATGGCCACTCCTCCACCTCTTTGGTCATCGCATTTGGAGAATAGAGCTCGATATTCTCGATTAAGAAGGTTATTGCTGCTGTCTTGATGGTGCCATGCTTTAACAACAAAGACATTGTCGGCTGGCAGTTGTTCGATGGTCCTGTGGAAAGAGTAGAAGTTCTCTGGTGAGAAGAACGATCTAACATTCGCTCTGCAGATTTTGCGTTGCCTAGTCCTTTAAGTGCTGGGCTGGGTCTTGGATTAAGAAATTGGAAAAAAGAATGCTTAAATGTCAATATGGATTATAAGTTACGTCGTAAATGTTGCGCAGTACCAGAATTAATATTTCTCTTGTCTATTAATTTTCTCTTCTAAATTCGAAAC
>ENA-UOTZ01001483-UOTZ01001483.1-compost-metagenome-genome-assembly--contig:-NODE-1483-length-15663-cov-24.481009_pt1 | contig 15663 bp, 6 predicted proteins | sample MGYA00238144_ERZ746983 | MGnify/ENA primary metagenome ERZ746983 (study PRJEB28759, sample SAMN06268863) | compost metagenome | isolation source: single cell | place: USA: California, Emeryville, Joint...
ATCAAAAAGCTCTTTGCACAAGTAAACTTTGTTTCTCGCTACCATTCCTGTAAATCAAAGGATTAGTAAGCTTGTATCATTTTCTTTCAGCTATTCTCTTTTTTCGCGAGCTGCCTCCCGCATATGTTTCCCAAGGCCATTTCTTTTTTGCTTATTTTCCACTTTCGGCGCGTCCTTCGTTGATGTACCCTCCAAACTTTGCATTCTATGTTGTTCCTGAGACAGATTTGACTGTTTCTTCTCCTCTTTTCCATGTTTACCTTCGAAGAGTTCCATTCCAACACCAATAAACACTAAAATGATGGACATCCACTGGAATCCTGAGATTTCATAACCAAAAATCAAAATAGATGAAATCACTGTGAAGAATTTCCTTGTGGTAGTGATCACGCTAAGCATGAACGAATTGAAGTAAATGATCGTAAAATACACAAAACATTGTCCGATTGTTCCCATTATCGCCAATATGACTAAATCCGTGAAACATTCAGGATAGTTCCACAGATATTGCACTGCTGGAATGAGCTCGAATGAACCGACTCCGTACAAGAACGCGAATAAAATGGCGTAAATGTTACTACTTTCCATCATCTCAAACATCGAAGGCTTATACTTGTTCCTAGCTTCGCTTTGCTTGGAACTAGTCATGCCGTCTGAGAAGAGAGAAACAAGCAGCAGAATCAACCCGATGATGGAAATCGATTGGGTGTGTTTTCCGTTTTTTTTATCTTTTTCGAGAAGATTAAAGATCACAATACCTGTAGTGATCAACAAACCGCTGAAATACTGCATTTTACTAAAGGTTTCTGTGCCTGCGAATTTTGAAACTAGCATCACAGAAAGAACCTTTGATGATTTCATGAGAGCCTGAACGACGTAAGGGATGAATTTTAAAGCTTGGTTTGAACCGAACATTGATAGAGCATAGAAAGCGGCGATCTCAATTTGCAATTTTCGTGGAAATGAGCTTTTCTTTTGCTTGTAATAGAACGTATTAATGCTTTTGGCAGTAATCCACGAGAAAAGAGCCTGAAAGAAAATCACAGTCCAAGAGAATCTGAACTTATCTCCTGTATTTCCGTAATCGGTTCGATAGAGCTTTTCTTGGAGAATCCCAAAATATAGAAACGTTCCATATATTCCACCCACGGCGATGGCGAGATGGAGTCTGGAAGAAGCTTTTTTCGAGTTTTGCATGTTGAAAATTTAATATTTGATCGGAGAGGATTTATTTTATCAGAATTGAATTTGTATCGCTTTTATGCGAAGTCTTAACACGTGTATCTCGTAAATTCCAACACCTGGATGGAGGAAAAGGGAAGCATTGAACTTCAACGACAAAACATTTGATCGATTTTGGCTTGGAAGAGCTTAGATCACTTGGAACAGGAGACATCATGCGAATTTCTAGAGTAATCTAATGGTATGAGAAGAAGATTGGCAAATAACGCTCATACTTGAATCTTTACTTTAATGGATTATCAGTCGCATTGGGCCTTGATCTTCGCAGATACATCACTTTCCAGATAATTGTTTTTTAAATCTACATTAGCGTTTTTGAATGGCACAATGAGAGTTGATTAGTCCCTTTAATCTTTTAAGGCCAATTCGGCCCATTGGAGTAACTCTAATTTCCACACCCGTTCACATAGGTTAATGGATTATACAAGTACTCGGAAAAGATATGATGTATTCAATAGTCCATGGATCGAGCAAACTTCATATGGCACAATCTGAGTTGTAATGAAAAAAATAAAAATAACAATGAGATAACGTTTCTTCTAAATAGGCGAGAAAGATAATTAACACCAACCAACGCGCGCGTCATCCTTGATTTTTTGTGTGTAACATTAATAGCAAATTTAATATTCATTTTCAATTGAGTAGAGCCGCAATGCCCTTGCGGAGAGGAAAGAAGATATGAGATATCATTTTCAGCTTAAGCTTTTTTTCGATTGCTGCTTGAATTTCACCCATATCGAAAAGATCTTTATTACTTTCAGATCTCGATAGGATAAATTAAATCATATCTCTGAAATACATGGAAACTCCATTCGATGAGGTTGGTTTGAACTCTGAAAGAAGCTTCGTCAAACAATGTGAACCTAATGGTGATATTAAACTCGTTAAGGATACTAACCGGCAGCTTTAGAAAGAATCATAATGGCCATCAAAATTCTGAAAATCAATGAAAGGAGCAAAAAGCAAGAAAGGATCTTGGTGACAACGACAAAATACTTATATAATTTAGGGACATCCAGTAAGAGTCGACGTTTGGTATCCTCAGCCACATTCATTTAGAAAGCATCCGTCGCAAGGTCGAACTCAGCAAAATCAAAGGAATTACTGTGAGCAAGACTTCACCTGAATTCGTCATTTATGTTCCAGACGAATACGACTATCATTACTTTTGTCCAGACAAGTAACACTATTCATAGGTAGCTTGTCTCTAACTAGAAGAATTATTTAGACGAGAATTGATAATTCAGATTATCAATCAGACATTCATCGTATTAACTTCTGGCAAGGGAATACCACATTTTTACGTTGAAGAAGCAGCGTTAATAGAAAAGTTTGTAGCGCAAAAACCAGAGAAAAAGAAAGGAATAGATAAAAGGCCGCTTGATCGGGTGAATGTTGTGAGTAATACTCGTCTTTTCTGAATTAATAGGTCTAATCTAATCATTCAGAAGACTCTATTGAGGAAAACCTAAAGAAAAAGCATACGATATACTCCAAAAAGAAAGGTAAATGTGGTCAATAACTAAATAAATTAACCTTGGAATTTTTCAGAGCAGGTCGTTTCTAGAGAGGATTTTATCGTAATCAAGGAACTTGAAAAAGGAGACGATGGAACGGTAATTTTGCTGTCTATCTGATGGATATTTGACCTTGAAAATAATAAGATATTGGTTGTGCAAAAGATCGGCACAGAAGACCTCTTCGTTATGAAAACCGTCGGAAAACAGTTTGAAGAAGATTCTAAAGAGATGCAGCCGATAACTAATTATGTAATCAAAGGAAAAGGAATTGTGCTTCATCTCAGTGATTTCATGTGATTAGACAGGACATCCGTTTTTAGTGGGCTTGGAATATTGCTTTTGCCATGAGAATAAATTTTATTATATTATGCCTTTGCTGAAAGGGGGCGACCTCTTTAAGCATTTACAAAACGAAAGGCGCTTTACCGAAGCCAGGTTCCAACTATAGCATAATTCCATCATTCTAAATTTTTTTCTCCATAGAACAAAATTTTACATAGCATCACTCATTTTTGCGCTTTCGTATTTTCATTCCAAGAGCATGATCTACAAAGACCTCAAACCCGAAAATATACTGTTGGGGGAAGACGGCTATGTCTGCCTGACGGACTTCGGAATTGCAAGACTACCAATAGAAAAACTAGATCGGAAGAAATTGAATGGAACACCTGAATATTTCGGTATCGTAGATCCTGATTTTACCCAATTTTTATTTGATTAGCCCCCGAAATAATCAATGGAGGACCATATACAAAACAAATAGATTGGTGGTGCCTTGGCATTTTAATGTAAATTTTCTCATGGCTAGTACATTAACCAACTTCTTGCTTTGTAGGTTTGAGATGCTGATAGGGCTTCCTCCATTTTACCACCCAGATCACGAACTCATGTTTCAGTTGATTACTGAGAGTGAAGTGTCATTCCCCTCTCAAGTTTCAATCTCTGAAGAGGCGAAAGATTTAATCACGAAGGTGAGTCACACTCCTTGTGAAAACAAATTGAACCTGTATTCTCCTCTAGCTCTTGATCAAAGATCCAGCAAAAAGAATCGGCGCAACGAAAGACGCTGAAGAGATTTTAAAACACCCTTGGTTAGAAGAACTCAAGGTCGGCGAGCTTTACACGAAAAAGGTACAACGAGGAGTTTTGAATTATCTCCGCTAATGTTTTTTAGATATTTCCTCCGTTTAAGCCGCGAAAGATGGCTGAAACATTATTTGGTCCAAGAAATGCAGAATTCGATGCACAGAGTAAACTAAATCAATAAAAACTCCTCTAATGCGAGGCTGGAACCTTTTTTTTTAGACTTTAGCACTTTTATCTCTCACCTTGAGAATATCGTGAAGAAATATACCAAGAGTTAAACCCTACTCTGCCAATAGAAAAGATGCTTTATTGTTAGAAATAAACTAAATATTTCTAAATAAATTCCTCAATGTCTCTGTGCCAAAGAACTGTTTTAAATGTTTATTTTGTTGAATATTGCATTTTGTAGTTCTTATCCAGATCTATCAAATGTATCATAGATTTTCTGATGCAAGAAATCCTGAGATAATTATTGAATTGTGCAATTTTACGCTAAGGGTTTGCAAACAGCCTTCTAAGTTAGAACGGCCTGATGTACTTCGAATCAAACCTAAGCATAAGCTGGCTTCTCATCCATCGTCGTTGCTCTCGATCTACCGTAAGCGCTGCTGTTTATCGAAGACTGGCATACTTGTTTGCTAGCTTTAGCGTAAAGGTATTCTTGTATTTCTCTGTCCAAATCTTCTTCATTGAGGATCCTTGTGTGCACTTCTTTCTCGGATTCGATGTCAGAAGCTCTTAGCACCTTGGAGCTAGGACCGAACTTCAATAAGAGCAACATAATTGGGAAAAACTCCGTGACTAGCATGTAAATCACGCTAATTATCGGCCAGACCCAATCGTCTTGCTGGATCGATTTTTCTCGGATGTCGCCCGCATAATCAAGCGTTATTTCGATAGTGTTTTGTCCGACTCTTAAGAAGGATACAATACCAGCGATAAGCGCGATTCGGTCAAGACATAGATCTTTTCTTCCATCCGGACTGCTTTGAAGCAATCTCCATAGCATGATGCAAGTCAAAGAGAAGTAAATTCCATCGATTGCTGTAGGAACTGCAAGGAGTAATGAAGGCAAATTGGTATCGTAGTCTCTTGCGTAATCTTGGTCCTTCAGATCGTAGGCAAAGAATAATGTTGCCAAAATAACGAATGTGATCAAGTTGAGGGTGACGAGAATATAGTTGATGGCTCTGAAGCAAGGTTTCAGTCTGTTATTGAAGTTCATAGTGAGCATGCTCAAAATCCAGCTGTATGCGCCTATAAGCATTGCAGTATTGAGGGTGAGGATGGACAAAGCATTGAGGGTCATGTAGTACTGCAGAGGGAGAAACTCGTCGAAGACCAATAGAACCACGCTGTTGAAGTAATAGGTGAGGCGAGCGAGGAGAGAAATCAAGATAAAGGCATTGACAGCACGGTAAACAAGGACACGGCGAGGGGTTCTGGTAATTTTGGAGAGCTTGATGAGGTTCCAGCAGACTAACACAAAGGCGATTGCGAAAACGGGGAAGAGCGATGAGTAAGCGATGTTTAATTTTGCGGTAATGTCATCTCGATAGATGCATCTCGAAGAGTTTTCGAGGGCATCAGGCTCGTGGCAGTTGATCAATCGGACAGCAGTAGGTGTCTGTGAGCTGTCTTGTGCTTCGAGGGAAGTTGAGTGCCAGTTTGAAGAATTTCCTGGCATAGTGGACTACAGAATAAAATACGAAAAACTCCCGAGTTAAGATTTAAATAAAGGATTGAGTATTGTAATCGGCCATAATCTAATTATTTGAGCATAGTTTCTTACATGTTGCTCTAGAAAATCCTCAGAGAAAAAATTGGCGAAAGCATGCTGAGTTCCTAGGTATCTCTGCACAAATTGAAGGAAATATTATATGAACGATTGCATGGATGGCGCTCTAATTTTGAAGTTTAGCATTGTCAGTAGATAAAAAAGTGCATTAGAGTGCACCACTTACATGCTATCAATCAGGTTACAAGTTTGGAATTGGAATAAAAACCTTTTGCAAGTTACAATAAAAAACAAGAAAACTAATATGCCGGAATTGATTGAGTTTGATATTCCTCTTGAGAATGAACTAAAATAATTTAATCACGCGTTGCAAATGAATATTTTTCAGACAGTTTAAATTTAGACTGACTCTATGAGATGTTTCAGCGTTGGCATGCCAAAAGTAAGCGGAAATACAGCTAGAGACTCATTTCCTCTTGATCAACCATAAAACTTCACAATCCAAACTAACCTGAAGTCCTCTAGGTAGCGTTCAATGAAAGGCAGAAAGTTAAAAGTAAATAGCCCCAACAACTTGTATTAATCTCTGAGCTGAAGTAGAAGAATGAGCCGATTCCTGCTACTTCAATTAATAACAAAAGAAAATAAAGCAAAACTTGCCAAAATAGAACATATATCCAATTGCAAGTGAAATAGCACACAAAACTTGCAGAAAATGAGATGAGAATACAGGAAAAATCGGTAGGATCACTTGATGTAGACTAGATAAGTCAGCCAGAAATGAAATTTGATAAAATGTTCCAAAGATAGACTTCCATATAACAATACACAAGTACGCTGATGAGCAGCTCATGTCGGGAGGTGAGCCCAGCTTTTGACCCTAGTCATCTTGTCTGGGCATCTCGAAAATTTCAGTTTTTTGAAAAAAATTGTCCGGAAATTTTATATGCCTGGCAGCGTATAAAACCACGTATTAGAATTAAACTTAGCACAATGTCCAAATTCTTTAATTATTATGTCTGATATTGATTACGTTACATTCAGAAAAAAAGGCTATCTTGTGTAAAATAATGAAGGTCACTGGACTATTTCATCATCGACAAAGAAATAAGAAATCATATTTTTGCTACAAATAAATGAATTGGTTTGATCATAGCAACTTCTTTAAACTTTGTTTGATTTCTCATCAGTACATCACCCAAAAGATCATAAAAGGTGCTTTTTCTGAGAAATCGCGCTTTGTTTGTGGCAACACAATCCGGCTTCTTTCTGCTTACTTGACTTTCAGCCAGGTTTCTTTTCTGAGACTCAAGTAGAGCACAACAAAATTTGTTGAATTCCGATATTCCCAATTAATTTTCTGACCTGTTTCTTTTGTGTTAGTGGGTTTATCCATTTAATTAATAATTAAAAAAATAAAACGCAGCAAAAATGATTAATTCCATAAGCAACAAAGCTCAAACAGAAAAAACAGCTGCTAACGTGCAGCCAAAGACAAACCTTTCTATGATGGCGCGAGCCACAAAGCACGTAGAAGAACAGGATTTAACAAAACTTTTCAAAGACAAGAACGACGAAGATCATTATTTCAAGCTTGAGATAGCAATGAAATACCTCGACAAAATCGATAGCACCAAAGGTGTTCCCTTTTATTTTGAGAGATCTGAAGAGATTATGCAGCATTTGCAATATGAATTCCAGAAAAACGGAAATGATGAGCTTTATCTCCCCTGGGTGAGATATCTCGATATCTCTGCCAGAAAGAAGGAAGAATATCCTGGTAAAAAAGAAGGGAGTCAAGGGTTCCTTTTCAAACAAGGCATGGATGACATGATTATTAAGGTGTTATCCCCAAATCAATCATCTATGATTGATTGGAGAATTACAAAGAAGATCCTTAGCGTACCCAACATTTTACCTGAAGAGAAGAGCCAGCTGTTCAACGTGATTCAGAAAGATACTATTTTCAAGGCTGTTCAAAGCGAAATTGACAAATCTCGAGCGCAAATGATTTGGCTAGGTTCAAATAGCTTACTACAGACCGCAAAGAATGCTCTTGAAAAATTATCCGAATGTTGCCGTGATGAGTCCTGCCGTGCTGATTTGATGGAAGCTTTTATTTCTGGCAGAATTGATAAGGTTAAGTTTGGATTAAGTCATAGTCTAATCCTTGGAGAAGACGGAGGATTCTATCTGCTACTGAATAGACTTACCAAAGATCAACAGGAAGACATGATAACTGGAAATATAGTAACAAGAACCTTTCTTCAGGACAAGATATCGAAACAAAAACCAAAAGATGAAAGAGCTGAGCAAGCAGAGAAGAAAAAACAAGATCTTTATGGTGAAAAAGTAATTATTGGCAAAGGCGGGTTCGGGGCAGTCAAATTTGCTGTAAGTCTCTTTAATCATAAAGGAACGAGCCCCGGAGATGTGATTTGCATCAAGAAGAGTCGTAACTTTACGATATTATCATCCAACGGGGGAATGATGTATAGTTCTCTTCAACAAGCGACAGAGGCAACAATTGAAGATTATTTTGCCAGTAGTATAGCAGAAAAAGTATATGCTCCTCAAATCTTTGATTTAGCTATAGTATCAAGTCAATCGGCCTATGAAGGAGAGACTGATCATAGGAAAGGGTACTTAATGATGGAGATGCTTCCTCAAAATAACGCAATCAAAATTTTTGATGACCCAAAATATCAGAAATGGAAATATCAAAAACCCTATCTAATCGAGGTGCTGAGTTCTACACTCGCGCTTCTCAAAGAATCGATTGCTTTCACTGATTTGAAGCCCCATAATACATTATATGATACGAACACATTAAAAACTACTGTTATTGATCTTGGAAGCACAATTAAGGTAGACACGGCTGTTGAAAAATTCGAAAAGAGCAAGTATTCATTCCAAACCACTCCTGAATATCGAGCTCCTGAACTGGGTGATTCAGAAAACGATGTTATTGATTTAGGAAAAGCGCTTGCCTTCACCTGCGGTCAATTGATGAAAGACGTGGTTCTAAAGAGCGACTACCAAAATAGAAAAGAAATGCAGACCTTGGTTGAAAAGCTTACATATAAAGAGCCGGATCAAAGAATATCAATTCAAGAAGCACTTGACAATCTGGAGCGAATGGGTGATGATAGTTATAAGGAAGATGTGGTTTTCAGGCATTACATTGCCAAAATTGAAGAACGAATAGAGAATAACCGTTCTTCTGTCAGCTTGAATGAAGATATTCTCCAAACAAAGCAGCTTCATATCGACCAGAATATTACTTCGCTTGACCCTGAAAAATATAAAGACTTAAATACCGAAGATCTGTTCCGAAAAATCGATACCTTCTTGTTACCTGACCAAAAGAAGCATCAAGTTATGGTCGTCTTTGGTTCAGCAGGATCAGGAAAATCCATTGCTCTTCAACTCAAATTTATTGAAGCCGTTCGAAACTGGCAGACGAGTCAGCCGCTGCCAATTTATTTTAATATGGCTAACGGCATTGAATTGAGAACAATCATCGACTCAATGAATCAAGTGCTTGGTACTCATATCACGTTTCAGGATCTCCGCAAAAAAGGAGTTCACCTTTATATTGACAGCTTTGACGAAGGTCTTGGTCTTGATGATGGACGCCGCGAGACTCTGATTCAAGAGTATGTGAAAGAGCTAGCACCTACAAATGCCGCTCAAGTCAAATTCATCATCAGCTGCCGTACTGACTATCTTGTAAGAGAAAGCAATTACAAGTGGTTTACACCTCGAGCCAATGAATTTGACAAGCTTCTGACTGTTTACATTGCTCCTATTGATTATAAGGGGCTTTCGAACTTGAAAGAGATGATAAGCATCTATGCGAAGCACAACTCAAAAGATAATGCTTTTGTCGAGAAGACTCAAAAAAAGATTGAAGCCTTACATTTACATGAAATGATAACAACAGGATTCATGTTCTACGTTATCTTAGAAGTAGTATCTCAATTAAAAGAGGAGGAAAGCAAAGAAAAGACCAGACATAGTATCAGCAAACAAGAGATCTTCCGTAAATATGTCAGCCTCTATCAAGAGAAAGAATTAAAGAGATTTAATGAAGAGCAAAAGTCCCAACTTCGTAAAATAACCGAGTTTATTGAGAAAACTAAAGACCAAGAAGAAACAAAAAATTCAGGTGACTCATTAATCACCACATTGAGAGAACTTGGCAAATACATAGCAGTACAATTGCACTTACAAGAGGGATTCAGGCTTGACCAAACCGCTCCACTCTTTCCAGCCCTGGCGTACGATAGCACTATTTATTTCAAAAGACAAACACTGGCGTTTCTACTTAAATCGTTACCCTTGAAAATCGAAACAAAATATTTCAGCAGATCCAAGAAAAACAACCAGAGTCAAGAGGTAAAGATCGGATTTCTTCATGATACTCTCAAAAACAGCTATCTCCTTGAAGCTATTCAAGAAGAGATAAGAAGAACTAACGGCAACAGTAAAATCTTATCGAACAAAAGCATCGTTGCTGACTCCGAACTGGTAAGATTCATTGCAGACGCAGCAAAACACAATTTGGTTTTGAAGCAGCACCTGAGACAGGCTATTGATTCAACCAAGACCGATAAAAGTGAGCGTGCAGCAATCTATGCTGCTAATAGCATTACCATCCTTGTTGCTGCTCATTATTCTTTCACCTGCCAAGATTTAAGCAATATCAATATCCGTGGTGCCAATATTCAAAATGGTATCTTTTCTGGGGCTGATTTTTCAGGAGCTGATTTCAGCTATGCCAATTTGGGAAATATTCAAGCAGATGATGTAAAGCTCGTAAAACCCAACCTGAAGGCTGCCAAGTTCGGAGTCCTTCCTGACCTTAAACATCCCCCGAATGTGAAAAGCGTGAGCGTTTCTCACGACGGGAAGTACATAGCTTCAGGTTCTAAGACAATGAAGATCTGGGAACTAGAGACTTCTAAATGCCTTGCAACTATTAAAGGACACAATACTTCTGTGCTCAGTATGTGTTTTTCTCCTGATGGGAGATATATTGCATCGAGCTCACATACTAGCAAGATAAAGATTTGGGAAGTGTCCTCCTTCAAATGCATTACTACCCTTGAAGGCCACCATGGTCTTGTGCTGAGTGTGAGCTTTTCTCCTCAAGGAAAACACATTGCTTCAGGCTCAATTGACAAAACCGTGAAGATTTGGGAAGTAGAGACTTTCAAATGCGTTAGAACTTTTGAAGGTCATCAATCTGCAGTAATGAGTGTAGCCTTTTCTCCTGATGAAAAGTACATTGCATCAGGTTCACAAGATAAAACTGTGAAGATCTGGGAAGTAGAAACTTCCAAATGCCTAACAACTCTTGAAGCTCATAACTATTGGGTTAAGAGTGTGGTCTTTTCTCCTAATGGAAAGTATTTTGCATCAGCAGGGCTAGAAGACACCAAAATGAAGATTTGGGAAATAGAAACATCCAAATGTATTGCGGCTATTGAAGCCGACCGAGAATCTGTTACAAGCGTGAGCTTTTCCCCTAATGGGAAGTATCTTGCATCCTCAGGATCACAAGATAAAACAGTGAAGCTCTGGGATGCTCAAACCTTCAAATGTCTTGTAACTTTTCAAGGGCACACAGAAGAAGTCTCGAGTCTAAGTTTTTCTGGTGACGGAAAATATATCGTATCAGTAGGCTCAACAGACCAGACTGTGAAGATCTGGGAAGTTCAAACTTCCAAATGTCTTTCGCTTCTTTACGGTCATAATTCTGTGGTGAAAAGTGCCGTCTTTTCTCACGATGGAAGGTATATTACTTCCGCAAGCTGGGATGAGAAAAAAGTGAAAATTTGGGACTTACAAACCTCAAAATGTCTAGAAACTCTTGGAGGTCCCGTCGGAGACTTGAGGGCTATGAGCTACTCCAAAGATGGGAAGCGGATTGCTTCAGCAGAAAAAAAGGAGAAAATAGCTAAGATTTGGGATGCACAGACTTCCAAACTCCTTGCAACCCTTGAAGGTCACAAACTTCCTGTAATGAGTGTAAGCTTTTCTGATGATGGGAGGTACATTGCATCAGGCTCGGAAGATAGAACAGTCAAGATCTGGGAAGTGGAAACCGCCAAATGTTGTGCAACCCTTCAAGGTCACGGTAACACAGTATGGAACCTGAACTTTTCTTTCAACGGGAAGTTTATTGCATCAGGCTCCGCAGATAAAACCGTGAAGATTTGGGAAGTGCAGACCTCCACATGTATTGCAACTCTCCAAGGTCACACAGGTGCAACGATGAGCGCAAGCTTTTCTGCCGATGGAAAGTATATTGCGTCTTGCTCGTTGGATTCGACCGTGAAGATTTGGGAAGTGGGATCCTCTCAATGTCTTGCGACTTTTGAAGATCACAAAGGATCAGTATTGAGCGTAAGCTTTTCTCAAAACGGGAACTTTGTTGCGTCAGGCTCCGAAGACTCTACGGTGAAGATCTGGGAAGTACATGCCTCCAAAAATGAATTCAAATGTGCTGCGACTCTGAAAGGTCATACAGGAGCAGTAGAGCATGTGAGTTTTTCTGACGACGGAAAGTATCTCGCTTCGAGCTCAACTGATAAAACCGTGAGGATTTGGGTGAGCATCAATGGCACCTGGTATTGTGACAAGATTTTCAGCGCTTTTGAATCTCCCCTCTCAGCGCTACATGCGAAAGTAGACCAAGTCATATTATCTAAGCGAAACAAGAAGATTCTTAAGCAACTAGTCAACAAGGGTGAGATGAACGAGAACGAGTCCGCCGAAGAGGATAAAGAAAATGAGGGTGAAGATGAAAAGACCGACGAAACTGAAGGTGAAATGGAACGCAATCCAACTGTCGCGCGAGAAACTGCGATTGAATTTTCTGAGAAATTTCTGAAAACAAAGATTATCAGAGATGAAGAACCTGCAAAACAAAAGGTCCTTTCGGAGCCAGGGTTTCAAACAAATCCGCAAGATATTATCAAAGAGAAGGAAAAGTCCAAAGCATCCCTGAAACCCGGAATTGGCCCAAACAATCAAGTAGCTCGAGGAGATGTCAATCCAAAAAATGCGGATTGTAAAAAGCACAGCAGTTGCTGTACTATGTTCTGAGGAGTAAATATATGATTAAGGACTTCATATAGCTTAGCTAATCCGGAAAATCAAAAAATAAAGAAATAGAACATTAATAAATAAGGATCAATGAGTACCAAGAATTCCATAGGTTATGAATATTCGAACGTTAAGCGTTATGAAAAAAATAAAATAAAATTTACGAAAATAGTTATGGCATTGAGACAAACAAAAAGATGATTAGAGAGTAATTTTGAGTTCATTTAAAGTTCTAAGATAGCCGTATAAGATTTATTTTTGTCTTTCATGCTCAGAAAATCTTATGTGCTGATAGCTCCTTCGAAGCCGCCTTCAGTCTTGATTACTAACAATAAAATTGCTTTGAAAAACTTGAAATTCCTTCGATTTCATCCATTACTGACTTTACTAACAAAAAAATGTAAAATAGCCATTCTTATCAATTGAACAATGGTAACGCCTGATGTGAGGGGTTTGGGGGTCCTTGATCCTTTTTGGGGCTTGGAAATGGTATTTCTTCGGAATATTTTCAGAGGGTACTAATACTTCGAATTTCTGTCCTGTTTCCATTCAATAATAACGTTTTTCTGGTTCTTTGAAATTTTTATCGAATTCCTGTCCACTTCCGATGGCAAAAGTGATGCAGCAGGAGTCTCCATTTTAAATTTTAGGTGTCCCTGCTCTTAAGTACTATCACAAGCTCTGGAAGTGTTTCAGATGATGTTCGGAACCAAAGTTAAGGCTTTAAGTTGGGTTTCAGAGGTAATTGAAGCCAAAAGAGAGGCTGGAAGACCGAAGATTCATATTTTGGGTGCTCCTTGCTTTCAAAGTACATGGATAGTACTTCTCGTTTCCAGTCAGAATCAAGGCAGAAGATGTAATTTGATTTAGAATATGAAGACGCCAAGCCAACATATACTCTAAGTATTCTCAGTCTGTCTCTACAAGAATGAGAATATCATGGCTTTGATCCTCAGGGAAGGTTTTGTGTACGGTCTTGCAAAGAAAACTGAAGATATGAACAGATATTTTCGATCTTTTGAAATTTCCACAGTAGCCGAAGCTCACTCTCGTCTTTTATAGTTCCCTCAGACATGCAATTTAGCCTATGCTGATTTAATTTCGACTTCTTCCGAAAGCTCATCAATGGGTACTGCGCGAGGTCTTCGTCATTCCAGGCTTCAGCGTAGTCTTCTAAGGTTACTGAGGGATTTCATTTGAGATGACTATTCAAGACACAGAAGCTAAGATTCTCAGTGGAAATTCTGCTCTGGTCGAGGAGTATATGTTGAAACATGAGTATATGTTGTCAATGCTAAAAGGTTTACAGTTGCTGCCGCAGGATGAGACATCGGTGCTCACAACACGAAAGAGAGACCTCGTTCAGTATGGTTGTAAGTGTTTTCAAAAGTAATCCGGATTTCATTGTGACCAAGTTGTAGTGATTTTTTATGGAGGAATATGCGGTTGTCTTGCCAGACGTACTTAGATTTAGCAATATCTGAGTGAAAATGCTTGTTGATGGCCAAAATAGTGATTTAACCGCCTTCGAAATTGAGGAGGAGATCAAAATTATCTAAATTGTACGAAATCAAATGGAAATCCAGGAATATTTATCCACCATAGGTCTTGGTTTTGTTCCCTGCTAAGGAAAGACTGAATTTCATGTCTTTTATGTATTGTAAATTATTTGAGTCTCCTGTTCTGCTATTACGTTTTTTCGAAGCTCAGTTGTCTCGTGTTGATTGATAATTGTTTTTCTTTTGAGCGTCAACACAGACTGATGGCTCTTTTGAGCGTCAATTCAGACTGATGGCTCTTTTGGCGAGTTAACTGGCTCTCAGATGGTTAATAAGCTGGAAATTACAGTCAACAACCCTTGAAAATTTCTTCATCTCAAAAATATGGATTCCTTCAAATTAAATATACTCTGTTCATTTAATTCGACAAAGAACTTTGGCAAAATTAGTGTCAAGCATGCTGCAGTTTTGCACAAGAGTTCCATGTAAAATATAAGCTTTTCTTATGTCTCTGGGAATCTGTCAGAACTCTGGAAGTATATTGTCGTTTCGAATTGCAAAAGAAGATATTGCACACATGGTATTATCAAAGGAGACAATAGTTTTTGAATCACAAACGAAGAAATAACTTCACTAACAACGAATTCTCTATCATTTCGTTTCCAGAAAAAAAAAATCGATCCAAAAGGTGCCCAAAAAACAAAAATCTTTAGTAAAATTATTTCTTTTTCTTCTTGGACCCTTCTGCAGCATCTTTGAAACTTGATTTTAATTCCCCTCTCACAGATTCCTCAACCTCCGTCTTTAAATTATGAGTTTTCCATTTCAAATTATCCAAATCTCTTTGTTTTGCTTTTGAAAAACGTTATTTTCTTCAAAGCAATGATCCTCTATTTCTTGAATCTCACTACACACTGATCCTCCGCCTCTTCCTGAACTTTTTTCTTCTTGAGCTCCGAGTCTCTACTATGATCCTTCAAGTCAATTATCATCCTCTCAAAAGAATTTATTCAACAAATTCACTCTTTCTACGACTATTTCGAGCAAACATTTGTGTTGTATGAGTATCTACTTGCGTCGATCTCAAACTCTGAGGCATGTCTGAAATTTCTGGCTCCTTACTTAGCAGATCGAAGCCATTCAGCTTCCTATTACCTTGTTAAACCTTTCCTCCTCGCTTCGCTTGGGAAGAGAAACTAAAGTCTTTCTGCGAAACTCTTGCTAGAAGCACTAGCATCATCGAAATCGGACATGACTGGTGAGGAAACCTCAAAAATGAACTATTCTTGAAAGTTTAGTTTGGTCCTCTGGCATTGGCCTTTTTTTCTGTGAAAAGTAATCCGAATTGGCGCCTTCGTCTTTTTGGAAACATCAAGCTCTTCTCGGGACTGTTCTAACCTTTCTTTCGACTTTTTCTTTTCGTGTTTAATACACTCTTTAACTCTTTGTAGATTTTTATAAA
>ENA-UOTZ01001485-UOTZ01001485.1-compost-metagenome-genome-assembly--contig:-NODE-1485-length-15658-cov-3.739747_pt1 | contig 15658 bp, 15 predicted proteins | sample MGYA00238144_ERZ746983 | MGnify/ENA primary metagenome ERZ746983 (study PRJEB28759, sample SAMN06268863) | compost metagenome | isolation source: single cell | place: USA: California, Emeryville, Joint...
GGGAGATTTCTCTTTCTGTGTTCTACAGGTCTTTTAGTTTTTTCCAACCAAAAAAATAAAAACAAATTCCAGTATAGTCTGAGCCAGGGCGGTTTCAAAATGACAAAGTTACAAAAATTAATTAGATGTTCTCAATTACGACTCAAGTAAGAAAGATAAAAGAATATCAGCAACTACATTATGAGCATATGCACCATATAATGTCTAAACGGCAATGGCGAAAATGGAGTTAAAGGGGTGACTTTGTAGAGAAGATTTTCTTTCAATATCCAAAAGGCCTGCCAAAGCCATATGAACTAAGCCTTGAAAGCGCGCTTGAAAAGGAGATCTCCTTGAGTAAGTCTTTTTCTTGTGCAATTTATAATACCCCTAACTAGTCAGATGAACAGGCTTTGAGAAATTCTTCAGATTTACTTGCTTTGTGAAGTCGACTAAACAGCCTTTAAAAAAAATATTTATCATCAGATATGACTTTCCCAGGCAGTTAGTTATCATGCTTTTCCAAAATGTTAGTACTGCGATATTTCAAGCTATTGTTAGTTCAAAAGCAACTGCTGGAGTAATTCCAATTCAGTATATTGAAGTTTGCTCTAGTAGTATAGAACTGGCTTAAACATTTATGATACTTTCTATTTTTTTAGGAGCAACGTCAATCAAATCGAAAAGATTATGTATTTTCTAAATTCCCCCTTGTGTATCTTTGAATGAGTATAAAATAATAAATCAACTTTAAGATAGTATGTTTATGATCACAGCATATTCTAAAAAATAATAGAAGAATCGCAAAGAGGAATTCAACCAAATAATTTTGCAAGAATCGTATTACGAACTTAGAAATAATGAGCAATCTAATTTTATGGAAAGTATCCTACCAGAATTGACCAATCACCTCCGATCTTCGTAAACAGTTTATTCACATTTTTGCCTAAAGATTAACTCCTATGCAAGCTTAACAATTGTCTTTTTCTTATTTAACCTTTTCGGTCTCGTCTGTTTAGATTCGTTCAATTATTTCCTCGGCAGTATTTCATAAAGCCTCTAGTCTTTTGTAAGAGAGAAAAATTTCCAAGCTTTGTTAGAATGACTCAAAAAAAATTTTCAATGACATTAAGCCAAGCGAATTAAATTCAGCAGCTGCCTTAGCGAGCAACAAACAGAGTAAATCTTTCGCACATATAAGCAACCATAATTTTTCGGTTCTGTCATTCTTTGTACTTCTGAGAAATTTGAAAAGCTTATAGCTCATCTATACTTTCCGCAGTTGAGAATGATGCTTCAATTAAGTACTCCTTTATGAGTCTTTAGAATGAATTGTTCGGAGAGCCGTTGCATATAAGAGTAATCTCAATTACTCAAATTTCAAATTTGAATGCTGGCTTAACCTGCTCTCTAAATTCCTGGTGAAGAGAGAATATTATTTGGATTTAGAGTGCGATCTCTACTGTTCTGAAGCATTTGAGCCGATATTCAAGACGAAGAATAATAAAGATTCTCTACCAGAGCCTAAGATCGCGTATATCTGTTAGACAACAGAGTAAGGAGTCTGCTTTTCCAGTGATTATAACTGCAAGTCTCTTAGAAAGCACAAAAAATAGTCTTTATCCGAATCCAATTTCTAAAGAAAAGTGCAAAATTTCCATTAAATTTTTCATCCATTTCTTGTTCGAGTAATTGATTTCGGCCCTCACTCCTAGTGGCTTGCTGATAGTATCTTAGGTATTTCCATAGAAAAAACTCAAAATTAGCACATTCGTCAAAGGATAAATTACTGTCAGAACCATAACTCGTTTAATTATAGAAGCTTCCGACTTGAATTAGGCGCATCGAGTATAAATTCTTTCGTTTCTCATTATGTTTTCACCAGAAAACCCTCAACGCCTCAACGACTGGGAATTAACAACCAGATGAGAAAAATTCAGCAGTATTAATTTCTTATTCCAAAGCTCAGACTTCCTCAATGCTCAGACCAGAGATGAGAAGCCCTAAATCAGTTGGTCACGCTGGCTTTGAATGGAATTCTAGGCTACATGAGATTTATATTCGCTTAGATCTTTGGAACATGTGACAAGAAATTATTGCCGCTAGTTGTAATACAAGTTGTTATACTGGTTTAGCAGTCTAAGAAGTTTTTGTTAAAATTTTAAAAGCTTCGAATACAGTAACAATGATTCAAAATAGAACTCTAGAGGCTAGCACACAAAATTTGACTTTTTTTGAAGTTTTTCAGTCTTATTTTATTCTTGAAAAAGAGGCTTTTTTTTCATTTTATCACATCTTTAGAAGTAAATACTTACACTAGCCAGGTATTTGTCGTCAAGGACGTATCAGCGACTTCAGTAACTCCTCCAGTGAAGCCTGCTGTCAAACAGAAATTTATATCTTGGCAATTCTTGACAGCTGAGTCTTATAATTACTTGCGCCGATACCCGCTGCTGAATGCTCGGGATTGACGTTTGTTCCAATAATGGCGATTGAAGCAACACCTTTTAAAATGATCTATTGATTATGCTAGAGAAAACCAAGTTTTTTGCTCTGTGCAAGGACAGAAGCGATTGCATAATTCTCTAATAGCTTTCTGTTAAGGAGCTAAATCTATTTATCTACCATAAAATTCCATAAAGTTCGAAGCAATTTCTTGTGAAATTTATTACCACAAAGATTTATTACAGAAAACTTTGTAATTTAAGGAAGCTTTTCAAAATCTTCTTTTCCCATCCTCTCATCCTCTGAGAGTAGATTGAGCTTCCTATACTTCTCCAATGTGAAAAAAACTCAACATTTTTAAAGAAGTCCTGGAAATTGCGGCTGACTTGAATAAAACAAGACTTAAATTTCCAATTAAGCTATCTCAGAAACAAACGTCAGAAAACGTCTCTCTACTCTGCACTTCGTTTAAAGACGGCTAGATTTTCATGCACAAACCCATAGCTTCTTTATTAATCCAAAAATATAACGTGAGAGGGACCAATTTGTTAACTTATTAGCTGCTAACCTAATTGCGAAGAAAGAAACCAATCAAAATAGCTCATATCTGATGTGCAAATTAGAGCATCTCAGAGGGAGCTTGAGTTAAATCCGCTGTCACTCAGAATATATAAATTATTCTTTTGTATTTCGAATTGAGAAAAACTTTTAATTCGAGAATTTCTGGTGATTTGCTCATGATTGTTCTCTGTTATAAAACACCAATTGAAAAATAAAGAACATAGTTCTGAGAATCCTTACTGAAAAACGACAAACCTTCTAACATAATTCATTCTAAATCACAAAGACAAGATTTAAGCTCCGCTATTAAGAACAATATAATAACCGATCCAAATCACTGTAAAGCCACTGAAATTGTAAAAATTTTTTATATTCTGTGAAATTACAATATTGCTGGTATGTCAACCAAAGGAGAAATCAGTGCCTCACATGACGAAAGCTTTGAAGGTTCCGAAGACGCAGTCTCCTCTGCCGGGTCTGATTATACCCCGGAATGGGATGACAAAATCAAAAAGAAGGCCAAGTACCAAATTATAACCCAAAAAAAGAGACAAAAGTTGGTTGATTTGGTCCAACAGAAAGGGATATCAATTTCCAAGGTAATCCTCGAGCAAACGAATATTCATAACAGTTTCAGGCAGCAAAACGAATAGGCATAAAATATTCATCAGCTAAAACCATATATGCTACATACGTGAAAGAAGGTCGGGTTTCAATAAAGCCAAAGTCAAACCTAAGCGAGACTGCTCCAAAATTCAGTATTCCCAAAAAGAAGCAACAAACGAATGAAAAAATTGGGAGTGATAATTTGCAAGAGGAACCTCCCAAAAAAATTAATACTCGACGTCTGAAGAAGGAACCCAAAAGCAAAAAATCTGAAACTCCTCCTTCCAAAAGTGAGCATTGTGGGAAAAGCAGTCTAATCTGCAATATTCGAGAGCTTAATTCAAGCGAGAAGTTTAGCGAACCTTCTCTGATGAAGAGTAAATGCTCCTTCATTCTTTTTGGCTTTTAAACGGCTGCTTTAGGAGTTAAAAAGGAGGAGATCGAGCCGCGTCAGGTTTCTTTGCCTGCGACACCAGTCAAAATTGAAGCTGAGACCAAAAGGCCAGAAAATATTATGTCAAGGCCGAGTAAGTTTGATTCGATCGGAAATGATCCATTCATTGAGAACAAACTTCTTTTGACACAACTAAGTTCGCTTATTGGAGCCGGCCGTCCTGTGAATCCGTTTCAAAATCAAATTCTGAATCCGCTGGTGAACGAAAACTTGCTTCGGATGAACACGTCACCAGTTAGAATGGATATGTCTCCAATCAGAATGGATGTATCGCCTATTCAATTAAACACGTTGCCTATTAGAGTAGCTACTTCACCACGTGCAATTCCTCTGCTTCCTGTGGAAGCGAATCCGAGTGTAGCTCTAAGACTGGCTTCTCTGAATAATCAAAAGCAGCTGCAACAGCAACGGATGTCAAATCCAAACTTTTTAAATGTCCCACGACGCAATTTCCTCGGTTGATTTGCATGTTTTGAATGCTATCAACGAGGGCTTTAATATAATAACGCATTCTCTATCAGTAATCGGACTATTTTTTTCTCAAAGAGAGATGTATTAACTCAACTCCATTCGTTATGCAATTTATGAATAAAAAAGTAAAATTTTTTCAATTTTATCATAGGATCAATAGTTTTTTGAATTTTTAAATGAGTTTCTACATGGATTTCATGTTGTATATTTTTAATACGAATTCATAGCATTCCAATTTTTTTATGGTACTATTTCATGAATATGGCTTTTCTAATATTGAGCAGCTTTTGAATTTTCAATTTTTCAGCTTTTTTGAAAGGACTCATCTCTGAGGCAAGATAAGAATCACTTCTATTTCTGTTAAACTTTACTGAGCTATTTTCACAGTTATCGATCTATTGGATTCATTGATGTCACATTCATTTGACATTTTGTAGAATTTATTAGTCCGTCTCTCTCCCAAGTTATGTTGCATTATTGATGCCGATACAAATATTGCTATGTATTAATTAACAAATTGATAGTTAGCACAAATATTTTAGATAAATTTCTGTTTCGATGTCAATTATCTCGAACTTTCTAACGTTTTCCAAACCTTTAGTTCAGACTCCTTGAGATGAATATGGAAGGTTCACTTCTAGGTACTCAGTTTTAATGTTGTAATCTCTAATTATGTGACCTTCAACCATCTTTATGGCACTCTCACCAAATTCAACAATATATCCATTTCCTCCAATGGTCTTTTTTTCAATTTGGCTCATACTACTTTTAATTTAGCTGCCCTTCCCGCAATTTTTTCATGAAACTTGCTAATATTTAAAAAACATCCTTGTGATTCTGTCTGCGAAAAATTAGTGTTTCATCCCAATAAGAAAAGCCTCGAAAAAAGGGTTTCGAAATCAATAAATCATTAACTCTGTGCGAAAATTCTACAATAATGAACAAGACAAACGAACTTTTCACAAATTTGGCTGCCATCCGCTGTAAAACTCACAACAACAAAGCAACATTCATTTGCCGCGCCAGAAACTGCGAAGAAAATAGATTCATGTGTTCCAGCTGCTCTCACAAACACACAAAATTCCACTCCACTGACATCGAAAGCGTGGCGCAGGTTTTCGCTCCAAATAAGCGTCAAGAAATCGATGAAACTGCTAGCAGATTGCTTAAAATGTACTTGGATCAAGAGAAACTGATTGCTCAGGAGTTCACAACTCAAATGAACAGCGTGTGGAGCAAAATCTTGCCTTCACAAGAAGAACTGCAAGGGGGAAGTCTACGAACACCTGGGACCTCAGCTGAACAGAAACTATTAGAAGAGCAGAACCAAGCATTAAAAAACCTCGAGAGGTATTGGAGTATGCTCTATTCTGCCACTGACGACAACGAAGAAAGTTTAGTCGGGCCTCTTTTCCAGAAGTTCTTGGACAGCTACGTGACCGTCAACTCGCTGAGCGATAAAATATCGCAGCATTTAGGAGCAAAACAGAAGAGTGGAGTCTCCAATGCGGCTCTAAGCCAGGCTTCTGGAGTGAATGTGGAGAGGTTCAAATCGTTGATCGATCTCAAGGTCGAGGATTATATCCATGATTTCCTTGAGACGCTTGAAGCATCGAAGCCGGAGTGTGAAGGGCTGATTACCCAAACGCCATCCAAGCCAATGAAAACCCCATCTACTAAAGCTGGAACGGACCCGCGCTCTAAGATGATAAATGAATCAAGTGATGATGAGGTCCGGATTGTGTCTTCTACGAAGAAGAATCAGATTTTACGTGAGCCAGAAAGACACGGCCGCGTCGATATGGATGAGGAAGAAGACTCTGCTCCAAGCATCATCTCGAATCATTCTTATGATATCATCAGGGAACTCGAGGAGGAATGGAGGTTATTAGATAACCCTCCAAGAGATGCTTCGAATAGGACGGGTTTTAAACGAAGCGAAGCGTTGTCGATTGAGTCTTCGATAAAAAGTGGCATGGATGCCGATTCTTGCGACCATTTGATGTATGAGGACTCAAAGGCAGATATTCTTGCATATGAGAGGGGATCGGATTCTGATAGACCGATCGGAAAGACCACCACTAACCGAGGAAGACCCCGCAAAAACGAAAATAATAATAAGAATGAAGAACAAAGTAACTCGATTCCTGTGAGATTTTTGTGTTAATTAGCTTTCTCCCAAAGAAAAAAGAGAAGAAATCTTCATGAAATATTTCTACCAGCCAACACTACCGGATGACGTCAAGGTATACATTATACTCGGGATTTTACTCACTTGAAGCTTAGTTGGTTATGAAAAATATCTATAATATGGGGATTATGAAGCCTCTGATGACCGAGTTGGTTGAATACAAGAAAATGCCTTTGAAAAGCATCTTGAAGAGCAATCTTCGAAAAGCAACAGAGACTTTGCTAGAAATCAGCAAAACGCTCTGCATTGAAGGTTGTGACCAATACAAACTGCGAGCTCTTTCCGATAAATTATACTCAGAAATCCCATTTATTGACAGTAAAGCACCCTTCCAAAACGCTATTTTTAATAAGTAAACGTAGAGATATTGCTCGACGACTTGGAGAAGGTGAAAGACAAATTCGATGCCTTGGAAACCTTAGAATCCATTAGAATGGCCGTCAAAATCGCGAAGGTGATATACAGCAATTTTTCAATTGCTTATCAGTGGCTGTTCTCTTCAAATTAGGCCCCGAAGGTCGACGAAGAGAACATCCTTGAAGACAGGTACCTGAAACTGCGCTGCGTGATCAAGCCACTGCAGAAAAAGGTATCAAGCGCGTCTGTATTATCCCTTGTTTAATCGCTACACTACTACTCAGAGTGAGGAATATACAGAGATTTGGAACTATTTCGAGCGAACACGGCCGTCGAAGGAAAGCAAATGGACTGTAAGCATCCAAAAGATTTTCGCATTGGATAAAGAAGGCGAAGAGCGAGAATATCTGAAGCAGCTATCAAACCGAACCCTTTTGTGGTACGGCGCTCGGATAACTAACTATGCGAAAATTTTGTCACAAGGGTTCAAATTTCAGACTAAATGCCAGATTGACGCGTACAAATATGGCAGAGGAATAACCTTTTACGACATGGTTGCGTCCGTAGCGCCGTTTTGTTTCGCTACAGAGAGTATGAACGAAGGATACCTCATGATTTGCGAGGTCGCGCTCGGTATGGTTGAAAAAAGCACAGTATCCAACGACGGAGTGATATACTTCCCAAAAGACAGCCTAAGGTACTGTTTCCTGAGAATTTCTCTGGCTTTATTTCTATATTAATCTAGCATTCGAGGAGAAGGGCTCAGTCTCGTTCCAGAGACCTGGAAGTATATGGATGGCGACTATAGAATTCCCACGAAGAGATTCAATCCAAAGTGCGGAATGTACCATCAAAAGGTAGTTATTTGGACATTAATGAGAAGGAATGATGATGAAATAATAGGTGCTTTATGGCAATCGCTACACGGTAAAATCGATGAGCCAGGTGAAGATGAGGTACTTGTTGAAAGTCAGATTTTCATTTAATTAAGCTGAATCCGAAGAAGATTCTGTTCACTTTATAATTGAATGTATTTGTGTGAAATTTGCTTTCGAAGAATGAAAACAGATGCCTCTTTGCCTGTTAATAACTTGGCTAACTGCAAACTTTTTCAAAAACGATATGAGAGAGGATAAAGAGTAGTGAAAAAACATAGCGGCTCGGTCTAACTAACGGCAGAAAAGCAATGTTGAATGAGAAAATTAATACTTAAGAAGATTCTTAGCCAACGATCAAGTGATATAGAAACTGTGCGAAGCCATAGAAATGTTATTGAACTACGCACAGATTATCGAAATGAATGTCATGAAAACTATTATGAGAGACAAATATTCTTTCAAAGATCATTAGTATGCTACTGCGACTACACTTTATTTAGCTCTTCAACACCTTTCCAAACTTGGTGGGTTTTTGCACGTTTTTCTTTCTGATGCTTTGTGTACCAATCAGCTCCTATCGAACAGTTTCAAGCATAAAAAGCACTAATAAGCAGTACCTTCTCTCTCTTTGAGAGCTCCTCTGAGACTTTCTTCTTGAAATCGAGCGAAGTAAGGATTCTCTCTTGTTCTTTGCTATCTTTTTGCTTGTCAACTAGAGACATCGAGTTAGGGGAAGCAGGTTGATTAAATCCTTTACTTGTAGTGAGGAAATCTTTCAATTCGTCTACTTCTTGATTCGCTGAATCCTCGTCTAGATTTGAACTAAGATTCGCAGGTTTCTTTCTAAAATCTTTCGGGTCTGGCAAGATTCCCTTTTTGTCATGGAATTAAATACAGCAAACAAAGATAATTTTGAAATACTCCATGTTTATTTGCCTTGTATATTTCAGCGACTTCGGAAATGCGTTTCTCGATAACTCCCAAAAATTGAGGCAAATTATGGTCTGTGACTTTCTACGAAAAATCAAAAAACGCAATCAGGTTTGATCAAACAAGCAGAGGTAGTTACATCATCCAAAATATCCTTCAGCAGCTCCTCACGATTTCCAGAAATCTTATCGATAACCATAGGAATGCCATTCTATCAGGAGTTGTTGGGTTAAACTAAATTTTCATCAAAAGCTCACTTTGATCATCTCCATTGTTGCATTCAAATTCTTTTGGAGTTCCTCTTGCGCTTTAATCTTCTGGTCGAGATCATCATCCACCGACTAAGCCATATGTAAGAGGAAATTTTCAGCAGAAGTTCACCTTGAGCTGTTCGAGTTTCTTCTTTGCGCTTTTCGTGTATTCATCGTCATTATTTTCATATTGCGCGATAACGGCGTCGAGGTCACTCAGTTGCTTTTCAAGCTTTTCCGCTTCAGCCAACATCGCATTGCTTTCGGCAAAAAGTCGCTGGTTTTCTTGCTCATGGTTGTTGTACAGTCTGACGATCTCATCAATGTCGTCAAGATTGGTCTCCTTTTTCAGCTTATCGAATATCATTTCGTATTCAACCACCTAACCATATTTCAAAAAAGATGATTATTATTATTTCGTTCAGTTATGGCAATTACCTCTTCATGCATCTTCTGGAGATCTTGAGGTCCTTCCCTCTTCTGAACGCCTCTTTTTTTGATCGTTGACGGCTCAATTGGCTTGTTTATGGTACTGCTAGAGTCACGGCGAAGGTCTGGTTGTTTTTGCTTGCTAATCGTTACCTATTCAACCAGTTTTCAGCTCTTTGTAAGGCTATAACAGTGAAAGCTACCTGTTTCATAGCCGGTTCCTTATTCGTGTTTTCAAGTTTCAGATTCACGTCAGGCTTTCCATTCTTATCAATGGGTTTGCTGGGTTTATTCGCATCCTGGATGAGCGATTTCACTTCTTCGGCTCCGCCTCTGACGACTCGGTTATATTCCTCTTTAAACTCGTTATCTTCTCTATCAGCTCTAAGCTTCAACTGCGCAAGGAGTTCCTCAGCTGCTTTTCGCTCTTTCATCGCGAGCTCGGCTTCAGTGATCGCTTCAAGGAGCTCGTTTGCTTTCTTCTTCATTTCCACCTCGAACTGGGCGTAAATATTATCATAGATGACTCTTTCTCTTCTCAGCGTATTGATCTCTTCTTTCAGTTGGCGATTGTTCGCGATCCCTTCATTATGATTCTGCATCGTTTTCTCATACTGATGCTCGAGCTGCTTGATAACACGGGTCAAACCTGATGCATCAAGCCCCTCCACTTTCATCACCGCTTGATAGGTATCCTTTAGTTCTTTCTGTGTGTATTCGATCTCTCTTTCAAGGTCGCTCTATGATGACGTGTTAGGTGAGGTCGTCGCGATGTTTCAGTTACATTTAGCTTATTTTCAATTTCCATTCGCTTCGCATACATTATTCCTGTTTCTTGAAGCTTGGCCATTTTAGACTCGAGCGCTGCTTGGTTTTGAGTGTTTATTCTTGCGTCGTTTTCCTGGGATTGAGGCTTAGACTGGGTGCGAGGGAATGAGGTTTTACCAATTCTTCGTGAAGTAAAGCACTCTGATTCTTCATGGTTGAAAGGTTTTTTCTAAGGGGTAATGAGTAAATGCTCTGATGGTGTAGGACTGGTACCTCGTCTCACTGAGTGAGATCTTGTCGAGATTTTTTTGAGGTTTGAGTTCCACGGAGCCTCTCATGTTTTTTGTTATTTAGAGCAATTACTTTTAGTGTTGTGAAAAATAAAACTTTCCAGTTATCAATCAAAGATATAAAAAAACTAAACCAAAACTCCAACAACGTCCAGTATCGGGTAAAAATCAACTGGGCCAATCGAATAAGGTTAGGAATTCTGGAAGAAGGCTTTTGAGTCTTTTTGGCTCAAACTAGATATCTAAAGGTCACTTCCAAAAAAATAGCACGTTCATGGACAATCAAAGCATTCAATTACTAAAACTACAATGGGTCAACTTCTTAGTGTGCTATTGTATCCATTCAGAACTCCAGCAGGATTAGGGAAGCTATAGCGTTAAGGCTGGATTTCTATATTCCGAAAGCCTTAAGGTTAATATAGCATATAATTATATTCCAAACCCGGACAACATAAAATGGTGGAATTAAAGCAATATACAAAGTGAACGTGCTCCTGATAAGAGCTTTGAATATCATTTCTTCCTCCAAATCATTGAATTTTCAGAAGAATATCTTGATATCTCAGCAATAGTCCCACAAGCCACAATTCATGCAAGTAGTATTAAGCAACACATCTGAATTAGGTCCAAAGGGAAGGGAAAAATAAGCAAAAGCAGATGGCCAAAAAATGCATAAGCTATTTCACTTTCGTGCAAAAAACATTTAATATTCGAAATAATTTTTACAAAGGACCTCATTTCCTCACCACAAAGCTGCTTAAGATCCTTCAACGAGTAAGAATGCCTTCTTAGAAAATTAAACTCCCAAATTTTGTGCTTAGCGCCATTGTTTCTCTCTCTCTAACTAATATGGTAATACTGGAATTATTATTTTATTAAACAGACTGCGTTTGAATAATCAAATTTACAAAATTAACAGCTTTCTGCCTGAGTCGCCAAAGCAGATGAACAAAGCGAAAGTAACTTTCGCACCCTACATCAGCATTAATTCACTCTCGCCCACTCCTAGGTCGTTCAAACATCAGGAAAAGATTACTCACCTCGCAATTTGAGCCCTACAAACATCCAATCTAAAGGTCTTTCTGCTGCAATTAACGCATTGAATCAAATATCCAAAGAAAATAAACCCACAACAACTCCAAAATCTAATCTCACAAAACAACTAGAGTAAGTTAGATTGAGAGCTAGTGTCACTGAATCTTCAAAATTTCAGGAATTTGAATAATAAAGAACTCAATGACATCTGGGCAGCAATCCAAAAACGAGAGCAAAAGCTGCAGGTTTGTTCATATTGCGAACTGAACTAACGTATCTCTAGAGTTACTATCGAGATAAGAAGGATATGGACCGGGTAATGGATAAGACGAGGGTTGAAAATGGGGCGGTAAATAAGCGAATATTCCATAGCTCATACTGTTTGATCAGAAGCTATTGAAAAACCCTGGAAAGTGTTATAAGCATCCGAATATGGAAACAGCAGAACCAGAATTTAAACCGACTATCAAGTCCCATCACTTTTTATCATCAATTTATTTAACAGAGGTTGCATCTGGATAGGCGTGTCCAAGTGCCTCCCTCAAAGTCTCAGCTTGAAGTTCAAAAACGCGTCCTAAAACCAACGGAGTGTTCTCCCAGACAAACTCGCAATCCAATCACAGAAGGTGACCCTGAAAAATCGCCTATTAGAGCCAGAAAGGTGCATCTGATTCAATCTAGCTTATTGTTTAATACTATGGGATAGGAATATACTCCGACTATTGAGACTCACAATTTGAATGTTAGAACGCACTTTCTCCCTTCTGATCGGATAATGGGTGACTTACCACCGCCAAGACATGCTAAATTCGCTTAGTAACTAGCGCTTTAATATTTCAATATCGATTTAAATGCTGTGTTATTAGCGAGCGATATAATAAAGAGACACTAGTAGAACGATCCCCTCCGAATGAGAGGCCAAAAAGGAGCATTTCCCCTTTCAATAACCAAGGTTTCAGTATGAGATCTCTTCTGCAGTATGAATTTGCGACGTCGCCTTCAAACGGTCGGTAAGATACATTATGCGTTGATGTGGCTAGATAGCTCGGTAGCCTATGAGATTTAATGAATATCTATTTGTATATAATTCCCTTTTTGGAAAATTTTGCATTTGCCTTGGCATATTTATCACCTGTTCAAACTATGAGACAGCTTCCTGAAGTTTTCGTTGTATTAGCAGAATTTTGATGTAATTTTCCATGACACTGATCAGATTCAGAGGATCAAGACACCTTTTTAAATTATCATTGGTTTATTTCTTTAAAATCCAACGAATTTGCATTCATGGAAGCAAGAGACAGCCAGCTTCTCTCTCAAGACTCCGGCTGTATGCTTTAAAATCTTCCAAAGTTAACGTATTTAACCAAGTTAATTATAAGATCGCTTCGTGTTCCAAGAACTCGAACGAGATAAAAGTGCATGATCTTAAGGATCAACTTTTAGTTAAATCCTTTGAAGGACCACAGATTTCTCGTACTCGAGGTACTTCAAGGTGCTTCATCATTTGTTATATCTCCTCTCAACCTAATAAGGCCAATGGACATACTTGAGCCAAATCCCAGGAACAGACAGCATGTTATCTCTCCATTTACTCCCTGGGCGTGCTGCAAATTTTGAAATCTTCAATATTTCTGCTAGATTCAAGTCAGAATATAGCCTTGGCTTAATGGAAATAGGTTTATTCATCTCTACCAATGCCAAATGAATAATGCTTATCCTTCAGATGTTTGCACCGGAGGTTTTACAATGAACAAAAGGAGGCGCTTCATCGCTCTCCTATCAATAAAAGACAATGTCGAATATCATTTATTCGATTACGACGCGTACCAGTTCATTAAAAAAGCTAAATGGCAGGCTAAACATGATGGTAAACCCTTCACTCACAGTTTTCAGCTTCATTCCGAGGGTAGGATATATTCATTCGCTGGACTTTGACCCAGCGGGAGAAAAGATTACTGCTGTTGACTGGAAAGGAGGGTTGCTGGTTTCTGAGGTGAACAGTGACAAATTTTTATTCGAGTACTCGTTGAAGCAATTTGTAAAACCCAGTAAGGATCTGAATGCTTATAAGGGAATTAACCATGGAGCTCTTACAAAGGGCACTCCAATCGTTGTAGGTGGAATCCAATGGAGGGAGTCTCAGAAATAGCTGTGAAACATGCGGATAAGATGCTGAGTATCGTTGACCCAGAGAGACAGATAAAAAGAAGTAGCATATCTCTCGACGAATATGATTTAGGTATTGAAACTACAATATGATTTGAGACTATTGTATTCACAACAATCGGCTTAGGGATTCATTCGATTGAATGGAGAAATGATTCGAATATGTTAGCTTGTTCAAGTGAAAGAGGAGATGTTAAAATTTTTGATAAGAGAGAAAATCGAATTGTTCGGTCGATTAAACATGTGCACCCTGGTATACCGAATGCTAATCCTGTATTTTTCGTGCTAATATCTTGATCTGCTTTTCAGCGGAAGTAAGGTCAGTGAGTTGGAGTCCTTGTGGAAATTTGCTTGCTACAAGCTGTATAAACGGCAGCATAAAGGTAATAGAGTTCAAAACCGAAAAAGTTCTGTTTAGCGGAAAAAATTTCAACAAAGGTAGGAGTAATATTTCTCTTTGAATGATAATTAGCTCGATGAAATAGATGCTGCAAACGGTGTATGCTTCTTGCAATGCTAACAGAGCAAACTCCGCTCGATGCAAGTTCAGAAAGAGATTTCCAATCAAAATTTAAATATATTCTGCAATGTTTTTACCTCTTGCAATTGCTATATCATATTAATACTAACGAAGACTTTCTTGTATTCTGGGTTTAAAGTTGAACTCTTTGTTAAAATTTTTTCCATTCTATTTCTTTTTGCGAGATGCGATTGATGAGACTACCGCCATAAATAGGTGGCTAATAAGAATCAGAAATAGAAATTCTTCAAATGGCATAATTTCAGAGAAAGATACCGTAATAATGCTGCTGTAATCTGTGCATGCTCTATGCAATATGGGCAGCTCACTTTATCCAACTTAGGTCAGAGATAATTCACTAACCAAAGCTCTCTTTAAATAAATTAGGCTCAAAAGTTAACGCTTATTTGTAAATTTAGTACTTGGTTTCTTTTTGCTAAACGCTGAATTCGAACATGATAATGAAATACTCCCACCAAAATTCATAGTTTTCATGTAAAAATAATACATAGGTAGCGAGAATTGAGAGCATGGAGAACTATTTACGAGTCTTCCAAAACCTTTATGATCCTATCTTTGTAGAGAGGTCGGCTGATTGACTCCCGCCCTAATATGACAATTCGTTCTTTAGGAGGCTTAGGGCTTAGTTCTTGGTAAGCCGCATGGTTCAATATATCGTTCCAATCTGGACGATCTTTCTCTTCATAAGATAACATCTGTCTAATCAGATCTTCAACACTCTTTGGAATAGTTTCCGGAAACGTGAGAAGAGTTTTTTGGATGCTGCTCACGATGGACATTACGCTCGTCCCGGTCCATGGTTTTTTTCCAAAAATCAACTCATAGGTCACAACACCCATTGACCAAATATCGCACTTATAGGAATAATTCTCTTGTTTGAGCAGCTGTGGAGACATGTAAATTGGTGTTCCCAGTTTCGTATGATTTGCCTGCACTTCTCTATCGTCTGCAGGTATAAATTTTGCGAATCCAAAGTCAGCGAGAATGGCTTCACCGTCTCTCATTAGGATATTCTCAGGTTTTATGTCTCTATGCATTATCGTCACAACCTCTCCCTTCTCATTTTCGATTCTGAGATCTTCTATCTCTTTAAATGCCTGGCAGATTTGAGAAAGGATGGTCAGAGCTTGTGCGATTGGGAGTTTGCCTCCTTCTTTTTGAAGAAAACACTTTAAGTTGCCATCTTTGAGATAAGAGGTGATGATATATATATTTTGGCTCTTTGACATGATAGCATCCTTGAACTCAAGGATATGTCTTCCTTTGATCTTTTTAAGAACATTAATCTCTCTCATAAAGGCTTCTT
>ENA-UOTZ01001486-UOTZ01001486.1-compost-metagenome-genome-assembly--contig:-NODE-1486-length-15654-cov-22.902099_pt1 | contig 15654 bp, 15 predicted proteins | sample MGYA00238144_ERZ746983 | MGnify/ENA primary metagenome ERZ746983 (study PRJEB28759, sample SAMN06268863) | compost metagenome | isolation source: single cell | place: USA: California, Emeryville, Joint...
TCTTCTTCATCAAATTCTTCTTTCTCTTCGTTAAAATCCTGATTTTTGTATCGATTGCTTGCCGCGGTTAGGAGCCTTGGTTGATCCACTACACCACTCATTGGTTTCAAAGAGAACTCATTAACATCAGCTATTATTAATTCCTCTTTGCTCTCTTCGAACTTTGCCTCATCGTTTATCTCTTGCTTATTAGTCTCTTCTTTAGCTAGATTAATGAAATTATTAAATATGGAGAACCATCTGCTTTACCATCACATTGTTTCTGGTCCTGTACTTTCGCATCCGGGTGTGAATTGGCACTACTTTCTCTTATCTCACCAACGGCCGACAGATGTGCGCCGTTTATTTCATTTACTCTCTCCTCAGCTCCTTTGGCTTCTGAAATTGTTTCACCTTCCCTCTCTTTCTCTTCGGTAATTCCATTGAACGCATTTTGATCAGAAACTTCCTGCTGATTTGTCGACAAACGAATAACGTCTGCGTCATGTTTTGACTCCTCTTCTTTCGTCACCTGTGTTATCACCACAGAGGAGTTCTGGCCGAAGTTGTCTATCTGCTTTTCAGGAGAGATAGATTTTGGGTTTTGATAATATTTTTTCCTTTTGAATCCTCCTCGCACTTCAACCTTTGGAGGACTGCTTTTCTCAATCCGATTCATAACCTCGCTGCTACCAATGTAAGTGGTGTTCAGACTTGGTTCATTCGCTTGTATTGGAGCTCTTTGCACGTCATTGGCCTCAGTTCCTTTTTCAAGTTCCTCTAATGGTAGCAACTCATTTGGCCTCCTTTTATTTGGATTGATGTCTCTTCGGACACGATATTCATTTTTTGGCAAAGAGCATGATCTTTTATCTTTGACAACCAATGGCTCCACTGTCCCTAATACCAGAGGACCAGGCCTTCCTCTCGATTCTGGTCGAACTTTGCTTATATTTTCTCTTATAAGGTGTATTTCGCTGCTATTTCCAATGGAATAAACCGTATCAGGCATCGTGGCCATTGCGGTTAGGTTGCGAGGTAGCCCAGTCTCTTGAGGTAAATGTTTACTTCTCGATATGAGAGGTGATTGTTTCAATGCGTCCACAGAGTCGGTTTCTTGCTGAGACATCTCCAAGGCGTTATCTATTGTCACAGTCCTGACATACTCTCTGCTCGGTTCCTGTATCGGCTTTGCCATAAATCCAATATGTTTTTGTCTTTTGTTTGGCAGCATGAATTCCTTTGCTCTTTCCTGTAAAATAACGGGATCTCTTGGAGTGGAGCGCGTTCTGTGTTTTTCTGAAATGTGTATTGGACTAGCAATTACACTCGAAGAATTTCCAAGGATTTGAGGAGAATTTTGCTCCCTATTCATATTATTAACCCCCATAAAGATCTGAAATTATTTACATTCTGAATCTTTTTGAAAGTCTTGTATCGATCTGCGAGCTTTTGTCTAAATTCTCCTTGGCCTTCAAACTCATTTCCCAGCCTTTTCTATAGCTCTAACAGATTTAAACTTCCTTGATTGGTCAAGTAATAGTCTACCTCTTGGTGGCTAAATTTTGATTGACCGCCACTATGGATGGTATTATACTAATATTAGAATTAACTCTGTTCACATATGTAAACGAACTTACATGATCTCCTTGGAAAAGCGTATTGTAATTATTGTGTGTGGATTCTTGCTTTTGTTTTTGGAGACTCCAATTTTTCACAGTTGTCTCATCGGTGAATTTGGTCTGGTAATTATACACAGACGAGACCTCCTTTGGATTCACAACAGTTTGTAGTTTCTACACAAAGTTTTAAGCAAATTTTCCTCCTCTGTGAATTACATCCTTGAGCGTGGGTTTCGTGTTTGATTCTAACATTTTCTCTTCACTCAAAAATCTTCTTTTTTTGCTCAGACTGTCCTCTCTAGAGTAAGGCCTGCCTGTCTCCATATTCTGATTTTGCGAGTTATTCAACGCTTTTTTGTACTCACCAACAGTGAAATCTTGATTTGGGGGTTTTAACTCATCTCTCGCGCTAAAATCACGGAATCTTCGTTTGTATGGAGAGGGCTTATTTGGAGGCGAGGATGATGGACTGCTGAATTTCGAATTCACGTACTTGTGTGTGTGCTGATGGCTAATCAAATCGATTGAATAATTTCCATTATTCCGACTATCATTATGAATAGGGGGAAAGTTGCTTTTTGTTTCGGACATGAGTCTTGTCTGCTGATAGTCGCTTCCTGATAACGTTTCTACAGTGTTCATGAATATTTACAGCTATCTCACAACCTATTGAGGTTTTAAATAAAAAATTAAACACCAGGATAGATTCAACACTGTTCGCTCAGAAAAACACACTGCAATTCTCTCCCTCAGTTAAATCATTCTCCTCACCTTCCTACAAATTTTAATTTAAACTATTTCAATTATTAAGCGGGGCGAGGCGCCATTACAATATTTCGGACACACTTTAATAAATGAATTAACTGCCATATTTTCCTCTCTTTACTAGTCATTCACGCTGTTTTTCTTTTCTCTTAGATCTACCAAGAGCGATCAGTAAAAATAGAATGTAATTTTTTTCTAAGCAAAGATGAGTATCTATTGATTATATCATCAACTGTGAAGAGTTAATTTTTCATTTAAGTATCTCATTTGCATACTCTACCTCTTTTCATCATTTTTCATCAAGATTGGCACTGATCCCACTCAAATACGCCCTCAAACCATTTCGCCTCAGGAAAATTTATCCATATGAGAGTACCTAATCCATAATAATTATTTTCCTTGTAGTTTGTTAGTTTCATTTTCCAATTTCAAACAGGAATTAGATTAATATTGAAATAAAATTATGAAAGACACTTCCACCGAAAAAAGTGAGGAAAACCAGCCTCTTCAGATCCCCAGCAATCTCTTAAAGAGCATCCGCCACCAGAATAAGGACGTTTTCGCGCAAAAATGTATTTTCATAGCCCCAGATTCCCATGGTTTCTAATCATTTCTCGCCTCAAAGACAAATTTGAAAACATTGGAAGCAATGGATACATCGACATCGAGCCTAAAACAGCCAAATTCGCTGGGTTTGAGGTCGGCAAGCTCAACACTATGAAAGTGAAAGTCATCAACGCGGCTACTCGCCCGCAGCGAGTCCACATCCTTCCTCCAAACTCCCCATTTTTCAGCGTCAAATTCGAGAAAAAAGGGCTCCTCGCCGCCGGAAACAGCGAAGACCTCTACATTCAATTCAAACCAAACGAATACAAGTATTCTTTTGCCAGGATTTCCCTAATAAATTACCAGATACTATTATGATGCGATTCGTATCCACACTGAAGACGAGCAAATCCAAATTCCTATCCACGCTTACCCCGTCTTAGACCGAAATAACCTGCGTGAGGTGTTTCCGAGGCTTATCGATTTTGGTAAAGTGGAGGTTGGTACCACACAGACTCTTGTAAGGCTTTCATTGAAACTTTCTCTGACAAATCTCACGCAACGCAGCGATTTCCTTTACAATCGAAAATCCCATTGAATTTTGAGTATGAGTTCGTTTTCTCGAGAGAAGACATGGACTTTAAGATCAGTCCTATGAAAGGTATTATCCCTGGTAAGAGCATAACGGAAATAGAAATCTCGTATACGCCCTCTAAGGTGATAACGGTGCAAGCGGAATGCAAAGTAATTTTTTAATTTTTCCATTGCAGCAGCAAACATCATTGTCTTTTGCAGTTGAATATTTCGCAGTTCGATTTCGAGCCTCTTCCAATCAAAATCCTCGGTTCTGGGAGGTTAAAAGAACAACAGACCATGACGATGCAGAGGACAGGTTCTAGAGGAAAGAAGCTTTCGAAGTTGGATTCAAATCGAATGACGTTTCTGGAAAATGTGAGGTCGGATCGACTGAGCGAGTCTACGAATGTCAAAGGAGAGGATAAGCCTATCGAGGGAGAGAATATTACGGCTATTGAGGATGCGAATATTGCGTACAAACCGCTGATTAATCAAACATCGAAGCTGCGCGAGGAGACGCGGTTCGAAGAGACGAAAAAGGACATGGGAAGGAGCACGATGCAGAAGCGATCGGTGTCTTCTCCGACAATGGAACCGACAAGAACGAACTTCAAGACGCAGAATTTAACGGAGCGACAAGTAAGTGCTTGTAGAAGGTCCATCGTTAATACTCGTTTGAAAAAGATATTGGAGAAGGCTTTCATTGATAGGTTTAACCTGTTTCAACAAACTGACAAGGATAAAATGATTAAGTTCTTTCAATGCGTCGGTGATCCGCACACTACGGAGGCCGAGATTCAAGAAACGGATGAAGCAAGAAAGAGATACATGGTAATTTGCCTCTGCAACGATGGGTGAAATAAATTGATGATGTAGAACGATTTTCTCGCTAATTATGAGGTGAGAGGTGTGACTCGCTATAAAGTGAAGCAGGACGAGGAATTGCCTGAGGTGGGTGAGGTGGTCCCAGTGCACACCGCCACGTTCGATACGATAAAAAACGATAATATCAGAAAAAGAAGGAGGGTGAATTTCTTAATCATGAAGTTCAAAGGGTTTAATGAATGGACATGCTTTTAATAGAATTTGGAGAAATTCATGAAGGTGGCTTCGAAAATTATTTTGCGATATCGAGCATCGGAAAGATTGCGCAAGATTAGGGCTTATATTCAGGGCTGCCGGACCAGAGAGGATGTCAAGCAGTTTGTGAAGCAAGATTGGGAAAGAGCTGAGTACTTTGGCATTGGGAAAAAAGACTATGTAACTAATCCATTGCTTATCTAAGCTGATTCTTTGCCCATTCCATTAGATCGCATTCACATTCGAACTCAATAGAGACAAGGTGCTTGAGACAAGCCTTGCGATTCAATACGAATCAGCTGCGAATGATCTCACTCATTACGTGTTTCCAATCGATCATCAGGTCGGCTTTGACGATTTCATACCAATTGATCCTTTCCCGAACAATGACACCGAGGTCATGGGCTATAAGCGTAAGAAATAAGACTAATCGCCAATTGCTAAATTTCTGCCCTTGTTTAGCAATAACCGTTCCTCCAGTTATCAACTACGCTCCTCTTGAATTGAACCGAGAGCTGAGAGCCTGCGCCGAGGAGGAGTCCCCATTGGCTGGGTATCTGATCACTTTTTCTATTATTTTCTTAATTTATCACGAAAAAGGCAAACTGGACCTATCGAAAAGATTGAAGACGTGAAATATCAGATGGAGAACGTTCCTGCCAATCTCCTCAAGCCATTCGAGGTCGAATCTCATCGGTTTATCACTCCAAACCCAGTCATTCGAAAGTTTGTTCCTTTGCTCGATGTCACCGAAACAGACCCCGAGTTCAAGCTCCAGCCAAAGAAAGTCGAGCTCCAAGACAGCCTCGACCCTCCTTTCCCATCAACGGAAGAGCAAAGACAGCTGGTATTCAGAGAATACCTTTCTTCCACTCCTGGCTTGGAAGGAACGCGAGCTCTTGGCTTCATTCCTTTGGAGTTCGGAAACTATTACCAGCCAAAATTGGCTTTCGCTTCAGGTACTCGCTTCTCATGACTATTTGGCTGAAGAAAGTGATTTAGACTTCGCTTTCGAGAAAAGATGGGAGAGATATTGCCCAGAGCTGTTGCCAACCGCGCAAGACGATGATAAATTTTCAGATAGTGACAGCGATGATGAGATCTCTATTAGAATGGATGTAACCAGACAAATGATCAACCCTCATTGCTATAACATAACTAATTATCAAAGGTGCCTGAAATAGAAGATTTCTTAGCGACACTTGAATCCGATGACGCCAAGATAAAAGAGTTGCGAAAGAAAGCCGAGGCAGGTGTATTCGACGAGAGAGAGTTTATTGAGCAAAGCGTGAACAACGCCATAGAGTAATTATTTTGATTTTTCTATAAGATGATGAATTTCAATACATTTATTTAGGAGCGAAAAAGCACAGTGGATCTCGGCTTTACCTTCGAAGATGCATACTTATAACAAACAAATCGTAAATAAAGAGAAGAATACCATAATCATTCAATAATCGTAAGAATTTAGCGAATTACTGAGCAATCTATGACGTTTTCTTTGTTTACATGATCGCTATATCCATGATCTCATTTATTAATTCAAAAATAAGGATCATTGAAATTTAAGCGTTAAAAGCAAGGAAAAATGGCCTTAACAGGCATGTTTTAATACTAGTAGTGAGGTAGCTAATATTTTAAATTAGCGTTGGGTCTTATAGAGTTAAATCCGCGAGTGTTTGAATATGTATTGATCCGTTCATCTAAATGAGTTAATTTAATTGTATATTACCAATACGTTTTAATAGCTGTTTTGGTAAAGGGTCAGAAGAGCTACATAGACTAACATCTCGAAAAGCCCCCGGAAATGAACTGGACTTACCTAATTAACTATATTCGGACGATGCAATGCTACATCTACTTCCTTGCGATGCAGTTGCTCCTCGCCATCTTCATCATTATCTATGTATTCCAATTATCATTTGAGATTACAGCAACACTAACCATTACAATCCTAGATATTCAGAGACTATAGCAAATAGTACATGGAAGCTCTCTAATAATAGTTCCTAACGATTTTCATTGGTTTAGTGCTGGAGATACAGTCGCATTCACATGTGAAACTATCCTAATATCGCTTATTACGCTGGAGATTGTTATGAGGCTCATCGTCCAGAAACAAGTAATGAAATATATGCTATTGTCTATCGATCTAAGCGACTACCCAGAAATTTTTCACCATTACTTGGAACGTGGTTGACTTCAGCTTGTTGATCGTGATTTTGGTGTTATATGCAGTTTACGTGAAGGATAAGATCGAAGGGTAAGCCTTTATTTCTCTATATCTGAAGAAAACTCTGATTTTTCGCAAAATTCGAAGAGCAAAAGAAAGTTTTTGGCCGACGATCATTCTGTCTTGCAGATATTTTTTACAGATCGTTAGAATCAGCATGATCATCAAAGAGTACACCTCCTTTCAGTCGAGAATTCACTGACATTCCTTTAATTTGTCATTAGGAATCAAGATCTGCAGAGTTCGCTTCATATTGATGTATATGGGCACAATGAAGAAGTTGTTATTGTAAGCATTTTAACAGCAGCTGCAGGCCTTATCTTATGAAATATAGCTCGATGAGAGTTCTCGAGACAGCGTCAGCAATAAACTTCCTCCTTACGAAGAGATTGAAAACTAAGTTCGGATTCTTTTCCTATATATTGAATTACATCCTTGGCAGTTATGTCTTCGTGTATTCTTAGGCTATTTCTGCTTCGTTCGAAAGCTGGATTTTAATTTTCCAAGCTTCGTGATTATGAAACCAAATTACACGGCTGAATCGCAAATTTCGCTTCGAAATATCAGCATCAATAGCAGGCGATATGGGGAATTTATATTGGTTCCTGTCAAGAAATAGGCGCATAGGGCTATTAGTCTGCTATATGTATTAATGTTTTTGGTTTTGATTAGTTTTGATAATTTTATTAGAACGAAATTGAAACTTCAAATAATTTTCTGATAGTAAGCAGAACCGCGAAGATGTCGATCCTTGAGAAGAAAATTGAGGAGGTTGAGGAGCCTTTGTATAGTGAGGCACGCAGAAAACAGATAAAACAGAAGGAATTCAGGGAGTATCTGGTTAACAGAGGAGTCATGCTCTCATTTATTAAATGTAAACAGACAGTTCAAAGCATGAAATTGACATATCTCTAACAAATAGTTATATTATCATTGCGAGTTGCTGAAAACCGCCCTGAGAATCCTATGGATGCATTAAAAGATTATTTCGGAGAATTCAGAGCACCTGAGTGGGATGATATCGCGAAATTAGAAGACGACGTTGAGACTTTGAAAGCCGACAACGAGGCGCTAGTGCAGAAAATTGAGGATTTAGAAAAACTTAAAGAGGAGCTGATTGAGCGCAAACGCCTCAAAGAGATCGAAAGACAGCAAAAGTTGGCGGAAGAAGAAGCTAAGAAAGCTAAGAAGGCTGGAAAGAAGTAGATAGACTGTGTTGAGGCGTTCTTTTAACTAAGCATTGATGATTTTTCGCTATAATTTCTGTTTTTTTTTTGTTATGAAAACGCAATTGTTTAAAAAGAAATAAAGAAGCAAATTCACTTTTTATCAGCTCTAAAACTTAAAGACCGCAATGGTGATATTATCCTTAGATGTCTTCAGCGCATGCTCCATAAGTTTTCTCGCCATTTCTTCTGAAGTCGCAAGCCCTGCTACCAAATCAACAGCTTCCTATTAGCAATATCAGTAAGCAAAAAAATTGTCATTGAAGTTAATGAACCTGGTCAGTTATCGTTTCCCATAGCCCATCGGAGGCAAGAATAATAAACTTATCGCCGGCTTCGACCTTATTTCTCTCGTAATGAGGAGTTGTAATCACGCCCTAGGAGTAAACAAGCTCGTATTCGTAATTTATTATCTTTATACCTCTTTTTTGAGGTCAAGAGACCCAAGGGTTCGTGTCACAGGGAGACCGCCGATTCTTCCATTAACGATTTCACCTTTCGCTTCGCTAATTGTTGTTGAGCATTATTATCACGAATTATTTAGGTAAAGATACCTCACGCGAACAGCCTCTCTTAGATCAGTGGCCTTATGGTCATAGCTGAGTCGTACTGCGGTGTTATTTCTCGAAAGGACTGCTCTAACGTCTCCGATGTTAACCGAAGTAAAATACGTTCCATCTAACCGGTGTCAAGTTGCGGTAAGTTTCGCAATTTACCTGCTTCTTTTTGAATAAAGATGAGCCCAGCGGTCGTTCCGCTCTCTTTAGCAACTTCTAAAAACTTTAACTGATCGTCGACTTTCTGAAAAACGACTTCAAACAGCTTTTGCTGGTTGCTTTCGTAGTCATTGTATAATTTTAAGAATTCCTCATAACTAAGCCATTTGTATTCATTTCGGTTTTACTTTTGGAATCTCATCTTTGCAAAATTTGGCGACCTCTCGACCCAAGTACCCATCCAACACGCCGAACAGTCCAGCGGTTCCGTTTCCGAATATGTCATCCCTCAAAAAGAACTCTAATCGGAAAAATTACTGCTTACACAATCACACGTTCCGAATTGTTACCATCCTCCATTTCATCTCTCTCTTCCACATTGCTGTTTCCTTTGAGAGCGTATTCCGAAAAAGTCTTTGCTTTCTTTTCATTGATATTGTGATAAACTGGCTTACGTCCACCTTCCATTGTTTATTTTAATTTTGCAAGATAATTCTGTAACTACTCGAAAAGAAAAAATTCTGCTTTGATGTAGGATACCTTTTTTAAAATCCCTTCGAAAACTCGAAGGACTGCCTTCATTGAAAACGATGCATTTTCATAGATATTGAATGAAAAGCTCGGTAGAGCCCGAAAAACTTCAGAGAATTAAAGAGAAATGTATTACATCTAAAACCCTCCATTCGCTCTGGACTTTGCTTGTTGTAAAGATTTAACTATATTTGATCATTGACTCTGGCAAACGCCAATTTTCAAAGAACTTTGGGCTAATATTTATCTCTAATTTTTCAAGTTTTAAGCTCATAAAATCAGATGAAATTTGTTCGCTACACTGCAAACAGTATTCAAAAAAAAGCGCATTTACTTTCGATAAAAAATAATTTGATTGCTGACTACCTCTTGCCTACACTCTTATGAACAAACAAAGCAACAAAAGCCCTAAAGGAGCTCATTCTTCTGCTCTGAATCGCTCAGGCTCGATCAAGGAAGTCCAATCAGAGATAAATTTGATTCGGTTAGTCGCTCAGGACTATAATTACTATAAGCCTCAACAGCCAATGACAATGTAACTCGTACCCTATTCCTCACATTCTCTAATACAATATACCAGAGATGCCAAGATTAAAGCGATCAAACAGCTTCTTTCTACAGACGGCCGCCCTCAGGAGACAGCAGAAGCGAAGAATAGACGATCAACGCTAGACAGGTTTTTACTCGGGAATCTGAAGGCCGATTTCACGAAAAAGAAGCCCGAGGAAAATATTGTCAAGCCACAAGCAACCGCGTCGAATGACCGCACCTCATTGATAAACCTTCGACTTGAAGCGAACAGCCAGACGCAAAGAGCGTCGAGAAACTGCTCCCAAGAGGAGAAAAAACGAAGGTAATCCTATAATCAATGGTCTCTAGTAGTTCTAATGCCCTTATGAATTAGATATCCTTTCTCTAGTGAGCGTGAGGAAATGAAGAGAGTTAAGATGATAGGGGAAGAGTGCTAGTGTAAAAAATTTGAAAGCGCGATCTCAAGTGTATTTTTTTGCTCGATACTTCAAGAGAGCATCTTTATCATAGGTTTTCATTGTTTATATAATTTACTTTGGCAGTCTTGTGGTACCCTACAAATTTATTTTTCATATTAACGTTGAAAAGTTTGCGCCTTAGATATAATTAAATCCTTATTTCCTTAAATGGGATAGAGTTTTATTATTCCTTTGATATTTCGATATATGCACGCATTTGTTAGAAGAATTGGTCTCAAAGGGGCTGGGTGAGCAGCGGAAGGTAGGATTAGAGTGGAATTTTTATTAAATATCGAATAGCATCCCAATAAAGACTTTATTTTCGATCGGATAAATTAAAGCACGGCTGGGATATTCAAATGGCACCACCTCCAAAGTATCTCATCACAAGACGACTCATCAAGCAGTTCTTCAAAGGATACCTTCCCAAGAGACCAATGACCGCGGGATCGACCGATTACAGTGACCTTGTCGAATGCTGGGGCAAGCACGGCGTGGATTCTCCTAAATGCTACGATGTTCTTCAGCTCTTGGACGAGGCTGAGACCCGAACCAAAGAATACACAAAGAAACTGAAGGATCTTAAATACGAGCAAACCGTTACCTCAAAATTGAAAAAGCCAGTTTACAAGAGCATGGTTAAGGGCAAACATCGTGCTAAGCCACTCAGACACGAAAGCATCTATGACGGAGTGTATTAAGCTTCTTTAGTATGCCTTCATTTTATTTCTCGGTCCAGACTCCATAACCCCAGACTTTTGATCTATGTTTACCTCTTGTTTATTAGCATCTTTGACAGACCTTCCATCAAAACTCTGCTAATCAAGCGTTTATCGAACTAACTCCGTTTACGAAGTTCATTTCTTTAGAATCAATGAAAAAAGCAAGTGTTTTGCCCGAGAGAGGCATTAGATTAAAACATAACTATTGCGAATGAATACATAATGATGGATATCCTATGGGAGCTTACAATGAGAGGAGATATACTGAAATTAGAAACAGATATACAGGTGTAGTCATAATAAATATTCAATTTAGAACAGTGAATAATTCCCGAATATAGAGAAATTTAGGTTCTTCGCCGCCGATTTAATCGCTGATTTCAAGTAAGCGCCTGCGGCCTTGACTCCTGAGGCTGGAGTTTTCTTTTCGCTCTTCCAATTCGCCGAGCTTCCTCTAAAAATTAAAGCACATTAGTTAAGCGGATGATGAAGGTGTTACCGTCTTTGGTTGTATTTCTTGCTAGCTTTGCCGAATATCTCGGCGAGGTTTAGATTCTCGATTTCAAACTTGCCAAAGATATCACCGTCCTTCGTGTCTTGCTTTTGTATTCTGGAGATTTTTTGCACTTCCTCGAGACTCGAGGCCCATAACGGCACTTTTTTATGGTTGCAGTAGAGCCTTTGGATCTTCCTCTTCTTCTTTGGAGAATTGCATATGCCATGCAATTTTGTCGGGTCGACGGCTGGGAACGCCTGACTAGACTCTGGGAAGTGTTGATGGAGGTAACTGGCCCACTCATGATTCATGCTGCCAGTATAGGTGTTCAGATTTTCGAGTAATTGTGCGCTGTTTGACTGGAAAGGGTCGTTAAAACAGGCGGTGTTCATCGGAATAGGAGCCATTTCATCTCCGCATTCCGCTAAGATTTCCTGGTCGAGGGGAAACGGCGCAATGCTTTCTTCTCGATGAGAGAAGCGGTAGGAGCCGTTGTTTGAGGATTCGTTAGAGGAATAGTCTGAGAGGTCGTACTGCTCGTTGTCATCAAGCATTTCTAGCAAATCTTGGTATTCGACTTCTTCTCTCTGGTGGAAGGCGTATGGGTTTTGCGCTTCGAAGACGATTGGCTGTCCTTTGCTTTTCTCCTGGTCCTCATCCTCGCTGAAAATCACGTCTAGATTCATCCTTTGCGCGTAAGGACCAAGCTGCGTCTGGGTCGGGTGGTGGAAATTAGGTGTCGAAGAAATCTCATTTTGCAACGGGACGGCGCTGACAAAGTACGAGGGATGAGTAAGAGACTCGCCTTTAAGTTGGTCATTAGCCACCTTCGCCGCAGGCTCTCCAGACTTTTGCTGATTGTAATTATGAATCACTGTTACCAGTGGCAGCGGGTCCTCTTCCGTTCTCGCAAGAGTGCCAGATTTCCTCTTAATTTGTCTCTTGCCTTCCTTTGATTTTCGCTCATTGGTCGCCTCCAAAGACGCTGAAAAGTTATCCAAATCCACGTTTTCTGCGCCATTGATCTTTGTGAGGTCTGAGAGACTGAATATATCCCTTCGGTCATCAAGATTGAACTCTTCGAAGATCGGTATCAACGATTTCCTTGTAGGATTTCTGGTTGCGTTATTCGGCAATGTTTCCCCAGGCTTTGGATTGTTAGACGCTCGGTTTTGTTTTCCCAGAGAAAAGGGCTCGTCTTCTGGCTTGAACGAAGGGTATTTAACCAATGGAACGCTTGGCCAATTCTCTTTTCCTGGGCCTGCGAGGTTTCCTCCAGAAAATTTCGCAGAAGACCTTTTCCCATTGCAATTTGAGACCTTTTTCGTATTTCCTTTTTCCTCTAAGAATTTTGGCGTTGGGAGATTGTCTTTTTCCTTTAGCTTGTTCTCGTCGTATGGCACAGAGTCTTTTTTAAAGGGCTTGAAGTTTATGGTTACTCGCTCCTCTGAGACCGGTAATTCTTTGACTTGCTTGAGAATAGTGAGGTCGCTATCGTCATCCGAGGCGTCGTCCTCGCTTTCCCCGCGATATCCGAATCGAACAAGCGCCTGCTCTGAAGCTAGATCCTCTGATAATCTTGTTTTTTTGCCGGGTGGCTGGAAGTGAAGGAAATTATCGGAAACTAGATGAATAACTTTAGTGGAATCTACGAGAAAAGAAGGATTGTTACATGCAGCGGACTTGATGTTTTGGATAATCGAAAGTTGTGTGTTTCGGTTGGGTGCAGTTGGTTGGTTGCTGATGGAGGAATAGACGTCGTTGAGTTTGGAAAGACAGTCTTTGTAGAAAGATCGGAAATCATGCTCGAGGTTCTGACGAGTGGTGTTCCCGCGTTGTCCGAGACGATTGAGCGCTTCGGTTTGTATGAACCACGAAGTTTGGAAGAGCTCCTGGACGGGGTTTTTAGCCATAGGAAAATAGTAAAAAAGAATTTCAAAATTATTGCCAAATTTTTTTATCTGTTAAATCGGAGAAAGTGAGCTCAAAAATTTCAAATTTCTTAGAACTTAACGTATCTATGCTAACTTATTTTAAAATAATAGTTAGAGGCAACAACACAAAATACTGCAAGACTTTCATCAGCAGGTCTTTAATTCAGATTGTTAACTGTAACTTGATAACAAACAATAAAAGAGAGGATAGCTTGAGAAAGTATGCGACTAATGAAACCAAGTGACATTCCTTTGTAATGCTACCTAATGTGTTGGTAGTCAATGCTTTGAAAAGTTGTCTGAGATAAATGGAAGAGGAAGGTCTCGATTTATATGTATACTTACGTTACTTTCGTAACAGCAACAACAACAGCGTGTCCACACAAATATAGAAATATATATATTAACAATGAGCAAGCTTGAGCCATTGTGATGGGGATTGGTTGAGACTATAAAAGCACATTTTTTTGCTTCTACATGTGATCGACACAGGGTAATCGGCATCTGGAGTCACCGTTTCTGTACTTCGCATTTTTTTTTCCAGGACCGTTTCAGAGATGTAAATAATTAATGAGAGGAATAAAAAACGATAAAACCAGTTTCTTATTGTTATTTATCAAATTTTGCGAGAGAAAACGAGTCGCCTTTTCACGCCACGCCATCTCTAATATCTTAAACCAGAGAATTTTTCCCACAAAAACACTAAGCAATCAGCCATTATACACTTTCAACTGAATTTTCCGAAGTGATTTGTTTGATAATAAAACAAAATTATATATGAAAGCATTGGCAAAACAATACAATGCATATCAATATCTATATATTACAGCAACGCCTCAGCGAAAGCGTACAAGGAAATATCAAAACAGCATTATAGCTCTTACCTTAATGATACAGAGGACCCTAATAACCCAACTTTAGATTAAAAATTACTATTTAAAAACATATTGCTCTCGAAACCCAAGAACAGCTTCGAGCTCTTATCTTGAAGAGAGTTAAGGAAAATATATTGATCTAGTTGATCAGGGTCCAATTCCAATGTCTAAAGTTTAACTTCATTAGCTTTCACAGAATGCTATCATTTTTATTACCTGTGCCACTTCTGCGTAAGCGGCTTTTTCTGCTTTGATATTATTTTGCTGGGCTTGAGCCTATTATTAAGAAAGTTTGATTAGCACATTCGCTTAGAAAATGTTTGCTACTTCAGCTGATTGGCGAATGGAATAAGCCTCGGCTAAGGCCGTCGCGTTTGTAACTGTAATATTTTGATCGGCCTCGGAGCTTATGATATCGATTTGCTTCCTTATCAACGTAGCCTCTTGCTCAAACTTCTTCATCTGGGTGTTTTGCTGTTCGATCTGAGTGTCGACAATCGACGACTCATACGAATCAGGCAGCTCTATCGCAATAATTTGCAAGTATCGGCATCTCGCATGGGCAGCTCGAAGGTCTTCGTCGAGGTTCTTCTGCATCTGACGTCCAATTTTCGTTCTATTTACCTATTACATGGTTAACACGCCCAATGTTAATGAAGAATTCTTTACCCAGTATTGAGGAGCATTATAAGCGCCCGCTGTCTGAAGGATCACGTCTCGGGCAATACGGATAAAGGTTTGCTCATAATTGATATTTGCTAATGTGTAGAGAGCTGGGATTTCCTCCTGAATTAGTTCGTATTGAAAAGCAACATGGAGTCCTAAGGCGAGACCTTCGCCGGTTCTTGTTTGCAGTGGAGGAGCTATGAAAGTTAAGAGATAAGCTATCAATGATAAAAAAATTTGTGAGATTACCGCTGGCTTTGATGCGAGTGGAAAATTCTATGGTTTGTAAGGTGCGAGGGAATTTGACAAAGTTGGTAAAGACACCGATTACGTACCTTCCGCCATCGTAGACTGAGTTGGAAAAAAATTAAAAAACGGATTAATTTGAGCGTTTCTAATAAAATATTTACTTGTGGTATTATCGATGTTTTTCGTGATAGAGTTGTATTTTAGGCCCCACTCCGTTGGTTCGACTGATCCCCAGGAGAGAGCGAAAAGCAAGATCACAATGAATGCGATGCATGCGCAGCAACCGATTCCGTATTTTGTTTTGTCACCACCGTCCATTGAGAAAAAACGTAAATTGATTTAATTATTATTAATAATTCACGCAAGAGAATGTGCTATTTAAAGTTGAGCAAGTAGCCAGTGATTAAGATCCCCGATGGCCGTTTCGTAGGTTTTTTTCTTGATGGTAC
>ENA-UOTZ01001487-UOTZ01001487.1-compost-metagenome-genome-assembly--contig:-NODE-1487-length-15654-cov-17.778905_pt1 | contig 15654 bp, 5 predicted proteins | sample MGYA00238144_ERZ746983 | MGnify/ENA primary metagenome ERZ746983 (study PRJEB28759, sample SAMN06268863) | compost metagenome | isolation source: single cell | place: USA: California, Emeryville, Joint...
CCCAAAACCCCAAAACCCCAAAACCCCAAAACCCCAAAACCCCAAAACCCCAAAACCCCAAAACCCCAAAACCCCAACTCATAGTAATTTTGAGTAGTAAGATCAAACGTATGGCATCACACTGAGAGCTAATATCTGCCTCGATTTTTTGTTCACCGAACAGCAACTGATAAAATGTGACTGGTAGGCAGGAAGCCTGCAGATCAAACATTCCAAGATCATATCTGCTTTGTTAGACGCAGATTTATCGCGCAGGTTGAGAAGTACATCAGTAGAGAGAGCGATGACGTCTCTTCCAAAGCAGGTTTTAAATGAGAGAAGGTCGGCTTTAAAGCGACCTCCTTCCAGAGCGGTGACAGGCCAGTTCTTTGTTTTTTATATTTATCCTACACATTATTATCTATTGTAGTTCTCTATTCAGAAGAAATTTTTAAAAACATTAAAATTAACATAAACCAGCACTAAATCCAAATCTAATTTCGAATCCTTGTTATCATTTGCTGAAAGCTTCTTTATTTTAATTAAATTCTCAGCTTTTTTAATCAAGATCGACTTTAATAATCAAATAAAATTTATCATCTCTGCTCTGCTCTTAATAAATTTGAAAAGCGATGCACAATTCAAGTAAGAAAGTGGGCGTAGTCTCTAAAGAATCGAAACAAATTAAAGAGTCTGGAACGCAAGTTTATTCTCAACCAAAGATTGAAGAAGTGAAACAAACCTCGGACAAAGGAGAGCAAGCCATATTACCTCGAAGGAATATTAATACTACTGGTAACTCATTTCCGAGGCTAAGCAAGCTAATTTACTAAAATTATCTATTCTTCGGTAGAAGAGACAACATCGAGCTCTCCAACTTTACTGGCTTGGTGTTTAGATGAGACCAACAAGATCGACATTGCTGACTTCAACACGAAGGAAAGTTATGCAAGTTTTGATGGAGTCAAAACTAGTTCCATGGGTAAAATTTAGGTTTTAAATTATTTTGAGACTAATATGCTGTAATACTTTTAGACTTTAATTGGATGCATGTGAAGGAGATACCAAACACAAATTTACTTGTTTCTCTGAATCATACCTTTGATAACTCAGCCAATATGTCGGTATTTGATATATCAAAAAAAGATCAAATTCAGGAAATCTATTCTCTTGGCGAGGTCTCAGGACGTATAATTATTTGGTACCTTCATGTTCGAAGAATTGTATTTTGTCTCTAGACACTGGTTATGGAGATATAACATATAACTCACGTAGAGGTATCCTCGGTGCTGTCCCTCTTTATGGAAAAATTTCTTACCACCTATTTAATGTTGATTCTAATGCCTCCAAGACCAAAGATATTGTCAAGCTTATTCGCAAGTCAAAATGGCACTCCCAACAGAGTAATCATCAGTCGAAATTGATACATCGAATTTACTATACTCTTTAGCATCCGTGATCACCGGACTTGATTTCAATCCTACTGGAGAATATGTGGCTACCATTGACTGGGAAGGCGTGTGCCTAATATCTGATGTGACCACAGTCAATAACACATTTCATAAGGATTTTGGAGGGGAATCAGGTAAATTCGATTCCTAAGAATTTTTTTTCTTCTGTTACACTCAAAATTAATAATTAATCTCTTGGCGATATTAATTTCACTTACATCTTGAAGCTCAATTTTTAGACTACCATGCACGCTGCAGATGGAGCACCAATGCAGATGAATCACTCATATTCGTGAAGTACTGCAATCATCAACTCAATATCCTAGATGCTGAGAAGAAAACTTGCACTTTAAAGAGTTCGGTACAACTTGAAGATCGGGGTAATTGCAACTATATTTTTTTTTTCTCTTCTGCAAATGCAAATTTTTTGCTTTATACATGATTTGTTTCCGATATATTCAGGGAAAAAGGACTATTTTTTTCTTGAAATAACTCGAGAGATTAATTTCATGACTCTCTTCGCTTCACTTCTCTTTATTTCATTATTTAAACTTGATAATATTTAATCTGTTAAGGTTATGTTCCCATTCATACCCTCTGTATTGATGTATGCCAAAACGATGGAAATCTATTGGCTTCCGGTGGGAACGATAAGAGTATCAAGATATTTGATAAGCGAGAATCGAAGATTATCAAAACCTTTGATGACGTTCACTCAGGTAATAATTTGGATTTGTTTAAAAAAAGACTTAATGTTTGTCTTTTTTCTAGTGGATATTAGATGTGTGCGATGGAGTCCGAGCGGCGATATGCTCGCGAGTGCTTCGAGTGATCCAGCAGTAAAACTGTTGGATTTCAAGGCCGGAAAAGCGCTCTACACTGGCAACACTTCAGATGGAGGTAAATTACCTATTTCAGAATGCATGATCGTCATTCAAAAATCATATAGACGACAGTTGTTCAGTATGCTTCATCTAGATAAACATGAAGCGACAAGGATCCAGAGAACAAGAATTATTCTCAAGAATGCCGACCAAGTAGCACAATTTAGATAATGACTCCGTGAACTAGGTTGAGTTATCCTGATTTTCGGACTTCTAATTATCCTTGCGTCTGAATATTTTTGTTCTCATTTGCTTATCGTAAGTAAGAAGTCTCACTTTGCTAAGAGCTGTCGAACTATAAACAAATATACAAAAACGTTGAATCATTAGCATAGGCAATGTAACACAAATTACATCTCCAGATCATGATGAGTTCTGGATTGGCAACACGAGACAATAGGATTGTTACATTATTATTTTTATTCATTCAGGCATTTGATATATTTTCAGATTGTCAATTGATCAGAGTCATCAGTAATAACAACAATAATTCTTCTAAACAGTTTAGAAGCTGACACTTAGATCCAACACATTACATTATTAACCACAAAGGTGCTCTAACTTCTCCCATGGGTAGCGGCATATGTTCTTGTTATAGTATCCCAATACCCGCTGTAAAGTTAATCACTTTTAACCGATTAATGTAACAATATCTAATTATTCCTTGCTCACGATTCACGATATTCACAAGTTCAATTGCTTTAATTGCGCTCGTGAAACGACCGGTGAATTATTACTTAGAAATAATATAATTCATGAAAAGCAACAATTTATGAAAGTAATTTCTTTCCAAAATTTAAGTTCCCTCATCTCAAAATTGGCACATAGTATTTATCTAATTTTATGTAGTCAGAGTTCTCCCAAAAACGAAAAGCTGAGTTCGCATTTTGCAATAAAGCAAACTTAAGAAAATATCATTTCTGTTTTGTGTGTTAAAGTTCAGTTTTCCTTAACTGATTTATTCTGGTTTTCAGTCCAGAAGAATGCATGATGTTATACTGAAAAATTACTGAAGAATGGATGATAATCGCTGTGATAAATAGTTCTAAAGCACTTCTATTATGTATCGTACCCCCTTTCTTGACTTTGATTCTTTCTCAAATGAAACAGACTGACATAGTATAATCTAAGAAGAAATCGGAATAAGCCTTAATTAATTAAACATTGAAAATTTACATTCATTTGTTATCTTTCTAGTATAAAGTTGTTTTCCAGTCTTGAAGTCCAATAGTTGTACTTTCTTATCCCATGAAGCACTCGCAATCATATCACCGCTCGGACTCCATCTCACACAATGGATTTTGCCTATATAATAGCAATTAGAAGTAAGAAATGATTAATTAAAGAAAAAATATTACTTGTGTGAATACCATAAAAGGTTTGAACAGCCTGTGGTTTTCGTTTGTCAAATATCTTGACAGCTGCATCAGTACCACCTGCAGCCAACATATTTCCATCGCTCTGGCATACATCAATCCAGATAGTCGCCTTATCTATAAGAAATGATTTTCAAATCAAACAAGAGTAAGAATAAACAAAATAAAACAGTTCAAATCCTAAAATTAACAGGTTAATCCTCTTTTTCCAAATGAAAGAAGAAGAATAAAATCTGCTTTCTTACTATTTGAGTCGATTTGAATTGGACTCTTCAAAATGAGATCTGTCTTTTCAACATCTAGGATATTGAGGAGGCTTTGATCATACTTGACATATAATAGTGGCTCATCAGGATTAGAGCTCCATCTGCAACGATTGAAAGGATCTAACGTGTAATTATATTAGTTGAGGATTGAATGCTGTCAAGAAATTATAACAAAGAGCGGAATGGGTATATCGATAGAGGACAGAACGAAGTTGAAGAATCTAAAATTTGAAATTTGCTTACCCGTTTTTGTAAGCTTCAACATCTCCATGTTCAGGTGGAAGCGATAACTGTCGGTGTCCAAATCTGATATTAAGCACACTCCATCCTTGTCAATGCTTGCTACAGTCTCTCCAGTAGGACTGAAATCAAGGCCGGTTATGATATTTCCTAGATACAAATATATTAAACGAGCCTGTAGTGGGAATAAATTCATTAATTACCTTCGTTGGAACTATATTGGGAGTGCCATCTCGACTTTCTGACGAGTTTTACAATGCCATCGGACTTCGATGTGCCAAAATTGTATAGGTGGTAAGTTATCTTCCCTTCAACACACATTGCTCCAAAAATGTGCCTTCGTGGGTTATATGTCACATCTCCATGTCCAGACTCTAGAAGAGGATGAAAAATTGATTGTTAATTAATAATGGTTTTACTTCCAAAAACTTCCGTAGCTGAATATACTTTCTTAATTAGCCCTTCCCTTGAAACATCAAAAACTTCTAGATTGGCGGATGTATTCCAGCCGTTGTGAACAGAAACAAGAAGTCCTCTGTTTGCAACCTTTTTCAAGTGAGTCCAGGTGAAATCTTAATGTAGTATGACCGAATTTAAATGAGAAATGAAAAACTGAAGAATACTCTCAGCCCTGCTGAGTTTCGCTCCATAGAAATTAGCAATTCCTTGATTCGTTTCAGGATCAATAATACTAATCTTATTATTCGTGCTTGAGGACCAGGCGAGTAGCTTCTGCTCTGAAGTGATGCTCTCTATTTCAAAAAAGAGTACATGTAATGATTAAGACAAAAAATATCATACCGGTGACTGCTGATGGTTTGCTTGGTGAGCCGCTCTGCGTTTCACCTTGTGGTTGCTTGTCGACGAGGTTGGATGAATCCTCTTTTTCATTGTTTGTTGGAAGCATTTTCTTGTTTTCTGTTGACTTTCTTGTTTTGAGAATTGAGAGCAAATAAATTCAATCTTGTTAATCTTGAGTAATAAATCAACTGTTCGAAATCTTAATTTGAGGTCTCAATTAATTACAGAAGCGGAGTAGAAGTTATATATTACTAACTGTCACTCAATTTTTTATTCAAGAAAAAATCCATGCGCGACAGTAAAAGAGGAATAACAATATTTCAAGCGGACTTTTTGAATTATCGATATAACTCCCGAGCATTATAGAGCATTCATTGACATATGTGAGAGTCTATCAAAGATTTCTTGCAATAACTCGTTTATTCAAGCTTGGTTTAGGTCAGTCATTTTCATAAGAAAAACTGACAAAAACACATATTTTAGTTTGCTGTAACAAGCAATTCTGATTGTGACATTTGTTTTACAATATTTTTATTAGAAAGGAATTATCAGAGTTCTAAGAAAGAGAAACAACCAAAAACAAATTTCAAAAAAACTCATTAAAAATTCGTATTATTTTTTGGCTTCACTCGTTAAATATGAATCATTAATCTCTGTTATTTAATACACAACGTTTCCTAACAAATTAAAGATATTCTTATTTAATGAAGTGGAACGTTCGCACTAAATGTCGTGTTCATCTCAAAAGTCAAAATCCGATATTTCATCAAACAACTTATCGCATTTTGATTCTCTTTAGTGCTGATATCGCCGTCAACCGACTCCAGAGCCTTTGTCCAGAACTCGATAATTTCAGGCTCATACAATTTTGAATTGAAATCAATGATCTGCTCCAACTTGCTCTTTTTCTTCTCCCAGATCTCCTTCAAAAGCTTAAAATTCCTTTGAACTTCATTTTCATCATTCGCATTAACGAACCTCCTCTGCTTTTCAATCGAAAACAAATCATTTTCGAGCGCCAGCACAACAAACTTATCAAGCGATAAACCAAAGCATTCCGCGCTCACAAACTCTTCATTTGCAACATAGATCTCCTCCAATTTCTTGAGATCGAATTTCTCTGACTCTATGTGTTTCACCAAAACCGTGATCTCGTCGATCCCAAGATGCGTTTTATTGAGAAAATTGCACGCTTCGAACACTGGTCGGATAACTTCCTTCATTTTCAGCTTATATTTCCTGTACAAATTAACGATCATTTCCAAAAACAAATCGACTTTGATCTTTCCAGCGCGATTATGACCACCGGTATCATTCTCCTTATTCTGCTCCATTTCTTTTTTCAATTCAACTAACTCTTGCGTCAGGTGCCTCCGCTCGCAGAATTGTCTTGCGTATTCAGCTGCTCGAACGAAAGGAGCATAATGTCTCTTTTCAAATTCAGAATTCACGATCGTGAGACCGATATTTTGTTGAGTCACCAGGAAATCGAGTCCTGCGAGGAATTGCTTGCCTTCGTCAGGAGTCCAGTCCTCACTTGAGTTGGTTAGGGCGCATAGTTTCATGAAGACTGCGACTCGATGAATAGCTGAATAATACTTCAATGAGGTCATAAAAGCCGTAAATTTCGACTCTGCGAGCTTCGCGAGGGAGTAGATGTTAAATATCGAAGTGTAGACGAAGGACGCCATGTCTTGCTCTTTAACGATGGCGCTTTCGCGTCCTACAGAGAGCTTATCTAAAGTAAAAGACGTGATTAGCTTCAAAATCTTTTTAATCGTCATCAGTTCTTTCGGTTTCTTGTTCTTTGACAGCGTTTCACGGATCTTAGCAATAGCTTCAGTCATTGGACTTATCTTCTTGTGAAGAGACATCGCCTCACGTTTCCTTCCGAGAAGTGACCGATTCGGAATTAAGCTAAGGACTGGACTCTGAATAACGCCGCCGGTACTTGGCGAAGGGTTAGGTTTAATCATACTCATCCCTCGAGTCGTTCTCCTTCTGACAGTATTGTTGAAACTGGTGTCGCTTTTTTTCGTTTCTTCATCCAATATTTTTGAAGAAAGAGCACGAATGCTGGTTCTCGTTGGTGCGTGGATATCCGCAAGAGAATGAGCATGATGCTTCGAATTTTGATCTCCTGCGCCCGATATTTCAGTGTTCTTTCGCGGAGAGTTTCTAGTTACATCTTCCGAGTCTGGCACGATGAGCTCCTTCATGATTTTCTGCAGCGCGTTTTTATCTATCGCTTCGACGTTCTCGCTCCCCACCATTTCCAGCGCCTCTCTCATCTTTTGAGCTAACTCGCCATCTCGATTAATAACATATGTTAGCGCTTGCGTCGTCTGCTCGTATTCGTTAACTTTTGCCTTTTCTAGCTTCAGCAACTTCATTAGCCTGATATACTTTAACTTCTGTGCCACCATGGATTTGGTGATCTTTTCTGTAAGTACGTTCTTCTCTTCCTTCTCAACATTAAGAATCTTATCTTCGGCTCTCTCATCAAGTATCTCTTGGATGCTTCGGTACTTTAAGTTTCTATGCGCGCCTTCTAAATCGAATTTTTTGCTATCTCGCTTCAGAATTGATTCTCGTATTTTCTCGGAGATTCTCTGTGAGAGGCTTCTCGCAGTCTTTATCGCGCGTGCAACATTAATCACGGTTAATTTTTTGGTGGTAGGAGAGTTTTCCTTGCTGACTTGAATGAGATCTTGAGAGGTTTCAAGTATCGGTGAATTCACGGCTTCCAATCGACTGGTAGACATCTTTTGTAGTGTTATTTTTTTGGGTCGTTTCTTAGCTCTCAAGCTGTCTTGAATGGATTTTGCCTTCTCGTCAGGGATCTCTGTCAGAGAATGAGCCAGCTCTTTATCTCCCTCTGGCGACGGGTTGGGATTTTCAGTTCGAATTGATAAATCATGTGATGACTCGCCTTTGAAAAACGTTGTTAGCTGCTATATATAATTGATCATTGATCTTACTCGTTTTCAATGATTTTTTCGAACTGTTTTTACGGCTCTGAGTCTCTCTTTCTGCTTTCGAGCTCGTATGCTCTTCCACCGGAGATTCATTAGCTTTGCGTTCATCAGCTTCAAATATTAGGAGTTAGGATTAGATATTAGTTTATCAATTACTGTTGCTAACGCCGACATTTGTGTTCTTTTCCTCTATTTGGCTTTTACCTTCTTCAGTTTGGCTTTGCAGGTCTTGACTGCCTTTCCTGTCTTGAAGTTCTTTTCTATTCTCCCCATCTTGGACGGTCCCAACGTCTTGAATGGTGTTAGTTTCTTTTGAGTTTCCTAATATTTTTAACATGGGACACCAAAAAAAGGATGCTCCCTTACCAGAATTTTTGCGCAGTGTCTCTTCATCTTTTTGAAGGATCTGACTGCTTAACACTTTCTCCATGTCGACTTCACTTCGCTCCCCACCTAATTTCGTTTCTTCTTCCCCTTCCTGAATCGAAATTGAGCCTGGATACTCCTCCTCCTCGTTCTCAGGGTCCTTAGACTCTTCACCATTGAGCATTTGTTCTGTGACAATTTCTTTCTCTTCGGTAGTACCCTTTTCATCGGTTTGCTTTCTCCTTGATTCATCATAAATAGACAAATCTATTTCGCTCTCTATCATATCTCCAGAAATATCGAGACCATATTCCTGCTCTTGGGCTTTTGCAAGCATCATCAACCTTTTGTACTCACGCTCATAAAGCTCTTCCTGCAAATCTTCTTCCAAATTTTGAATGTTATCTTCCTCGATTTGCCGCTTAAACTGCACTTCTTTAGTTAAATTCTCCACGACCTTCATATTTTCAAACAGCACATCAAATTTCGGGTTTATCAGCATCAACTCCGTTTGACACTCGCCTTCAACTAGATTTTCGGTATCAGGATCTACCTGAACCTCTTGGTCTTGATATTCGATTTTTTTCCCAACAAAAGCTCCGAAATTGAACGCATGGGTCGCTTTTTCAGCTTCAAAGTGCATTGGTTCATCAAAGCTCTCTGACTCCGAGTCTAGGAGCCTTTCCTCTGCTTCTTTTGCCCTCTGTTTCGCCATTACTTCCTCAAATTTCATTCGAACGATCTCCTCAGGATCGAATTCATCGTCGATGTGATTTTCTTCATTGCGTAGCTTTTGATATTTGTAGGAAAGGCTCTCGAACTCTCGTTTTAAGATCCTAAACTGTTTTTGACCCGTAACAAAGTGATTACGTGTCTGGGCTATCGTTTGTTGCAGATTCAAATTTTTCAACTCCAGTTCAGCGATCTTCCTGTCAAGATGCTCAATTTTTAATTCCATTTCATACTTGCTCTGCTGAAGGCCCTTGATTTCTTCCTGTTTCCCATCAAGTTGAGCCAAAAAACCTTTCTTCGCATTGTTAAATTCGTCAATATGCTGCTTGAGTCTGTGCTCAAAGTTATTCTTCGCTTCCGCAACGATTTCTTCACATAGAGTAACGTAGTTCCTCCATATTTTCGTAAATAGCTCGCCTCTTTCAATGCATTCGCATGAGATCTGTCTCACCAGTTCGTTTAGTGTTAAGTTATAAACTTCATCCGCACAGCGGATTTTTTCTTTCCCTTGTAGCAGTGGATGATTCTTTATTTTGCTTATCTGCGTGCTTAGCCAGTTTCCCAGGATTAATACCTCAGTACGGCCTGATGGCACTCCGTTAAGGATGTTTGGAAGTTCTTTCTTGAGAGAAACAATGAGGTTATTCTTGCAAAACTCATCAAGTGCTTCTTGAGGAGTTGAATTTACTGCATTGACTTTCTTTACATTTTTTATATATTTCGCTTCCCGCTTGCTCCAAGGACTTTCTGCGTAGCTCGTTTGGTACTCCGACCGCTGGCTTATTAGCTCGTCGCTACCAAATCGTTTGATGTTGCGCGTGAAATTCATCGCGCTGCTTCTCAGGTCTTCTTTGACCAAGCCATCTGTATCTCTCCGCTCTGAAAGAAACTCTGGCAAATCCATAAAATTTGATGGTTTCTTATTATTTACACTGCTCTGCGCCTCGCCTTGGTTTTCATAAGAAGCGATGAGATAATCAGAGAATCGTCTCGGACTTAATTTATCATCCTTATCGCCATTAGAACATGTGCTCTCTATCGCCTCAGCTAAAGTTGCTCTCCTCCTCAAATCATCAAGGTATTGCTGCAAAGCTCTTGAACTAGGAGACTGCGCTTTCAGATCCGCCAGATGCGAAATGTCATGAAAGCCGGCCTTGATTTTCTTCAGCCTCTCAGAATCTTTTGGCATTGTTAGTTCATAAGCTGGATTTGGATTCATCTTCAAGTCTCTGAAAGTCTTTGCGAATTCAGTTATTTGATAAGTCTCGAGCTTCATATCGGAATAAGTTCTTCCTTTCCGTGACGAACTCAAACTTCCCTCTGTTATTTGCTCGCCTAGAGTGTCTGAACGGCCTGTAAACGTCTGTGTCTCTACTTTTAAGTCGGTAGGAGTCGTTGATGATGACACGTACTGTTTCATTAGAGCTTTTTTAAATCCCAATGGATTGACCAGGTTTTCAGGCGAGTGTTCACTTCTCAACTTCCTTGAATCTAGAACGGAGTCAGGCTCTTCTCTTTCAGTTCGAGGGCTTTTGGTCTGATATAGTGATGCTAATGGTTTGTGTTTCAGCGAGCTATAGCGTGAGAAGTCTGAAAGGAGTTGTTTCGTGCCTCCGAATTCAAAATTGTACTCGCCGAGCTTTTGGAGAGCATTGCGAGGGCTTAGTCCGTTCGATTCAAATAATTTGGGAACCAGGTTGAGTGTGTCAGGAGAGGGACTATGAGAAGTCATTTTAAGTGATGTTGTTCGTGGGGTATCATCGGTCGAATTCTGTTTTTGAGGGATATTGAGGAGAAATTTTTGGGTAAGTTGGTTGCTGTGCTTGGAATGACGGTAGGGATTCTTATCAGGTCTCATATTGTAGAAAGTAACCGACTGGGAAATGTTTTTCACAGCGTTCACTTGATCCATTATGGTGCTCACGGCTGTATTCTGTTGTGCTGATTAAAGAGTCTATTTAAAAATAGAGCAATGCCGTTTCAAAAGAAATCATCAGTGGTCCAAAGAACTTTGAGATTGAATAAAAATAATTTCCAAGGGCTTTTCATTAATTTAAGAGTTTGGCTGCTTTACTCAAAAGACGGTCTGCGCGAATGATTGATGCTCTAAAGGTAATCGAACGATAGATTTCATTTTGATTTTTTTTTTCTCTCTCTCAAATAAAAAATAACATTGGAATTTTTCTGTCTCTTTCATATCATAACTGAGAAAGGGTAATTCTTTACGTAGCGAACTCAAGCTGCCAGGCTTATAAAGGAGAAACAGCCATTATACTTGGTCTTAATTGATTTGAGAACACGTGCTATGATTGCGATGGTAAGTGTTTAGGGATCGCAGAGTCATAGACTCAATTCATGCATGCCAGATAAAAACCAGTTGCGCATGATACCAAAGGAAATGCTAAAAAAGTATATTCGGTTTAGTTGCTTATAGAAATTTTCGGCTTGCTCTTGAAAGCATTGACGAGAATTGCATCAAGCGGTAACCATTTATTTATGATTCTCAGCATAAAAAACGCTGAGTAACTACAGTATCATGGATCATACACAGCTGGAAATCAAGCACTAATGTTGTAAAAGTGAATGCGACTATAATTCATGAATGAAAATTCTATCAGGTAGGGCTTTTGCTCTTTGAATTCCATATTAGAATCAATAGATAACTTTTTTTACGCTCATAATTAAAGGAAAAGCCTTTAAATTTGGTAAAACTCTTCAATAGTTTCTTGAAATTTTCCTTTGGAGTAAATTTTGGCAGAAAAACTAATTGAGACAGACCAATACTTGTTCACTTGCCGACATCTAAAACATCGAAAAAAATAATAAATCTCTAGTTTTTTCACTTTTAGGAAACTTATCTCTAGCTGAGTTTAGCCTAGTTGCTCGTTACTGTCCAGTTCTCTAACTCAAATAATTCAAAGAGATAATATAAACATCTGTGCTCTAACTTTTGATATTATCTGACTGACCACTAATTTTCAAAAAGAGACGAATCTCATTGATGCAACACCATTTCAGCGGATAAAAAATTCATGTATACATACATACCCACATTAGACTTTCCCAATATCTGATCATATTCGCAAAATGTAGTCACTCGCACACAATAACTCATTTCACGTAATTATAGTCAAAACCTCTTCATTGATTCTTCGGTTTATCGAACTTGAATTTAACACCTTCAGCCTTTGCGTTAATCGGAGCGGACTTACTGAACCTAAATTTCTTATAGAATTCAATCTTTTTGTTTGTAAAATCGTCTGAAAGCAGATCATCAAGATCCGTCTTTCCTTTCCTGCGCAGAAATTACAATTAAACAACAATGCAAATTCCATACGCTCCTGAGGCAGTTTTTTTGTTTTGCTCGGTAGTCTCTGAAGCTGTAGGTTCATCTTCGTCATCTTCGTCATCGTCTTCTTGATTTCCATTGACATTCTTTAATTGATGCTTCTGTGTCTCTTTTACACTCTAAAATAATGAGACTCGCGCAAACCGAATTGCCAAAACCTGGATTTGTTCAGCTAGAGTTGGAGTTGCTTGCTTTCCCGCTAATCCTTGCATAAACTGCAGAAAAAGGTCAGTTGGTTGGAGTTTTTCTGGTTACTTTGAATTTCATAATGTTTGATGAAATGCCAGAGACTTGCTTGGGAGGTTTATCGATCTTTTTCCTCATGATTTTGATGTTCTGATTGGTCTTATCTTCGTTATTCATTTTTTGATCGGTTTAAAGTGATATATTTCTTTGAAGCTTAAATTGGACAATAACGCGGAAAATCTCCAGATGCTACTTAAATTCAACAGAGGAATATTTACAGTCATGTCGTTGATTAATCGTTTAATTTTTCTGCACACAATCATCTAACCTGCCTACTATAGCGCTGCTACTGACTCTGGTTATAATGAAAGAACTTTACAATTTAACACATGATCGATCAATTTTTGATGATTTGATTACTTGCTGGTTCAGGTTAACTTACTTCGCAGAAATACCTCCTTTACATGCCTACGGACAATGTTTTCAATCTAATTTACTGCAGCCCTGGCTACAATTCTCTGGAACTCCACAAAAACGTCATACATAACCTAAGTATTACATGCACACCAGAAAAGGACATTGCACCTCACAAATAGTAAGTTCATGCTCTTCGAAGACTTCCACAAAGTAGATGTAATCCGAAAATTTTTTTCGAGGACTAATCATTCCGAACAATTTTCTTGATTGAATGGTTTATCATAAAACCAAACTGCCAATGAAATTTGAACACTTCGGTGAGAGAAGTGAACGAGTTTTTTTCAGTTTCTAAATTTTTCGGATTGGTATGTCTACATGGACGTAAATTCATAAATTAAGATTGAAAATTGAAACCTTCTGACATAACTCAGCAATATGATGTTGCAGCATTTGCTGTTGGTGTTGTTTTTATAGTCATCATGATGTGCTGGACGCAAGTTTAATATCGAAAGCTTGAAATTATCACTGTTTGCTGATTGGTCGTAAAATGGAACCCTTGATTTCACCCGATAGTTAAAAGGCCTAAAATTTATTTATATCACTCAATATTCCACAATATTCCATAGCCTACCAATTAAATCCATCTGAATTCACATAATTTATTTCTGAGCAGCTCAATACAGAAAAATGGGAAATTGTCATGATAAACTTCTCTCTCGAGGTAATACTCTGATCACAGAGGCTCTTGAAAACAACCCGAAATGTGGGCTTATAGCTAAAGCACCAAAACCAAAGCCGCTGTCTTATATGGAGAAAGTACGGCGAGAAAAAATCCGAAGCAACAAGCCTAATGCTGATAAAACGATCCAAATTGATGATATTCCTGCAAATTATCAAACAAAAGATCCTACAATGGATGCCCTAATGGGACGCTCTGCATTATACGACAACATATTTCCTGATCTTCGAGATCTCTTATTTTTCCCACCTCACAAATTTAAACAGAGCGAAGTTATCTATATGGGCCAATGGAAAGATGGCAAACGTCATGGATATGGAGAACTGTATTGGCCAGACGGGTCTTATTATATAGGATGCTGGTCGAACGACGAGTTCGATATTAAAGGTGAGTTGTTTTATGACGAAAACACCTACACAGGCCATTTTAAGGGAGGAAAATTTGAAGGACATGGAACGCTTCAATGGAAGAACGGCGCAAGATATGAAGGAGATTTTAGAGAGCACCGAAGACTGTCCGGCATTGAAATTCATCCAGATGGTACCTTGATTCAGGCATCTTTTTCAGGAGGTGTAATCACACGGTTAATTATAAAGTGGGCTGATGACCACAACTTTGATGGACTTCTGAAACATGGAGTTTTTTTTCGGGAAGGCACTTATCAATGGCCCGACGGAAGAAAATTTTCTGGGACTTGGGAGTTTGGTACAATCAAAGTCGGATGGTTTTATTGGCCTGATGGAAGGAAATACCATGGGGCCATGGAGAATGGATTGATGAATGGGACTGGAGACTTTTATTGGCCAGACGGGAAGAAATATTCAGGAGCATACGTTGACGGAAAGAAGAATGGAGAAGGGGTCGTTACTTTGCCTAATGGATTGAAATTCAAAACACAATGGGTTGAAAATAGACTTGTAAAGCATATTTTGGTTGAAGATCCAAAGCCAAAAACGACTGCTCCAAGTAAATCAAACCAATCTTACAGCATGTCTCGAACAAAATCCTTGGATCAAATAGGTGGGAATCTATTGAATAATGACAATTTAGCGAATAGTTGCAATGTAATTGCGAAGAAGGGAGGAGATGATTCTCCTCTCAGTGAAGATAACGAGTCATGCAATCATATTGAAAAGAAGGAAGCTTTTGAGAAACACAGGAATAATGTCGTAGCAAAGGATGGCGCAACAGAAGGTGAGAAAGAGGAGGAGGAGAAAAAGGAAGAGGAGAAAATGGAAGAACAAAAAGGCCATGAGCATGAAGTAAAAAAGATAAGTGAAGCTCAATCCGCATATTATGAAATCATAATGGGATGTGATGAGAAAATTAGCGAGCATGATGTTCGAGTTAATGATGTTCCTGAGCTTATGGAGATATTTCAAATCCCACCAATAGATTAATGAAAAGGGTTTCAAATTATTAGCAAAGAAATTTTTTAAAACGAACACTCCGTTTGTCAAGTGCAGTTGAAGTTGAAAAGAACTTTCATTTCATTTCTCTTGATATTGTTTGAAGTTAATTCTTTCATGAAGGATACACAAAAACAATAAATATTCGAAGTAATCTTGATAAACCCACATTGAACAAGCTGAAATATCTAAGACTTGGGTATAATTAACTAAGGATCATTGTATCATCGAATTCATTTAACGTCTAGAGAGCACTTCTCACACTGTGATTACGTTGCTTTCAACTTATTTCTGCGACTTATGTAATCTAATAAACTCACAACCCCTTATTGAGAAGACCAAACTGTAAAAACCCAAAAGCATCCTGTGCCGAATTAAATTTGCTTTTTATATTCCCAATAAAAAAAAGTTATTAATGGCTGGCTCTATTTTTTGTGACTTCGAGCTCTAAGATAATGGACAAAGACTTATCTCACTGGCA
>ENA-UOTZ01001489-UOTZ01001489.1-compost-metagenome-genome-assembly--contig:-NODE-1489-length-15623-cov-7.160813_pt1 | contig 15623 bp, 8 predicted proteins | sample MGYA00238144_ERZ746983 | MGnify/ENA primary metagenome ERZ746983 (study PRJEB28759, sample SAMN06268863) | compost metagenome | isolation source: single cell | place: USA: California, Emeryville, Joint...
GATATCAAATACAATGCCGTGTTTACATTCTCGCACTTATAATATCCACTGTTCACGTTAACATTCTCGAAATAGAGAGCTTGAGATGTGACATTCCACGATATTCTCCAGGTGGTTGGGTTCTCTAATGCTGGCATTGGGGGGCATCCATAAATCCTCGAAGTTAAAAGAAGAATCCAGAAAGAAAGCCACATCATCAATAAATTTATTAATTCAAAATACTGAATTGAGGTGCATCGAATAATCAAAACTTCTAATACCCCGTAACTGATAACTCAGCTTCTGCGTAACCTGTCCAGTCAGACTGAGTTTTATAAAGGCTCTATGTGATCCTTAGCAACCAGTGAAGTCGATTTCACACTCTTTTATTGCCCATGCCTCATTTTACTGGTTCGGTTATGAAAAATGCCGAGGATTACGAAAGTTGAAAGTTCAACAATCACCCCAATAAATTTCTAAAACTGCATTCATCTGATTTAATTTTTTTTTTTGAATCTCATTACTCCCAAAGACGCATATAGCATGTGAAGAACGATTGGGTCATAGAAAGCTTCAAAACGAGTTGAATACTTAACTTGATCGAAGTGTTGTTGTTGTATAGTCGGTAGTAAGTAATTTAACGCTCCTTAAGTTGTCGAACAGAACCATATGGATTGAAATAAAGAAAGAGAAGCTATTATGGTAGGATTGCCTCTAATCCGACTATTTTTCAAGAGGAGAGCGCTCGCCACTTTACTCAATTGACGTTTGTCTCTCTTCTCTGATTTGAGTTTTCAATATCAGGACTTATTCATAATGGAAAGTTTTACCAAAAAATATTATTTGAAAGCGCTTCGATTTCTTCGTGATGAAAATGTCGGGACCTGGAAGATATTAAATACATGTAATGTTTCTTCTCTGCAGGTTTTAGCCTTCGATTAATTTCTAATCATTACTTTCAATTTTTATTTCGTAGCTGCACTGAAAATTTATTCTAGGTGGTTCCTTGCCCAGAGTCTAAGCGCATAGGGATTGTCCTTATCGTTCGTAACTATTGTTTCAATTTCCAGGAAACTACGATTGGGGCTGATTGACTCTTGTGAAGATATTAATACTTTGGGTACTTATTTTATTTGGGAATTTGGAATAATGTAACTTCATTGAGAGTCTTTGAGACTAAGACCAATCGAGCTTAAAAAGCGTTTCATGGAAGAAAATATCTCCTTCAACCATACGCAATTGAGCAGATAAGATTTATGGAACCGGAGCAGCTTAGTATGAGTTAAATAAGGTGATTCACCTATTTATAATCGTAGTTCAAGCGATTGGTTTCGAAAAGACTTTTTCCTAGTTGTGTAATTCTAATAGTAGTTTAAACCTTAGCTTTGGTACACTAATCATAATAAGTATTGAATCAAATAGCTAAATAAAGGTAGAGTCTAGAAAATATGAACTAGGCAAACTTTGAGTTATTAAGTAAACCCGGAAACTCAAATCTGAATAGTAAAATCTTGTTTACAGGCGTTAGGGATCCATATCCAATGCTCTACTTTCTAATCTTCTAAGCTTTTTAAAGATTACCTTGAACGGAAAAGAAGGGCTTAGTGCAGTTGTGCTCCCAATAGACTGATTTAAGTCAATAATCGATGATTGCTCGGCCCGCTCAGGTGAAAGGCTCGAACCTCCCTGTAGCTCAGACAAATCATTCGCCATGAAATTATTTGATTTGGCAATGTCGCTCCGATCCAATTCATTCTCTAAGGCAATTTTCTTCTCTGTTTTAGCTTTCTGCCGAGCTCTATATTCCCTACACAGAAGAACTTTTTTCCTGACCATTTCGTATACCTCACGTATCGTAAGCACCAATCCGATGATTGAATTTATCCCAATAGCAGCCATTATCATGTAAATAAGTACTGATCCTATATCTGTGAGAGAGCTTTGAGAAAGGTACTCAGATTTTTCGTGTATTCCAAGCAAAATTGCGATTATTCCCATAGTAATCTTGCAAAGGTTGTTCAATGTCAATATTCCAGTCTGCACAGCAGACTTGTATGGCCTCTTGATCAGAATCAGTAATAAGAATGCAATGGTCAATAGAGTGTAAAGAACTGCTTGAGCTATCCCAGAATCTTGCAAGAAGAACAAAATACAAATCACAAGGAAATTTTGAAGCAGAATCACAAGCATGAAATTTTTTGTCAAAATATCTTTTTGGCTGAAGTCTTCCACCATGATTGTGAACCTTCTGAGAGTTGCCTCAGATGAAAGAGGTTTTATGGGAGTAGCTACAGCGATTGAGTATTTAGGACCCTCTTTCGGCACTGCTTCTTCTTTCTGAGCGCTGGGAGTTGCTGTGACGTTGATCTGTTGCTTGACGGGTGAAGTCCGCTTCCAATTTAATAGTACTGTTAAGTATACCATCAATCCGGCATAGGAAGTGATAATTACGATAGAAAGCGAGTAGGAAAGCCATGAATATGTGGTCGTCAGAGTATTTTCTCTGAGTTGGATCATGCTATTCAATTGCAGCTCAGTGTAGTCACCCAGATAAAACGAGAGGAACAAGTTCCACATGATGAGATCTCTAATTTTGAGAAAAAACTGAGAAATGTCGGGACATCCTTTCACAATAAAAGCAAGAGGCACTGATACGAGTAAAACTACGAGAACCCCAAGATCTTTGGTGATAGGAGTGAAAGAGTTGTCGAGTAAAACTGTACTAACACCCCAAAAAGCAAACTTCCCGTATGTTGAATCGGGATTCTCCCCTTCATTTTCATCGATTTTGGAGAATATATTTGGGATTATTGAAGCTTCGAGGTTTTCACAGAATAATACAAAGTTATCTGGGAAGGGAACATTGATAAACTTATAAATTTCGATTTCTTCGAGGAATCCGACAAGAATTACAGCTGTGGTAGATATTCCTCCTGTAAGAATTGGGATTAAACCGGAAGTTGCTGACTGGACTTGCATGGCGCTACTTGCGGTAGTTCCAACGGTTGTGATCGTTTGAACTGTTTCAGGGCTCAGATAGGAGACGCCTGGAAGGTTATAAGCAAGATCCAAATAATTATCGATCATGAAGGGACTGAATGGAATCTGGTTATATTCTGAAATGTCCCTGACGGTCAGAGCGGTACCTGCTTGAATATCTTGAGTGATCACAAAACTCAATGAGAGATTTTTGTTATCCAGAGGAGTTGCAGTAAACTCTTGAATAGATATCGCTGCTCCACTCTTATCTTGAACAACAAGCTTGATCATCGAGGAGACAGTTTTCAGGTTCTCAGATATTTCTGAAGCAAATCCGTTATTGAAACTCATCTCCATTTGATAATTTGGAGATTTTTTGAGAAGGGCCCAAGTCATTGAAGATGAGGCCTTATTCTTGCACGAAATAGTAGGAAGATTCGTAAGATCCATGTATTTGTTGGAGGCTCCACAAGAACATGTTCCAGAGTTCAGTGTTAGGGAGGAGTCGCAATCCAAGCATGTTGGAACACCTGCTGAATTTGAATTGCAAGAAATGCAGCCAAGCATAATTCCTTCATCCTTCCACCAGGACAGAATTGTTGCCTGTATAGGATTGGTGAGTTTGGTTGTTGAGTATGAGGGGATGGTCAGTGTGACACTTTTAGAAGTAGTAGTGCAGGTATTACTCACAGTAACAGTAATTGTGTAGGTATTTCCAGAGCGAAAAGTCATTCGTGGAACTGCAACATTTGAATTCAAGAAAGATTCAATGAGTTGCTCATGGGGAACATCTGATGAAGAAGAAGTGACGCTCCAAGTGGTAGTGAGAGTAAGTGGAGGGTTACTACTGAGATTATCTATTTGAGCCGTGTATGTCTCACAGGGATAAATTTGAGGTTTAGCTATGATAAAAATGAATGAAAGTTAAAATGAGTAAACTCATACCAATGAGATCAAAAGTTATTGTAGAAAGAGAAGGGCATGCTAGGATTGAAGAAGTAAGCATCTCTCGAAAACAGAATTTTTACTAGTGCATGATCCAGGATTACCATTCAATTGGGTGCCAGCAGGACAATCGGTACAAGCATTTGGCCCAGATCCTGAGCAAGCAGCGCAACTAGTATCGCAAGCTGAAAAAGATCTCGATTAAATATTTTAATTTTTATAATAAAACTTTACTTTCGCATGATCCAGTTGGACCGCCATTCAGGTAGCGGGCAGAAGGACAGATAGTGCAGCCATTCGGCCCAGTTACTGAGCAAGTAACACAGGTAGTATCGCAAGCTGAAAATAATATTGATACATCATTTTCATTTTTTATTTTCAATTATTACTAATGCAGGCGCCTCCTACTAATTGTGCTGGACTATTGCAACTCAAACAACTATTAGGATCATCATTATTACAAGTTGCACAGGAAGGATCACAGCCTAAATAGAATAAGTCAGCGTCTCTTGAAAAATTGAATATTACTATTGCATGTTCCTCCATTCAAGTAGCGTCCATCAGGACAAGCGATACAATCATTTTCACCAGCTCCTGAGCAAGCAGCACAAGATGAATGGCATGCCACTTCGCCTAAATGCAAAAAGAATTGTTACTGAAAACGTTGTGAGAAATTTCTTACATTGCGCTCGATTAGGCCCAACGCATCCAGTACCACTCGCGCATACTTCGGGGCATGCTAAACGCTTTTGTTAGGACTCTTTAAGTTGAAACAAATTTTTTACGTTCGCATTTTCTTGCTTCTGAAAGATATTTTCCATTTTCGCAACTGAGGCATTCGTTTTCTCCGGGCCCTGAGCAGGTCAAGCAGGTCGAATCACAAGCTAATTCAGAAAAAGTATGATCAAATGTTAACGATTAACATTCATTTACTGATGCATGAATAATCGTAATATAACACCATTGGAGAAGTACAACTGATGCAACCGTTTCGGCCCCCTCTAATGCAATTTTCACAGCTTTCATGACAAGCTGATAAAATCGAATAAGAGCTGCTGGATCGAGAAAGTTACGCTCGCATTCTCCATTGATTGTTAAGTATTTCCCAGCAGCACAGGTCACACATTGGTTTGCCAAGGGCCCATAGCAACTCAAACAAGAACTATCGCAGTCTAGAAAATATTAGAATGGTCCCATTCCAAGCTTATTACCTTCACATATGTCTTCTGCATACTTGAAGTATTTTCCGGCAGAGCATTCGCAGCTACTAATTGGACAATCTTTAGGAAGAAATTATTTAAAGACCAATTCCCAATACTCTTACTTTCACAAACCACTGTCTCTCCATCAAGTTTCAAATACTTATTAGATGGGCATGAAGCACATCCTCCATGTGTATTACAGGTTGAGCAGGGACTAGTGCAATCTAAAACATTTCATTCAATAACTTTGAGGGAACCTCCCAGATTACGTATGCACTCATTGTTCGTTGCTAAGTATCGTCCAGAGTTGCAGGAAGTACATGAAGTGTGATTACCATTTATACAAGATGTGCACTCACTGTAGCAGGCTGAGAGAAAATTTATGATAATTTTACAATATTTTGCTTCTTCGTTACCTTGACATTCTCCTTGGTATAGTACTTTGTTGGCGGGGCATGTGACACAATCCGTGTGGTGCTCGCCGGTACAGGTCAGGCATCCGCTATAGCAGGCTATACCCATGTTAGCATTTATCATTGCAATAGAAATTACCATAGCATCTTCCGTTATTGTATACCTTGGGTGAATCACAGCTAGTACAATCATAGTCATGCTCACCTTTACAGGTTTTGCAGGTACTATAACACACTAAGTTGAAAAATTGGTTGGATTTGAGTGCTCGCTTGATTGAAGATGGCTTACACACGCATGCATTGTTATAGTCTAAGATCCTTGGTGAAATGCAGGTTAAGCATTCATTATGGCCCGTTCCAGAACAGGTTGCACAACCTGAGTAGCATGCTAAACAAACAATTCTCATGCAAATGGAACAGATGAGCTGTCAAGTACTTTGCGCGTGGGATAGTAGTATTGAAATTGCAAAGACATAAGCAAAAATTTGCACCGAGAGACGCATTCACTTATAGCAAAGTAGTTGTATTCCAATAAACTTTAGATTTTAATTGGATCAGATTTTTGAGACATATACAGGTTTAAATCATAGTATATATTTGCGATATGTTTCTTGAGTCCAATTTCCACAGAATCGCTGTCTTAAAAAATTTAATTTGCGATGAGAAAACTTATATAAGAGAAAGCAATGTTGCAAAACTACAATTTTATTTTTGGGTCCAGTTTCGTTGAGTGAATGAGTTAAGTGAAACTGAATTCCAACACTATACTAATAGGAGAAAGTTACACACACATTTTCGAATGAGATCTCTATTACTTTTATGAATAAGTTAACATTTTAGCATTTGGCATTAAGCTAAAGTTTCCTGAATCGCGACTCGGATTTGGGAAAGCTGCTTGCTCTCAGGGTCTTCTTGCGAGCAAGGTGAAGAAAATGATAATGAGGTGACTTCAATAAAACAAAATCACAATATGAAACAGTAAAGACTCAGTGTGAGATAACAAATGACGGGCACTCTATGAGCAAGAAAATCTCTCACAAGCAGTTAAAACCTCTTCTAAAGACTAATGGAGCTTTTTGATCTTCCGAGCTGCTCTCATCGTTATTATTTTGATTTTTCAAATATCTTCAACATAGAATTTTACAACGGAAGCCTTTTTCATTTATAAGGACTCGAGAATAACGCTATGGCTTTGTCATGTATAGAGGCAAGTTTAAAGATTGGAGGTTAGTTCTAACGATTTAAAGGATTCTATTGTACATCTCTAATAATTTCGAGATTTGATTGAGAAGAACAGCTAACATAGTAGCACTATCATTATTATTCAATAAACAATCCTTGGGTTGCCTCATCACATTTTTAAATTGGTATAATGGAAAGTTGCCTCTACCGTGACTCTCGATTTGATTAAAAAATAAATCAATCAAGTGCGAAGCGGATAATATTTAAAGAAAGATGAAAAATTAATGAAATGTCCTTTTGGAATAGTTTAAAAGTTAAAACGGAAGGTTGCGTGTATTGGATGGAGCAAAGGGATGATATAGCGATCGGATTTTGTTCAACATCGGAATTGAATTTTGCAAAACCCAAAACCATATCAGATTAATGCATAGAGCAATCACCAAGAATAAAGCCTGGTATCAGGAAGATTTGATTCAACAGAAGTTTAATCGTCTTGTAGCGTTCATATTTTTATGAAGTCTCTGATAGAAACTCGCAAACTTTAACTTCAAGATAATAAGTCCGATAAAACTAAACAAGAGGAAGCCACACATCACAATGTCAGTGTCAAAGTAACGATGGGGTAAGAAATCAAGGATTGATTTCCAGGGGATCGAGCATTGTTGAGGTATTAACTTCATCTGGAGCACATTTTAGAATTTGTATGCTCAGTGGAAGATTTCTGCAGTTTAGACGATTTGTTTTAAAAAAGAAGATTTTTCTAGTTGTCTAAGTTTTAGTAGCAATTTCTAACTTAGCGTCGATATGAATTCTTTAATCAGAAAATGCAAAAGAACTAATTTGCTAAAGTAAGCTAGGGCTCAGCACTATTTTATTTATTATAAGTGATTAAACTCGGAAATTCAAATCCGAACAGTTCATACCTGTTGTCCGTTAAGCGTCCAGATCCAATGCTCTAGTTTCTAACCTTCTAAACTTTTTAAAGATTACCTTGAACGGAAAAGAAGGGCTTAGTGCAGTTGTGCTCCCAATAGACTGATTTAAGTCAATAATCGATGATTGCTCGGCCCGCTCAGGTGAAAGGCTCGAACCTCCCTGTAGCTCAGACAAATCATTCGCCATGAAATTATTTGATTTGGCAATGTCGCTCCGATCCAATTCATTCTCTAAGGCAATTTTCTTCTCTGTTTTAGCTTTCTGCCGAGCTCTATATTCCCTACACAGAAGAACTTTTTTCCTGACCATTTCGTATACCTCACGTATCGTAAGCACCAATCCGATGATTGAATTTATCCCAATAGCAGCCATTATCATGTAAATAAGTACTGATCCTATATCTGTGAGAGAGCTTTGAGAAAGGTACTCAGATTTTTCGTGTATTCCAAGCAAAATTGCGATTATTCCCATAGTAATCTTGCAAAGGTTGTTCAATGTCAATATTCCAGTCTGCACAGCAGACTTGTATGGCCTCTTGATCAGAATCAGTAATAAGAATGCAATGGTCAATAGAGTGTAAAGAACTGCTTGAGCTATCCCAGAATCTTGCAAGAAGAACAAAATACAAATCACAAGGAAATTTTGAAGCAGAATCACAAGCATGAAATTTTTTGTCAAAATATCTTTTTGGCTGAAGTCTTCCACCATGATTGTGAACCTTCTGAGAGTTGCCTCAGATGAAAGAGGTTTTATGGGAGTAGCTACAGCGATTGAGTATTTAGGACCCTCTTTCGGCACTGCTTCTTCTTTCTGAGCGCTGGGAGTTGCTGTGACGTTGATCTGTTGCTTGACGGGTGAAGTCCGCTTCCAATTTAATAGTACTGTTAAGTATACCATCAATCCGGCATAGGAAGTGATAATTACGATAGAAAGCGAGTAGGAAAGCCATGAATATGTGGTCGTCAGAGTATTTTCTCTGAGTTGGATCATGCTATTCAATTGCAGCTCAGTGTAGTCACCCAGATAAAACGAGAGGAACAAGTTCCACATGATGAGATCTCTAATTTTGAGAAAAAACTGAGAAATGTCGGGACATCCTTTCACAATAAAAGCAAGAGGCACTGATACGAGTAAAACTACGAGAACCCCAAGATCTTTGGTGATAGGAGTGAAAGAGTTGTCGAGTAAAACTGTACTAACACCCCAAAAAGCAAACTTCCCGTATGTTGAATCGGGATTCTCCCCTTCATTTTCATCGATTTTGGAGAATATATTTGGGATTATTGAAGCTTCGAGGTTTTCACAGAATAATACAAAGTTATCTGGGAAGGGAACATTGATAAACTTATAAATTTCGATTTCTTCGAGGAATCCGACAAGAATTACAGCTGTGGTAGATATTCCTCCTGTAAGAATTGGGATTAAACCGGAAGTTGCTGACTGGACTTGCATGGCGCTACTTGCGGTAGTTCCAACGGTTGTGATCGTTTGAACTGTTTCAGGGCTCAGATAGGAGACGCCTGGAAGGTTATAAGCAAGATCCAAATAATTATCGATCATGAAGGGACTGAATGGAATCTGGTTATATTCTGAAATGTCCCTGACGGTCAGAGCGGTACCTGCTTGAATATCTTGAGTGATCACAAAACTCAATGAGAGATTTTTGTTATCCAGAGGAGTTGCAGTAAACTCTTGAATAGATATCGCTGCTCCACTCTTATCTTGAACAACAAGCTTGATCATCGAGGAGACAGTTTTCAGGTTCTCAGATATTTCTGAAGCAAATCCGTTATTGAAACTCATCTCCATTTGATAATTTGGAGATTTTTTGAGAAGGGCCCAAGTCATTGAAGATGAGGCCTTATTCTTGCACGAAATAGTAGGAAGATTCGTAAGATCCATGTATTTGTTGGAGGCTCCACAAGAACATGTTCCAGAGTTCAGTGTTAGGGAGGAGTCGCAATCCAAGCATGTTGGAACACCTGCTGAATTTGAATTGCAAGAAATGCAGCCAAGCATAATTCCTTCATCCTTCCACCAGGACAGAATTGTTGCCTGTATAGGATTGGTGAGTTTGGTTGTTGAGTATGAGGGGATGGTCAGTGTGACACTTTTAGAAGTAGTAGTGCAGGTATTACTCACAGTAACAGTAATTGTGTAGGTATTTCCAGAGCGAAAAGTCATTCGTGGAACTGCAACATTTGAATTCAAGAAAGATTCAATGAGTTGCTCATGGGGAACATCTGATGAAGAAGAAGTGACGCTCCAAGTGGTAGTGAGAGTAAGTGGAGGGTTACTACTGAGATTATCTATTTGAGCCGTGTATGTCTCACAGGGATAAATTTGAGGTTTAGCTATGATAAAAATGAATGAAAGTTAAAATGAGTAAACTCATACCAATGAGATCAAAAGTTATTGTAGAAAGAGAAGGGCATGCTAGGATTGATGAAGTAAGCATCTCTCAAGAAATTGAATTTTACTTTGGCATGATCCCGGAGGGCCGCCACTCAATTGGTTGCCAGAAGGACAAGTGGTACAAGCACTCGACCCAGATCCTGTGCAAGTCGCGCAAGATGAATCGCAGACTAGAAAGAAATCGATAAATTATTTTCATTTTGTAACAAACTTTACTATCGCATGTCCCAGACGTACCACCACCACCTACATTTAAGTAGTGGCCATCAGGACAAGCGGTACAATCACTTGGGTCAGGTCCTGAGCAAGCAGCGCAAGAAGGATCGCATGCTGAAAATGATATCGATAAATTATTTCATTTTTTTATAAACTTTACCATAGCATGATCCAGGTGGACCGCCACTCAATTGGCTGCCAGGAGGGCAAGTGGTACACTCACTTGCCCCAGATCCTGTGCAAGTGGCGCAAGATGAATGACAGGCTGAAAATAATAGCAATCGATTATTTCATTTTTTTCATTTCACGTTACCTTTGCATACTCCGCTATTCAAGAAGTAGCCATCAGGACATGCGGTACAATCATTTTCACCAGTTCCTGAGCATGCTACATCGCCTAAATGCAAAAAGAATTGTTACTGAAAACGTTGTGAGAAATTTCTTACATTGCGCTCGATTAGGCCCCACGCATCCAGTACCACTCGCGCATACTCCGGGACATGCTAAGCGATTTTGTTAAGATACTAAAGCTGAAACAAATTTGTTACGTTCGCATTTTCTTGATTCTGAAAGATATTTTCCATTTTCGCAACTAAGGCATTCGTTTTCCCCGGGCCCTGAACAGGTCGAGCAACTCAAATGACAAGCTAATTCAGAAAAAACGAGGTCAGAGGGTAATGAATGAAATTCATTTACTGATGCATGAATAATCGTAGTATAACACCATTGGAGAAGCACAACTTATGCAATCGTGATCGCCTGGTCCAATGCAATTTTCACAGTTTACATGACAAGCTGATAAAATCGAATAAGAGCTGCTTAAGCAAGAAAGTTACCCATGCATTCTCCATTGGTTGCTAGGTATTTCCCGTCATTACAAGTTACACACTGGGTAGAATCGGGCCCATAGCAACTCAAGCATGAATTATCGCAGTCTAGAAATATTAGCATGGTTTCATTCCAAACTGATATATTACTTCTACAAGCATTATATCCCTGATCGAAGTATTCTCGGGCAGCACATTCACAGCTACTAGTTGGACAATCTATAGGAGGAAATTAGTTAAAGATCAGCTCGCAATATTCCTACTTTCACAGACTACTTTGCTGTCTTGGAATTTTAAATACTTATTAGATGGGCATGAAGCACACCCATTTACATTGCAGGTTGAGCAACCGCTTGGACATGCTAACAAATTTCATTCAATAATTTTGAGAGAACTTATAAATTACATTTGCATTCATGGTCCGTTGCTAAGTACTTATCAGGTCCGCAGGAAGTACATGAATTGTGCTGCTGGTTTATGCAAGTCTTGCACCCACTGTAGCAGGCTGATAGAATATTAATTGATAGCATTTGTACTATAAGTTTTTGTTTTACCTTGGCATTGCCCTTGATATAGAACTTTGCCGTCGCGGCAAGTGACACAGTCGTTGTGTTGCTGGCCGATACAGGTCTGACACTCGCTATAACAGGCTAAGACCATTGTCAGAATTCATCATTGCAACAGAAATTACTATGGCACTCTCCGTTATGATATACCTTAGGTGACTCGCAGCTTGTACAATCATTGTGGTGCTGACCTTTGCAGGTTTTGCATTCACTATAACAGACTATGATCGAAAAGTTCATTAGATTTTGATGCTCGTTTGGTTGAAGGCGTACAAACGCATGCGTTGTTATAGTCCAAGATCCTTGGTGATACGCAAGTTAAGCATTCATTATGGCCCGTTCCAGAACAGGTTGCACAACCTGAGTAGCAAGCTAAGCAAAGCATTCTCACATAAATAGAAAAGATGAATTGTCAAGTACTTTGCGCGTGGGATAGTAGTATGGAAGCTGCAAAGACAAAAGCCAAAATTTGCACCGAGAGACGCATTCACTTATTGGAACGTAGTTTTTATTCCAATAAATTTTCCAGATCTGAATTAAACCTGTTTATCTTTGAAATTCTGAGCTAATTAAAATCCTTTTTCCGGTATGTTTCTTGAGCTGAATTCCCACCGATTCGTTACATCGAGTAATTTAATTAATTGGAAATCTCTACGATAAAGCAATAGAACAAGCACAGCATTAAAATAACCTCTATTTAGTCTCAATTCGTTGAGTGAATGTGTTGTGTGAACTGGATCACAATACTACCCCAATAGGGAAGAGTGCTACATAATTTTCGAAAGATAGAACTTTTTATTACTTTTAAGAATCGTATGCCATTTTTCACATTTAGCTTCCAGGCTAGCATATAAATATCAACCTCTAAGCCAGTAATTTAAGGTTTTAAACAGTGAACGACATGAAAATATCGAGTTGTTAAATAACTTATTTGATTTTTCTTGGACAAAGTACCCAAAAACTCTGGAAGCTCGCCGAACTCAACAATTTTCTTCCTAAAGCATCCAAACCCACAGCTTCCATCTTTCTGCATCCTCTTGAAGAAAAGTAGAACAGAGTTGATAGGATACTCTCAGGTGTCTGACTTCTACTGACAAGCGTAAAGCAAAAAACAGGTTAACAAGCTCTTTTAGGAATCATCCCTTTTAGTTCGATCAAATTACTCGACATCACTCAATCTCATTGTATGATACAACTCTTATTCAGTAAACAACGCGCTGACAATGTTAACTAATTATGATTTCTGTGTGTGTTTCAACTATAAATCAACCGTGCTATCACGGCAATGAAGTACTAGCTTGTTGTTTAGCATCTTTCTATTTGCTTGAAACATAAGATTACTCTAAGGAACCGCCATGATTTTTTTTCAAAGGAAAAATTAGCAAGAAGGTAAGACTTGAGAAATGAATCATTCATTATTCATTGTTCGTTTATCAATGCTCGTACTTTGGGAGAAAACTGATTATCAGTCACGCCTTGGTCTGAACATCCCTCATATCTAGAATTATTAATTGTTAGTGACCGAGAGAATTTATCGAGAGCTTGAGGGCACTGTCGTTTAGATATTTGAAGCTGTGCTGTCGAGGTTTGTGAAAAGACATACCTATATACAGTGTCTTCTTTCTCTGTGCAGATGAGAAGAATACCAAGTCTTTATCATAAACCTTGTTTAGTCTTACCTGGGTTTCATTTTATTTTTTAATAGCCAGGCACCAGCAGAAAAGCCTAATCATACAAGATATTCTCATTTTTCATCTTCGAGCTTGTGGGTTAAATGCTTTTAGAGAGAGAGGTAGAGTATAATGTTATTTTTTTTGTTAATCATTTATGAAAAGCTTCCAACTCACTCATTTAAGGATAATCTATCATGATTCAGGTAAGCTAAACTGCTTATTCTTAATAAATATGAAAGAATTTCTTTGCCTTGTCTTCTTGTAGTATAGTCTAGAGGCTAAAAATAACGAAGAAAACTACGCATACTATCTGGGCAACTTTGCATCTTTTCTAGCACTTCTGTTACTTCTTGAAGTGTTACTTCATCAGGCGGCATTCCAAACCTCCATGTTGCAACTTTAGTTTCGCATTGTGGACAGATATGGTGCCTGTCGGAGATCGCCGCGCGATTTTTCGTGTCACAATACATGCAAAGAGCTGTTATTGTACAAAGTGGGAAAGGTATCATCAGGAAGCAACATCGAACCTTCTTTCCAGCTTCACTGAGTTCAGGTTCTACGACAGTTCTGGTGAATCCTGAATAGTCACATTGCTTGCAGTTGAAGAATTGCTGGCGCTCAAAAAAGCGAAGAGGTAGTGGATAAGTCAAAGGTAGTTTTCCCAATTCATACGCCTTTGAACCATTGGAGAATCTAGCAAAGCATCCATTATGCATCTTCCCAATTTTGTTCAATCGTTCTACTACTGTCTTTGCGTCTGGGAAGGGGATTTTCTTTCCTTCGTCCCAGGTTGTTGGCGCTGGCATGATTTGATTCCCAGCCATTTGTTTAGAGTCATAAAACCCTTGATGGTTTTGTTGTGGGTATTCCATTCGCTGTTTCTGAGCGTTCTTGCAAGACTCCGTTTAGATTATAAATTAACGACAGATTTGAGGTTTATAAATTAATATATACAACTGGTAAACACGTTTTTCTTCCAATAAATTATTCGCTGTAGATCAGAAAAAAATATTGGTAATTAGCAATGTCTCGTATGGTCGATACTCAAACGAATCCATTTAAAGACTTCAAACGTCTCTTAATTCTGTGTTCTTATAGATAGAATTGATGTGAAAAGTAATTCATAGGCAGAAATATATCTGCTTTTAAAAAGATTTTTTCTTTATGTGAATATGGTAGGAAACATTCGACAAAAGAAGGCCAAATGGTTGTTGAATTCGAAGGTTTACATTGATTTCTAACAACATTTAGTAAGACGATTAATATCAAATTCGAATGACTCATTGATCTTAATAAATTGAGAGCCATCAACTAAAACACAGAGCGTGTCAAGATTTCCCGTTGATGCAGCCTAACCAATGTCCACTCTCTAGGAAAATGCGAACATTGGTTAGTATTAGCGAGACACTTATTGTAAGAATTTAGTCTGAAAATCTTTTCTCCATCGCGTCGGATGACCAAAGTGAGATTCAACGTTGCACGCATTGTATTCAAATAGAATCCGATTAAATTTCAGAGTTTCATATTTCTGTGATCTTTTGATCGGTTTTTTTGTTGGTTCTCAGAGCACATAATAGCAAATAATCACGGGATATGAATCGTGAGTTAAGGTCAGGAAGGTAATGGCATCTTTTTGTTTGAATGAGGTTATAAAAACCTCATTCATCTTGATTAAGGCGTTCAGTTGCCTTATATCAAGTAGTACATCCGAAATCAAGGTAAAAAGTGGGTGTATCTTGATTAAGAATGCTTACGTTTTGTCCTTCTGAGTTGCTCAATAGCTTGTGTCGTGTTATCCGCTTGAATCTATTTTTGTAATTCTTTTCAATAAATACTGAATAAAGCCCTTCTTAGAAAATAAAACTGCTCAATGTACTGATTTAAATTTAAAATATTGCCGCACTTTATTGAAAATAAAAAACTTTCAAAGATGCAAGTTAAATTGTAGTGTGGAACAGAATCTATTTTGGTTGGATTCTCTCTCTATAATTTAAAACACTCCCAATGTTAAGTCTCAAAATTGATGTGAAATATATTCACCCTTTGCAGAATGTATAATCGAATTTTATCACTGAGTTTTTTTTCATTCATAGTCAAAGAACTAATAAGCAATACATTACATATTAGATATATTGGACCGGGCAACGAATTAGTTGAATTTACAGAAGTTATCTATCTGTAATTAATTATCCTTGCCGATTCACTCTCAAACCATTTCATTCCTCCTGAAGTCTCTGAATCAATTAAGAGCCTGGATCAGCCTTTCAGATCGACCTCTTTGCTGGTGATT
>ENA-UOTZ01001490-UOTZ01001490.1-compost-metagenome-genome-assembly--contig:-NODE-1490-length-15621-cov-14.056356_pt1 | contig 15621 bp, 4 predicted proteins | sample MGYA00238144_ERZ746983 | MGnify/ENA primary metagenome ERZ746983 (study PRJEB28759, sample SAMN06268863) | compost metagenome | isolation source: single cell | place: USA: California, Emeryville, Joint...
CTGTGGAATCTAAATGAATAAAAGAATGTGTAAACCCTGGGTATTTATTATGACAAATATATGTTGTTAAACTTTATACTTCAACACCAGATATTGTTTCTTGTGAACTTAACACGCAGGCATAGAACATTGTTGTTTTACTTATAAGGCGCTCTATTTCATCGAGGAAGAGTCGAAGCAATATGTGTTGGAAAGCCATACTGATAATTCGGCTTTCAGAGTGAAACTTGTAAATTTGCTCATGTATGTTTTTTGGATGCTTTGTGAACACTTGTTATTTTAGAATCCTCCCAAGACATTAATAATTATCAATTAAATTTCATGAATCTTTTATGCATGCCTGGTTAAATGAAGCTTTGAGTGCATTTATGATTTTAAAAAGGGTATTTGATGAAGTTTGAACTTTAAACCTTTCTTATTTGTTGATATACCAGTTTTGCAATTACTACGATTTCATCGCTCATTCATTTTACATGAAACACACGGAATTGGCTTTATCTATTGTCCCAAAATATTCAGAATAAGTAAAGAATCCAATAATTTACTCCCATCTTCGGTTGTTCCATTGTAGACTATCCTGCCAGTCTTGAAATCCAGTACTTTTTGCTGTGGTATTAGAGGAACTTGCAATTATCTCACCACTCGGGTGCCATTTGACGTAGAAGACTCTCTCTACAAGGTGTTGGAAAGACGGATTTTAGATGTGAAATCCTCTACCTGAGTGAATGCCTTCGAAGTTTTTCACAATTCTTGATTCACGCCGGTCAAAAACTTTAATGTTTGCATCTTCTCCACTCGAAGCGAGCAGGTTTCCGTCACTCTGGCAAACATCAATCCAATAGGGTCCCAGTTCTAAGCGAGAATCGCAAAATATTTGTTAAAGCAAGAGAAGTCAAAAAGCATTGAAGAACCATCATTGTCAATTTGGATAGCATTTTTCCGCAGAAAGGTCTTCTTCTCAACGTCCAAAATATTGAGTTTATTATAATCAAACTTGACATATAATAATTGTTCGCCAGTATTCGTGCTCCAACGACAACGGCTCAGCGTTCCTATACATTATAACCGAAATCTCAGTTATTCCAGAGTCTCATGTACCATATTCGCGGCTTGTTGCTCCAGTGTGGAAGACGCATTTGCTCGTGCTCAAGTCAAAAATTAGGCACATCCCATAGCGGTCGAAGGTCGCTATGGTTTCTCCGTTGGGATGTATATCGAGGCTGGTAATCCGATTCTCTAGCAATAAAATCATAAGAAAATAAAAGAGATAAGTAGCAGAGAGAATGAGTCGTACCTTCCAATGTGCTATATTGAGAATGCCATTGCGCCTTTCGATAAAGCCTTGCAATTTGTCCAGCTCTTGTTGCACTCGTATCGATTTTGAATAGATGATAGGAGATTTCTTGTGCAACAGAGATTGCAGCCAGTATATTTCTACGCGAATTATATGTCATGTCTCCCCATCCGGTCACTGAAGGAGAATTTCATTATTTCATTGAATAACAAAACTTATTTACTTCCATGAACTTCCTCGAAAGAGTACACCATTTTCACTCTTGCTTTCTGCGAAATGTCGAATATCTGTAAATTGGCTGATAGCCTCATGCTATGATGGAGAGAGACAAGAAGATTTGAGTTTGGGATTTCTTTTAAATGTGATCTATCATTAATATCTTTATATCAATTCAAGAGCAAGCATTGAGAGAATCTGCATTACCTATCTCATTGAGTTGAACCCCATCGAATTTCGCATAATCCTCTTTCGTTGCAAAATCTGTAATTTTGATCGTATTAGTACGCTGTGAGCTCCAAGCTATTAATGTTCCAGAATTTGTGGCTTTATGTTAGATCGATTAAGTGAGATTTTAGGAGTAACAGATAATTTACTGGTAATCTTGCTCGATAAAGCTGCAATTTTTGACTCTTCGTGTAGAATTTGCTCACCCAATACCTCACTTTCTAGCGAAGATTTTGTATTTTATCTTCTTTTACAAACAGCTTGAATTCTTCAAGGGTAGGAAGGCCTAAAGGATCCAGATTTAGCATCTTTTCAATCAGATTCCTCAATTTCTTGCAATGAGCAAAATTTTCTTCAAGAGTTATTTTAACAACAGCCTCATAGATTTTAACACTTGGGTCCTTCTCCAATAGGATCTCAAACTCTTTGCACGCTACGCCTTTCAATTTTAGTGACACTAGGGCTAATCTTCTAATTTCTAAAGCCAAATCCTGAGAAGTTAGTTGCTCTTTATTTGTTCCCTCTAAAATACTGGACTTTTCTCCAACAGGTTCTGCTTCATTTGCTAAAAACTTAGTCCAATTGCTCAGAAAGAAACTTCCTTTTCCTTGCAGATAGCATATGTCTTCTGGATCTAAAAGTTTCAAGGTTTTTCCCACGTAAATGTCTTTGCGGAGAAACTCTATATCTGAAAGATCCTTTGTAGAATCGAAAATTCTGATCATATGTTTTTGTCGTGTATTTCGGAGTTTGGCTTCGAACACTCGATAAGAGGTTGTTTCTGCAGCAAGCTCGAAATCTGTGTATTGGAACTTTATCTTGGGAGGAATTATGAATTGTTGGATATCTTTTTGGAGCATGATTTGGTGAGTTTTACTTTTTGGGACCAAGTTTGTAAAAACGAAATAAAATTTAATTGATAATCAAGAACAGTATTTCTCAATCTTAAAAGAATCATATCATTTTTTTGTTTCTGTTGCTCAATTTAGCTTCTTTTCTAACTAAGTAGCTTAGAAATACTATGGCCTTACTATATCATGCTTGTTTGACCACTCTCCTTTCTTCACAGGCAAGATTCAAGGCTTCTCACCCTAAAAATATTTCCATGATTCCCAATTACCGTCTCTAATTTGTATTTTAGTTCGCGCTATCTATAATTTATTCATGTTCTAATACCTCTCTTAATAGTTTGTTTTGTTTTTTTGGTACTTAATTAGATGTTGGTTGAAATAAGGACGAAGATTTTTTCTCAAGCACGAATAATCAAGAATAATTTATAATTTCTTTATTTCGGTCATGGTTCTTTCTCAACGAATTTCTTCGAGGGGACCGTCATCTCAGGAGTATTACTTCCATCCTTTTGTCAAATGAAACAAACGGAATTAGCATTATCTAGTCATGAAGCGAAGGGCATGAATATCCGAAAAGAAAAAAAGAAATTACTCTGATCTGAAGTAGTTCCTGTGTAGACAACATCCTCTGTCTTGATATCTAGTACTTTTGCTGTGGAATCAGCTGAGGCATTTGCGAGCATAGTTCCACTCGAATGCCATCTAACACAGTTGATTTCCTCTATATTAGATAGGCATAATTTTACAAAATTGAAAGTTAAAGGTCTACTTGAATGCAATTCAGTAGAAATTTTCGCAATACTCGACTCACGCCTGTCAAAAATCTTGATATTCTTGTCTTCACCACCTGAAGCTAGTAAATTCCCATCGGTTGGGCAGACATCAATCCAGAAGGAGCTGTGACCTAGGCCAACAAAGAGTTTATTCGAAAGTCGTAAGAATCAATAAAAAGCAGCACAAATAATTCCTGCGTACACACCTTCTTTTTGCTCGATTGGAATCGCATCCTTGAAAGTCAGTGTTTTCTTCTCAACGTCCAGAATGTTGAGTTCTCTTTCCCCATACTTCACAAACAACAACGGCTCTCCAATATTTGTGCTCCATCTGCAGCGACAGAGATTACCTGAATTATTCAATAGAAGAGAAATAATTGTTGAGCAGAGCGTGTGTTCTCATGTACCTAATGGCAGGAATGTCTCTGCAGATGCAAGATTACAATCATTCGTATTCAAACCAGCTATTAGACACATTCCATAACGGTCGATCGTAGCTATGGTTTCTCCATCCAGGTTTAAGTCGAGGCTCGTAATCCGATTAGCTATTGAATAATAAGTGAGAAAGTAAAGAGAAATAATAATTGTCAAAACTCGAGCAGGGGAAATAATGAGTTACTATATCTATTAATGATATTGAAGAGGCAAGATAAGTTACCGTTAAGTGTGCTATATTGAGAATGCCATTTTGCCTTTCGATAAAGCCTAGCGATTTCTCCGGGTCTTGCCGTTTTGCTGTTTCATTTGGATTTTTGAGCCTTGAGAAAAATTTACTTTGAAGTGATACAGGATCTACAATAACATGTTATCACTGGCAATTCTTTCTGTTTGTTCACTGATACTGCTATTAATGCACTTTACAAACTACATGGCGATAAACAAGATTATTCAAATTTCACCTGCATAGCAAAAATGACGACTAAATTCAAATTCTGTGATGAATTTTCAAAATTACTTCATAAAATTAATGATTTTTATTCCCATTTGCCTTCTTCTCGGTCGTATCATAATAGAGTCCTTCTTTTTGGAGATGCTTACAAGAAGCACACAGACATAGAGAGGTCTATTTATTTCAATTATGAATTAGAAAAATAAATAATTTACCCCATATGCCAGATTCTCCTCTAACAATAATCTTTCCAGTCTTGAAATCAATCGCTTTCACTGAACCATCCCATGAAGTACTAGCAAGTAGATCACCACTTGGATTCCATCTCACGCAAGTGATATCATCTAGAAAGTAATAATGAGCCATTGAGCTCACTCAACGGAGAATCTAATAAAAAAACAAAACATCCGATCTTCGTACCTAACTTAGGTTGAACCATTTCACAATTCTCGATTCACGGCGATCATAAACTCTGATGTTCTTGTCGCTAGTAGATTCGTGTCAACTTGACATACATCAATCCAGGCCGTCGTCGCAGGAACAGGGTTTGAATCTAGAACGTGAAATTAAAAAAATACTCACATGAATTAAACAACTGGTTCGTTCCAGCTCAACAGGCACTTTCAAAAGCAGGACTTTCTTCTCAGAATCTAAATATCCAGCAATTTCCCACCGTATTTGACGAATAGCTCTGGTTCACCGACGTTGATACTCCATTTGCAGCGAACAGCCCAATCTAAAAGGATTAGGGTGATATTCGCCTTATTTCGAGAAAAAGGGAGGTTTTACCTGATGCTCCACCTAGATCATCACGCATACCCCATTAATGTTAGCAGATACTGCAAGCTTTCCATTTGGATCGAAAGCAAGCCCGAACGTCCAATTGGAATCTGAAATCATAAGAGGTTTTAAAATTTTTTATGGTTTCTGAGATTCGAAAAGAATTGACTCACATTGCAAGGTTTTTTGTTGCGGAAACTACTTCGCTTTTCTAATTAACTTCACACTCTGGCTGCTGTTATGCTCTATTCAGAAAAGGTGATATGCTATCCTCTCATTAACAGAGCTTGCACCAAAGGAGTTTCTTCTGGGGTTATAGGCTGTGTCTCCTCCATCTCCTGTTACTAAAGAAAACTGGTTATCCTCGAACAAATGCGAAGAAATTCGGTTCTCGAAGGAATATATATTTTTCGGGCAGTTCTTCTGCAAAACGTCAAAGCTCTCCATGCTGGTGCTTTTATCGCGAACTTAATTTTATGGAGACCAGCATCTTTGTATTGGGGATTTCTTTCTCGTGGGTGACACCGCCTAAGTTTGCAAAATGATTGGGAAAAATGGATGGGTTTGGGTGAAATAAGGATATTGCTACCTTTGGTAGGGATGGGAAGTTTGCATGTGCAAAGAAGGTACCGCTGGTTCCTATCTTCTCTGAGGACTCAAGTTGAGATTTGCTCTTTGTTTGAATTGTGTTTTCAAGATAACTATCTGCTTGCTGCATTATTTTGAGGTATTCTGATATGAAATAAATTTAAATGAGTAAACAAAATCTAATTGGTTCCAAAGGGCTGACCTCTGAAAAATAATGACTCATAAGATTATATAGAAAAGCTCAATATTTGTTGTCGTAAATATCATTATCAATTAATGAATCTCAACAAATGAGGAATTCTCAAAAAACGAGGTGGTTCCGTATTTTTTTTGACATATTGTATATTAAGTTTATTTCATGTGTTCTTTGAAATTCGAACCTGCCTATAGAGAGAGATTACTACATTAATATTTTCTAATAAATCATTAGATTTATGAAGGGAGTGGAAATGAGCACATTGCGTTGCCTACTTTGGAAATATGAATTTTACATTTTTTAATGGCAAAGGCATTTTGTTAAAGAGGATGACTGTTCCAGAATGTACAATCATAAAAAAACAAGTTGTTCGCCAAATCTAGTGTTTTTAGGTGAGTCCAAGTTTTATTTTGACTCAATGCAGCAGCTCCTTCCTCCTCAATCTTGTTAAATCCCAACTGAAGTGCTTGTAGGTTAATCCAAGATGTATTTTGACTCAATGCAGTAGCTCCTTTATCACCAATCAAGTTGCTCCACAAATTTAGTGTTTGTAGGTTATTCCAAGTTGTATTCTGACTCAATGCAATAGCTCCTTTATCACCAATCGAGTTACTTCCCAAAGTTAATGTTTGCAGGTTTGTCCAAGTAGTATTGTGACCCAATGCAGTAGCTCCTCTATCGCCAATCTCGTTGTTTCCCAAACCAAGTGTTTGTAGGCTAGTCCAAGTTGTATTCTGACTCAATGCAGTAGCTCCTTCCGCACCAATCTCGTTGTATCCCAAATTTAGTGTTTGTAGGTTGGTCCAAGTTGTATTCTTACTTAATGCAGTAGCTCCTTCATCATCAATCGAGTTACTTCTCAAAGATAATGTTTGTAGGTTAGTCCAAGTTGTATTCTGACTCAATGCAGAAGTTCCTTCATCACCAATCAAGTTGCCTCCCAAGTCGAGTGATTGTAGGTTAGTCCAAGTTGTATTCTGACTCAATGCAGTAGCTCCTTTATCACCAATCGAGTTGTTGTTCAAGTCAAGTGTTTCTAGGCTAATCCAGGTTGTATTGTGACTCAATGCAGCAGCTCCTTTATCACCAATCGAGTTGTTGTTCAAGTCAAGTGATTGTAGATTAATCCAAGTTGTATTCTGACTCAATGCAGTAGCTCCTTCCGCACCAATCGAGTTACTTCCCAAAGTTAATGTTTGTAGGGCAGTCCAAGTTGTATTCTGACTCAATGCAGAAGTTCCTTCATCACCAATCAAGTTGCCTCGCAATTCAAGCGATTGTAGGTGGATCCAAGTTGTATTCTGACTCAATGCAGTAACTCCTTTCACACCAATCTTGTTGCCTCCCAAGTCAAGTGATTGTAGGTTAGTCCAAGTTGTATTCTGACTCAATGCAGTAGCTCCTTCTTCACCAATCGAGTTGGTGTCCAATTCAAGTGATTGTAGGTTGATCCAAGTTATATTCTGACTCAATACAGTAACTCCTTTCACACCAATCTTGTTGTATCCAAAATGAAGTGTTTGTAGGTTAATCCAAGTTGTATTCTGACTCAATGCAGTAGCTCCTTCTTCACCAATCCGGTTGCTCTTCAAATTTAGTGTTTGGAGATTAGTCCAAGTTGTATTCTGACTCAATGCAGTAGCTCCTTCATCACCAATCAAGTTGCCTCCCAAGTCAAGTGATTGTAGGTTAGTCCAAGTTGTATTCTGACTCGATGCAGTAGCTCCTTTATCACCAATCCGGTTGTTTCCCAAACCAAGTGTTTGTAGGTTAGTCCAAGTTGTATTCTTACTCAATGCAGTAGCTCCTTCCGCACCAATCTTGTTGTATCCCAAACTTAGTGCTTGTAGATTAATCCAACTTGTATTCTGACTCAATGCACCAGCTCCTTCATCACCAATCTCGTTATTTCCCAAACATAGTGTTTTTAGGTTAGTCCAGGATGTATTTTGACTCAATGCAGTAGCTCCTTTATCACCAATCGAGTTGCGTTCCAAATTTATTGTTTGTAGGTTGATCCAAGTTGTGTTGAGTCCAATGATGTCCGCATGCAATGCATCATACCATATATCGGATAATGGTAATTCTAAAACACACTCTGATTCATTATACTTTAGGCATTGCAGGAAAGCCCGCTCAAAGCTTGCTTGCGGCAGATCAATTTTTTCCAGACTCTTTGAAGCAACGCCTCCTATGGCCTCAAGGGCATCAGTTGCTTTCATGACTGCTGGGTTGTTGCTCAAGAATAGATACTTGAGATCTTTCCAAGTCCCATTACTACAAACCAATATTACCGTTTGCTTATCATTGATTTTGTTCAAACTCAAATCAAGCTTTTTTAGTTTTTCCCAGGTATTATTTCCACCTATCGCTTTCGCACCTTCGTCTTTGATCATATTCTCGCGCAAATCGAGAACCTCTAAATTCATCCAGATTTTGCTCTTTCCAATTTCTATGGCTCCTATGTCGCCAATTTTATTCGAAGCAAGCTCTAGTTTTTTCATATTCTTCCAAATGTGATTATTTGCCACCTTTATCGCGGTTTCATCTCCGATTTGAGTGCGGCTAAGAGTCAATTCTTGGAGATTAGGCCATGATTTGTTGTCTCCGATGGCTTCACCACCTTCTTCTTTTATAGCATTTTTCGAGAGATTAAGCTTCCGTAAATTACTCCAATACGTATTGCTTCCTATTATTCGAGCGTGAATGGGCGCCAGCTTTTTACTGACAACAATGACTTCTGAGATAGCTTCCGATTCTTCAGAGTTGCTTGGAAATAGCTTGTTAAGCACAGTTTCGGGAAAAGCTTCATAATCTCCTCTCTTTTGAAGTATAACTATATTCTTCTCAGATAGTTTATTACAGCTACTGGCTCTTACTCCTTGTAAAGTCAGGCCTTTAGTATTGGTTCCTCTGACGGTAATTGTTGGGGCAGGCAAAACAGTAGTCGTAGGGAGCTGTTCAAAAGATACAACACCTGTATTTTCGGAGAAGTAAGCGACTTGATTTGTTAAATAATTGATCGAAATCTTATCTTTTAGGTCTTTGGACGCGGTTTTCAAAGGAATTTTGAGATATGTCTGCGCTGAGGAAACGTCTCGAAGGACAAGCTCTTTTCCGATGGTTGCTAGAAATCTCTGTCCAATCAATCGGAAAGAAGAATATCTATCCGATTTTTGCTCCGATGCCACTGCTTTCATAGGATACCCTCTCACGGTATCTACAACTTGAATAATTCGATCGTTTATTTTCGATGCGATTTGCCTTCCATCTGTGCTAAGCTGGCAGAAAGCCGTTCCTTGTTTTAGTTTTAGAATTAATTTTCCTGTGATAGCGCTGCAAAGTGTCGTCAGTTTATTCAGAGAGTCGCTCGCTAGAAGTATATCGCAGTCTCCAGCATTCAATTTCCATTCTTCAGTATCATCCAAGGCAGTAAGAGAAAATTTAGTCCACGAATCTGTTACCGTAGAATATTTATGAATTTCGTTGCTATCCAATGCCATTATTTCTTTCCTTCTTGGACTAAAATTGAGTAAAGTTTTATTTCCTTTTGGAGCATCTAGTTTTTCGACACATTTTCCGGATATCACATCCCAGAAACAGAAACTAAGATGATCGCTGTTTAGGTTTCCCTTTTTAATAACTGTTGCAATTTGTTTTGCATTCATATGAAATGGACTGCCCCCGCAATCTAAAAAGCAACCAGGAACTCTTCTGGCTTCTTTGAAATCGCTCTTTTTAGGACTAACATTCTCAAAGATTACGGTCTCATCACCAACATCAGCAGCAAGATACTTCCCATCTAATGAAAAGGCAATATTGACTATTTTTTCATTTCGGAGTCTTAGGCCAAGATTTTCACCAAAGGCTACGTTCGCCAAATAACCTTGTTCAAGATTAACATCTTTCAACCAAGCTCCAGTAAAATCAACTCCTTGCAAATTAGCATTCTTGAAATTAGTCCCTTCAAATATTCCATAACTTAAGTTGGCTCCTGGAATGCTGACGTTGCTCAAATCTTGACCACTGAAGTCATAGCCTGCAGCATTGAGAACAGTGATTGCATTTGCAGCGGCAAATGCAAAATTGCTTTCCTGCTCAACTCCTTTCTCACGAGAAAGTTTAATCAGCTTCATCAGTTGTTCTGTTGTGAGTCTCTTATCATTCACTGCATCTCTAAGGAGAAGGAGTACAATTGAATTCGATGCATCATATGTAAGGAGTTTTTGATTGATAAGCAAATCTCTTGGAATTTCTAACTTTCTCTCTTGAATAGCAGATGAGGGAACCTTTTCTCGAATCTCTTCTTCAATGCTTTTTGCGAGATAAAATTCATGTATCCATGGATACTGGAATTTGACTCGAGATCGATTGCCGTCCCATTTCGCAAAGGGATGCAATTTCAGGGTTAAAGAGGGATCATCAATGACTTCACCTTGAGTTTTTATCTCATTTACTGAGTATCCACCTGACCTTAGAGCAGAGTTCTGGGCTTGCAGGTTTATCGCTTCAATATAAGGGTTGACTTTTTGGCTTTCTACTTCTTCAAGATCACCCTTGCTTTCTTCTTGATTTTTTGAGCTGTCCTTAGTCTCTGAAGTCCGCTTCAAATTTGCTTTGATAGTTTCCGAGATAAAGAATTCTAGTAGAAACCGAGTGCTCAGTGCCTTTGCTTGAGTTGAACCATCTTCACCCAGTTGCTCAAAATTTTTTGACGTAATCTTCGGTAAGATTTGACAAATTATCCGAAGCATCGAAGGTACTCTTGCAATCTCTCTGAGGGCGAAGCGATCAATCAGCTTCTCAAGCGATTGAACTTGCTCCCACGATCTCGATTTGTGAGACGAATCAGAGGGGAAACAGTTTGCAAGGGTTGGAGGTAAACTAAATTGTTCAAAAATGCAGTACTTTTTCAAGTAGTACCTGATTTGTTCGTTGGAAAAAGGTTCAATTCCCCGTTCCAAAAACGATCCTGGATCGGCACTAACAGGTCCGAATAGAAGATCTCTCCTTCCAACTTTTTGAAGATTCTCTTCTCTACAGGTGATTATAAACTTCGCATTCTTCCAAAACTCCTCGTTAACTTTGTTGAGCTCAAAGAAATTATGCTTCACGAGCTCTTCCTTATGAGTTAGCGAGGAGAAAGCATTGATATCTTCAATCTCATCATATCCGTCGAAGATGAATAGCAAGCGAGGTAGCTTGAGATGAGTTAGATGTGTAATCCTTAGAAGTGAGATTTCCTCTTCCGTGAGCGAGAGTTCTTTTGTAAGAGCTTCAGAAACAGCTTCCGATTTCGGGTTCTTGAGACTTGAGAGCTCGACATAGATAGGGAACCAATTTTCATTGTCGTCTGACTCTGGATTTTGGTGCCAATTCGAGAGTATTTGTCTTTGCAGATGTTGACAGAAGACGCTTTTTCCTGAGCCAGCTTGCCCAGTCAAAAGTAAGATTCTTGGGTCTTTCGGACTTTGAGAGGTTAAGAGTTGCTTTGTTATTTCATTTGACAGTTCCAACAGCCGGTTTTCGCCAGTTGTGTCGTCATGATGAATCGTCAAAGGTTCCACAACCAGATTTAGCTCTCTTCCGAGGTTTGTGTCATTTAAGATTTTTGCTTGGTATTGCTCGAATTTGGTAAGTATCTGAGAGCTATTAACGCCTAGAGTGGAATCTTTATCACTATCTAGCACTATCCGAGGTTGAGTAGACTCAAAGCAATCGTTTTGAGTCTGGACATCCATCAGCTCTTTTGCCAGCTCAGGTTTTCCTGCTTTCGATAGCTCAGTCTGAGAGGCTTGTTGGGTTTTGTTGTCTTTTGTAATGTTTTGAGAATTCATTTGTTGTTATGTGTTGTTGTTATTTTGGAATTTGTTGGGTTTGATTATATTTCTCTCTGATCTAATTGGATTAAATACCCACGGAATTCAAGTTAGTTTTAATAAAGATTTGGAAGAGAAATGTCGTTCAAGACAAAAAAAGAAATATGAATATCTACCGACTCAGGAAGAGTGACCAATAGCCTCTACATCTCGATTCTAAGAACTCACAAGCGCGTAATTTTCACGTCCTCAACCTGCACTCAGAATTCAAGCAACGAACCTACCCTGGTTAATTGAGTCAGGGATTTATTTAACTATAACAGATGTTTGTAATTGGTTTATTTTTTTATTGTTTTTATATCAATATTGATTTGCTGTCTTGCGAATTGAGTAAATCGTTCTATTAATTGATTAAATGATCGAACCCTGACAAATAAGTTTTTAATTGTTTTGAATTTCTTCTAAAATTCTTCTAAAATTTGAAAATTTCTTCTAACTTCTTCCGATAGTATTTTAATCAAATAGAAATAATTCTACTTTGGGTGCACCGCTAACAGAAAATCGAGATCTCAACCTTCTGTGGTTAAGAACTCAAGCTATAGTGATGCGATAACCCTCACAATCAAGTAAAGAAGAAGAAGGAAAATTGGTCTCAATTACATTTACCGTTTTGAGGGTGCTACTGAATACTGGAAATTTATCTCAGGTTAACTGATGTTCCCAAATTGAAATGACCGTTTTTTTGAAGATCTGATCAATCCACCCACGAATTAGAAGACTGGTATTAATTAATTAAGCGGCAAACGGATTTTGGCTGGTAATTTTAATTAGTGGGTATAAGGTCGATCGGAAGGATTTATTTCACTCTGACAAGAGCAATTCTAATTAGCTCACTTGCTCTCATCATTTTTCCATAAAGGCATAAAGAGAGGAAACAAACTATAAGAAATCGCCTCGGGACTTCGGTTTGATCCTAGTTTGCCTTTTCTGTCAGATAGAAATTTAAACATCAACCAAGTGGTTAATCATTGATAGCAGGAATTAATTAAATTTTGATTCTTCGAAGCATCGAGTCTATTTTGAGATTGTATGAGTTAAGGTGCTTAACAGTGAAAATACTCTGCTTCAAGGAGGAAGGAAGTTTGATAGTTACAGCAACCTACAACTCAGCAGCTAATTCCATTTTCAACGCATTTGAACTTTACTGAATATTTTCGCATTCAAATGAGCAAGTATGAAAATTCCACGGATAAAGGAAGATTTTTGCTGTTTTTAACCACACTAAAAAGAAAGTCACAAACAGCGAGCCAATCTAGCTCTGTAGAGTGATGAGAATTGGAAATCTAAAGGGCAGGAAATGCCCAAAGCCAAAAATGGCTACATTTTGAAAAAATAATGTCTCCAATATAAGCAATCGCTCCAATCTTTTAACTGTTAACTAAGCTCTAAGAGGATAGATAATCTCCCTACTTTAATTATGGTGGGTCTTGCTTTGAACTGGACCATTTTTTTTTTATCTAACATAAATACTTTGCTTTTCTCTATGTCATTCGATTTCTTCTTTCTCTGTAGTCCTTCACGGCCCTCTGGGGTAGCATACAGCATGATATTGCTGCGCGCCCGATTTCTTTGGAAGCTTCTCTTGGGCGTTAGATATAATTCTTTCATGATTCTCTTTGAAAATTTTTAAATGGATTCAAAACGCTCCTTTCTGGTTCATTTTCAATCCTCACTTCCCTTCTGATTTTTCTCATCATGAGACCGAGTGGGAATAAGTTTTTCTTTTCCATTCTGATGACTCAAGAGTGATAAGCGTAACATTTTTTTGGTTTGAACTTACTGGCTCTGCTCTCGATTGTTCGGTCCTGACAGAAAGTGTATCTTGCCAAACGTCGTTTCTTCTGCTTCCAATACTGCAGCCGTTCAAAAATATGTGGAATGCAATCCATTTGAAGATTTATGAAAATTCCTGAGACTACTGAGCTGCGAGCCAAAAAAAAGGACGACGTTGTGAGGCTTTTCTGGATGGATGAATCGTTCTTCTGAGATAAAATTCTCTTTTTGGCTCGTTTTCCCCATTTTCGAGAGATTCTTGCGTCGTTATAAAATTTTCAAGATCCAATAAAACTTCGCAACAATGAAAATTGTCTTCTTCTCTTTTTGAGGATGCGATTTCCTTTCGAAAGCGCATTTTGCTTCGACAGTTTGAGATTTCCTTCGAATCATTTATTTGTATATTTTCTTTTCCGAAGTATATTTTTGGATAAGCTACACCCTGAATAATATAGTCGCAGATTGAATTTCTGCTGGTTATCGAATTTTTCTACTGGTTTTTTTGAGCCTGCCATGATATAATAAAAAATTTCTCTTCGAATTGCAAAATTCTGAAATCGTGTTCCAGAGAAAATTCTAACTACACTTCCAGCAGTTCATACCTGATGACAAAAAGACTTTCCATCTTGTAGAATATTTTTGGTGTATGAATTTGTTGGCAGTCTTCAATATTTTACCTGTTTTTCAAATGCCGTCGAATTTTTCCTTTAGAAACTCGTATCGGATTTCTGTCCGCTCATAGAATGCCTTGAGCGGACGAATAGAGAGCTGATTCCATCTCCAACGATAAATTTTTGGACCGATTGAATTGATCTTCAAATAAATAAATAATCGAGTGAAATCTGCTCTTTAGTGGCATTTTTGGGTCTACAGGTATGAAGTCCATTTAGAAACCCCGATCCGAGTCTCGGCGCTTCATTTTCTGATTTTTCCTGAGGATAATGCCATAAGCACTCTGTAGGAAAATAGCATTTGTTTATGTGATCCTGATTTGTGTTTAATTTGGCTGTCAATTCTTTTTCTTCCTCAAATTTCGGAGTGGTTCAAATGTTATGGTGAAAAGTAGCATCTTTGTTGGGTGATGTTGAGGTAATCTCATGTTAACTGGGCTCAGATGATGTTGAACAACGCGTTTTGATGAGCGTCGAAATTTTTTTGGCAATCTCGGAACTGCTCAACGCTTCTAAGATGCCTTTTTCAATTGCTTCTTCTGCATCTGATTTGTTGAGCATAGCAAAATAAAACAATTAGCTGATTTGGTGGATATTATTGCTTGAGATTGATTAATTTATTGTCAAAATTTTCAAATTGATTCACATAAACCAGCACTTTTAGTTTTTTTGATCGTGAATCAGAAATTTAATATATTCGAACCTGTCATGCCAACTCTTAACTTGCTGATACATGTTTGAGCCTTAAAGTTGCTAATCGATTGTTTATGATGTCTTGCCATTGGAAAATTAAGTAATAAAGTAGGTAGCGATAATGCTGTCACTTTTCTTTCCGTCGATTCATTTTTTACTAAATGCATTTGTAGTTCGCTAACGTTCCAAAGCGAAAATCCAACATTACATGGAAAATTTTATCTTAGCACTTGTTGACTTAAAAGTGATTAACTTTTCAGTGGGTATCTAGAAGCTATGGCAATACGCCGCTACATATGGGAGAAGTCAGAACACCGTTGCAGTTAATAATGTGATGTGTTGAATCCAAGTGTCAGCTTCGAAGCTGCTTAGAATACTTATTACTGCTATTACTGACAACTCTGATTAAATGACAATCTAACAATATATATATCAAATCCTTGAGTGAATAACAATAATGTAACAACCCTTTTGTCTGGTTTTGTCAATTCCGAATTCTTCATGATCTGGATATGTAATTTGTGTTACATTACCCTATGCTAATGATTCAACTTTGTTGTCTATTTGTTTATAGCTCGAAAACTCTTAACGAAGTGAGATTTCTTACTTACGAAAAACACGAATGAGAACAAAAATCTTCAGACGTAAGGATAATTAGAAGTCCTAAGACAGAATTACTTAACCCAATTCACGGAGTCATTCTCTGAATTGTGTTGCTTGACCGATATTTTTGAGAGTAATTCTTGTTCTCTGGATCTTTGCGTTGTTTAAATGAAGCATACTGACATTG
>ENA-UOTZ01001491-UOTZ01001491.1-compost-metagenome-genome-assembly--contig:-NODE-1491-length-15619-cov-9.153069_pt1 | contig 15619 bp, 9 predicted proteins | sample MGYA00238144_ERZ746983 | MGnify/ENA primary metagenome ERZ746983 (study PRJEB28759, sample SAMN06268863) | compost metagenome | isolation source: single cell | place: USA: California, Emeryville, Joint...
TACCAGAGCATAAAAGACGCAGGTCAAAGTCAGAAGAAATTCTGCATTGTTTTTGATAATGCAGAAAGCATGACAGAAGTAGCCAATTACCTCCCTGATAACAAAATCTCCCCAGGTTTGCAAATTGATATCCTTGTCACTTCTCGCTACCTGAAGTGGGAAGGACCATTCTATTCTACAGTCGAGGTAGCAGCATTCGGGAGAAATGAGACTATGACTTACATTAGCGCAAGTCTAACAGGCGACAAAAACGTGAAAGCAGGCGCTGCTGAAGTCTCAAAGGACGTGGAGAGACTCCATGACCTTCTTGGCGGATTGCCATTAGCTATTTCTCAAGCGATTGCCTACATACAGCAAAGCAACATAAGCATCTCTCAGTTTTGTGACCTTGTGAGTGAGATAAGTGCATCGAAGAACCTCGAACACGGGTCTGAACGCTTAAATTTTGCTTCACCTACTCTGACTCTAGCATTAATAAAACTAAGATCAAAAAATCATAACGTGGAGTTGATATTAGATATTTTAGCATATCTTTCTCCGGATGACATAAATGAAGCGTTATTACAAGAAGGATGGAAAAAGTACAATCAACAAGGTCAAATTGAAGTATTTCGCAACGCGTTAGAGCTCTTGCATTCATATTTTATTGTGACTCTCAACTCAACCAGAGGGCTCCCAACCCCAAACAAAGAGAAAAAGAATAATATAGGAGTGACAACTAAAATCAAGGTGCACCGAATAACACAACAGGTGATTCGCCTAAACCATCAGAGAAGCAAGATTTATGAAAGTCGATACCGAAATGTATTCGATTGGGTGACTACTGAGTTAATGGTTGAGATTACGAACTTGGAAGACGCCAAACGGGCAGAGTCTTTTGTTCCTCATGGAATTTACTTAGAAAATCTTCAAAATAATCTTGATGAAATTCAGATGGATTTGCTGTTTGAGGGAATTGGATCTACTCAAGAATACACTGGAAAATACGATATGGCAATAAAATACTACGAAAAATCCCTTAAGATTAAACAGCAATTTTATGAAAAAGATCGGCACCTAATAGGAAGGACTTTAATAAACCTTGGTAATTTATGGGGTATTTTAGGTGATTACGAGAAGGAAAAAGATCTCTTGCTGGAAGCGTTTGAAATCTTTGAAAAATGCTTTGGCAAAGATACTCCGATAATAGGGTTTGTCTTATGCGTTCTTGGTGAAACATGGGGATCGTTAGGTGATTATGAGAAACAGAGAGATCTCTTGACTCGAGCACTGAAGATTTTAGAAAAGCACTGCGGTACAGGCGACTATTTCACTGCACGGCCTCTTTGCGGTCTTGGCAATGCATGGGGATCCCTGGGCGACTATGAGAAGCAAAAAGACCTCTCAACTCAAGCGCTGAAAATTATTGAAAAACATTACGGAAAATATCATTCGCAGGCAGAAGCGGCTCTCTACAGCATCGCAATGGCATGGAGATCATTAGGTGATTATGAAAAGCATAAGGATTTCTTGACACAATGTCTAGAGGTCAATGAAAAGCTCTACGGAGAGGACCACCCTCGAACTGCAAAGGTACTCAATAGTCTTGGAACCGCATGGGGATTTTATTTGGGTGATTATCAGAAAATGAAAGATTTCTCGACAAGAGCGTTGGAAATATTGGAAAAGTACTATGGCAAGGACCATTTCAACAATGCAGCCACTCTCACTCATCTTGGTTGCGCTTGGGGACTATTGGGTCACCATGAGAAACAAAAAGAGTTCTTGGCTCGATCAATGAGAATATTCGAAAATAACTACAACCAGGACGACCATCAAACTAGAGAGAACTTAACTCGCCTCGGTTCTTTTTCGATTGCATTAGGAAATTATGAAGGAGCAACAGATCTCTTGACTAAAGCGCTGGAGCTTAACGAAAGGCATTACGGGAAAGATCATCCTCAGCTTACCCCCATTCTCAGCAACCTTGGTTTTGCTTGGGGAAATCTCGGTGAATATACCAAAAAGAAACACCTCTTAACTCGAGCGTTGGAGACCGAAGAAAAATACTATGGCGATGACCATCCTAACACAGGAATGAAATTAAATGAATTGAGTAGTGCATGTGATGACATTGGGGATTACGAGCAGCAAATCGCTCTATCTATTCGAGCTCTCAAAATATTTGAGAAGCATTATGGGGAGAATCATCCCCAGACGGGATACGCTCTGCATTACCTTGGTAGTGCATGGGAAAAATTAGGCAACTATACGCTTGCAAATGAATTCTTGACTCGAGCATTGAAAAATCATAAAAAACTATTCGGGAAAGAGCATCCTCATACTGCATCCGTATTAAACAGTCTTGGCATAACATTGACACAGTTAGGCGACCATGAGAAAGCAAAAGACCTCTTGACACAAGCGCTAGAGATTTTCGAGAAGCATAATGGTACAAATCATCGCTCATATGGCGAAGCTCTCTCAAATCTTGGTGCAGTATGGGGAGCCTTAGGAAATCCTGAGAAAATGAAAGATCTCTCTCTTCAAGCACTGCCAATAATTGAAAAAACTTGTGGAAAGAATCATATTATCACTGGAACAATATTAAACAATATTAGCAAAGCGTTGATATCCGAAGGTAATTATGAGGAAGCGAAAGGCCTCTTAACACAAGCGTTAGATATTTTCGAAAGACACTATGGCATTAATCATCCTGAAACTGCGTTAGTGCTTAGCAATCTAGGTAGTGCATGGATGGAGCTGGGCAATTATGAGAAAGCAACAGAATATTGGACTCAGTCAGTAGGAATATTAGAAAATTGTTTTGGAGCAGACCATCCTCAAGTTGGAATGATGCTTTCTAATCTTGCTTTATTTGAACGCTCGGGCAATCAAAAAGAAGAAAAATCTCTTGACTCGAGCACTGAGGATATGTGAAAAGCATTTTCCTCCGTACTATCCTCTGATTCAAACCATGAGAAATGAGTTGGTTCTGTTATTGCAAAGAGCTCTCCCTACTTGGAACAAACTTGCTGATCATTATAGACAAAGTGGTTACTTAACGCAAAAACTCAAGAGAAAAATGAACCGTTTGGGTCAAGTTCAACCAAAAGTTATCCCACTTCTTGTTATAGCTGGAAACAGCCATTATTTCTTAAAAAATCGACCCAAGCAAGCTGAGTATTTAGAACAAGCACAAGAAAATGCTGTGAAGGTATATGGAAAGGATCACCCTGTCATGCTTATGATACTCTTAAATCTCGCTACCGCACTGAGAGGTCCGAGAAATTATAGGCAGATTGCTCTTCTCAATCAAGCACTTGTAATTTCAAGGCAAATATTTGGAATAACTCACCCTTTAACTGGAATCATACTGATAAATCTCAAGAATGCTTGTACAAAAGTTAATGACAGAACTGGAGCCTTGAAACACGGGAAAAATGCGTATGAAATCTTCAAAAAATTTTTCGGAGAAACTCATACATTCTGCAAAAACTCAAAAGGTAAATATTTTTGATTTTGGAAACTTACTCCTTTTCTTTCCAATAGATGGGCTAAAGTGAACATAATCCCGTTGACAAGAAGAGCTACATGTTGATAAAACTTCAATTAAGTCCAGAACATTGTGTAAATAATTTAAAATAGAATGCGTATATATGATTGAGTATTCCTTACGTACGTGTCTCTCAGAGATGCTGGTTAAATCAATAGCTCTTAATTCTGTTTTACCTATGTATGGTTTGAGTTTCTTTTTTTTGTTTGTTTTTATACCTTCAAGCTCAAAATTATCAATCCATTGCCGTTCGGCTGATTAGAAAAGAGGTTTCTTCCCTTTAATTGAAAAATTCCATCGTGATTATTTCTAACTCTTGTAAGAGAAGTTTAAAAAATGGATAATTGTTTTAAGGGCTAGAATTAAGTGCAGTCTGGTCAAGTAGTAGACCAATACTCTAAATTTCAAATTTATTCTTCCAAATGCTGCTCAATCCTGCGTTGATCTCCTTTTTCAGATCAATAAAATATTCACGGTTTTGGTGATCTTATTTGTTTCTCTCATCTAACCTATTTTGTTTTACAGATGAAATAAATAAGAAAGCAGAAAGTATGCATTAATGAAGACCCTCCTTAATATTTTTATTTTTTTCTTCAATAATGATCATTTCTGGATTTTTTCACCAATCCACTTTCTCTGCGTACTTTGCGTTTGGTCTTCATCTAGATAAAGCATACTGAGCGGGAACCTTCTAATGGTTTGATAAACATATATATTTGTGTTAATCTCAAAATATCATTATTTACCTCCATCTGAAGTGGTTCCACTATAAAGCACCTTCCCAGTCTTGAAGTCCAAAAGCTTTGCAGTTTGATCGCCAGCACTGGCAATCATCTCACCATTCGGACTCCATCGGACACAAACAATGGTATCTAAATATCAGAATTATATTACAATAATACTCATTAAAAGAAGCTTACCCGAGTGAATGTTATTTAAAGTCTTGACAACGTTCGATTGCCTCTTGTCAAATATCTTCAGAATATTATAGCCACCTCCTGATACAAGCAAATTCCCATTGCTTGGACAAACATCAATCCAGTATGCATCGTCTAGAAGGAACAACAAATGAGAATCAAAGAGGAAGCAAAGCATCATAAAATGAATTAAGAAAGCTAGTGTCCAGGAATTAAGGAAGACTGCTTTTCCCTTAAGACTATAGAGTAATAGCTCTCCGTTATGAAGGGAAGAATATGAAGAGGAGATAAAAGAAAGTTTTCTCAAACCGCGAGGGCCAAGTTGGATCGGTTCTTTCAGAGTCAGGACCTTTATCTCGGCATCTAAGATATTAAGTCTCTTGCCACCATATTTCATGAAGAGTAAGGATTCTTCGGTATATGTACTCCATCTGCAACGACTATGATCTAAAGAAATCAGTACAAGAATAAGAGAAATGGGAAATGAGAGAATTAATGAAGGATGAAAAGGGAATCAAAGAGAGAGGCAATAATTTATTTACCATGACCTCCCATGCCAATATGGTAGCTGTAACTGGCAGTAGTTATATCTGATAGCAAGCAAACACCATTACGGTCGATAGTCGCTATGATCTCTCCAGAAGGATTGAAATATAGTTGTCTGAGTATGAAGTTAACCATTGACTCTAGATAGGAATATTAAAAAAGCATCGCTTACCTTCTGCAACGCTATATTGCGCATACCATTTCGATTTTCTTAGCAGCTGTACTCTAGAGCTACCTCTCTGCGAACAATAGTTAATACTGTGTAAATGGTAAGCAATTTTCCCTCCGAGAGGGATCGCTCCAAGAAAATTCCTTCTTGCATTAAAAATTACGTCTCCATAACCAACCACTAGAGAAGGAAATAAATAATAACGATTTCATGAGAATGAGAAGGATCTTTTTGAGATATTAAAAAGAGGAACCCGTATATTCGTAATTATTGTCGTTTGAATGAGGTTTACTTCCTGAAACTTCTTCAAAAGAGTATATTTGCTTTGGTTTTTTCCGTGAAATATCGAATATTGCCATTTTTGCTGTCCTTAAATCGTAGTTATGAAAGAGGGATACAAGTAATTTCGTGTTTGGGATTTCTTTTACATGAGTCCACCCTACTGGGGATTGAAGAAATTGGATTAAAGCCAAAAAACGAGATTACATCTGTATAATGTTGTTCGGGCTCCTTCAAAGTTTGCATAATTCTGTTTATTCTTGAGTTCCAAGACCCTGATGTTATTAAATCCCCATGAACACCAAGCAAGCAATGTTGGAGAGGTGATCTCTTCTGCACAGGAAGAAGTTCATTAGGCATGAAATTAGAGAGATGTTGTGTAATATTAATGAGATTACCGACGATATTTGTTGCCGAATTTCGTTTTGCTTCTTCCTTATGCTCTTGTTTGACAGCTTTGCTTTGACTGGTGATGATGAGTTGGTCGGAATCTTTGTCATTTTTTGACAAACCTGAACATGTGCTTCCCATTTTTGTCGAGAAATTAATTTCTGTATTCAAATAAAATTATTAATGTAAGACTAAACACTTTCTTTACACGTAAATTTGATGGTTGTTAGACACACAAGAAATATAACTATCTCATCAAATATAATCCAATATAAATAAAGCGTTGGCACTTTAGCCCTGGAAATATTTTTCGTTATCTATTCTCTTTTATTTATTACCTCTGAATAAAAATAGATGATACAGTTAGGCAGATCTCTTGAAAATACAAAATTTTGTCAGAATATCAAAGACTCATATTTATAATAAGCAAACAAATGCAGAAATGATTGAACGAGACAAGTCTTTTTTGCGTCTGGGATTTATTGTAAATGAGTCCAAGAATCAGCAAAAGCCAATATTTTAAATTAGTCTTGACAAATTCAACAGCCATTTTTCATTCAAACTCTTTAATAGTTCAGATAGTCTTGTTTTGTTTCTAGTTTACGGTTATGATGTCGTGATTCACTGTATGAGAACCAAGCAGATATCGTTTTTACAGGCTTGCAAAGATTGAAAAAAAAAATTTTCATCAATATTATCTCTTATGACCCAGAGATAGATTTTTCTAAATTCATTCTTCTGATATACTGTTAATAGCTTCCTTGAGTATTTGTCATCGAAATGCCTTGCCGAAAGCTCAAGGGATGATCTCCAAATCTATGCTATGAGAACTTTGCTATACTCTATATATTTGTTGGATATAAAGACGTCGTCTAACAAAATGTTTAAAGTTTCAGCTCCTCTAGCATACACATTAATGAAAACTCGTAGCCAGCTTAGCGATAGAATTGATAAACGCAGAGCTCAGTGGGACAAATTCCAAATTGAAGCTCTCTTGAAATGCGTTTTATGTAATCTAATTATTAAATCCTATAATGTAGCGTACGTTCGCCAAAGATGTGGTGGCAATTTTCGATCTCGATGGAAGAGTTCAACGCTTTTGAGACAAAATTTCTTGTAAGTACAAAAATAAATTCATCGAATCAAAAACTCTCGCTGTTTTGAGGCGAAATTCGATAGAATATATTACTATAGAGTAATTTTAATAGCATTTCAAATTTTTAATTTGTTCCTGGGTCAACTCCAAAGCTCCTTACAAATGGTCTAAACACATAAAGCTCTAAAACAATTCGCCAAATGTGTCCCACTGAAACGAAATTAACAATAATTCTATTTGGAGTCTCCGCCTAAAATTGATATTTCTTGTAGGATGAACCATATTATGTCTTCTGTCTTCAAAAATAATTTTGAAATCCATCTCTAATTACTTTCGTCGAAAGCTTCGGCAAATAGTAGACATGATCAAGAGAAAAGTCGGTTTACCTTTCACCTACTAGCAACATTTGACCAGAACTTTCATGTTCCTAAATTCAATGGCTTTCGATACACTCAGAAGATAGGTTACTGCAGTCAGAGATCTGACCAAATTCTCACATTTCGCACATGAATTTAATATTACTCACAGCTCTTTGCCATAAAATTAAAAGTTACAAAGCCAGGAAAATTGAATGTGAGCCAAATGAATTTACTTATTAACCGGACATAAGTGAGTTCTCGGTCTCCAAAAGTGTTGGAATGACAACGAATTAAAATGTCTGAGAAAAGAACGCCAACAGTGTCTTAATAACAGCAGAACAGTTTGCATACCTTACATTTTTAAAATTCTTTTTCTATTTTTAGAAAAAAAACTGAAATACAAATTCTTGAATAGTTCTGTAAGAGAAATACACTTCGGGTCATCATACTGATATTTATTATTTCCACAAGAAAAGAAAAATTTGGGTTCATTTGCTTGAGGTTTACTTAATCAACACCAGAGGATAAATATAGACAATTTTGAGAAAAATGATTTTATGAAGCACTTTGAACAACGGGTTATCAGAAATTTTAGTAAGCATGAATCCAGAGAAAATCTGCAGTTTCATTCGAAGGTTTTTTCGACTAGTTTGCATCTCATAATAATCACTTAAGAATAATTGGTAGGTTAGTCCAGATTTTATTGCTACTCAGATCCTCAACTCCTTTGTCACCAATCTTGTTATGAGATAAATCAAGTTTTTGAAGTTTAGTCCAGATTTTATTACTGCTCAGATACTCAGCTCCTTTGTCATCAATACTATTTCGAGATAAATTGAGTGCTTGTAGATTAGTCCAGCTATTATTGCAGCTCAAATACTCAGCTCCTTTGGCACTAATCTCGTTCCAAGATAAGTCTAGTGTTTTTAGATCAGCAAAGTGTTTATTCCTTCTCAAATACTCAGCTCCATTGTCACCAATCTCGTTACCAGCAAAATTAAGTGCTTGTAGATTAATCCAGACTGGATTGCTACTTAAAAACTCGGCTCCTCTCTCCCCAATCTCGTTGTTAGATAAATCAAGTGTTTGAAGATTCGTCCAGATTTGATTTCTGCTCAAATATTCAGCTCCTTTTCGCTAATCTTGTGACCCGCTAAATTGAATGTTTGTAGTTTAGTCCAGATTTGATTGTTGCTCAAATATTCAGCTTCATTGTCACCGATTTTATTCCAAGACAAATCGAGTGTATGTAGGTTAATAAAGATTTTATTGCTGATCAAATACTCAACACCTTTGTCATCAATGCTGTTCCAAGATAAGTCGAGTGCTTGTAGGTTAGCCCAGATTAGGTTACTACTCAAATATTTCGTTCCTATATCACCAACATTGTTATCAATTAAATTGAGCACTTGTAGATTATTCCAGATTGTACTGCTGCTCAAGTACTCAGCTCCTTTGCCATCAATTTGATTGTGAGATAAGTCCAGAGTTTGTATGCTTTTCCAGACCGGATTACGGCTCAAATACCATAAAATTTCTAATAAACCACCAATTCTCATGAAAATAAAAACTCCCAACAAAATCCTATTTCGTCTTCATTATCGAAAACATACAGAATTTTGCAGAAAGAGTTGGAGAATTGCCCTAATGGGTCACTGGCGACGAAAAGATCGATAGTGGTGTGCAATAAAATTGATATTGAAGAGAATTGGGAGTTCAAAGTAAAGTTCCTTAGTAGCAGTAGTATTGGGCAGGAAGTTATCGCGATAAGCGGCAAGCATTCGATTGACCTCGAGAAACTAGTGACGAAATTGAGGGAGTTAGTGTTGGCTGAGAAAGCAGAGCAAATCAAGAAGAATCAAGAGATGGAAGAAAGATCATACTAATCTAATTTTAGTATTATTCAATGAGAGAGCCAGCTAGGCGTTGTAAAAAGTATTGTTTTTAGGACTGCATTTATCATTTTGATATTGATATTGACTAAATTTTATTCTCATCGCTGAGATATCAATCTCAAAATTTTTATTTTAATGTAATAAAGGAAAGATATTATTGTTGTTCCTTTTGATAAATAATTAATGAATTCTTGAGAAGTACCTTCGACTCCTACTAGGGCTATTACATAGAATAGCATTCATTACAAATACTTTGAAGATGCTGTGCGAGTTATTCTTTTTTGAAATACTCTTCATAGATTGCATGAAGAGATTAGCATGTAATTGCCTGGTTGAATTCGTTTCTAGTTCCTTTAAATGTAGCATCAATGGAGGAAATCGAATGTCAGGCTCTTACGAGAAGTCTTGAAGCCACTTGCGGCTAGGGTCTGCAGGCGTTCTGAAGGATTTTCCTAATGAATTAGATTTTTGAGTGTCTGTACCTTCAGGAAGTTTTACCATAAATAGAGGAATTTACTGTCAATTCACTTGCCGTTAAGTGATTCTCCTCAATTTCATGTTTTTAATGAGGAGTATATGACCAGATTGTTAAGGACATTCTTCTTTGAGAATTAAATTGCTAGAATCTCCAGACTTGGATCATGACAGAAAGCAGAATACATATTTATTAGACGCATATTGAAGTATTCCTCTTCATGAAAGACTCGAATTTTCCACAATACACAAAATAACTCTTTTTGTTCAACTCTGGAAGGGTGTTTAATTGGTTAACTTAAAAGTCACAGTTTTTGTAAGAATTTCCAATCAATGAATGATCTTCACATAAAACCTCTTGCCAAATTCACGAGGCACATCTATTTTAATTGAAATTCAATATTAGTGGTTTCGCTCTTATTTTGCCACTTTTTTTCCCAGATAATATGTCTAAAATAAGAAATTACGAATTAATTGATTATGAACTATTTGTAGATTCGTCTTTGAGTAGCATGGCTCAGTGGCATTAATAAAACAATTAAGATTTGTTAGCACGTCTATTTTCAATTCTTTTAATATGCATTTCTCAAATTAAAAATGATAACTAACGAAAATAAACCTACATATTTCATTCATTTTAAAAAGACCTCAGCGATAATTGGGAAGTGGTCCGATGGAAAAGGCTCCTTCTGTTGCAATATTGTAAAATTCGAAACTTTCATGCCTTCTCTCATAAAAATATAGTCGATCCTCCTTTTTGCTTTGTTATCAAAGCCAGTAAAAGTCCGATCATTCTTTGGATAATTTTCCTTGATAAAGGTATCTTCTAGCAGGATTTCATCACTTACCTTTAGCAATTCTATGTTCTTTGATCCCGGCTTCTCATTCATATCTCCTCCCAGTAAAATATTCTCATAACTTCCATGCTGCTTCTTCATAAAAGCTTTAATTTGCAACACCATTTTAGTATTAGCCTCAAAAACCTTATGGTCCAAGTGTGTATCGTACACAACGATCTTCTTTCCGCTCTCCAAATGCTCAAATATACTCCAAGTACAGCTCCTGGCAACTGCGTTTCCATAAGTTATAGCTTTCACGTCAGGCGTGTCAGAGAGTCCGAACATTCCATCTTCAAGGAGCTTCCATTTAGCTGTTTGATAGTAAATTTTGTTTGTGCTCCAGCTTGTATTGGATTTCTTCAGACCAACGCTCTTCAATGTGGAAGAGAGGTATTTCGTTTGTTCGCGGTGAGATTCTTGGATGCCAACAAAATCGCATCCTGATGATGCAATTATCTTTGCAACGCTTTCTTTTCTCTTTTCCCATGAGTTCTCGCTTTCAGGAAGTTCATCTTTTGTGATACATTTGATATTGAATGACATGTAACGGGCTAAGACCTTTCCTGTTGTCACTTTCTGATCTGTTTTGATTTCCTCCATGATTCAAGAGTAAATAAATTTATTCAAATACTTAACAGAGTGAAAAATCTTTTTTGAATGTAACAACTCATCCCGTTATGAAAAGTTGATCCCGTTATTAATAGTTGAGAAGTAATCATTTATTTTTGTTGGCATTACACAAAAATATGGAGACTTCATCACTTTCGACTTAATCGTGATAGAAAAGATTGTGGTGAGTTTTTTGGAAAGCTTTTGTTGAAAAACCTAATGAATATGAGTCTACTCCAAATTATCATTAAGTCGAACTAAATTCATTATTTCTCATTTATGAAACCCGCCGAAATGAGATTCGAAAACGCTACAAATGATTACTTCCGATGAAGCATTGAATTGAATCGAAGAGAGGAACTCCAGATTCATCTAACCAAGGTCCTGAGGAGTCAAAACAATTTAGAGTTGAAGCAGCAGGCGATTCTGAAAACAAACTGGGATTGTGCTTCAACCCAAACACCCACTTCATTGTACACAACATTTACTAATTTCCACATCATCCCGACCTCAAAATTTGCCCAAAAAATGCCAAAATTCTGCTTTAAAACGTATTCAATATTTTAGCGTTGATGCTTAATGTATATCTCGGAATTAATAAGGAAGAGTTAAATCGTAAATCAGTATAATAGAATAATAAGTTAGTAATATAAAATACTGAAATGTTTTCTCCTTTAGTTCTAACTCCAGGAGCACACTCATTCTTAATAAGAGAATCATCAGCAGACCAAACTGCCTGCTTAATCGCAACAGCTCATGTCATAGTATTTAGCCTCCAGCGTTCTATCAATATCATCGAAATAAGGCTAAGCGAAATTTAGAACCACAAAATAGCTTTACAGCTTACATGTTCAAGCGCTTCTTCTGCAGTTATGCGCATATGCGGAGGATAACACAGCATTTTCGAAAGCAGCTCAATTCCAAGCGGACTCAGCGTCGTTATAATATTTGAAAGCACTTTCCCTTTCCATTTCGGAAATGTTACCTTGAAATCCGTTAGCTTCGTAACTCCGGGCCAGGTAGTTTCATTCGGAGTCCCTTTGATTTGAAAAATCTTATACAGTTGTCCAATCTCTGAATCCCCTTTGAACAATGGCCTTGATAGCGCCAGCTCAGCAAAAATGCAGCCCAGAGACCAAATATCCACAGATTGGGAGTACCGTTTCACTCCAAGTAGAATCTCTGGTGCTCTGTACCAAAGCGTGATCACCTATTTCAAATCATTGTCGCATTAAAAAATGGAAGACGTACTTCATGAGTGTAAGTCTTATATCCTTGAGTAACGCACCTTGCGAGGCCAAAATCAGCTAACTTGATATGACCATACTTATCAATGAGCAGATTATGGAGCTTGAGATCTCGGTGAACAATTCTGCTCGCATGACAGTAGGCCATGCCTTGTAAAACTTGGTACATTATTGCTTTTATTGATGATTCAGGGAGTCTGTCCGCTGACTTTCCAAGGAATCTCTTTAGATCTTGATCCATGTACTCGAACACGAGAAACAAATTCTTTTCGCCGTGAAGGACCTCTTTGAGGTGGACGATGTTCGGATGGCTGAGCTCTTTCAGTAGGGAGATTTCGCGGATCGTTGTTGTGGGAATACCATCGTAGCAGTTTTCGATTCGCAGTTTTTTGAGGGCAACAATTTCGCCGGTTTGTTTGTTTCTGGACTTAAAAACGACTCCGTAAGCGCCTTCTCCGATCACTTCGAGCTTTTCGTATTTATCTATGCTACGATTAAGATTCATTATGGAGAAGTTGTAGGACGAGTTGGGCTTTGGGGGAGATGGTTTGCTTCCGCGTTTTTTAATTCAAACAGACTAAAATATCTTATTTCAATTCCTAACAAATAGATTTTTAAAACTCAACGATTCTCTGTATTAAAAATACAGAATAAGGAAGTTATATGACTATACCGATACTTTGCTCCCAGCATTGGAACTCCGATGAGTGCAACAACGAAATTTTATTCTGAATGATGATTATTGTTGATCTTTATTCAAGCAAACTCTTTCGATAACAGTATAATTGACAAAAAGTTTAATTTCATATACACGATTTATTCTTGAAGTCTGATATTATTATTATAGAAATCATTGAATGTACATTTCGTTTTGGTTAAGCTCTAAATATTGGCTGGTTCTGTTAGAATACAGATAATTCAGTGTTTAAATTTGGATTTTCTTAGATCGGACACTGAGAGCTATTTCTCATTTATCAAAGTGAAGGACTTTAATCGTTATTGATAGAGGTTCGCAAAGTCTTTTTGCTGTTGAGTCTTAGCTGCTTGGATGAAGAGATAACAAAGTCCATAAAATATAATCAAATTAATTTCTCAAAATTAAACTTCGAAATCTATTTTTTCTCGATGATTAGTATGTTTTTTGCGTTCTTCTGCTCCATTTACAAGCTCGGTGATAAAATATTGAAAAATCAAAACATACTTCAATCTATGTAATAGGTAACCAGAACATATTCCTTAAAAGCATGATCATCATCTTATTAAAAGTGGTTTGGAAATTTTGGTAAATACTCACGGGTTTATAATTTAAGCTTTTCGAATTATTGAATCATACTGTCAACTGTGTCATTATAAATTATCAAATCGCAAAGAAATTAATTCTCTCGAATTAACAAATAAAATATACTACTTCTGATGAAATACTGTTATTTAGTATCAAATTCTATATACAAATCACTGCTACTTGAAATTTAAACTACAGGATGCAACATATTCCAAGATTCGTTAAGTAGTTATGAGCCTGTTTCAAATTTAGCAATTTACTATCCGAGAGTATAATCAATTGAAATTTTATTGTAGTTTTCGGAGTGCAATATTTAGTTTAAGGCTCTATATGAATTAATAAATTGTCTAAACAAAGTATAGACCATGAACTGGTCGTCCATTATGCTTTTCCAGGCTACTATCTTAACTTTTATCCTCAATCAATGAGATTTCATTAATCTCAACAAAATACTTACTAATGGTATCTACCATATGAACAACCTCTATATTTCAATAGGATGTTCGACAACAATGGTTTTTCTCAAGGAAATTACGATATTTCATGAGCTACTCAGCCATCGGAGAACAATAAGATTCTGCTAACATACTGTAATTTATGCCTTCTAACCCACATAATTCAGCAGCTTTCTTCTAGCAACTGACTATTACTCTGCACTTTAGAAGGCTTCGAAACACCATCAAAATAAAAACGATTTTTATTCGCACAGATATGCTAAAAAGACTCCTTTCTACTTCTAAGCAACAAATCACGACTCTGTACCAACTTCCAAGGCGTGGATACACTAAATACAGTGAAGATTATTTCAGCAACAACTATGAGCTGACCCTGCAAATGAAAGACGTCTTAAAGAAAGAATACACCTTTAAAACACAGGGTAAGCTATCTTCTTCACTATTCCTCTCCCCTAACCACTCTCTACCTCTCTCCTAGAGAACAAGGAATCCAAAATCACAATTTTCGGCCTCCCTAACATGATCCACACCCAAAGTCAGCAGGCTCAAGAGAAAATCATCAATGAATGTCTCAACGAAGACCCTATTAACGTAAACGTTATGAACGTCGATTCCACCCACTATTTGCACCTGACTCGCTCACTCGTCAAAAAAGTAGGAAACGTAAAAAGCATTCCAGAGTTCGAGGTAAGCCAACCCACATTTCTTCATATCATCTAACTCTACCCCATAGCTCATGGAATTTTGGGACCCTATTTTCCCATACTCAGCTGACGAACTGATCCTCGACCCAGGCGTGGTCAATACAATCACCAACGACCCTAATTACAAACCAAAACCTCTGGACAAGGCCTCTGAAGCCCAACTAGCTGAGATATTAAAGCCAATCACAGATCCTGCAGCGAAAGAGCAAGAACAGAAGAAAATTACAGGGTTCCTTCAGCTGTTATCTATCATACTAGAACGTCAGGAAGGTCAACCACAAGCCTATGACTTCTATCCTTTGGTGTTCAACGCACTTACCACTAATAAGAAGGTTATATTGGGAGGATTGCCGAAAATGCTTCATAGAATCATCAGCGGAAATAACGTCTCGATAGGCGATTTAAAAGAAGTCTTTAAAAATGTGACGTTGAACTACAATGACATGAATGCTGGAAACCCTACGGCCAGTTTATATGACGTTGCTGATTTCTTTTACCCGCAGATTTTCCAGCTGCCAGTGTATTTGTACCAGGCGTTGCTTCTGAGGACGTTGGCGGAAGGCACCCCTCACGTGAAGATGATAACTGGCATCCATCAGGTCGTTCCATTATTCGATATGCTTGAGGAGGAGGGTATCCCAGCGTCGGAATTTGATGAAATACTGTGTCTTCCGACCAGAGTAGCTGATGAAACAGTTGATGAGTTGATTGAGAAATACGCGATATTGGATGTGTTACATGGGGATAACCTATGGGCGCAGCAATACATAACTGATAAATTCCCATATTTGACGAAAGACGAGAAGAAACAAATCGGCGACAC
>ENA-UOTZ01001492-UOTZ01001492.1-compost-metagenome-genome-assembly--contig:-NODE-1492-length-15618-cov-24.774725_pt1 | contig 15618 bp, 18 predicted proteins | sample MGYA00238144_ERZ746983 | MGnify/ENA primary metagenome ERZ746983 (study PRJEB28759, sample SAMN06268863) | compost metagenome | isolation source: single cell | place: USA: California, Emeryville, Joint...
ATGGGATTGTTCAACGTACTGATTGGCCCATTTTTGTGTTTTGTTGCAGTTATTCCTCTTTTTCAGAGCCCATTTTCTCTCGATTAGTCGTTTGTAATATGCGAAGTTGAATATCTGAAAAAGTGGTGAGAGGATCGCGTTCGCGATGAAGAGTTGATGAATCGATGTCATCAGACCTCCTTGTCCCCAGAAATTATCATAGATCAAAGCGATTGTAAAATTGGTGACTGCGGAATTAAAAAACTGGGTCTATATTGGGAGTTTATCATTAATTGATTGCAAATAGTAGTTAAAGTCTTACCCAACAAACTCTCTTAGCAACGCTGATTTCATAACGGGTCCATGTGCTGTGCCTCTGATGTCTATAAGAATTTAAGTATGTTGTTGATCATTTAGGTTTAAAACATCTGCTACCTTGCAAAGGCCATCATGATTCTTCTCAAAAGAAAATTGAAAATCAGAGTCAATGCTGATGCAAAGACAGAGATAGCGATGACCTCTAACGACTTTCTTTTTGTTTGTAAAGCCTCAATATACACTTCTCTCTGATAGTGAAATATTGCATTACATCTTTTGCATTCACTCAGAATATTACCCTTGCTAAATGGACCGAAAGTATTATCCAGAAGAATGCGACCAACACTCCAGCTGTACCCATGAAAGCACCCAACTTTCTGAAAAGCTTGCTCAGGAAAGAAATGTTCAGATTTTCCCAGTAGACGTCGTTGGGTTCATCAGCTTGTTCAATTTTTAAGATTTCACCGTTGAAGTTCCACCTCGATTCTGGCTTGAATGATTCTATAAGTCTCTTTCTCTCTGATAAATGCCAGTGGTCTAATACCTCGTCCAGTTCTGATAGAATCAATAATTAGATATCATTCAACAATCTGTTTGAACCTTGTTGAGTGTTGACAGTGATAAATGCAGTTTCATGCACTGTGACTAAGGAATGACGACCTACATTCTTCGTATGCTCTCTGGTTAAATGCTTTAACGCGCTGTCCAATCCGCGAATTTTTTGACGAAGAAATACCATTCTGTCTGCTAAAGTCATCCTCCTTCTGGTCTGTTCATTTTTATTCATGTAAGCTTCAATCTTGTTGATTCTATTCTTTTCAGATAGTATGGTCATCTTCAAAGCTTGTAATTTTCGAACAACATCATACGACAGCACAATTCTGCGAATATTCAGCTCTCTCTTATCAGGCAAACCATGTGTTTTGAAAAAATATTCCAAATCCTTCTTTATAGTCCGCGCACTTCTGATTGGAACATTAGACACCACAAAAGTAAAATCCGAGGGAGACACAGTATTTTCATTGAGTTTATTTGCAACGGTCCTCTGAATATAGCGGAAGTATTGAAAATAAACTGTTAACGCAACCACTGTAATGAGATTAAGCCATTGCTGTATTCCAATTGCCTGTTGATTCTTTATCTTATTCGCCAAAGAAAGTGCATTTGGCAAATTCCAAATACAATTCTCAGAATCTGATAGATTTGTTTCCACCGTTTTGCCATTAACAGGGATACAGAAGTCCCCGATGATATTGGTATAAAGATTATAGATGCCTCCAATAGTAAACATCAAGAGGAGGACTTTGAGTGTGAATCTTCTGAATTGAAAAAATAATTCATAGCCAGAAGATAAAAAGTTCAGTTTGCTGAAATCGCAAAAGAGAGGAAGCTCTTCGTTTACCTAACAATCAAAGAAAATTTGAATAATAGAAAGAGAGAAGGCGTTTTACAACAGGAAGACCGCTCATGTCATCAATTTCAGCATGTATCAGACGGCTTTTCTCAATGGGAGCAGAAAATCGAGTTGCAAGCTAGTTTTTTATGATATTTGAAAAGTGGATTGCAAATTACCCCATGGTTGATGGCCATGTCCCAGTCCGGAGGGGTCCTATCTGGATTGAACTTTTCTATTATATGATTGAAAAACTTTTTTTGGTAGAAAAAGTGAAAGTACTTCGTAGAATGCTGGCGTGTCGAATGTAACTTAACCTCACTCGAGGGTTGCGTACGGGGGTTTCGTCTGGAGTGTCCAGTGATAAGCTCATGAAGGTCAAGTACAAAATAAAACTTTAAGCGAAAGTGAGATATTACAATAAACAAATTAATATCGATGAAAATAAGTCGCGGAATTATTGCAACAAAAGGAATAAATTCGGTTTAAAGAGCGATTAGCCAAATGGAAAGCAGTCAATTAGAAGATTCCAGTACGAATTATCCTACAATTTGCACTGAGATCAACACATTGTATGGACATTCTGCTCAACGAATTTAGTATTAAGAATAATATAGAGACTAGCCACAAGCAATGAAAGACTTTGCAAATTTTTATTGAGTTAAAAACATATTCGTGTGCATCGGATACAAATATTCTATCACAAAAGCTGGAAAAATGTATCTCAACTATACAAACTCCAAATATTGACCTGACGTTAGTCTTCTTTTTTGTCACTTAAGATTACTGTAAGATGTTTCAGTGCATCGTCTCGCTGTTGCCGCACTTCTCGATCATAGTCCTAAGTATGGTGATATTAGGTGCTGAGTTGCAAGAACAGTTACATATTCAAAATTATCCTTCATCTCTTCGTAAGTGTATTCGGAAAACTTGGGTTTACTGCGTCCAAAGATTTTCTCATTAATCCACGAGCTCGGCAAATAAATATTTAAGGCACCAATAACGCAGCAAAGGATCGCTGCTGTGGACACTTGTGAGAAGAAGATGTACTCAAACGTCAGATTAGATAACTAATAATGTAAGAGCTCATCAAGCAAAAATTTATTACTCCAAAGATCAAGATTAAAAATTCCATTTGATCCATCATTTCAAATGCAAGAGCCGATCCAATTGCTTTAGCTTTTGCGCTTCTTTTAATGAGCACGTACTTTTCAAGGAAGATTAGTTTATGAGTAAACTTGAAGGTTGTGATTACTCTATCTGCGATCATATCAAGGTAGCAGCTCACAAACGTCACGAGGAGTCCTAGTGGAAACACTGGAGCAAAGAACGCGGCAGTGTAGAGGTTTTCAAGAATGGAACCGTAGCGAAATGAAAACTCGAATGGTTCGTTCTCGAAGAGCCTAAGGACACGTGTTACAAAGATTCTGGAAGGTGGACAGTAAAATACAAGTTTGCCCATTTCTGAGTTTTTTTGCAGTTATCCCTATTTTTCAGAGCCCATTTTCTTTGCAATAGCAATATGTAGTACGAGACGTTGAATATCTGGAAAAGTGGTGTTAGGATAGCGTTTGCTATGAAAAACTGGTGAATTGATGTCATTAGCCCTCCTTGTCCCCAGAAATTATCATACACCAAAGCAATGGTAAAGTTTGTCACTGCAGAATTAAAAAATTGAGCCTTTGGTGATATAATCAATTAATCATCAGTTGATTTCACAAATGTTTACCCAACAAACTCTCTTTGCAACACTAACCTCATAACGTGTCCATGTGCTATGCCTTTGATACCTATTAACTGTGAATAACTCTCCTACTAGTAAGTGACCTACCTTGCAAATGCCATCATTATTTGTCTCAAAACAAAATTCAGAATCAGAGTAAGTGCTGATGCAAAAACCGAGATGCTGAAGACCCCAATCGACCTCTTCGTTTCTAAGGCTTCAATGTAGATTCTCCTCTACAAAGGTATATGCGCATTAGGTTTTTTGTTTTTTAATGGAAAAAAATTACCCTTTCTAAATGGACCACTAAGATTATCCAAAAGAACACAACCAGTACACCAGCTGTCCCCATGAAGGTAACCGTTTTTCTGAAAAATTTGCTTAGGAGAGGGATGTTCAGATTTTCCCAGTAGACGTCGTTGGGCTCATCGGCTTGCTCGATTCTTAAAATTTTACCGTTGAAGTTCCATCTGGAGTCTTTCTTGAACGATTCAATAAGTCTTTTCCTCTCGGATAAATGCCAATGGTCTAATACCTCATCCAGTTCTTTAGTAGAATTATTAAACATCATTCAACTATCTATTTGAACCTTGCTGAGTATTGACTGTGATGAATGCTGTTTCGTGCACGGTGACCAATGAAGGACGAGCCACATTCTTCTTATGCTCAATAGTCAAATGCTTTAACGCTTTATCCAAGTGCCGAATCTTCTGACGAAGAAAAACTACCTTGTCCTTTAAAGTCACTCTTCTTTTGTCCTGTTTTTTTGTCATATAATTTTCGATTTTATTCACTCTATGTTTTTCAGCTTGTATCGTCATCTTCAGAGCTTGCAATTTCCGAATAACATCATATGACAGCACAATACGTCTTATATTTAACTCTCGCTCATCTGGCAAGCCATGATATTTAAAAAACACTTCCAAGTCTTTATTGATTGTTCGCGCGCTCCTGATTGGAACATTAGACACCACAAAAGTAAAATCTGCAGGCGAAACAGTGTTTTCGTTAAGTTTTATTGATACACTCCTTTGCTTGTGACGAAAGAATTGAAAATAGACTGTCAATGTGATGACTGTGATAAGATTAAGCCATTGCTGTATTCCTATTGCTTCTGAATTGTTTATTTTATTTGCCAGCGAAAGTGCGTTGGGTAAATTCCAAATACAATCCTCATTATCTGATAGCTCTGCAGTATCTGTATTATTATTGAGAGGGATGCAACTATCTCCAAGCAGATTGGTGTATAGATTGTAAATGCCACATATAGCAAACATTAGGAGGAGGACTCTCAGTGTAAATCGTCTGAATTGGAAAAACAATTCGTAGCCTGGAGATAAGAAATCCAGTGTGCTGAAATTGCAAAACAGCGGCAGTTCTTCATTCAACTTAAAACAGAAATAATTGAACGAATAGAAAGAAAAAGCAATTTACAACGGGAAGACCGCTCATGTCATCAATCTCAGGATGCGTCAGGTGGCTTTTCTCTATTGGGGCCGAGAAGCGAGTTGCAAGCTAGTTTTTTTATGATATATTTGAAGCGTATTGCAAATTACTCCATGATTGATGGCCATGTCCCAGTCAGGAGGGATCTTATCCGGATCAAACTTCTCTATTATTTTTCCAAAGAAGTTGTTTTCTGTAAGATGGAAAAAATTACTTTTGTGCACGCGGGACTGTCGAAACAAATGAACCCTTAGAGGATTACTGACAGGAGTTCTGTCTGGCGTGTCCAGCCCTGAGCTCATGAATATATTGAGTACAAAATAAAACTTTATGTGAAAAGTAATATTGTGCGGCACAATTTAACTTAACTGCAAAAGTTGGCTCTATTATATATAATAGTAACAACACTTTTGTCAATTCATAACATAGAAAATTTTATCGAATTCTCATGAAATTAAATAGGACGGAAGATCTGATTCAATATGCCAAACCGGAGTTAATGTTGTTTAGCTTCAGAAAATGATCACCGAAGGGGAAATGCCTCACCAATTATTGATATAAGCTAATGTAACAAATCTGAATGTGTCTCCAATTATTATTATATTCATTCTAAACATCAAAAAAGCTTCGAAATTATATTGAGTTAAACTTCATCATGACTCACGCATTACCGAAATGAACAGACCTAAATTTTCGGCTAATTTCTCAACACCTTTAGCAACAAAAATACAAAATCGGAAATAACTCTCCGCTTATGCAAATATTGCATTTTCGGGCTCATATCATATATATTTCGAAAGTTTTAATGCTTTTGTCGCCGTAGCCTCAATCATTGAAAGGAAATGTGGTCTTCTACATATTGCAGTATGTTGGAATCTTTGCTTTAATTAGTTTAGTAACAGAAGGTCCCTGAATAGCAAAAATATTAGCTATTGGAACAATAATCAATTTCTTTACTCCATTCGCTTCAATTACACGCAACACATCAGTAACCTTTGTATTCAAGGTCCTAACAGACTTATCAAACTCCATCAAAGGAATATTATTACTTGTCATTCATTCTTTTCACCAGCTGGCCGAGTATCGTAGTCAAATGCTCATTTAACGCATCACCAACAGTGTCTGAAAGCAACCTATTTACAAAATATTAGTTAATCGTCTGGGATCTCTAAATCGCTCTCACTTCAAGATCGAAAGCGCATTCTCAAAGACTTTTTTATTCGGATGTGCAAGCGCCATACGTAACGGATTCGCCAATTTCGGTAGAATCGCTAAGGTTTTCTCAGCAGCTCCCTGGTGAAAAATCACTACTAATTTCTTTTCTGATCAACTTACAGGGCTTTCCATCATTTCTCTCGCAGCTTCCCTAGCGATAAAACAATAAGGATGCTTCTCTTCGACAAGTCCTTCGAAGCAAGTGACGAGCAGCGGATCAAAATTGATTTCTTTTTTTTTTTGTTGAACGCGAATTTAACATCGACTACCTTCCAAAATTTATTACCTGAGAGCACGATATTGTTGTCCCATTGTAATCGATTATTGACGGAGCCATGGTTAATTCTGCAAGGTATTCCTCCAGCGTTGTATATATATTCAAAGGAGTTTCTAGTATGGAAAGCAGTTAGATATTTAATTCTGAGAGGCTACTAACGTCTTCATTTTGCTCTTCGGCGCGAAAGGATCAGCGATTTTAACGTTCGAGAGCCTTGCCGAAGGTTTCTCGGTGAATAAACCTGTCTTTGGAGCTTCCTTCTTTTCCTCTTCAGCGATCGTTTCCGCTATCTTTTTTCCTGATCCCGGCGTCTTCTCCCTCATTTGAGTGCGACTCACGAGTGTTTTCTGAGGACTTGGAGTCGATATATTTGAGGTTTTTGTTGCGCTTGTAGTTTTGGTGTTTGTGGAAGGACTGGCTGTGACTCTTCCAACAGCCTTGACAGGGGTAGTCTTGTTTGATATCATCGAATAAAATAAAGTATATACTGGTCAAAAACCTATCTGTTAACTCGTTCAGACTATCTAATCGAAGTTTAATAATTGCAATTAAACTAGCCTACGCGGGCATAACCTTACAGACTATTTTCTTTGAAGCGATTTCTTTATATTCAGCTATTTATGACATGACAATGGAAATTTTTCAATAAATGCAACACATTTCGTTACAAAAAGTATTTTTCTTAGATAAAGCGAATGCGGCCTTCGACTTTCGGAGCAATCGCAATATACTTCTCACCGTTATCCTCGACTATACGTGCGACTAAGCCCATCATAGCTTCATAGTGGAAGACTCTATGGGCTTCTGAGCTTGACTGTTTGACCAGTCTCAATGAATGAATAGCTTGCTCGAGATCGAACTCTTTCGAGCCGTGTATTTTCTCGTAAAGGGCAATGAACTTTGGATCCTTTCTCAACTCTAAATTTTCCATTATAATATGAGAGACTGAAAAGCTTACCGAAGAATTTAATGACTTCAGATTGCATGAAATAAGGCGTCTCTGTGTCAACGAACATACGCTTCTGAGGAATAAGTGCTTCGTAGCCATCAGCTCCTATAAAGCAACGAGATTATAGCTGCATCGGAATTTCGCGCGTTGAATGGCTTACCGTTAGCTATATATTGCGGAGTCGTAAGAGTATAGGTTGCTTTGAGATTGATTGGTTTCCCTTTTACTTTGACACTAGAGACTACGACTCTTTCGCCAACTGGTTTAGATATGTCGACATCCATAGTAATTCCTGAGACCTTGGGTTCAAAAGGAGTTCATGGTTACATATCAGCCAAAAACGTGAGTTTATACCATTGGGAATCGACCTTCCAGTGCAGGGTATCTTGAAAACCCATTCTCTAACGCTTGAATTACTGACTCTCCGGTAAGTTCCAATTTGGTTAGAGGAGTCATATACGGATGCATTGTAAGAATATCTTTTAGAGTGAGAAACCCCTTCTCGTAGTAAATATCCGCACGTATCGTACCAGCGTTATAAATCAGTATATCAGTATCAAGCGACGCTCGGACCAAATCTCCGAAAAAGTTGGCCGAGTTCGTTTCTTCTGTTCGGATCTTCGCAAACCTGGTATCCAACTCTACGTCTAAGTAGGCGATATTCTTATTTTCATATTATTACTGATCTCTCTCTCGAGTAAAGAGGTTTACCTTTTCCATTTTTTTCGCGAAATCCTTAAGACACTCTTCCACGTGCTCTTTTAACTCAGGATTAGGCTCGTATTTCGTCGACACATCGAGTACTTCCACTTTCAAAACGAATTTATCATGCAGCAAGTCCTCTGGCTTCCACTTCGAGTGTGCTCCTTTTTTGATTTCTTCTTTCTCTTCAGCTGATGGGAATGTGAGTTCAAGATGCCCAAGATTTCTAAAGTCTGTCCCGCTCTTGATAATGTAAGTGTCATTGACTCGATCAATTTCGATGATGTGGTCATGCCCACCGAGTATTAAATCCACGTCTGGGACCTCTTTAGCTAACAAGGCATCATGATTCTAAAACGTGTAAGGACGAAAGTGACTTAAGGTGATGGAATTACGTTTCTCATGTGCGTTAAAGCAACGATCAGGTCGCATTTTTCTTCAGTTTTCAATTTCACGCACAGCTCCTTTGCTTTTTCAACAAAATCCGTGTACTTAACCGCTTCTGCGGGGATGGTTTCGAGAGTAATCAACCAATCATATTCAATAAGACCCATGACGCCGACCTACACGCAGTTCGTCAGTAACTATGAAGAGTAGAATGATAACCCGATGTCCACAATGCTCGAAAACGACGTATTCTTTCCCATTGGCAATTCGCCCACCATCCGGCCAAGTCACGTTGGAAAGAAGCCAAGGGAAATTGTTCTGGTCAGTAAGACCTTTCAGAATGTCCTCTTCAAAATCCTATGCAGAATGTCTTAATTTGAAATAGGCGTGGTGAAATTACGAAGTCGTGATTCCCATAGAGAGCGCAGTGCACTCCGAACATGTTTATCGGCTTGACTAGCTGCTGTCCTGCATGCAAATTGCTCACTGTAGTTGAATTTACGAGTTATGACTTTTGAATAACAAGGGATTTTACAAATAGAGGGTGAGTACAGATCACCGGAGAAGAAGACTAGCGGTTTGACCTTGTCAAACGAATGAACTGCAGTGTGAAATCTGGCGACTCCACCGACTGGCTCCTGAGCTCGTTCCTCGATGTTGTAGCAGTCATTGAAGTGAAGAATCGTAAGAACTTCAGCTTTGGCTGATTCCATTTTGTGATAGACAGGTCTTTTAAGTTAATAAACCTCGCTAATAAATTTCTAAAACACATCATCCAACTGGGAACTTGCTTTGAAAAAATGGGTTCTTAGAAAAAATTTTATAAATCTAATACGCGTTCAGCCTTCAGGTGGGCATCAGATCTATTAAATTCACAACTACTCTGCTTAGAAGTTGAGAATAATGCTTATCGCACTAGAAATTTGGATCAATAATTAAAGTTCACTTAAAATCTTCTTTTCGATAGAAAATGGTTGTGAAACTGCTCAGCCTTTCATTGATAAGCCATGAGGCTTCAAGCTATTTAAGAAAGAAATTTTTTGTAACTAATATCATAATGTGTGTGTAGCGAATAATTAATTTATATTGTTAAAGAATGAATCCCTCAAAATCCGCCAATAGTAAAGGGCAGCAACAGCCTACCAAGAATTCTAAGCCAAAAGAGCAGCCACTAACATCAGTCGCAAACTCAAAATCAATCCAACCTTCACAAGCAACAACATTGCCCAATATCCTAAAGCTGAAGCCTACTGAACCTGAAATGAATCCCAAAGATCAATCAGTGCTTAAAACAAGCCGCACAGCGCAAAAAGGCACTTTGGCTTCGCTTGACGAAGACAGCTCTCCGCAATCTGGTCAGAAAGGTACGAAGAAATCAGTTTCCATTGATAGCAAAGCCAAAGATCAGAACAACAAAACGACAGGGAAGCAGCTTGAAACCTTAGATGCCTCGAAATCAGCAACAGCAAACCTTCAAGCAAAAGCGAAGCAGCAAGTCATAGACATGAAAAGTTTTGAAACTCCGGCTAAAAAAACTAAACTACTTCCCATTGAGCAAGATAAAAATGTCGTACTCATTGCTTCACAGAAGATGGTGAAATCAGACCAGAAACCTGACCCAAAAGGCAGAAGCCTTTCAACTTCTAGAAGCGAAAATCTTAAAAATTCCAATACCAAAAGCGTGATAAATGCTACACATTCGCAGCTTAAAGGAACCAAGCCCTCCAGACTTGAACCGCTACCTCAAATCACTAGAGTCAAAAAGGACTTAACTAAAATTATGCTTAAGCGGTCTGTTTCTATCGCAGTGATTAACAACACTCCCAGGATCGAAGCAATGAGACCAAAAATCAAAATCAGCTCGTCAATTTCGAGCTCTAAACTGAATACAACTCGAATAAACGAGCACGATTTCGAGCTTGAGAGGAATCATTTAGTGCATTCGAATAAATACGCTGATATTATCATGAAGGTTCCAGTCAAGCTATTGGAAGAACCAAAAAAACTGGCTGGTTACATGGCTAGATATGCTGAAACAGAACTCGAAAGGGCATGGATAGTATTCATGTGGATAACTCATAATATCAAATACGATTGCGAGACTCCTACTCAAAAGCAAGCCACTGTTAACCAAGATCCTTTGGTCGTGCTTTCTCGGAGACTCGCTGTCAGTACAGGTTACTGTCATTTATACAAAGTTCTTGCGGAGTTACTCGGTATCTCGTGTTGTATTGTCCAAGGGTACGCAAGGACCTTTGCGCCGTCAGTAGCAACAAAAGAGAATTCAATGTCTGACCACGAATGGATAGCTGCTAAACTCTATAGTAGATGGTACCTGATAGATCCGACCTGGGCGGCGGGGTACGTTGATGGAGAGAAGAATGGTTTTGTTTTCGATTTCGAACCTTTTTGGTTCCTTACGTCCCCAAACGAATTCATTTATCGACACTTACCTAAAGACCCGAAATGGCAGTTTTTGGAAAATCAAGTTGTTGACGAGAAGGGATTCTTAAACCTGCTGTTCGTGAACGCTGTCTTCTTTAAATATCGACTTGGTGTCTCCTCTGATCCCGAAAATGATGGACCCTTCCCTCGGTTACAGCGAGTCAGATCAAATGACGGTAGTGACACTCTAACAGTTCAATCTGGAGTGTTTCAAGAGAAAATTATATGTCCGCCTGAAATTGACCTTAGAGTTTATATTATTCCAGCGGAGGGAGGGAAAAAATATGAGGCTTTCGTGCAACGAGTGAAAAATCATTATACAATAACCGCCTCCATGCAGTTTAAAGGAATGGCGACGATACAGATATTCGCGAGGAAGTTCTACGAGGAGAATTTTTTCAAAGAAGCGATGAAATTCAACGTGAACTCGCTTCAAATAGCTCCGACGAGTTGCTATCAAACGCCAGTCAAATTTAATGACTATGATTTGAACCGGTGTCATCTTTATGAACCTATGTTTGTTTCGTTTAATAAAGGCGACAAAGTGTTCTTCCGGATTAAGATTTTAAACCCAAGCGTCACGGCTGTGGCGATGCATGTGAAAAATGATGAAGATTGGCGGAAACTGGACAAAAGCGAGACGAAGAAGGGAGTCTGGGAGAGGGAAGTGATAGTTGAAGGGATGCCTCTGCAGGTCGCTGTTAAAACAACTACGATGAAGAGATTTAAGCCCATACTTGAGTATTCCCTAGACACACCGGAAACTCAATAATCCTTTGTTAATACAAAAGCATTCATAGTAAATCTACTCAATTTCATTGAGATTGGCGGAGAAAGTGCACTCATCCTCAACATTGTTGGTGGTTGTTTGAGAGTGTTATTTGGTCATTTAATGTATAATCTTGATTTTTTATTCAAATTATGAAAGGATTATTTTCCTTGAAAGTTGAAAACATCAACCTTGTTCAGTGCTAAGTACGAAATTACAGTGGAAATATTAAATGGTCCCTTATCTTACCCAGAAAGCATTTTTTAGAAAAGAGATGACTAACTAGGCTCTTTTGACTTGAAGGGTTTTTCGAGAATCAATAGATTGTGAGTTTGCAAGAATAAAGTTTATTATTCAAATTTTCTTATAGGGCTTTTAATCAACTGTTAAGATTTGTGATTAAGAAATATTCGCCAAACGTCAATGTCTGAAACAATGCAATCTCAGCATAAGCGGCAGAGTTCAATGAAACAAAAGCAAGCTGTACCAAATGTTCAATGGGCTCAAATGACAACGGAGAATGGTAACTTAAAAACGCTTCGAATATTCTGAATGATAAACAAAATCACCATGCTATCAGGCAAACGAAATAAGAGCCCCTCCATAGAACCTCCTAAGAGTCCTAAGAATACTACTCAACAATCATGCCAAACATCTGAGAGGAAAAAAGAGACATATGGAAGTGCAAAGTTGAAATATTCCAATACAGAGAACTGCATGGCTAATCTTAATTTTTGCATAGAAAAAGAAAGGACACCCGAATTTCTGGAGATAATAAGTCCCCTCGATCAACGAACACTACCATGCGCCGTATTTACTTCACACAAGTCTCATAAGAATAATATTTTATATCGTAGAATCTCCGAATCATCAACGCATTGTCACAACTAATCACAACAAAAAAATTTCCTCAGAGTATGCCAGTAAAGGCCCTTACATCTCAGTATTTGAAGAAGGTTGTCCAAATCTCATAAAACAACTTCCAAACATAATTTTCACAGCAAAGCTATCTTCAGAGCATGAAAAATACCTTGTAGCGCAGGCAAAACTATTAGATAAAGCTCAGACCAAGTAAATTTTTCGAGCGATTGCGAGATCATATTCGATGAAATATTAAGGAGAGAGGCCCCAGCGAGTGCTGATAAAAGTAGTGCTAGAAGGCGTCTTCAACTTGATGCTACTTATGAAGAAAAGAGAGGTCAAAATGCAAATATGCTGCGTAGCGTAGAAGGTTTTGCCTATGGCGTTCTTACTCCCAAGTTTGACACGAGCATTCCTTTCAAATCCGCAAGAAGTCCTAATGACTTCAAAACTCATACATCAACCTTTGACGAGGAAATCTCGCCATGTACTATTTGAACAATGACTTCAATCAATTTAATACATAACTTCGAAAAAATCAGTGCATAAGAGAGTGAAATCCAACCCCTCAGTGAAATTTTCCGAGGAGCCGAGACAATTGCTAGTGAAACCCGAAAAACCAGCAGAGATTGTAAGAGATATAGAAACAACTTATCAACCAAAATATCAAACTCAATCGTAAGTCATAACCAAGCACAGCGCAGTCTGATTACTTTTTTCCTTAGAATTCCTCGTAATGGAGTGTTTTCACGAGATAATAAACAAAGAGAAGGACACTCAAATCAGATGATGCATAAAAATAATAAGTCCCTCGGAGATGATTCCATTTTTTCAATAAGGTATCTTTTTTTTTTTATACATTGTCAAGTTTTTACAACGAAGCCTCCAAATGAATAGATCTAAAGCCACAGAATTTAGCAATCCGCAGTTTCAGACCAGAGACAGTCAAAAATCACCGAATAAATTTGTAAATGACAGCTTTTTCAATTGTGTTGAGAACTTTACAAGAGCGAAGAATCAGTGTCATTAATCGGCCATCACAAAGGACTCGAACGTCCTTCGAACATCCCTCAAGTGACTGATATGGAAACAGAATTTCCCACAGAATCACTCTTAGACAAGTTAATCAGTCCTAATTCTACGCTCACGCGGGGACCACGTAACACTCGCAATGACTATCTATTCGAGAGAGCGATGTTGAAACAGAAGATGCGAATGATTAACCAGGAAAAGGCTAAAACCCGGAAAGAAGAATCTCAGCTACAAGATTGCAGTTTTCATCCTCATATAAACACGGATTATCCCCTTGACAACAAGTATAATCAAAGCAATAGATTCTCTTTGGAGCTTATATCAAAATGGAATAGTACGGATATTTTCACTAAAACCAAGCTCTGGCAGCGGCAACGAGAAAAAAAACTTGTAGAGAACGAGGTAAGTCTAAAGCCGAGAGCACTATCTTAATTAGTAAAGAGAGTAAAGCTTGAGAAGTTGGCGGAAGAATGCACGTTTCAGCCAAACGGTGCCTTGCATAAAGAGAAGATAAAGCCGAATGAAGTGAATGAATTCTATCAAAAGAACCTTGAATGGCAGAAAAAGAAGGACATCAAAGTGATACGGAAACAAGATGAGATCCATGCAGCCCTTACAGTATTGAGTTCCCTATTAATTGTGCTTTTATCAATGAAAATAAGGGATCTTTCCATAGTCCTCCTCATCGCGCAATTGGCCACAAAAGAACCGTAACTACAGGGAATCAGTCGATGAGAAGAGAGCAACATTCTCTCAGAGACAATTTCTTGAGCATTCAATCAATGACTAGTGTGAACGGATTTGACAGTGAAGGGACACTAGCTACCACGAGGAGTGAAAAGTCGAGCCGGGCGTTCAATCATCACACGAATAGCGTTTTTGAAAGGCTCGTTGAACCAAGCAAAGATAATAAGTATGATTTTCAAGTTGCATGAGGTTTAACGGGCCTTTTCTTTAGAGTGAACCCTTCCAAAAAGTCATCGAAGCATAACAGGACTCATGGGAGCTATAATGATGATTCTCTCTCAAATGTAAAGGGGTACGTGTCAGCAAATTTCAATACACTTGGTCAAAAGCCGAAAGCTGCGACCGTCCAAAATTTTTTTTCACAAGGGTAAGAAACTTCAGAATAACCCATCGACACCTTAAATTGCCTTCATTAGGAAAAGAGAGAGTCCAATAGCCCAGGAAATATCATCTACCCGTGCTATATTTGAAAATTTAAACCGAAGAGTGTCTCATAACACGGTAAGAGTGAGCAGTTTTGATGCAAGTGAATAATTTTTGCTTTTCTAGCCGAGCGAGGAGCAGAAAAGATTGGCTGATATGTCATTTACAGCGAATAATGCTCACTCGAAAGAGAATACTTTACAACGAGAGAATACCCTTGAAAATAAGGAAAACCAGATTTCTTTTGAAATTTCCGAAGAAGAAACCGATGAAAACCCTTCAAATAACGATTTTGTATATAATTATCTTTCTGCTCGTTGATATTGACTTTGCTTCTTACTACAGCTGCCTCTGAAAACACTCTCATGCGATTTTTTCAACAAACCGAAACCTCAAAATAAAGAGTGTCAGGTTGCTCAGCTCAGTCCATCTGAATTCGATGAGCAGTACCTGAAACCGAATACGGGCAAAATTGTGGTGAAAAATAATCGATACTACATAAACCAAGGAGATTTTTCAGAGAAACAACCTGAAGTTTCACAATTCAATCCCACAATTGCTCCAGTTCCTAATAAGAATGCTACAGTAGAAAGAAGGGAAACGCCCCTGAAAAGCTCATTGAAAGAACATGGTCATGGGTCAAAACCATCCAAGAATAAAGTGGGATTTTATGAAAATAATGCTAACTCGTGCGGAGCTTCTCCTACGACCTCAAAATCTCATGATTTCAATCCAAAGGCTCCGATTTCATCATCAGGTAATTACTTCTTGCTGGTTTATTGACCGATTTGCGCGATTTTAAAGAGCTGTGGACAACGAGTACCCTTAATAAATACGATGAGTTGAGAAAAGAACCGATTACGCGAGCGCTTGACCAGAAATACCAAGAACTAATGCAAAAATTTACGCGAGTTTCACATCAACTCGAAAAATTTAAAGCAACTCAGAACAA
>ENA-UOTZ01001493-UOTZ01001493.1-compost-metagenome-genome-assembly--contig:-NODE-1493-length-15617-cov-10.756821_pt1 | contig 15617 bp, 8 predicted proteins | sample MGYA00238144_ERZ746983 | MGnify/ENA primary metagenome ERZ746983 (study PRJEB28759, sample SAMN06268863) | compost metagenome | isolation source: single cell | place: USA: California, Emeryville, Joint...
CCGTCGAAAAGATATTCCAGTCCAGTAATGAACCAGTATAAATTAAATGGAAAGAAGCCTATGAAATAGAATGCTCCAATAACTTTCATCCCTCTGGTCAACTGCGAATACAATAAAAAGTCTTCGTATCCGGTGTAATGATGGCTATTTGCAACGTGGCACAACCCAAATGCCAAGCTCAGTACTGAGAACCAGAATAAATTTCCAAAGGCAACATTCCAATATGTGTGAACTTCCCCACAGAGCTTGTTATAGTGGTATATTTTCATAGAATATGTGTAGAGAATTGCGAGAAGTGATACAGCGATGCACCATACCAGGAAACATGCACACCGTTCTCCTACATCAGTATTAGAATATTCTCTCTGAAGAGTGAAAATGCTAAACACAACGACAAGCCAAAGGACCATGCTGGTTATAATGCACAGAGAGCTTATGTATGATGTTTCTCCCATGAATTTTGAGAAATTTCCAAGGTATAAACTGAGTAACTTTGAAGCCAGGAGCATGCAACTGATTGAAAGTAAGGCACCAACAGGCAGCGCAAAGCAACAAAATCGAACTCGATTTCTCTTAACAGTCGCATAATCCGGAGCTGTCGAGATCTTTCGGAACATATTTATTAATATTATCCAATAGATAAGACTGAGGTCAAGCACGAAAGCACAGAGATAGATGTAGGCATTTGGCTTGCCTTTATTTGAAGAAAGCAAGGGAACAAGCACAGGCCAATTATAGACTAGGAAGAACGCGCTACACAAAGTCGTTTTACGTAATGGCGCGTGCATGATATGTTATGTTCCTCAATTAAAGTATATTTCGAACTATCCGCTTTCGAAAAATAGAGGAATTAAAATATTTTCGAAATTCGATTTCACAATTTTTTCATTCGATCTGCTGAAGAATTTAAATTGGGTTATAACCCACGGCTTTATGTGTAGACTGCATGCACGTACCATCACACTAATAAGTCTGAAATAAAACACATTTCTACAGGAAAACTTTCAATGAGCGTATCTATCTCTCTTCAATAATCTGAAGTTTAACAGCTCTAGAAAACAATCAGTTTCATTGGGGAGCTACTCAAAATTACTACTGCTCTCAAAATTTTGTATTCCAGAACAGAGAGTATACTTTCAATTTCTAGTATTTTAATTCTAAACTAGACTCTCATCTGTGTTTTCTAGATAATCTGATCCAAATTAATTTGACCAATTTCAACTTAAGACTGATACGCAGCCGCAATACATCCGGAACTTTGAATGAGATATGATATAGTTTAAATCAATTGTCCAATGATAAAGTTTACACATAGGCCAGTAGTTCTTAAGTTTAAACTCTTGCAATACTAGCGGATAACTCTGAGTCTCTAACCAGCGTATGGCCTGTCGCATGTCTTCCTATGAATTCTCTCAAAATATTTGGAGCATACTTGTTGCTGAAATTCAGCTCTTCATCAATACAATAGCAGTGAACAATGGCGTCCGCAGCGACTCCATAAACCATCATGAAGACGGCGCCAATAACATAACCAATCACACCTGCAAATGCAACAGGCAACAGAGGGTATTGCACTGAGCCTTGGAAGTAAGGAACTTTTGTGATCACAAAGTAAGTGACCACTGAGATGACCAGCGTTACACAAAGTTCTCCAAACGCAACGAAGAGTTTACCCAACTCGTGTACCAGTCCAAATCTGCCTGAATTTCTTACACTGAGATAAAACGCGTCTTTTGCTGAGCCGTAGAAGCTCTTTCCTGACATCGCAATCTGTGTGTAGCTGTGTTTCGTAAGGAACTGAATGAAATTCTCAAAGAAGTTCAGGAAGCAAAAGATGCATCTGTATAGGTACTCGGCGAATCGACTTCCAGCATTTCCTTCAAGGGTTTTGAGTTGATTGTAGAAGTATGCCAAGACTGCTTTGATTGTGCTGATGGAAGCGAGAAGAAGCGAGCCGAAGGCAATGGATCCAAGATGATAGTAGAAAGCTGAGCAAAAGGCTCCAGACAACATATTACTCAGAGGTAGTCTTCGCCCTTGGTAGAAATACCACTTGCAGCACATATATGCAATAACGAATTGAGTCAACCCGAGCACCAAGAAGAAGTTCCAGTAACCATGAAATACGTGAAGCACGATGAAGAGCTTTTCAGTGGAACTTCGGGTGATCTCTTTCATAGCATAACCATCCGCATTATTCTTGATTGTACCAGTCGAATATAGGTAGACAGAAACGACTAGCCAGTAGATAAGATACCCTCCAAAGAGGACAATGGAGACTACAGGAGCAAGTATAGCTGTAGGAACTTCTCGAACGAATTCCGAAGCACAGCGAAGAACAGCGATGGTAAGACGGAGTCTGTTACAAAGGCAGACAAGAGCAAGCAAGTATATAGAAGCAAGAGCCCATGAGCCGTAGGCTAAGAACTGTAGTGTGGCTTCAGATGTGTTTTTGAAGATTCCAAATCGAGCCGAGTTATCAGGATTTGAGAGCGTATGGAAGCAAAGTAGCCCGAAGGAAACCAGTCCGATGAGTAGGGTCGTTATGAGTCCCCAGACAACGCAGCCAGTGCAGTTTCTTAAGAAGCACATGAAAATGAATCCTAAGACGACTGCAACCAAAGGAGTAACAACCAAAATTGATTGGGTAGCTTGAAGATCGTTGTAGAAGGTAGTTAGTAATGGTGTTGTTAAGGCTTTGTCTATGTTCTCAACTGACACTGCTCTCTCAGAACTTGATCTTGTTGAAGGCACACAAGCGATTGAAGCGAATTCCATAGTATCATAGATATGAACCTTCGGCTTGCTGCTATCGTAAGTATTCTCTTCGCAGTCGCTTGTAAGATTGTTAGGGTGGCACATCAACTTGCTGGGTTTTTTTACACCTGCGACACCAGGGCATGACCGAACACATACTGTTGAATTTAAGTTATTGTAGTCCATGAAGTAAATATATGGAAAGGCTTCGAGTGGTGAGCCCGGATACCCGCAAGTGTTTCCGCTAGCATCTGTTGGGCGAAGGAGGAGATGTGGATCTCCATTTGCAAAGGCATACTTAGCAACGACAATAGAGGCAACCCAGCATAAAATAAAAGTGAAGAAACAGAAGAAATCTCGGCAAGTTCTGACCTCCACAGGTCCCGTAGCCAACTCAGAGTCCAACTTTCCCTCTTTATAGGCAGTCTCCTTTACGCTTTGCCTTGGTTCGTATTTTGAGTTCATTTTTTATCAATGTTTATCGAAAATTAATCGAAAACTGCACCTGAATCAATCGAGTTACTAATATCGTAATTGAGTCTGGAACGATCTCTGAGCAAATTTAGAGCTATGCTGCTTAAGGTGTAAGAAAAAATTTCAGCTTGCCAAGGGGTAAAAAGCTTAAAACAGTAAAAAGCATCGTGATTGCGAGGCAGATGAATTCTAGCGTTGTAAAGCCTAAAATGATTCGTTATTATAAACTCTTGAGGACATTCTTTTGGGTCCACAATTTTGCCTGAATTAATTTGTGAGACTGGCATCATCATGATGATACGCGATGTTCCTGTTGAATTGACTCCTTTTTTTTTTGGAAGCATACGGTACTTTGATCGGACACTATTGACTCAAATGGCATATTAGAGTAATTCTTATCTCTTTTTTTGAGAAGTAGAGAAATAGCTCGCAAGACATCATCCATGTTAAGCGGTAGCATATGGTGCTATCGATAAAATTAATTCAACATTTCTCACACCTTTGAATTTGTAATTTGATGAAAGATAGTTAATTAGCTGGCAAGTTTTTGATGATGATTAAGAAATTTCTAATCAATTTATGCTCCCTACAAATGAGGAAATAAATTGGATGCAGCTGAATAATGCTTATTGCAGCCCTTCTGAAGATAGATTGGACGGGTTTCGTTCTATTGAATAAGTGAGAGGTACGATCAATCAAGAACGAGTTGAACTCAGTTTGTACCTATCTATATTAGATTATATACATTAAAATAGGGATTTCTTCGTTCATGTGTAGTCAGTTAGTAAGTATTGCATTTTGGAAATTCATGTTAGTAGACAAGAAAAATTGAAAGAGATGTCTCGCATTTATCCTGTTCATATATGCTACCTCCCTTAGCTGTTATATAAATTGTTGAGGCTCTTAGAAGTTGCAATTTTCATTTATGGAAAAACGCTCATGCTCTTCTATTATGAATCTTTCACAAAAAACATTCAGTTTCTACGATAAAAGATTACTGCCGATAAACCAAATTAGCATTCACTTACTGCAATAATGCTCTGAAAATATAAATTTAATTTTCCAAAGTTCGGGACTTGTTGAAAATTGAAGTACTGCAATAAAATTAACTTGGCTAATATTTGAGAAAATAAACTGAAAAATTTTGGAATCAATTTTGTTTTCAGCACATTACCTCATCTAAATACCACTGCGATTTTGAAAATCATAAATCCTATTCTACAAAACCAAAACCGATTGAAATATTAACCCTCCCAAAGCATGAGCAAAAACATCTCTTTCTCGGCTAAACAGTGCGAAACCACTTCAACACCAAAGGTAACAAAGTTGGCAGTTCCCTTTTCTCAACTTTCTGACATTAGAAAACATTAGTGCTTGATCTCGATGAAACTCTTATCCACGCAAGAGTGAATAATTTTGAGAATGCGTCAGCTATTGCAACAGTAGCTTATCTTTTTTATTCCTTGCCTGATTCACCCTCAAATAGGTTTCAGTAGATAGCAAAGACATTGTCATCTATATCAGTAAAAGGCCTGGCTTGCGAGAATTTCTGACAACTATGTCAGACTTTTATACACTCATACTTTTTACCGCCGCTACTAAACAGGTTCCAACACCCATCATTCATTTAATTTCTGATCCTTAAATTATTAGTATGCTCACGCAGTACTGAAAGCTACAAAAATAGAAAGCTTCTTTTCAAGAGTTTACCATCGAGAACATTGTCTCATAAACAATGAAAAGAAATTTGTGAAAAGTCTTGGAATCATGGGAAAGGAACCATCAGACATCTTGTTAGTAGATGTAAATTTTATCCCTTTATTGAAAGAAACCAAATTAATATTGCCTAGGATTCTCAAGCACATGTAGACTTGCAACCAAACAATATTTTAATCGTCAAGCCATTCAGAGGAGAGTCTGAAGATCAAGAACTACCTTTATTGGCAGAATTTTTGAAAGAGCTCTCTCAAAAAGATGATGTAAGATCCGTGAGAGATAGATTTGCTGCTTTCAAAATACAAGAAGAATTTAAGAAAACCCAAAACGAAAAATCCCAGATCTTGGGACGAAAGATCGAAGCGAAGTTTATGCAAAAATTAAAAATCTCCATTCAACCAGAAGCTACTAAAGATAATTTTGACGCTGGTAAAGATTCCTCCGAATCGACACTTGCACGAAAACTCCCATTTGCTCAACAAAAACTGGATTTGGCATCATCTAAATCTCCTGATAGCTCTGAAAAATCCATAGTAATCTCTTCTGATAGAGATTTGCTTTCCAGTGATATAGAATGCACTTTGCCAGAGACCCCAAGGCTCCCCCACAAAATTGTGACTGGCAACTTTCTCTGGAGGTCTAACAAACTCGATAACTCAGCTGACCCTCAAACAATGATCATCAAAGTTTAAATAACTAAAGCAAAAAAGTCCGCTTCCAAATCACCAAATTATGCAAGTTATTTCAATTATATCTTATTTATGTCCCTTTTTTTGAGCTTCTTTCTAAATTGTATCTTTTCTCATGACTCTTAGTGTAAAACTCTAAAATATAGGTTGTATTTTTCTGGTGTTGCTTCACGTTCGCAATTCTTCCTTATAATATTCCTGTGATGATTCTATAATAATTACTTTAAAAATTTCCTTGAGTTTAGACATTTTATCCCTCGTGCAGCAACTAATAGAGTCATAACAAAAACTCTAATTTCAGATTCAAGCATTAAACTAATGTTCAGTCAGTAAACTCCCAACAAAAGAAAAATCAATTTCAAAAGAAGTAGCTCCAACGCATTCTTTTCGCATAAGATAGAAAAAGTTTTTTGCTATCAATAATAAATGAAAGATCATCAATCTTTTTATATTTTACCGAGCACCAATGATTTTTCCTACAGCTGCAAATAAAGTACTGCGAAACTCAATATGATCTCCTAAGATTAGTTCAGCACTTTTGAGACATGCTCCTTTGATTGAGGTTAGCAAATTCCACAAATATTTTCTTAAAATATTCCGTATTGATGTCCCAAATATGTTGTTTAAATGTATCAAGTAACAAAGCATTTCGACGATATTTACTTTTTTGAATGAATCATTTGTTGGCCCTATCGAGCAGGTGTACTAAATATCAATCAGTTGGCCATAAATAGTATTGCTGATATAACACGAATATTAAGAGTATTTTGATTTAATTCTCAACAACTATGCAGAGATTGATTTTTCAACTGCAGGAAGTTCTCTCAACATTTCAATATCATGGAGTTTAATCGTTGCGTGGCCCTGAACGTGGATATTCTTTCTGTCGAGAGGAGGAGTTTTTAAGACAGGCGTTTCTTGGACTCTCGTAGTGTTGAACAGAGCAGGCCAGCTCTGTGGGTCTTGAATAACCGTTCTAAAGGTGTAAACTTGCATGAATGCGAGGCTTTGTTGTGTTGGTGACCAGTTATAAATCAAAGATCCATCTAAGACATCATCGTTAATGAAAGTTCTATTATTCTTTCTGGCCTCTTTGACGAACATCCTTGCCATACGTTGAACGATCTCAATGGATTCTGGAGTGTGTGGAGGATCTACCTGTTCTCTCCATTCAAAAGCGTTCTTCTCGGGATGGAATTGGTTTCCGAAAATTGGGTACTTTCTTCCTTCAGCACTTGCAACGAAAATTGGTCCTCCATTGACTGGGCGACTCAGAGAGGTGATTTTTAAGACATCATTAACTCCTTTGAGGCTTCTAAATTTTCCAGGAAGAATAGCTGATACATGGTCATAGAGGAAGGCAGGAGATTGCTGACTGTATTGCTGAAGAGCAGGAGTAAGAGCGTTCCAAAGTTTGCTGTCTTTGGTGTCTGGTACGAATTGAACGTTGGCTTTAACATTCTTATCATGATAATTGTTGTATAAGATGTCATATTTGCCTGCGAGACACATGAGAAGGATTTCCCAGCCTAAGCAGGTGGCCATAAGAGGGAAATTCTCTCCTTTGGCATTCGAGGCCAACACGTGATCCACTACGAGCTTCGACGCTATTGTGAGATTTGAGGGTAGTAGCTCTCCAGTTTCAGGGTCCTTTATGTATTTTTTGGCAGAGCCTCCTATGAATACGACTCCGTTCACTTGGTTCAAGAGGAATGTTATGTTCTCAGGAGAAGCATCGTAGGGAATTGGGATTACCCTGGCACCAGCAGACTCCATATATTTTACATACGAGGCTGGCAAGTAAGAATAGTTGCCTGGGGGATGACCAGTTACAGGAGAGGGAATAGTAAGTATTCCGATCACCGGTGTGTCGGTGGCTACAGCTGAAAATATGAAACAGACTGCAAATATGATCGAAAGCATGCCAATTCTCTTAATCATTTCACTCGAATATTTATGAATTATAGAATTAAACAACAGAGTAGAAGAAAAAAAAATCACTCAGGAACTCATATGTTAATTCAAAAATGATATTGCTTCTCCAGATATATTCATTCATGCTCAATGGGCAATTTCTATCACATCCTTCGAGGTCTGTATTCCTCCTAAACAGCAAAGAAAGGTCACCTACAAAGGAAACTGGAAAGGTGATTCTCGAGGATCCAATAAGATTAACATTCTTCGATGCGGAAATTTAGTTCTAAATCTTGGTGTCAAGATTGACGAGATAACTCCCTACAGCTTTTTAGAAAAGAGGCAGGTCAGAGGAGAAGAGATTGTGCATCGTAATTCCAATATCAAAATAAAATAAGCAAGTTGAGTCTGGGACTGAGAACTATGGATAGGTACACGTAATTTCTCCAAGATTTCACAAATTCAATGATAATAGACAACATTAGCTTATTTACTCAGTTTTTTCTCTGAAATCCATGAAAATCCAGGGTATCTTTAGTTGAAGCAGGGGTTTTGAAATTTTTAATTCAATGGTAATTTCCTTCTTATCAATTTCGTGGCTGGTCAGATTATATTATTTGACAACTTTCAATTGGATATCTAATAATTTCGCATCGATTCAATTCTGAGGAGAAAAATGAATCAACTTCCGTCAACTATCAGAAGTAATTTCAAAAACATTCTTCAACTCTCCGAGAAGAAAGATATTCCTATCTCTAATTCCATCATCTTTAGTGCTACCTCAAACGTTGACAATCAGAAGTGCACGATCAGACTTTTGAATCAGAAATCAGAACTCTATAAAAAAGACCGTGATCTTGCAATCACCCTATACTTGAAAGAGCTCTTCTATCTCTCAGCGCGATTTGGAGCCTTTGCAGAGCAACGATGTAACCTCATGGTTGAGGATAAAAGTTCTGTGATTGACTTTAGAAATTTTGTCGTTGAGAGAGACAGCATTGCGTTTGTGATGAAAGAAGTTGTCATGCTCAATGACTTGATTCTCATGAATCAAATAGAAAAAGGCAAATCAAAAATCGATATTAGCAAAATGCTTAAAGATGTTTACTCCAGTTTGAGATACATTCATTCAGAGTTCAGTGTCTTAAATATTGACATCAGATTGGATAATATCTTTGCAATCAGGAACTCGCAGAAGAAAGAAGATTTCAATTATGAGTACTTTGTGGGAGATTGGGCGTCAGAGGCTCTGGACACTTCAAGCAATATTTCGACATTCGATTTTGATCAAAAGTCAAGTGCATGGGTTGAAAGAATTCAAGTATTGGAATGTAATGATCAATCCAGGAAATATGTAGCACCAGAAAATCTTCGTTTGCGGTCTACTTTCAAAAGTCAGAGACAAACCATGGCATCAGAAATCTTTGCATTGGGACTGATCGCCCTAGAGGCTGCTGGACTGGATGAGAAAATTTGGAAGACACTTTCAGCTATTGAGGACCCTAAAAAATACGAGATGAATATCGAGATGATCATTCAACAATTTTCTGAAAAGAGAAGCCTGGGATCCCAACCAAAGAGAGATTTTATAGAAATTGAGGGTCAGCACTTTGTGAACAATAGTACCTCATCAGAACCTCATATAGTAGCTGCAATGCTCAAAAAAGACCCTGCCGAACGATTAAAAGATAGTCTGGAACTTCTCAATATAAAAACAATCTCAGACTCGCTCTGTAGCGAGGTCATGCAACCAATTCTGAAGCGTCCTGAAATAATAGCTGAAAAAATTGACGAAGATAAAGCGTTGGTTGAGGAAGAAGAAGAAAAGTATCAAATTATACAGCCAGGCAAAACGATTAGCAAAGACAATGATATATACATAGACATCAAAGAGGTTCATCCCGATATCAGAGAATTAATAGAAAATTCGCAGTCAAAGGACGTCGAAGAAATCGATCTTCACAGCAAGAGCCTAATGGATATTGATGCAGTAGCACTCATAGCCAATGCAACAACTTGGAAGAACCTCAAAAAGTTATTACTATATAGTAACTTGATCGGAGATAAAGGCATTATGGCTATAGGAAGTAGCACCTGTTGGAAGAACCTCCGAGTGCTCGATTTAGCCAGGAACAAGCTCGGTGACGAAGGTTGTGCAGCAATAGGCCGTAATAAAACATGGTCTTATTTGGAACTGCTATACTTAAATAAAAATGAGATTGGTGATAAAGGAGCTATAGCTATTGGGAGCAATACTACCTGGAAAAATCTCTTGGAATTATCTTTTGGATTTAACAAAATCGGAGACGAAGGAGCAAAAGCAATCGGGTCGAATTCGACCTGGGTATACCTGGAAGAACTATGCTTATATCATAATGATATCGGAGATGAAGGAGCGATTGCGATTGCAAGTAACAATACATGGCATGAACTGAAGTGGTTCTATATGTGGCATAATCCTCGAATTAGTGATACAGGAAAAAGTGCGTTAAAGAGCAGCAAGCTATTCGGCTCTATTGTCAACTTTGAGAAACAGAATTGGATGAAATAGAATTGGATTGAGGTTACCTCAATCGAAGAACATAAGCATTTTATTACTTACAAAAATGGTGACATACTCATTTTACAGGCATTACTTGATTAAAGATGTATAACTCTATAACGAAATTGAATGATCTATTGAAACACACCACTCTCTTTAACAGTGTTTTTTTTGTTACTTTGAAACAATGAACTAATTTATCCATCATTGCTTGTAGAGAATTCGCCAGCTCTTAAAAGTTAATCAAGGAGTTGAATCCATGAGGCTTTGAAGATGTCTTTACTAGACTTGCACCATAGTCTATTGATTAAAGTGTAAAGTAATTTGTTAAGATGATTCTATATTTTCGTAACTTTCTAAATCTCAATCACCAAAGTTGAAAACTCTTACATAGAAGAAAGAGATTTTTAATGTTGTAGAGGATACTTGTAGAGAGGAATTGATCGTATTTCAGCTTTAGTTCAGCACGACAATATTAGAATTCTATTTCAAGCTTCAGAAGAAACTTCGGAATGGACAGTTAATTGAAATAAAGACTACTGCTTATTTCGTATGGCAATGGCTTTTACTTTCAAAGTAGATCGAGTTTCTATACAAGAGAATGTTATCTACCAATAACAGTAGCAGGATCAAATCTGCTAGAATCAATTTTCCTTAGAATTTTACTTGATGATTTTGGATTTTGCTGCTTGATAATAGGATAATAGTTATATGGAGACCAAAATAAAAAAAAAAACACTTCATTTTTTTATAAGTACTCGTCCAAAGCCAAACACAAAAATTTCAAATAGTTAGCACGTGCAACTAACTATCTAAAGCTTCCGAAAGGGGAAAAAATTTGATTGGAGCTCGAATTGATTAACTGCATGCTTGACCTCTGTTGACTCCAAAGTGCAAATTGCTGTTGATATTCGTGCCGCCTTTGAAATTGTTGTTGAAGCTCCAACTGAAGACGCTGATGCCAGAAATAATAATCCGTATTTTGGATTTGAATTAGCATATGCATTTTCTCATGTGCATCAATTGTCTCTCGTTCTTTTTCAATGTGAGCCATTGCGAGTAATTTTGAAGATAACAAACTAAAAGTTTCGTGCAGTTTCTGCGTATTTTCCTGTAATTGCAACTTATTTCCGATCAGCGGCTTTGTTGAATTCTCAGGCATATTTGCCGTCTTTGGGCAATTTTGAATATCCTTTTTCAAGTCTTTTCCTTTCGGAAATCTCAATCTGTGCGGAATCTTCTGTACCCTTCCAAATTTTCGATAAGTTGCTAAAACTGATTTAGCACTGGAATAATTGATTTTCAAGTCTTTTGCCACTTGAACTTGGCTCTCTCCTCCAAGAAGGACTCTTTGTAGCAAAATTTCTCTTTTCTCATTTGAAATATGATTGTAAGGTTGAAGATTCCTTTTCCTTCGAGGAACCTCTTTACAGGAATCGCTCTCAATGGAATCATTATTTGGCGATTGGGAAAGCAAGGTTTTTACAAGTTCTTCCATATGGGAAGGCTCCCTGTCAGCTTCTTGTTCTCCCGAGATTTGGTGCTTCAATAACATTGACATGGTAAAAGAAAGGGTGGGCCTAGTTTTCGGTTTTCAAAGATGCTTCGATTTTTTCTAAATTATCTGAATGAAATTATAGTCCCTTTTATAGACACCTTTGAACATCAAACTAACTTTTGGATGGATACTATTAAATATGCGGTCTTAAACTGGAAAAATTTTATTAAAACTGAATGAATACCAAAAAATTAATAAGAAAGATATCATCAGAATTTGGAATTATTATTGGGTGGTGTGATAACAAGATTTTACTCAAAGGTCTTAGAGTTCAGTATAGGGCCTATTTTCAGAAACCTTATAACAAGCTTGATTGAGGGGTAAACTCTTTAAAATCGAAGAGTTGGAGTCGTTTCCTATCGAGTTGACTTGAAGATTCGATTTTGTAATCATTCTAACTTTCATTGGATATTATTTGATGACGTCACTAGCAGGCAAGACTCCCAAAAAAATCGTGAATTAAGCTTCGCTTACCAGGGAGGATAAAGCTCTGAACGTTACCAACGAAAGGTGAGGACAAGATATACCGAATTGTTACTTCAGATGGCAATTTAAAACCAAAGTTAGCAAAGTAGCCGAGCAAGTCAATATTATCAATTTGCAAAAAAAGAGAATTTTAATTTCTTCAAGGCAGGCCATTGCCTATAATCTGAAGATCCTTGCTTTAAGAGGATTCATTTGAATCAACGATTTAGGAGGAAATGTATCAAATTGACCCGACCGAAAGTCTTCAAATCTTAAGAGCCTATCTCTCTCACTCATCACAATTTAGACTTCTGAAATGCAAACCAAATAAAGAGGTGCATAACGATTTGCAACTTCATGATAAGTTACTACTCTATCAATTCCAATTTTTCTGCCTATTATTGATGCTAACAATGCTAGAATAGGCCCATTCTAAGAGGAAGACAAACGACAGTAGATCACGTATGGAAACCAAACTGCTTAATCTTGGATTTTCTCTGCAAAGGGACGACAACGTGGGGTTTTTGAAAAGCTGGTTCTGAGGTATTGAAATTAAACTCGTTTATTTTGCATTAATTATCACTTTGTATTATTTTTGATCAAAGACAAGAATTATTACTTGCAAAAACTGCTATGGACGAGTTAATATACTAATCTCGTACTGATATGATAAAATAAAGTTTTTGAGATCGTGAGATTCCATAGTAATGCTCATATTTTCACTACTTAATAAAGAAGAAAATAGCTGTTTTATTTTGACTTTGATCAATCAATATCAAGGATTTATATGAACATCAGAAGCTCAAGAGCCATAGTTTTTGAGGGAGACTTTCTGAGCCAGATCCACTCAAACATTGCAAATTAGAAAATTTTGGTAATGAGAGATACCATCATTGAATCATTTTTGAAAATTGTCCAAGTGTGAATAACTTAGATTTTTCAATTCTTTCTTTCTTCTAAAACTTTTCGTTGATTATTGTGCAGAAGAGGAAGTTATTTGCATTCTTAACATTCAACAGAGATTAGAAATCCAACAATAAATAAAAAAGAAAAAATTAAAGTTTTAAGCCATATCAAATTCCACAAAACCGATTCTTCTCGTCCACTAACTCGATTTCATTTAAAGTTTGAAAGTGTTCTGTCGAAAATCTTTCATAGTTATTTCGACAATAGACTACTATCTGCTCTTATAAAACTTAAGTTTCGAGTACTACTTGAGACCGATAAATTATTCTCACTTTCTCTGGACCCAATTTCATAATTTTCAAGGGAAATTCCGCTGTAAGTCCTACCTGTGCAAAAGCTTCTGAGATATGCTCTAGTCCTCGGAGATAATCCATAAGCAATTGCATTTAATAATCCTTGTGAGTTCCAAAAAATATATGTGAGTAGCACGAAAAAGGCTGATGGTTCGGATTGCGTGATTTTCATATAGAAGCTGGCGACTATCCAAGGAGTCAGACACAAAATGAGGATTGAAGGGTAAACGACCATTTCTAAATGTATGCCTTCTCCGAGTTTTTTAATACTGCGAACGATGAAGACGTATACCACTGAGCAATAGCATATTGAGATGGTACAAGGTAGAACCATGAATATAATGTCTATCCAATCATCATCCACTGTTGCAAAATCCATCCAACAAGTTTGAGTTTTCTCATGAATAGCTACTGCTTGTAAAGGGAACATTATAGCAGCCAATATGATTGATAATGAAAACGATGTAACGACATACCTTTTGAAGTATCTGTTAATTGAATCCTGTGGTCCATCCTCTAAATTTCTCAGAACGAAATGAGCAAAACAATTTGTCCAAAAAACAGATGACAAAAAGCCCAGATTTTCAAAGGCGAACAGAATTCGACATTCATCTTCCCTTGAAACCTTCATGAAACCCTCCAGGATGTTACCAATTCCGAAAATCAAATCACTCAAACTGATCATGGCGATCAGTTTCGCAAAGGGACCAGCAGCTTTCCTCATTATGGCCAGAATTACCAGAATTAAAACGCTTCCAATAGTAGAAAATATACTGACAATCATTGCAGTGGTGATTATGGTACTGAAATCGTCATGAGAGTGATTGGATGCGACAGTATTTTCGAGATATCTCTGAGAGTAGGAAATATTCATTGTGTAATGCTTTATTTAAAAAAAATAACTCAGGATGGGTTATATGATGCAAGCAGAAATCCAGGAAAATGAGAAAATTGTCCTTTGTGAGTTTTAAAGCATTGCGAATATCACTTCTTTTGAATAGCAAACATTTCAAAACACCCTAGTTTCTGAATGATTTATTTCGGATATGGTTTCTATTGGATTAATATGTTAAAACACCATTACACCAAAAAAAAAAAGTGAGAAGATTATTGCTGCTTCTCTCATTACGAACATATAGGAGATATATTAAAATGAAGTGAGAAAACGAAAATTTGAGAGAGGTTATATCTTAGCTGTCTAAAATTACTAAATATTCAGTCAGTCTAAGAAGAGTACTAATTTATTGACCTCAGCAATGGAATCCTTAAATGGACAGTTGTCTTTTGTTTCAGATCAGGAGCCAGTTCAGAGTCTACAAAAGGTCATTTCTGATCGTCAAAAAACCAAAGGACAGATCTGCTATCATTATCGCAGGTGTCTTTGCCATTTGTCAAAGAGTGAATGTAATTTTGCCCACGGAATCGATGATCTGAACATGGAAGAGATGAAAGTCAAGCTAGACCAAGCAGTAGAGCTACACAAAACTATCAAAAATAAGCAAGACCTTGAAAGATGCATAAAGCAGATAGAAAGAAATCGGATACATCAGGATTATATCGGAGAAATGGACTTGAATACAAGATTCTATCTGGCTCAAAAAGAGCTAAAAGATCTCGGATATATTGATAGCATTTATATGATGGAGGAAATCGAACTAGATTACAAAGTTTGTAAACCAATCAAGAAGAAGGTGGCAAGGGATATGTCACGGAGATTTATTGAGTTCCTATTTTCCTACTTTAATACAATTCATTTGGACAAATGGCTGGTTGAACTATGCTTTCGTCAAATCAGTTGGAAGGCAAGCTATGTCTATTTTGTAGATACTGTGTTCACTTTTGAAGCTCGAGAAAAAAATAAACGATCTGCTTCAATCGTTAAGATGCCACCAAGGGATATATTGGAAAGGAAAGTAGAAGAATCCATTGTGCAAATAATAAAGAATCGCAATCTAATGCAAGAAGTGCCAATCAGCCCATCCAAGATATCAAAATATTATTATATCGACGTAAGCAATAGTATCTGGACAGAACCGACAATGGCTGGATTTTTCAAAGTTATTCAGAAAGAACTCGATGCATATCTTGCGGAAATTAGTGGAAGTGATCGCTTCCTAGATTTGTTAAGTAGAGAACTGAACGTTAACCGTGAAGAACTCTGCAAAATAACCATCTTTGATAACACATTGAACGAAAATTATCAGATTTCAAAACTAATGGTCAAGATCATACAGAACTTTGAG
>ENA-UOTZ01001494-UOTZ01001494.1-compost-metagenome-genome-assembly--contig:-NODE-1494-length-15616-cov-8.350923_pt1 | contig 15616 bp, 6 predicted proteins | sample MGYA00238144_ERZ746983 | MGnify/ENA primary metagenome ERZ746983 (study PRJEB28759, sample SAMN06268863) | compost metagenome | isolation source: single cell | place: USA: California, Emeryville, Joint...
TTTTGTAACTGTGAAAACAGAGACTCTGAGATTCTTGCTATCGTCAGCTGAGTCTGTCATTGCAGGGTATTTGCCAGATTTGATCCCGTCCATATTTGATTTGATAAATATTTAACTGAATGTCAAGAATTTATTTTGGATGCTTTGGGAACCTGTCGGAATTTTGCTGATTTTGAAAAGGCTTATAAAGTTCTGGATGTTAATAACGAAAACAAACAATAGGAAATGAACAGCTCGGTTAGATAAAAGCGCATTTACAAGGAAAACTATAGGATGGACCGATTTTAGAGTTGGATGTTCAAGAAAGGGTATGTTCGAGTGTGAAACAAATTTTCCAGCGTTGAACTGTTTTATAATAAAATCAAAATTGTTACAGTAGGTTAATAGTTTTTTTTTAGTGAAGATATCGGGATTCTATAATGAAATCTTAGGAAGTTTTCGTATCACATAGCATTTCCGCTGTTTTGATATTAATCGAAAATCCTCTAGGAAATTTTTATTTCTTGTCAATAGCTTTTTTTTTCTCCATCAAAGAATTCAAATATAATTGCTCAAAGAATTACTTCTTCAAAGGACTCTTCGATCTCTGCATAACGTTTTATACAGAGATAAATGGATATATAGAACTGGAGTGAGAAGATCTTGTTGCGAGTACAGATAATTGAATTGGACATGTCCTATTAATTCATAATAAACGCAATTCGTGTAAGCAATTTTCGGGAGGTCATAGATGATGACGAGAATCTCTGGCAATATCAAAAATGCACAATTTGATCATTATTCTCTCGCCTCATTTGATTTCTTTTTCTTTTCTAATTACATTTTCAAGAGAACAAGACACCATAAAATATATCCAGCGTGCCCTTTCAATTTCGGCATTTATACATTACTGTTATGAATATTCTTAATTGATAGATGACGAAATTATCATAGGTCAACACTATGACTTGGTAAAAGAGTCGTTGGTCCTAATTTGAGGAATTCAGGTATCCGAGCGGGATCAATGTACTTCGCTAATCGATTTTGAGTCCATATATGATCGGGCTCAGCCAAAAACTTCAAAAATGCTTCACAGTTCTGATATTCTGGGAGGATCAGTTTAATGTAATAATATCTACTGACAATCTCAACTAATTCCATCAGAACTTCGTTTGGGAAAAGGGCTTCAATTGCCACATCATACGCGAATTGAAGCAGTTTATGAGACATCTGTAACTTCTTCTTATCTTTCTCCCCACTTAATTTCCGCTCTAAAGACTTTTTCAAATCATCGTAAGTGATTTCCTTTTTTTCAATCATGATCCAATCGACAGCTGGAGACAGCATATTCTTTTCGATATCATAATGCGTCATCAGCAGACCTCCATAAAAAACCACTTGATACTCTTTTATTCCATGATCGTCGACTAGGACTTGAACATCAAGACCACAGTCGCAGATGTCATCATCATCAATAACTGCATAAATCTTATCCTTTTGAACCTCTTCGAGCGGCCTCAATTGATATTCTCCTTTACTATTAAATGGAGAAAAGACTAAGAACCACCCTCTGAATGTTTCTTGCCCTCCACTGCCTCTCCTTTCGCTGGTAACAGCCCTTTCCCAAAAATCTTCATTCACCTTCCCTTGATATGCGCTGATAAATTCATTAAGAACCGGCAATAAGAGATCAGCCCAATCGCTTAATTCTTTCACCCCAAATTTATACAGCCCTTGAGTCTTATTATAAAGCTGCTGCCAGTCCTCGAGTGTACCTTCCAGAGTGATCTCGCTGAAACCGCACAGCAATATGAATTTCATTTGAAAATAGTCATTGACTGTACTCATAAGTGCCACTTGAGCCACCATTCGATCTTTCTTCGTTGTCGTTGAAAACGTTGGAATCATCCAATCGACAACCTCATTTTTCGTATTCTTCTTAATTTGATCTGCCATCAAGTCAACGAATTCTTCCCAATGCTTTTCTGTCGTGTAGTGTAAGTAGGGACTGGCGACTCTAACAAGTAACTGTTTTCTTCCGAGATGGTCAACAAATAAACTTCTCATCTGTTCTGAGTGGCTTTTGACATAGCGACCGAAATTAAAGATGATGGAGAGCCAAAGATCGTCTGGTCGCAAGGTCAATGGGATGTGCCAGCTATAGGCTTGATAAATTGTTCCCAGCAACCCGTTTCCTAGATAAGGCAGTGTTAAATTTGGCTTGGCTGTGCTATGCATCAGTACTTTATCATGCTCCGAATCGTAGAATTTCTGGCCTCTGAGGCGGGATAATAAGTCTTCTGATGTAAAACTATCTAGTTTGTTGACTTCAACGTTAGGAAACTTAAATGTTGATTTGTTTTGAGTGCTGTGTTGATCATAATCGCTTGTAACGTTCAGCGAGGAGGCCAAGTGGAAGGTGATGCAAACCACAGTGAGGTAGAAGAATAGAGTTTTCATTTTGGATATTGGTATTTATGATAAATCAATATTTAAGAAATCGCATAAATAACCGATAGAATTCATAACAATTGTGGCACGTGTTCAAATAAATTTGCTTCGAAGAAAGCGAATATAATGAAAATAATCGACAAGGAAACGAGATCAGAAAAAGTAAGTCCAGTTTTCAAGGCAAGCTGCTCTCATTATTCAACCCAAAATTTTGCATTAACTATTGGCAAAGCACGTCAGATGATGATTTGATTTTCAGTACAAAACCCAACAATCTCCACTTATTGAATTGAATCAGAAGTCATTTTATAAGGAGATTGTTGTATTTCAAAACGAGCAATCATACTAAATCGAAAAGAATCTTAGAAATTTTCTAATTCTTCTTTGAAGTGAAAAAATTTTTTTTTGTTCTTTCTGCTCTCAGAAAGACTTAGACAGCCATCACCTTCGTACATTAATTTCACTGGCCTGCTATTATAACTCTCATGGCATAGGGGCTAAGAAATAACCCTTTTCTAAATTTTTATTCGAGGGAGAGATTATGCCTCTAATGAATTATCGAATGAGCGATTCATTCAAATTAACAAAAATATTGTTATAAATTTGATATCAATGTTTGCTTTTCGAGAAGATGACCAATACTATACATGATTTCTTATGATTAATTATTGGATATCTCTGTAAAATCGACAAATATATATGTGTTAAAAAACCAGAATAAATATTTTTTATCGCCTCTTACATATTGGAATAGTTTGCTACATTTCTCTTTGACTTCATAAGCGAATGCTTCATCAAGCCAACTTTTTTTGGTTTTTAGTATTCGAGAATTTATTTCCCTGTATGAAGAGGTGATTTTAGATATTCTGTCAGCTTTTTTGAAGAAAAACAGCTTTCTTCAAGAACTAGAATAAGTGTTGCTAATACCATTTCTTCATCAATGCGATGGCTTTCCATTTCTTGTCACTTTTTCTAAAAAGTTCCTTTCTAATGCCTCAAAGCTCTTTTCATCTTGCTATAATAGATTTCTTTCAATATCTCAGATCATACTAAATAGTTTAAGACAAACAAATATGCTTGCAAGGTAATAATATATTCAGATGCTTTATCAAAAGTTGAAAATTGTTCTAATATCCAATTTTCATCAAACTGGAGCAATCCTCCTCCGACAAGCTTTCCACTTACGAATAATGGGACGTATTGATAGTATAACTAATGTGCACCACATCACAATGGCATAAATTGCCCATAATCCCCTAACTTTAGTTGCAACCAAACTAGTATCTATAAAATCAGTCAATACTAATTGCGCTCCGTTCGCCTTCAAGCATTTGTAATTTGAAACCTCCGATAGATCTTCCTGGAACTCCTGAAGCTCTGAATCCAAGTTCGAAGTTGCTGCTGCTGCAGGTATTGTCAGCACTCCGATCAAAACAGCAAAGAATAGTTGCATGTTTATATGATGGTGAAGAGAAAAAGCTCTATCATCATTTTTGGAAGGACAAATCATAACGCAGGTTAAGAAAGCAGCGATTCCCAGCAATACAATGATTGTAATAATAAACCCTGTCGTGACCTTACGCGAGCTGTGTAAATCTTTGGAACTGTTAAGGAACGTTTGCAGATTAAACGTCAAACACGGCGATAAATTTGTCAAATCAAGCCTCTTAATAGAAAGAAGATATCCAGTTTGAGCGCCTATTTTGCTAGAAAACTCTGGTAGAGATGTTGGTAGCTTGCTCCATGTCTGGTAACTGAAAATATTTTGACTTGTGTCAGTGTCCAGCTGAGATATATCCGGAAAACTCCCATACCTTCCACAGCCGTTCGCCTTTGATGCTATAGCTTCGTAGTTTATTTGTTCTCCATACTCGTGCGGGTTCAAGCACGGAGTCGGCTGACCATGGACAATAGCAAATGAGATAATAGGGAGTGCATCTTCGTCTTTTCGATAGTTGATGTAATTGCCGTTGTAGTGTAAATTATACCAACCAGATCCGGTTCGCATGGAGCTCTCTAGATATAATTCTGTGATGCCGCACTCCGTTCCATAGACACAAACGCCTGGAGAACATTTGATATAACCCATTGGGCATGTGGAAGTGTTATAGATTTGAGTGATTCTTTTGGCACAGACTTTGGTATTTTTCCAAACGCTGTACTGATTAGATGCGATTTCAGAGTAGATATTAGAGCACTCAGATGCATTATAATTGGTTTCTATATATCCATTATCATAGCAGAATGAGGTTGTACCAGGCCATGTGCCTAAATCCACGGCTTCATAGCCGGCTGAACAAGTACCGCTCAAAGTAATATCAGAAATGGGGAGAGCTCCCAAATTTCGGTAAATTCCTAGTGCTCCACCCTCTACGTCACCAGAACTGACCACACCGGGTCCAAAATGGACGGCCATAATACATACTGCCATTGCATACATGAATAAGATGAGAGCGATGGTCAAAATCTTATTGAAAACAGGCCACAGACGTTTCAAGCCAGAACAGTCAATACTACTCTGAAATGCTTCTCTCGCCTTGATTCCAGGAATTTTCGGAGAATCAGCAAGCTCGTTGCCCGGTGGTTTCACGTTAATACTTACACGATCACCAGTATTCTTGGTGTCGCTCTGTTTTATCAAATTCTTATGGTCTTCAGCACGATCAACTGAATCAGGAATGGTTTGTTTTTCAACATTTGTATATTGCATTTCGATCAAGTGATCTTTCTTCTCTTCTTCCTCATTCCCTTCGGGTACTTGCTGAAGTTGATTGGTTCTACTTCTGCTAATCATTGGCAGACGCTCACTCTGAGTTAGCTTGGTGGCGTAATTCTGGTAAGGAGTCAACGGAACGCTCTCTAAGCTTGCGCAAAACGTGTCATATCCTAACTCGCTGAGCTCGTTTGGATTATCGATGGCTACTTTCAATTGCTCGACAAGAGTCTCTAAAGAAATTCTCTTTTCAGGGTCAGGGTGGACCGCCTCTAACAGCAATTTTCTCAAAAATCCTTGAAGAGTCAACGTATGATGCTGATAACTCGGATCAACTTGGTTTGTTTTGTGATCCATCAGACACTCAAGACTGACTCCAATGATTTCCATTATCGTGATCCCGAGGGAATACACATCACTTTTTGAGTTCTTGTTCAGCGGATCATAGTCCAGAGGAACCGTATGGCTGTACTCGGTCCTTTTTTGATATTCGATTTCGTGAGTCTTCATCCATCCGCCCAGATTGCCCAGCTTATACGAATGCGTTCCATCTTCATTTTCGACAATAAAGATTGTATCCAGGTTAATATTATGGTGAAAGAACCCTGATTGCTTTAGTTGGAGTAACGTTTCAGATATTTGATACATGGCTTTGATGACATCGGCTAAAGATAGCTGCTGCCTGAGCTTAGCTTCTCTTAGATTGCTGATTGCATATTCTGATACAAGGTATATCGTGCTGTTTCCAGGAGATGTATTTTTCGCAACGTGGAAGGCCAGATAGGTAAGTGCCCCAGCGTTGTCAACTTTGGTTATGTCAAGAATGTGGTTCCATCGTCGGATCCAGAGCACAACCGAGGGGTTTGGGACCTTTTCGACTCGCTGGATGCAGTAGAAATTTCCGTCAGAGCCGTCTGCTGAGGCAGCTTGGTATACGGTCATTAATGGATTAGAGAACAAAGTTTCTGAATAATTAGGTACAAAAGAGTTTTCTACTGCCTCAAAAGATGCAGCTTTTCGTTTGAGGGCTCTGAGGTGTGACTGAGTTGACTCAGAGCTTTTGTTCATGTTTTGATAGTCTCGATAAGAAAGTTATTGAGTTACTCTGGCACAAAATTGATCGGTCTTAATTTAAACTCACTCAATTAAAACAATTAGCCCTTTGGTTCTTGCTCGGTCAAATCGGTCAAGGTAACACTGCCTCACTGTGTCCTCTTGACTGTACATGGTAAATATATTCTTAAATGTCAATTTGATTATCTCATCTGATCTCGATTCGTTTTCGAGCAACGTTGGGTTTTTTTGAAATTATTATCGGTTGTTTTGTTTGTTCTTCAAGATAAAGGAGGGAATTTTTGAAAAAGTTTAAGTTTGTTTTCAACTCATTTAGACCTTTAGCGATGAAGCAATCTCCAAGCAGACTATCTGATTAATGTCACATTAAGCTGCCTTGATAAATATTTAAGAAATGAAATTATACATCCTTCGATATTATTTCATATTGTGATCACAAAATAGTTCAGAGGAGTAAGCCTGATTGTTCATTCTCAAAATGTTCGCCCCTCTATTGAGATTTAAATCATAGACTGCGGTTCGACGTCAGGTTTCTCATATGACTGAGAAAAAAAAAATTCTTTCACTTATAGGTTAGGTCTTTGTCTTGTCTTCTTGAAATTAACTACACTCCAACTATGAAGGTAGTTCAATTTTTGTGATTTGGTACAGTTTCTTTTGGAATTTTTCAATTAATTCCTACATTACATTATTCAATGGGTCCTACCATAATGATCTCACGAGAAACTATGGAAATTGCTTGGCAGTGATTCTACATATGATATAGAGGAAATTTACATCTAGCTCGGTTACATTATCTGTGGAATGGGAATAGAAACCATATTTCAAAGTTTTATCTTTTTCAAGAGACAGACTGTGAAACTCTTCTAATAAGAGCAGCTTTTTCCATTTATTCTAATAATGTAAATGTAATTTCATCATAAGCTGTTATCATTTCTCGAAAATGCGAAATAAAGATTTTCATACGTTAGTTCGCAAAAAGTTATTAGAACTTAAGAATTTCGGGTATTTGATTATTTGATATAACGAACTTCTGAAACACATTGTAATTATTATTTTTGACTCAAGAGCAAAGCAATGTCTAACCTCCAAAGAGCATGCCTCGGTTTGATCTTCCTGACGCTAGTCAGCGGCATTCATGCCCTCGATTGCCTTGATAGCTCAAGCCACTCAATTGCATGGTGGGCCAAAATAAAGCTCCCATCTGCTCTTCATAACGCCGCTCATCTTTACTACGACTCGAACGATGATAAAGCGGGATCCCAAACTCTCAAGGCGTTTAACAAAAACGTCGATGACGCTGGATCAGCGCTTTACAACACTTTAAACCAGCTCAACAGCATCCCAAGATCGTCCGTGAAAATCCTTGCCTTCAATGACGAGTTTCCTAACGGACAAACTTTCTCTGGAAAAGCACACGCAAAAGGTGTTATTGCTTTCGATTCCAAATCAAACACAGGTTTCTACCTGATGCACAGCACACCTAAATTCCCAGCTATTGATAACAATAAAGTTGACACTAAAATTCCTTCTACTGGTCAAACATACGGTCAAAACTACATGTGTATCACAATCAACTCTGACAGCTTGAACAAAATTCTCTCAGGCTTAGCTGTCAGTCAGCCTAACGTCTATTATGATAATGGCGGGCTCACTCCTCAGACAGTTAAACAAAACACTATGGCCAATGTCATTCCGATCAGAATGAACGGACAAAACGTTGTTCACATCAGCAAAAGCCCCCATTATGAAGAATACCTCTACTCTTCGATCATTTCACCTTACTTCAATGTGAACTTGGCTGTTGAGTCATGGAGTCACCCAGTCGAGCCTCCCCTTTGCACTGGAAAATACACTTGTGTTAACGTCAACCAAGTGAAGTACAACAATCAAATCACATGGAATGTTGGTCAAGATCACTCGAAATGGGCGGTTTCTGTTGGTTCAAGCAGAAAAGTTGCTTGCTTTGGTGATATCAACAGAGCAGCTTCACAGAAGAAGAGAGGAGGAGGCGCTCTCTGTTTCGATGGAAATTCGAACTTATACAACGCGTTGAATAAGTTTATTGCTCAAACCGATAAATGCGGTGGCGAAAAGATGGTCCAGGCTAAAAAGCCCAGAAGCAGAGGCAGATTCGCAGAATTTATTGAAAACTATATATTTTGGATGAATTGAGTTTGAGTAAGAAATTACTTGTTGAATGAGAGAAGCTGTGAACTTTAGCATTATGTTGATGTTCACTTTTGATATTGCATAAATTCATTCTAACATCTTATAGAAAAAGTCTAATCATGATCCTTTTTTGTAAGTAAAGACTTAGATAGCGTGCTATCTTTTTTAATAAGAAAGATTCTTAAGACTTAGCACAGAAGAGATATTATTAAAAAATGAAATGAGGTATTGATGTAGTAGACCTATTACATTCAATGGAAATGTATATTGTAATCAATAGTGGTTCTTCAATTACTTGTGTCTTATTTGGTTGACAGAAAAGATAATGCACACAGCTTAGACTGAGCCACACTGAGGAGAAAAATATTGAAAAATTACTTACTTCGTCATTTTAAGTATTAATACTTTGATAATTCAACCAGGATGATGATAATAATAAATGCTTTTTCAAATCTTGAAATACCCTGCTTCTCGAGACAGGGAGGATAATTGGTTAATACCTCAATATTCTCTGGATTCTCAGCTGAATTTTCTCCAAGGCTTCTGTTTGACATTACCTTCATATTTCCCCATGTAACCTCATGGGATCTACCAATTGAACGGCGTTTGACAGAGACCACTTCTCTTGAATCAATTTTTGTTCAAATACATGATTGGTGCATGGGTGGGATTATTCAAAAAACGTGAAAATTAAAAAAATTGTGATATTTTCGTTCTCTTTGACGAAAAATATTTTCAAACTTTTAGTTCTACATTATTTTGGGTCCATAACTCAGAGACAACAAATACTGCGAGTCTAAGAAATGTCTATGTGTGGCCTGAACAAATAGCTTTGATTTCGGATTTCAATCGTAATATCAATTTCTTTCTTTCGAGTTTAGTGGAAATTATCCACAGTTGCAAGCGATCCTATTTCGTGTGAACTAGTAATTAAGTTGGAAAATAAGATTACGGCAAGCTGCTATGAAGGCATTTAAACCCTCATTACAAATCGTCGGAAGCTAAAGAGGTTTTTCAAGCATTTGTTCAAAGAGCCACCCAATCTATCTCACGAGGCTCTACGGAAAATTGCTTGGTGTTAACGAGCCTACGGATGGTGATAACACATACCAAATTCCGAATTGATATATCATAACTCTTATTTCAACAGATTTTACTTTTCAACAGATATATATATGTTATACAACTCTCTTAATGAACGGACCGTTAGTGTTCACTCTAACAAATCTCAGCTGATTTCATATTCATCAATAGCTTGGCAGGCTGACTCTCAGGAAAAACAAATAAACTATTTGCCTCAGGATCTACCCGAAATATTTCGGAGTTTTATCTATTCACTACATAAGCGAAAAATCCAACTAACGATAATAATAACAAGATTTACGGCTCCGGAGTAATGTCCAATTTTCAGAAAGCATACCTAGTATTGTTCTTCCTCGCGATAGCGAGCGGTGTTCATGCCCTGGATTGTCTCGATAGTTCAGGTCATTCCATTGCTTGGTGGGCTAAGATCAAACTTCCTGGCAATCTCCATACTGCTGCTCATCTTTACTATGACGCGCGTGATGATTCGGCGAAATCTCAAAATTTCAAGGCGTTTAGCAAAAGTGTTGATGATGCTGGCACAGCTCTTTACAGAACTCTCGATCAACTCAACTCAATCCCAAGATCATCAGTGAAAATCCTTGCCTTCAATGACGAGTTCCCAAGTGGACAGACGTTCTCTGGAAGAGCTCATGCGAAAGGAGTTGTTGCATATGATCCTAAAACGCAAACAGGTTTCTACCTTATGCATAGTACACCAAAATACCCAGCAATCGACAACAACAAAGTAAACCCTAAAATTCCAAAAACAGGGCTGATTTACGGTCAAAACTATATGTGCATCACAATTGGCGCTAACGGCTTGGCTGCAGTCCTCTCAAGCTTGTCTGTCAGTCAACCTAATGTCTACTATGACAACGGAAAACTCACTCCAAAAACTGCCAACCAAAATTCCATCATCAACGCCATTCCGATCAGAATGAACGGCCAGCGCATAGAACATATCAGCAAGAGCCCCAGCTATCAAGAATACCTCTATTCTACCATTATTGGACCTCACTTCGGAGTGAACTTGGCTGTTGAGTCATGGAGTCACCCAGTCGAGCCTCCTCTTTGCACTGGAAAATACACTTGCGTTAACGTCAACCAAGTGAAGTACAACAATCAAATCACATGGAATGTTGGTCAAGATCACTCGAAATGGGGTTTCGGTCGGATCCCAAAGAAGGGTTGCTTGCTTTGGTGATATCAACCGAGCAGCATCGCAGAAGAAGAGAGGAGGAGGCGCTCTCTGTTTCGATGGAAATTCGAACTTGTACTATGCTCTAAGTAACTTCATTGTGCAAAAAGACCAATGCAAGAACACAAACATGAGAAGCACAGCTAATGTCAAACGCCCTACCGTCAGCACTCATAACACCCATACCACTCACACAAACACAGGTAGAGGCCGATTTGTGGACTTCATTGAGACCTTTGTGGACGCTATTGGACAAAATTGATTGCGTTAAGGAGAATTAAAATAAATTTTGATGTCGTTTGATGTGCCTCTTGATTATGCATCCTTTATATATAAGCATAAGACAAATCAAAAAGTAAGTTCAAAATAATGATATCAATACAGAAAATATGAAAGAAGATATTCAAGTTTCAACAACGCAACATAAAAAATTAATATGTAGACGATTTGTTAGCATTAGACTTTGGAGAAAAACAGTTCTGAACTTCTTCATCGTATTGGTAGTGTGGCTTTGACATTTCAAGCACAATCGATAATTCTCTTAGCACAAGGTCCGTCTCTAAGTGCTCAGTTCTCCAAGATGGAGGAGTATCGAATGAGACATTAATTATGGCCGACTTATCATGTGCGTTTTCTCTAGCAATTTCCGCTTCGTTACTGATTGGTCCTTCTTCAATTTTTCTTAGTCTCAGTGCACTTGAAGGCTCATCTTCTTTGGATTCGAATGCATTCGCCTGCGGCGATGAGTCCTGGGACTTACTCACATGAGTAAACTCCTTTGCTGGTGGAAAGGTGAGTTTTTTCTTTATTCGAGGCTTTTTAAAGCTTTGAGTTGGATCTCTGTCGAGAGCTTGTTCTTGAGTTCGTCCCAAAGTTTGTTCTAGAGTTCGGCCTAAGGTTTGTTCTTCGGTTTGTTCCTGAATTGGATCTGGGATTTGGTCAAGATTATAGCTCTTTGGAATACTAGAGTCTTTCAGATCTGTCAGCTCGATATTCGTTGCGCTGTGAGGCTCTTTCTGGTTAGATTTTACTAAAAACATTGAGGAATTTTGCATTGTGTTAAAAATTCCGGTGGAATATTCTCTAGGCCTACACCGTGTCCTTTCCCTTCGATTAGTTGGCGATCCTTCACTTGTTAATTTCTCACGTCTATCCTTGATTTTTTTAACGAGTTTCTTCGCAATAAATGTCGCAGCACCAAGCTTGGTAAACTTAGCCATTTTTGGATTCCGCAGTTTAGTTAGCAGCTCTTCAAAGGCTCGACACGCTAAAAGCATATAATACTCGCGGGTAATCTCAGGATTTTCTTTCATATCAAATTCCAAGTCATAGAGTGTCTCGTGCATCTCATTATCAAGAAGATTAAGAATCTTCTCATCAAATGGCGTTCTGGATGCAATATGCGCGAGTTTGCGGTAGCTATCAAAAAGAGTCATAAATCTATGCAAATCATCGAAATTTTCAGTCTCTTGTTGCAGAGCCTGGCTTGTCCTTTCAACTAAAGTCCTCGATCTCTGGAAACTCTTATTTGTTTTGGTTTTGTTCGGTCGACCTCTATTTTCTCTTGTTATGTAACTTGTTTTTTTCTTACCCTTTCTCAGTTGTTTCTTCAGAAGCTCTTCTTTATCTGCTTCCTTGATTAGCGGGCGCCTCGTGTACGAAAAGACGGTCAATTGGTCTTTATTCAGGATCACGTTTTTGAGTTTCTCCAACTCTTGCAGTTTTTTTACAATCTGAAGAATATCAATATCCTGTTGCACGAGTTCTACACCCTTTTTGCAGAGTATGTCTTTTCTTCTGGGACAGCAATATCCAAAAGTTATTGAGTAAAGGTAGTCACAAAAGCTATAATCGAGTTTCTTTATTCCTTTCTCAGAGTATTTCACAAAATTCTGGGCGATTTTTTTGAATTTGTTATAATTTGAAGGCAACTCGTTTGGCTCGGCTCCACTTTTCGGTTTCTTTTCAACCTCAAATTCGTAGAGTTTTTCGGAAATAGTTACATAATACATGTATCTTGCATAGAAAGCCATAACTGCACCTGCTACAGTCACAAATAAGGAGAAGACACCACCGATCGTTGCCAGCATTTGTTGAACCTTCGGAAATGTCCGGGTCTTGAAATATATATTGCTGCTTTTCCTGAGGTATAGGTTGAAAAGCACATAATTTGACTCGTCAAGACGCTCAACACTTGAGAACTGAAGCCGCTCTTGATTGACGTCCAGTGCGTGGGTTGTTTCATTATAAACATTCAGATTCTCAAACCAAATTCCATCATCCGTTTTCATTTGATATTCGTTGAGGAACAGATCAGATCCAAGAGTTTGTAAGCCTGGACTCGTATTCCAGTTAAGGGTGCTCAAATATTGTTTTACTGGTTCCTTGTAATTATTTTCGTCAATTGTATTTTGCGTGTATATCAAAGCAACAGTGACCGTGTTGTTTGCCAACGCGTTTAAGACTGACGGAGTATCTTTGCATACAATATCTGGTTGAGTTGTATCGTTCTGGCAGGTCATCACCCTCAGCTTGATAAACTCGAATATATCACTTAAATACCCGCCTCCAATGTTATATTCTGAAATTGATGGACATAGTGCTTGGCGAAGTCCGAATCTATCGAACTGATCGCTGTAATTTGCCATGTAGGTTAAGTCACATTTTTTCAGCGGCACTGGTGTTGTGATTTTCTGAATAGTTCCGTTGCTGTGTCTTATATATCTCCGCATTTGCATCTGAAAAGTTACGTAAGCTGAAGAGAGGTTGAAATCCGTGTTTTGTACTGTAATTGCAAAAAGGAAATTTGAGGAGTTAAGACTTAAAGGACCAGGATCCTGCACGCTTTGTATAGTATTATCAAGCTGAGGAAATTGATAGTTCGCAACTCGTTTAACTGCTGATATAGATTGGAGGATTGTCAGAATTACGACCACTAATGTCATAATATTTCCAAGTCTGGTTGTGAAGATATCAGATTTGTTCATTGTCAACCTGATTCGTTGACGGAAAATGTCTGTGGCTTCGAGAAGTTTGTCGAAAAACATTGTAAAGAAGATTCCGCAATAGATTTTTATATATTAGCATGCTAACATGAGCCCTTATTAAAAGAGATTTATTGAATTTTATTCGACTCCAGGGCCCTTCGCTAAAATAAGCTTATCACTTTTGTGAAATAGAATCTCATGGGTGTGAATGTTTGAAATGAGGACAATTAGTTAGGTGTTCACATTATTTACTTTTTTCTTTCAAAATTCGTTGAGGTTTACGTGCCAATGTTAATCAAAAGGAAAAATGTTCAGAATGGATCGCCAAAGCTGAAATACGAATACTAACAAAGGTTTCTTTGAACAGAAAGATTTCACGGCCAATGTTGCTATTAAAGAGAATCTGGATAAGATTTCTAAGTACTTAATTCGTTGAAAGTATCTAGATGAAGATCAAATTTCCATACTTTCATTCGTGCTCGTAATCGAGGTCTGACTAATGCTCGGTCTATGACTTCAAATTTCAGTCTGGATCGTTATTATCATAGTAAAGTTGTTTTACGCTAGGGAAATTCAAAAGTTTGAAAGTTCTGTGCGATATAGGAATGTAAATAATTAATGAGGTCCACAACAGTGTTGAAAGGCCTTTTCAAATTTCAATGATCCCAACTGTAGTTTAGGGCGATTATTCGTTCATCAGCTCCAATAGGAACCTGATTTTAACGTTTGTCAGAATCAGCGAGTGAATTTAATTCAATTTTGTACTTCTATTTGCTAAACTCATCAGGCTCAGCAAATACGTCTATATACTCCTCAATTTGCCTCAAATTCCGCTTGAATTTGAATAATAACTTGATTCAATTTGATGTTTCGATTATTACTAAGCAGAACGTTCGCTAAGCATTCCACTATAAGTTCATTTCAAGAAATAGTCAAGAGCCATTTTTGTAAAAACTTAAATTTATTGGAAAAACGAGATTTACTACCCAATAATCTTGAAGTAGTAAAACTAAATCCACTTAATTGCAGCATCTCTTTTTCTTCATTTATTTGATTTTCATAACTGAGAAATAATGCAGTCTCATGCAGAACCTTAAAGCAAAGACTAAATTCTATTACAAACAGATTTACTGTAAGGAAAATCCAAGTCAACACTTCTCAATTCATTTCGTGATAATGGATCTCCTTCATTTCAACAGTATTCTCAGTGTTCGCAAGGATTGAGAGCTCGTTAATCCGCACTTGGATCTCCTTCATTTGCTCTCTGAAATCCATGCTCTTGAACACGAGAAAACACAATACATTCATTGTGGCAACTCCAATTGCTAATCCCATCCACAATCCAAATGCTCCGAATTCGAGCCAAAAAGCAAGCACGTAACCAGAGATTGGACTAACTATAATCATAGAGATTATGTAGTATTTCGTTCCAATGACCTCTTTCCCAGTACTTTTAAGAACCGCTACCTCCATTATTTGTCCAATATCTAGAAAATAAAAGCCTGCATAAAGCCTCAACAGCGCAGCAGACAACTTCACAGTTTCTTCATCATTTGTATAAATCTTTATTAGAGGCTCTGCGAATATAAACAAGGTTCCAGAGACCAATAAAATATCAGCTATGGTTAGTATTGTCCCACCTTGAATAAATTTCATCACGCGGTTTAAATTCCCTTCTCCTATTGCCGTCGCTAGGTAAGTCGTTAGAGTCATTGCGAGACCGGACCCAGGCATGTATAAAAAGGTAGCGATATTCTCGCAGATCACCAGACTTCGCAGCTCAAGGTTTCCGAGCAACCCTCCTAAGATAATTATAAATTCGTATCCTACCCATTCGAGGTACATGAACATAGCGATCCAAGCTTCCTGCTTAAGCTGCAATAGCAAGTTCTGGAAAGACTCTTTTTTAAACCAAAAAAGAGTCTCCTTTGTGGGTTGGTACTTGAATATATAGCT